>Ga0182024_10002070_pt1 | contig 50419 bp, 46 predicted proteins | sample P32metaG_FD_120480 | JGI IMG/M metagenome (GOLD analysis project Ga0182024, IMG submission 120480) | Permafrost microbial communities from Stordalen Mire, Sweden - P3-2 metaG (Illumina Assembly) | ecosystem: Environmental > Terrestrial > Soil > Wetlands > Permafrost | place: Sweden: Stordalen...
CGGCGGAAGAGGACGACGGGGAGCTGGGCTTCGCCGTCCTTGAGGGTGAAATAGATGTGGCCGGAGGGGGCGGGGCGGCAGTTGGAGATCTCGCCTTCGACCCAGAGATCGGTGAAGGTGGTTTCGACTTGCTGGCGGATGTCGGTGACGAGAGCGCGGACGGTCCAGATGCGGCGCTCGGTGATTGTCGCGGGAGGCAGTGGTTTGAGTTTGGCGGGAGACGCGGAGGAACGGCGAGGGGCGGGCGCGTCGGTGAAGAGGAGGCTCGGCTGTGTGGAACTGCTCATCGGGGGCGGTGGGGATGGCCGTTTTCCGGAGCGAAGCTTTGCCTTGCGGGCGCGGAGGCTTGCCAGTGTCGGCGGGTTGTCTTCCCTCTCAGACATACCGCCTGAGTCTAGCATCGTGCGGGGGTGCGAAGGTGGGGGGAAGAACGTAGGTCCTTCGACTGCGCCTCGCGATACTTCGGTCACGATGCTGATGCTATTTGGGTACATCGATTTCTTTCACCAGTAAGCCTGCCGATGACGGGGACGAGAGCGGTCGTGCTGCGCACGATGCCCACCATACCACCCCACCAGCAAGCTGGCGGGGACCCCGGCTTAGCGACGATGAGACCGTCGCGAAGATGGGGCACCCGGATTTGAGGTGGGCCAATGATTTGCCGTGAGGCTGTTGTCTAGCGGCGGAAGCGGTTGACGGCCCAGAGAAGCAGGCTGAGGAGGACGCTGAGCAGGATGCAGGTTGCGAGGGGAAAGTTGACTGACCATCCGCGGCCGCGCCAGAAGAGGTCGCCGGGGAGACGGCCCAGCGGGAGGTGAAGGCGGCCGAGGCCAAGGACTACGAGGCCGGCGACGACCAGCAGGAGGCCAAGGAAGAGGAGGGTGCGACCGAGGTCAGGCATATCGATCAGCCATGGAGGGGGAGAGGTCAGGCAGTGGCCAGCAGAGCCGCGGCTTCGCGGAGAAGCTCGGAGGGCTGGCAGGGTTTGGTGAGGATGCCTACGGGACGGGCGAGTTTGCTGGCGTGTTCGCGCACGTCTTTGAGGTTGGAGTAAAACCCGGTCAGCATGATGATGCGGCAGGCCGGTTGCTCTCTTGTGATGTCGGTTAGAAGAGTGAGGCCATCGCGGCCGGGCATGGTGACATCGGAGAGAAGGAGATGGGGGTTGAATTCGCGGGCACAGGCGAGCGCCTCATCTGCGGAGTAGACGGCGCGGGCTTGAAAGCCGCTTTTGCCGAAGACCAGTGCGAGCGTATCGGCAACCAGACGATCATCGTCGACGACCAGAACGCGTTGCATTGTGGTCTCCTTGTGAATCGATCCAAGGGTCGTAGATACTGTCTAATTGACGAATAGTAGGCGCAAGATGGCGCGTTGTCGAATGAAAATGCAGCGATTTTTGTGGATTAAACTCTAACGTGGGATGGCTCGCCAATCTTCCGGTAAGAAATACCAGGAGGTGCCGAAGATTTTGGCCTGGGTTCGAAAAAATGTCGCGGTGGAACACACTTCCGGCTCTGGTATATGGTGGACGAAAGCTGCTGACGGAAGACAGAGTGAAAGGATAATTCTCTTGCACGTCGTTGCCTTTTTTGCCGGAACGCTCTGCTGTCTTGGGGTGGCGCTGGACGCCTTCCAGACGATCATTCTGCCGCGGCGTCCCAACGGACGATTCCGGATTACGCGGATGTTCTTCGTGGCGACGTGGAGGCCGTGGGTCGCGTTTGCGGCACGGATGCACAACAAAAAAGTGCGCGAGCAGATCTACAGCGTGTATGGGCCGCTGTCTCTGCTGCTGTTGCTGCTGCTGTGGGCTGTGCTTCTGATCGTCGGTTTCGGGATGTTTTATTTCTCGATGCGGTCACCGTTTGGCGACGCGATGATGGGACATCCCGGGAGCGCGGGGGCGGAGCTTCTCACAGATTTGTATGTGAGCGGCACGACGCTGTTTACGCTGGGACTGGGAGACGTGGTGCCGCACAGTCTGCGGGCGCGGGCGCTGATTATCTTCGAGTCGGGTATGGGGTTGGGATTTGTTGCACTGGTGATCGGCTATGTGCCGGTGCTGTACCAGGCATTTTCGCATCGCGAGGTGAGCGTTGCGCTGCTGGATGCGCGGGCCGGCTCGCCACCGAACGCTGCGGAACTGCTGCGGCGGCATGGGTTTGAAGGCGGCGAAGAGGCTCTGACGGCGCTACTGGCGGAGTGGGAGCGGTGGGCGGCGCAAATTCTTGAATCGCATATTTCTTACCCGATTCTTTGCTACTATCGGTCGCAGCATGACAGCCAGAGCTGGCTGTCGGCGCTGGTGGCGATACTGGATACGTGTGCGCTGCTGATCTCGGTGATTGAGGGAGCGCCGTCACGGCAGGCGCAGCTCACGTTTGTGATGGCTCGCCATGCGCTGATCGATATCGGGCAGGTCTTTCATGTTCAGGAACAGGAGGCATGGCAGCGGGGCGCCGAGACCGACCGGCTACCGGCGGCGGAGTTCAACCGGCTGTGCGATGCGCTCGGCGAGAACCATCCGCGGCTGTGTGGCGATCCGGCGGCGGCAAAGCGGTTGGGGACGATCCGGGCGCTGTATGAGCCGCATGCGTTTGCGCTGGCGGCGTATTTGAGAATGCCTCTGCCGGTGTGGGTGGCGGCGGCGAAGGAGAACGATCAGTGGAGCGTGTTGACGAAGCTGCGAACGGATGCGTTGGCGGGAGGCGGAGGGCGTCTGAGTGAACGTGCCGCATCGCTGCACGATGAAGAGCATGGACGATGAGGCTTGCATTCGCCGGGGAAGAATCGCGGAAAGCCCCCTGCGCTTAATCCAAAAGGAACAACGGAGACTCTTCAGCAACCTCTTAAATGGTGAGGGTGCCGAGGCTGAAGCCCGAGCACCCCTGAATACGAAGACATCGTTGTTCGATGGCGACTACTGCTGCTGGATTGCGGGGCCGGCGGCTGGTGTGGGGTTCAGCTTCTGCGCGGCTAACACGCCAGCGGGACCCTTGGCATCCTTGTCCTTGAGCTGTGCGTAGATTTTCTTCGCCATCTCGGGCTTGCCCTGCGACTCGTAGAGCTCGGCGAGCTGAAGCTGGGCGAGGCCCGGGGGGACGGTGTTGGTGGGCTTGGCGGTGAGTTCGTTGTAGAGGTCGATGGCCTGGGGGGTGCGGCCGGTCTGGCGATAGAGCTGCGCGAGAGAAAGCTTGGCGAGTGCGGCGAGGTCGCTGTTCCAGCCACTGGCGACCTGCTTGAGAGTGCTCTCGGCGGGGCCGTTCTGGCCCTCCTCCACGTAGGTGAGGCCGCCGAAGTAGCGGGAGACCTTGCCGTCGGGGGTCATGCCGTATTTGTCGGCGACGCCCATGAAGAGCTCGTTGGCGGCCTTGGCGCGCTCGGCAGTGGAGCTGTACGTCTTGACGCCGGGAGGCACGGGCTGGCCGGGCGTTGCGAGCGGCGTCTGGTAAGCCTGCATGGCTGCGCCGAAGGCGATCGAGGCCTGGTTGGCGCGGTTGTTGTAGATAACCATGCCGACGACGACGACGATGATCGTCGCCAGCAAAATGGCGCTGGTGACGATGACGGAGTGGCGATTGTCCTTGGCCCACTCGATGCTTTGGTTGGTGGTGTCGATGAACTGGTCGTGCTTGAGAGCTTTCTTGGTCTGCTGGTCCACTTTGTCTGATCTTCCTTTTGGCTCGCCGCGGTGGCCGCTTTGAGAGAACTTGTTTGCGCGGTGCTCGGCGCAGAGCTTTAAGTCTATCAGGGTGATTTTTTTTGTGCAGGGAAGAGGTCTACGGGCGCAATATTAGGGTCGTTCTGGCCAATTCTTATCGGGGCTGCGGGGGAGGGGTTGATTGGGCCCAAGATTCTCTGGGCTGATGTCGGCGAAGATGAAGTTTTCCGGTGCGACCGGGCTTCCCACCAGCCGCCGCAGCATGGCCAGTTGACCGGCGTGCGTCATGGCATCGGAGAACGGCCCCTGAAGCAGAACTTCGGGAGTGATGTTTTGAAAATCCGTCTCCTGTTCGAGATGCCGGGCGAGGGATGCGAGCGTCTCGTGGAAGTGCAGAATGGCAGCATCGAAACCGGGCAGCGGCGGCGTCTGGTAAGTTCCGCCGATGAAGTAGGTTCGCGCGTATCCCAGGACGCTGTCCATGTGCAGAACTAATTCATGGGGAGTGCGGACTTTGTCTCCGGCGCGAAAGTCGGCGAACTCCGGCGGTGCATCGCGGAGAGCCTTCTGTGTTCTGTAGGCGAGCGCGCCTAGAAAATGCTTCAGCATCATTCGCTTGTCATCCATGCTTCAGTTCCCTTTCGTGTCAATGCGTGACTGGCCCGGATGTTGACTACTTTATATCGCGCCAGTTCTGGCCTATTCCTACTTCGGCAACTATGGGGATCGAGAACTCGGCTACGTTTTCCATCTCGTGTTTGACTAGCGCTTGCAGCTCTTCGGCCTCTTCGGGGACTACGTCGAAGAGGAGCTCGTCGTGGACCTGGAGGGTCATCTGGGATTTTAGTTTGCGGTCGCGGATGTGGTGGTCGATACGGAGCATGGCTAGCTTGATGAGGTCGGCGGCTGTGCCTTGCAGCGGAGTGTTGACGGCGGTGCGTTCCGCGAAGCCGCGCATGTTGGGGTTGCGCGACTGGATGTCGGGGATGGGGCGGATGCGGCCGAAGTGGGTTTTGACGGCCTGGTCGCGGCGGACGGTTTCGAGGGTGTCTTCGATGAATTGCTTCACGCCTTTGTAGCGGTCGAAGTAGGTTTCGATGTAGGTCTTCGCGGTCTTCTGGTCGATGCTAAGCTGCGCGGCGAGACCGAAGGGGCTGATGCCGTAGACGATGCCGAAGTTGACTGCCTTGGCACGGTTGCGAGTTTCTTTGTTCATGGTGGCGGCGTCGACGCCGAAGACCTCGCTGGCGGTGAGGGTGTGGATGTCCTTGCCGGTGCGGTAGGCGTCGAGGAGCAGAGGATCCTGCGAGAAATGGGCCATGAGGCGGAGTTCTATTTGCGAATAGTCGGCGGACATGAGGACGTTGCCGGGAGCGGGGATGAAGGCGGCGCGGATCTCGCGACCGAGCGCGGTGCGGACGGGGATGTTCTGCAGGTTGGGATTTGTGGACGAGAGGCGGCCGGTCGCAGTGCCGACCTGGTTGAAGGTGGTGTGGACGCGGCCCCGCGTGTCGGTGAGCTGGGGGAGGGAATCGAGGTAGGTGGATTTTAGTTTCGCTAGCTGGCGGTATTCGAGGACGAGGGCCGGGACGGGGTGGTGCTCGGCTAGTTCTTCGAGGACATCCTGTGCGGTGCTGACGACCTTGCCCTTGCCGTACTTCATCGGCTTGGGGAGGAGCATTTTGTTGAAGAGGACGTCGCCGAGCTGTTTGGGAGAGTTGATGTTGAAGCGATGGCCGGAGTTGTCGCCCATGGCTTCGCCAGCTTGCGTGTAGATGCGCTCGGCGAGGTTGTCTATGTCGATGGCGAGACGGCTGGACATGGCGCTGAGTACGGTGGAGTCGATGCGGACGCCGGCCTGCTCCATGCGCAGGAGAACGGAGACGAGCGGAAGATCCATGGTCTCGTAGATGTGAGTGAGGTTTGCCGACTCGATCTGCTCGCGGAGGGTGTGGGAGAGGCGATGGACGGCGTTGGCGGCCTCGGGAAGGAGGTTCGCGATCTCCGCCGGTGTGGGGGTCTTGGAGGCGTGGGCGAGGGCGCGGTCGGTGAAGCGGGCGGTGACGTCGGGGAGGATGTGCGAGCCGTGCGTGGGGTTGATGAGGTAGCTGTAGAGCATGACGTCGTCGCGGACGCCGGCGAGGGTGATCGCCTGCGGCCCGAGGGCGCGGAGGACTGCTTTGAGGTCGTGGACGTGCTTGGGGAGGGTGGAATCTTCGAGGGCTTCGCGGAGGCCGGGGGCGTCGAGGGGGACGACCATAGCGGTGGTGTCGGAGGTGGCGAGGCCGACCTGGAGTGCGGTGGGTGGGGCTGGGGTGCGCGGGTTCGGGGGCGCGGATGAAGGCGGTGCGGCGAAGAGGTCCATCGACTGCGCTGCGGGAGGCTCGGATTCGGTGTCTTCTTCGACGGCGGTTTCGGCGCAGATCTCTTCGGCGAGGGCGCGGGCGTCTTCGAAGACGGCTACGGTGAGGCCTTTTATTTCGCCGGTGGAGTTGGTGGTGCGGGCGTCGGCGAGGAGGGCGGCTATTTGTGCCGGTGTCGGTGACAAATTGTAAGTGATGGGCGTGTTGTCGACAGATGGGGCGAGTTCTTTGAGGAGCGTGGTGAATTCGAGCTCGGAGAAGAGCTCGCGGCAGGCGGCGTTGTCGGGCGACTGGGTGAGCATGTCGTCCAGGTCGTAGTCGATGGGGACGCTAGTGTGGATGGTGACGAGTTCTTTTGAGAGGAGGATGTTGTCGCGATTATTTTGTAACGATTCGCGATACGTTTTGCGTTTGACCTCCTCGGCGCGGTCGAGCGCAGCTTCCACAGTGCCGAATTTCTGGATGAGTTCGACGGAGCCCTTGTCGCCGATGCCGGGGGCGCCGGGGATGTTGTCGATGGCGTCGCCGCGGAGGGCCATGACGTCGATGACGCGCTCGGGAGGGACGCCGAGGGTGGCTTCGACACCGGCGCGGTCGAGGATGAGGTTGTCCTTTGTCGGGTTGAGAATGACTACGTCGTCGTTGACGAGCTGCATCATGTCCTTGTCGGAGGAGACGACGAAGACCTTGTGGCCGAGTGCGCTGAGTTTGCACGAGAGGGTGCCGATGACGTCGTCCGCTTCGAAGCCCTCGTAGCTGAGGATGGGGATGCGGAAGGCTTCGAGGGCGCGGCGAATGAAGGGGAGCTGCTGGGCGAGGTCGGCGGGCATCTCGGTGCGGTTGGCCTTGTAGCCGAGGTAGTCGATCTCTTCGAACTGCTGGGTTTTGATGTTGAATTTTTTGACGGCCTTCATCTCGCGGGCGCGCTCGTCGCGGAAGACGGGGCCGGAGAGGTCGTAGATGGCGGCGAGGTAGTGCGGGGAGAAGTCCTTGCGGAGCTTGTTGATCATGTTGACGAAGACATAGGTCGCGGCGGTGGGGATGCCGGTGCGCGTGGACATGGGGCGCTGGCGCTGCATCGCGTGGTAGGCGCGGAAGATGAAGGCCATGCTGTCGAGCAGATAGATGGGGGGCTTGGCTTCGGGTTTTCCTGCTGCGGGAGGGAGCTTCGCTTCGGGCATGTTGGTTTGATGGTAAGGCTCGGAGGCTCGGTGCGGCTAGCCTTGCAAAAGATTCGCATTGAAGTGCGGCGAACGATCCTGATTTGTGCGGGGAAGGGCATGCGACAATGGGCGGCAAATCCTTTACTTGAGGTGTGGTTGATGAAGCTGTCAAAGCTTGCTCGGATCGTGCCATGTTTTGCCGTTGTTATGCTTTTGCTCGTGCTCCCAAGCGCATTTGCGGTCGATCACCGGGTGTGCGATTCGTCACCGGCGGACCAGGCGGACGTAGTGGAGACTATGCGCGCCATGTACGCCGCGGCCACTGTGGACGATCTGGAGAAGATGCATTCGGTGACCACTGCGGACTTTTATGCCTTCGATGGCGGCAAGCGGTTTGATGGCGACGCGCTGTTTGAGTTGGTGAAGTCGGCACACGCCGCAGGCACGGTGTTCGTGTGGACCGTGACCGAGCCCGATGTCCACTTAAGCTGCAACGTGGCGTGGATCAGTTGCGTCAACCAGGGATCAGTGAAGAATTCCTCTGGCACTACGAAGATGACGTGGCTTGAGTCTGCGGTGCTGGTGAAGGAGAAGGGCGCGTGGCGGATCCGCTTCTTTCATAGCACGCGGGCACCTCAGCAGACCGGCGGCTAGAGGATCAACATGCAGTCGCCGTAGCTGAAGAAACGGTACCTTTCGCGGATGGCGTGGGCGTAGGAGGCGAGGACCAGTTCCCTGCCACGTTCGCTGCCGGCGAAGGCGCTAACCAGCATGAGGAGCGTGGATTGAGGGAGGTGGAAGTTGGTGAGGAGGCCGCTGACGATCTGGAAATTGTGGCCGGGGCTGAGGAAGATGCTGGTTTCGCCTGAGTGGGGTTCGAGGGGTTTTTCGGCGGCGATTTGGGCGCAGTGTTCGAGGGTGCGGGTGGTGGTGGTGCCGGCGGCGATGATTCGCCTGCCCTCGGCCAGCGCGGTGTTTATGGCTTCGGCGGTGGCGGCGGGGAGCGTGTAGTGCTCGGCGTGGAGCTGGATGTCGGCTAGGTCTTTGGCGCGGACGGGTTGGAAGGTGCCGAGGCCTACGTGGAGGGTGATGGTCTCGATCTGGATGCCGTTTTGCTTGAGTTGGGCGAGGATTTCGGGGGTGAAGTGGAGGCCGGCGGTGGGGGCGGCGGCGCTTCCGATTTCATGGGAGAACACTGTTTGGTAGCGGTCGCGGTCTTCGGGGTTGTCGTTGCGGCGGATGTAAGGGGGGAGCGGCATGTGGCCGATTTTGTTGAGTATTGCGTAGAAATCCTGCGTGGGGGTGAAGCGCAGGGTGCGCTCGCCGAAGTCGGAAGCGGTGAGGATTTCGGCTTCGAGCAAGGGCTCGGGTTTGTTGGGGGCGTGGAAGAGGAGGCGCTCGCCGGGCTGGATCTTGCGGCTGGGGCGGACTAGGGCGGCCCAGTCGTTAGGGGCAAGCTGCTGGGTGAGAAGGACTTCGATGCGGCCGGCGGGGTCGGGGGAGCTGGTTTGGGTGTGCTGGCTGCGGGCGCGGGTGGCGTAGAGGCGGGCGGGGAGGACGCGGCTGTCGTTGAGGATGAGGAGGTCGCCGGGGCGGAGGATTTTGGGGAGATTGCGAAAAAAAAGATCGTGGTGGTGGCCGGTGTTGCGGTCGAGGAGCAGCATTCGGCTGGAGCCGCGAATCGCCGGTGGAGACTGGGCGATCAGCTCTTCGGGGAGGTCGAAATGGAAGTCGGTTACGCGCACTCTATGTTCATTCTAGTGGTGCAAAACGTGGTGAAGTGTGTGGTGAATGTGGTGGAGTTGTGGTGTTTTGTGTGGCTGAAATGTCTGCTGAAAAATGGGACAGGATATTGAACTATTTTTTTGGGGGTTGGGCCAGTTCGACGGAGCGGTCGAGGATGGCCTGGACGGCGGTCTGCTCGGCGGGGCCCGGCGCGGTCCAGGCGATGGTGACGCGCGAGAAGGGCTTGGGGATGAGGAAGCGGTCCCAGGAGCGGAGCTGCCAGGCGCGGTCGGGATGGACGTAGAAGGCGCCGACGGTGGCGCCGGCGAGTTGGGCGAGTTGGGCGACGCCGGGTTTGGCGACCATGGCGGGACCGCGGGGGCCGTCGGCGGTGATGGCGCAGTACTGACCGGCGAGGTAGGCGCGGTGGAGGTTGCGTAGACCGGACATGGCTTCGCGGGAGCTGGAGCCGCGGACGGCGATGAAGCCGAGACGTTCGACGGTGCGGGCGATGAGTTCGCCGTCGAAGCTGCGGCTGATGAGGATGGCGACGCCGCGGTTGCGGAAGCGCCAGGCGGAGGCGAGCAGGCAGCGGTGCCAGAAGGCGAAGACCGCGGGAGGCGGGGTGTCGTAGCCGGGAGTGGCACCGGGCTCGCAGACGTCGCGGTAGCGGAGAGTGATGCCGAGACAGCGAATGGCCGCGCTCGCGAGGCGGGGGAGGATGGCGAGGGCGAGGCGCTGTTTCAGGGTGTAGGGGTTGGCCACGGATTGAGTTTACCTGCGGGGCGGTCGTGAGGCATCCAGGGACGAGGCTCTAAATCTTTATATCCAACTTATGCCTCTCGTGGTTTGCTTAACGGAGTTTGTGGAGGCCCCCCTCATGTGCTGCTTGAAACGACTTACCTTGCTTTTCCTCTTCGTTGCTCTTGTGTCCGGGCTTGTTGCGTCTGCCCAGACCCAGAGTGCGATGCCTGCCAATGGTGACGAAGACCTGCGGCAGGCGGTGCGTGAGCTTGCGCTGCGCGTGAGTGCGCTGGAAGAGGAACTGCACAAAGAGCGGACGGCAGCAGCCTCTGCGACGGGGGCATCCTCTGTTGCTGCAGTGACGCCAGTGGCTGATCTACGGAGCAGCGTGGAGGGTGTTTCGAGTAGTGGAGCGGCGATTGCTTCAACTCCCGCAGTAGCTGCGGTGCCCGCGACGGTAACAGTTCCGCCGGCTGTGGTGGCGGCGAGTCCGCAGGCTGCGGGGGCGGCGAATACGCCTGTGCTTTCGGCGCTGCCGACGCAGTTGCCAGGGGGAGTTACGTTGAACTATGCGTTCGATGGGTACTACGACTATGACTTCAATCATCCGATTGGACGGGTGCAGTATCTGCGGGCCTACGATGTGCTGAGTAACAGCTTCAGCATCAACCAGGCTGATGTGGTGTTTGCGCTGGATCCGGATGTGACTGGAAGGCGGCGGTATGGGGTTCGGTTGGACCTGCAGTTCGGACAGGCGACGGCGACGCTGCAGGGCAACCCTTTGAATGAAGCGCGGCCAGACATCTACAGGAATATTTTTCAGGTTTATGGGACTTATGTAGTTCCTGTGGGAAAGGGACTTACTGTGGACTTTGGGAAGTGGGCTAGTTCACTGGGGATTGAAGGTAACTACACGAAGGACCAGGTGAACTACTCGCGGTCGTTTTACTTTGATTATTTGCCCTTCTATCATGCGGGTATTCGGACTAGCTACAAGGTGAACGATAAGCTGGCGCTGAACTACTGGATTGTGAATGGGACGAACCAGTCGGAGCCGACTAACTCGTATAAGGATGAATTGTTTGGATTTACGGCGCTGGCTACTAAGAATATTTTGTGGAATATGAACTACTACCTGGGACAGGACCACCCCGATGTTGCCGCGGCCACGAATTGTACTGCGCCGGTGCAGCCGGGATTGTGCCTGCAGGAGATCAACCCTGCGCCGAATGGGAAGGAGCATATCTTCGATAGCTATGTGACGTGGAATGCCACGCCGAAGCTTTCGCTCTCGCTTGAAGGGGACTATGTGATCTCGCGGGAGTGGGAGAATGCTGCGCCGGGGGAGTCCTCGGCTCCGTCGCATGTGGATGGCGGGGCCGGGTATGTGCGGTACCAGCTAACGCCGAAGATGGCGCTGGCGGGGAGGAGTGAGTATTTGTCGGATCGCGGCGGGTTGTTCAGCGGGACGACGCAGGCGCTGAAGGAGTTTACCGGGACGTATGAGTACAAGTTCGGCGAGGGTTTTCTGGTTCGGGCGGAGTATCGGAGGGACTGGAGCAATGTGCCTTACTTCCTGACGAATAAGCCGGGGGTGCTTTCTCCGAATCAGCCTACGCTGACGATGGGGCTGGTTTGGTGGTATGGGGGGAAACAGGGGGCCTGGTAGCTAGTTTGCGAGATGGTGTGGATGCTGATCGAGACGATCTTCATAGTTAGTGTGGACATGAAGATATTCGCTGTAGCTCTTTCTGCTGGGATTGCTGGCTATGTACTGGCGCTGGTTGCGGAAGTCTTCGGCATCACGGACTCTGTGTTCGTGATGGCTTGAGTGCCAGATTTCGCCTGGGGATTGATCGCGCGCGACGAAGGAGTATCCGCCTTTGAGAAATTGAACGCAGCGGGCTGTCGATTGGTCGATTGATGGAGTGATCAGGACGTGGACGTGATCAGGCATGACGACGAAGGCGTGGAGTTGGAAACGGCCCTGGTCTCGATAGCGGAAGAGTGTGGCGATGAAGAGGTCGGCGTTGGCTGTGCGCTGGAAGTGGCGATGCTGTTGGAACGTTGAGATGGTTATGGCGTATGTGTTTGGCTTCTGGCGGATCGTGGTCATGCAGGAGAGCATACCCCAGGGGCTAAAGCCCGGATTTTTGCTGCGTTGTAGAGGACCAAGGCTAAAGCCTTGGTGTACCTAGATGCAAGAGCAACGACAACGACAACGACAACGACAACGACAACGACAAGAGCAAAGACAACGTCAACGTCAAGAGCAAAGACAACGACAGGAACAAGAAGGTCAGCGGTTCGATATTGGCTTTAGCTGTATTTGAGCCAGCGGAGGATCTCGGGGAGGTTGGGTTTTTTGCCGTACATGAGGATGCCGACGCGGTAGATGCGGCTGGCGACCCAGAGGACGGCGTAGATGGTCGCGATCATCAGGACGATGGAGAGGGCGATCTCCCACGGCTGGGGCATCGAGAGGGAGACGCGGAAGTTCATCAGCAAAGGCGTGCAGAAGGGGATGAGGGAGACCAGGCGCGCTAACGGCGAGCTGGGGTTCGAGGTGATCACGGGCAGCATCATGAGGCAGAAAAAGAGAGGGATCATGAGGAACATGTTGAGCTGCTGGAGCTCCTGTTCGGAGTTGGTCATGGCACCGAGAGCGGCAGCGACGCTGGAGTAAAGCACATAGCCCAGCGCGAAGTAGATGATGAAAAAGATTCCTTGCGTGGCGCTGATAGTGGCCATGGCCGTGGCCCCGGCGATGTGCGCGGCGAGCGGGCTGGCGGTAATAATGAAGGCCGCAAGTATCCAGACGACGACCTGGGTGATGCCGACGCCGCCGACACCGATGATCTTGCCGGCGAGTATATCTTCCGCACGAATGGTGGAGAGAAGAACCTCGAAGATGCGGGAGTTCTTCTCTTCGATGATGGACCGCGCGACGTTCATGCCGTAGAGCAGAACCACCATGTACATAAGCAGGAAGAGCACGTAGGCGACGTAGAAGGAGTTGCGTGAGCTGCCGCGCTGGCCGCCGACATCGATGGTGTTGACCTCGACGGGCGCCATGAGAGTGGCGATGCTGGCGGGCTGGAGGCCGCTGTGGGCGAGATGCTCGCGGAGGAGGACGACGCGGAGAGCGTCGGTGATGGTGGTGTTGGTGACAATGTCGGCGGCGGAGCGCGCAGTGTAGTCAAAGGTAGGGCGGGCGGCGGGGTCGGTGCTGGTGGAGGGCGTGATCCAGAGGTAGCCGTCGATTCCCTTCTCGCGGGATTTTTCGCGGATCTTCGCGTCGAGCTCGCTGCGGATCTCAGGAGTGGGCGGGACGACATCGACGACCATCTGGCTGTCTTTGCCGTGCTCCAGTTCGTTCTGGAGATCGGTGCTGAGCGGCTGCTGCGAGGAGACGATGGCGATGTGCGAGTTGGATTTAGTCTTGTCGGCGATGTAGGCGGTGCCGAAGATGCCGCCGGCCATGAGGGTCGGGATGAGGATGGTGGCGACGATGAAGGCTTTGGTGCGGATGCGCTCAAGGTACTCGCGCTTTGCGATCAGCAGGATGTTATGCATCGACTTTGCTCCCGGTATTTACTTCGCCGTACTCTGCTGTGACTTTTTCGATGAATATTTCTTCGAGGGTCGGCTCCATGACCTCGAACCGGGTGATGCGGGCTTTGGTGACGGCGTCGGCGAGAAGGGCCTGGGGATCGGCTCCGTCGCGTAGCTTGATTTCGGCGCGGCCGCTGTAGTTCTTCGATGACTCGATGGAAGGGTGATTGAGGAAGGAGGCGTCGCCTTCGAAGTTGAGCGCGACGCGGTTGGCGGGGTAGCGGGATTTGATCTCACGCATGGCTCCGGAGAGAACGACGTGGCCGTTGTGGATGAGGCAGATGTTGTCGCAGAGCTTTTCGACCTGGTCCATGCGATGGGTGGAGAAGAGGATGGTGCGGCCCTGGTCGCGGAGGTCGACGAGCGTGTCCATGAGGAGGACGGCGTTGACGGGATCGAGGCCGCTGAAGGGCTCGTCCATGATGATGAGGTCGGGCTCGTGGAGGAGCGCGGCGATGAATTGGATTTTTTGCTGCATGCCCTTGGAGAGCTCCTCGGTCTTCTTGAGGACGGCGTCGGTGATCTCCATTTTTTCGCACCAGATGTGGGCGCGCTTGCTGGCGGTGGTGGCGTCGAGGCCGTGGAGCTGGCCAAGGAAGATGAGCTGGTCCATGACCTTCATCTTCTTGTAGAGGCCGCGCTCTTCAGGTAAGTAGCCGACGCGGGTGAGACTGGCGCGCGTGAAGGGCTGGCCGAAGAGGGTGACCGTGCCGGAGTCGGGGACGGTGATGCCGATCATCATGCGGATGGTGGAGGTTTTGCCGGAGCCGTTGGGGCCGAGGAGGCCGAACATGCTGCCGGGCTCGATGCGGAAACTGAGGTCGGCTACGGCGATCTTGGTGTCGTAAGCTTTGCGAACGTGTTGCAGTTCTACGATGGGCATGAGTTCTCTTGACGGTGAGGTTAAGGACAAGTTTAGCAGGAAGGATTTGTATGGGCGGCTAGGCGCACCCTTGCAACCGATCACGCTTGAAAGTGGCGTTTCGCTTGACGCGGATGATCGTCGGGTGAGTTGTTTTTGGGTTCGCCGGTGTTTTGAGTGTGTCTGGATGTTGGTAGCATCGGGGTGTGCTGGAACTTTCTACACCGATCAAGTTTGTGAAGCGCGTGGGTGAGCGCGTGGCTGTCGAGCTGGCCAAGCGTGGCGTGGAGACCGTGGAGGACCTGCTGTATCACCTGCCGTTTCGGTATGAGGACCGGCTGAATCCGGTTCCGATGAGTGCGCTGCAGGCGGGGACGATGGCGTCGGTGATCGGCGAAGTGCGCGGTACGGTGCTGCTGCAGACGCGGCATATGCCGCTGTTCGAGATGACCGTGGGGCAGGGGCTGAGCACGGTGAAGTGCATGTGGTTTCGTGGAAGCTATCTGCGGGACAAGTTTCATGTGGGGCAGATGGTGGCGCTGTATGGGAAGCTCGAGCCTTCGCGGAGCAGCGCGGGAAAGTTCAAGATGATTCAGCCGCAGTTTGAAGTACTGCCTGCGGCTGGCGCTCCCGATGCTGAGTTTTCCATGCTGGAGGTGGGGCGGATTGTGCCGGTGTATGAGTCGCTGGGGGGGACGACGGCGTGGGGAGCGAAGCTGGGGTCGAAGTGGCTGAGGCGGGTGATCTGGGCGCTGTTTGAGGAGCTGGAGGCTGGGGCGAGCAGTGCAACGACAGAAGCAGATTCCTCCGCTGCGCTGCGGAATGACAAACAAAGGAGCGGGCAACAGCAACAACAAAAGCCAACGCAAGGGCAGGCTCAACAGCATCCGCAGATGGTGGAGACTTTGCCGGGGGCGCTGCGGGGGCGGCTGAAGCTGTCTGGGCGGCTCGCGGCGCTGAAGGCGGTGCATTTTCCGGAGGCGGGAACCCCGATGGCGGAGTTAATGTCGGCTGCTACGCCGGGGCATCGGCGGTTGATCTTCGAGGAGCTTTTTTATCTGGAGTTGGGGCTGGAGTTGAAGCGGCGGCGGATGCGGGAGCGCGAGGGTACGGCGTTCGTGACCAACGTGAAGGTGCGCGAGGCGATCAAGCAGGTGCTGCCGTTTCATCCGACGGCGGCGCAGAAGCGAGTGCTCGGGGAGATTGCGGACGATATGCGCAGGCCGCAGCCGATGCGGCGATTGCTGCAGGGAGATGTGGGGTCGGGTAAGACGATCGTTGCGATGCAGGCGGCGCTTGTTGCGATTGAGAATGGGTATCAGACGGCGTTGATGGCGCCTACGGAGATTTTAGCGACGCAGCATTATCTTTCGGCGCGGAAGCTGCTGGGAGATGTGCTGTCGCCGCAGACTGGGAGGCCGTACCGCGTGACACTACTGACGGGGTCGCTCGATGAGGCGACGAAACGTGAGGCGCGCGGCAGGATATTTCGTGGGGAGACGGACCTTGCGATTGGGACGCATGCGCTGATTGAAGACAAGGTGGACTTCGACAATCTGGGCCTGGTGATTGTGGATGAGCAGCATCGGTTTGGCGTGCAGCAGCGGTTCAAATTGATGAAGAAGCCGGGGATGCTCGACCCGGATGTGCTGGTAATGACGGCTACGCCGATTCCTCGAACGCTGGCGTTGACGCTGTATGGGGACCTCGATGCGAGTGTGATCGATGAGCTGCCGCCGGGGCGGACGCCGATTGTGACACGGAGGACTACGGAGGATCGGGCGGAGGATGTTTGGGGGTTTGTGCGCAAGCAGGTGGAGGCGGGGCGGCAGGCTTATATTGTGTATCCCGTGATTGAGGGGGCCAGGGACGATCAACCGGAGTTGGACTTTGCGCATGATGCGGAAGTGGAGGATTTGAATGCTGAGGCGGGGAAGAAAACAGCAGGTCCCTCCACTGCCCCTTCGATTCGCTACGCTCGCTCAGGGTTCGGTCGGGATGACGCTTCTGTAAAGGGTGGGAAAAAGACTGCAGGTTCCAAGGTGAAGGACAAAGTTGCGAAGGGGAAGGCTGCTAAGACGGAGAAGCTGTTTGAGCCGAAGAGGGCGCTCCGAGCGGCGAGCGATATGTATGAAGAGCTGCGCGGCGGGGCGCTCGCGGGGCTGCGGCTGGGTCTTCTGCATGGGCGGCTGAGCGCGGATGATAAAGAGGTCGCGATGGCGCGGTTTCAGCGGGGCGATATCGATGTGCTGATCGCTACGACTGTGATCGAAGTGGGCGTGGATGTGCCGAACGCTTCAGTGATGGTGATTGAACATGCGGAGCGGTTCGGACTGGCACAGATGCATCAGTTGCGTGGACGAGTGGGGCGTGGGGCGGCGAAGAGCTTCTGCATTTTGATGACGGGTGGACGGGTGAGCGAGCAGGCGGAGGCTCGGCTGGATGCGATGGTGCGGACGCAGAATGGATTTGAACTGGCGGAGCTTGACCTGCAGCAGCGCGGGCCGGGGGAGTTTTTTGGGACGCGACAGGCTGGGTTGCCGGAGTTTCGCGTGGCGAATCTGATTCGGGACCGTGCTGTACTGGAGTTGGCGAAGGTTGAGGCGGCGCGGTTTGCTTCGGAGCCTGATCCGGCTGTTTCGCACGAGGAGAAGGACGCGGTATGGGTGCGGCTGAAGCTGCAGTGGCAGAGGAAGTATGGGTTGGTCGAGGCTTGAAGACATCTCTTAGCTATTGCTTCTAGATTAAGAAAGAGAGCCGGGCTAGGAATTGTCCGAGTATCGTTGTGCGCCGCTTACGATCTTGAGGCTGTGCAGGCGAACATACCCCAGGGCTAAAGCCCTGTGTTTTTTGCTCGATTGAGAGGCCCAAGGCTAAGCCTTGGGGTACCTAGAAGCGACGACTTATTCGTCGGACACTAACTAGAAAGTTCAGCTGGCGGCGGCGTGGGCGAAGGAGGGGATCTCAGTGGAGTGCTGCGTTGTCTGGGTGACGGCCTTCTTGGGGCCTCGCTTGCGGGCCACAAGGACGCGGATGCGCTCGATCATTTCGGCGGGCGAGGCGGCGCCCTTGGGCAGGAAGACGTCGGCGTGGACGGCGCGGTCGAAGGCGTTGACGGTGCCCGAGACGATCATCGCGGGAAGGCCGGGGTGGAGTTGCTTGGCGCGGCGGACGAGCTCGTTGCCGTCCATCTGCGGCATGAGGAGATCGCAGAGCAGCAGGTCGAGCGAGCCAGGGAAAGATTGCTCCACAAACTCAAGCGCCTCCTGTGCGGTGGTTACGGCAATGACGCGGTAGCCACGGGTCTCCAATAGAAAGGTGCGGACTGAGAGAAGTTGTTCGTTGTCATCTACGCAGAGAATCGTCTTCTTGGGGCGCATGCAGTCTCGCTTCTACCGGAGACCACCGTGTGGTGGATCGCGGCCGATGGACCAAAGCGGAACGCCTGCTGGTTTGCCGGCGCGCCGATCTGGTGCGTTCAGAAACATGCCCCTTGGTCCGACCGGATCGAAGCTCCGGCGCGATGGGTCGTTTGGCTCCGCAGCGGACTGGACAGAAGAGCGAGGCTCTCATGTCTGCTCCGTTGCGGGACCAGTGACCTTTGCCGGCGAGCGAGGCTGCCGGACCATGGGGTGCGAGAGAGGCTGAATGCCGGTGCAGGTTGCCACGCGACTCCGCTGACGCAGGGGATCGGCCTGTTGCGGATACAGGGAGAAACGATGCCGGGAAACTGGCTCGGCCTCACTGCGTTTGCGAACAGCGATGGTGCGCGTGGGGAGTCGCGACTGCGAGGCAGTCAAACTTCTCTCAACTCAAATTGTCAGTAGTACAGGCGAAAGCATTTCGTCTCCAGCGAGCGATGCAATTGCTTGCAGGGTCGTCGTCAACGCTTTCCAACAGTACGAATGGTTGTTGTGCTTGGCAACAGCGAAGAGGCAGCGAAGAGCGCCGATATTAGAGCTTGCGCATCCACCGGTTGTTGCAAACGCCGATGGACACTGGCGATTTGCATGATCGTCCTGTTGAAATCAAGTGCATCACGGCAGGAAAAAGCGTCCGCTTGCAACAGGAATGGTGCGACCACCGACGAACACTTTCGCGATCAAATTATCTTCCATCGTCGCGCTGACGTGGATTCGACTGGGCCGAAGCATCTCGATTCCCTGCTCGATGACGATGGGCTGGCCGCTGGATGCGAGGCCGTGATGAACGAGATAAGCGATGGTGCAACCGGAGGCGGAACCTGTGGCAGGATCTTCGCCAGTGTCGAACTGCATGCGGGCGTGCCAATCTGCTGCTGAGTTCGCATTGGCGCGAGTAATGCAATGGAAGAACCTTGCTCCAATGCGGTCGAGATGGGCGCGTGCGCTTTGTTGCGGAATCCGCAGGCGGGCTGCGACGTCGAGCGATCGAAGGGGAACGATGCAGAAGGCCATTCCCGTGGAGACGACTTGTGCGGGCAGGGTGGGGTCGAGATCGTCGATGGAGAGGTTGAGCGCGGCGGCCAGTGCGGCACGGTCTTCGCTGCTGTTGATGGGCTCGCCGAAGGTTGGGTCGCTCTGCTGCATGGTGCCGAAGACGCCGTGTTCGCCGGGCTGCGGAAGCGTGAAGCGAACGGGGACGGGACCGATGCCGAGGTCGAGGGTGATCTGCGGAGAGCCGCGCAGGACAGGGTGATTCCAGTAGAGCCAGCTAGCGGTGCCGAGCGTGGGATGGCCGGCGAACGGAACCTCTTCGGTGGTGAGGAAGATGCGGACCTGGATGCCGCGCTCGCGTTCGACCTCGGATGGGCGAGGGAGGATGAAGGTGGTTTCGCTGAGGTTGGTCTCGCGGGCGAGGGCCTGCATCTCCTCGGTGGAGAGGCCGCGAGCGTCGGGGAAGATGGCGAGGGCGTTGCCTTCGAGATGACGCTCGGCGAAGACGTCGACCTGGGCGAACTCGAAGGTGCGCGGCGCAAAAGGCGTAGTTGCTGATGAAGAAGTTACAGGCTCGATATTTGACATGAAAGCTCCTCGGACGTATCGTTTGAAGAGACCGCGATGAGGCAAACCGGCCTTATGATGCTAGCTTAGCTGGCTGCGGTACAAAAGATCATTTATGACGATGATGCCCAACACGAACTCCGCAATGTGCTGCTGTTGCTGTAGCCCAGTGTGGGTGTGTGGATGAGCGAATCGGAGTAAGCAGCTTCGAGAAGCACAGCAACCCACCCAACAGCGAATCAGCCGGGTGGGTTTTCTACGCTAGGAACAAATAATTGCGGCTTTAGTTGTGTAGCAGTAATTTCAAGAACCGTTGGGTAGAACCCAAAGAAGGCGAGTCGACCATGTCACTCCGCATCAATGATATTGCTCCCGATTTCACGGCCGAGACCACGCAAGGCACGATTCATTTCCATGAGTGGATCGGCGATAGCTGGGCGGTTCTGTTCTCTCATCCGAAGGACTTTACGCCGGTCTGCACGACGGAGCTGGGCGTTGTCGCAAACCTGGAGAGCGACTTTGCAAAGCGCGGCGCCAAGGTGATCGGGTTGAGCGTGGATCCTGTCGCCAACCACGCGAAGTGGGCCGCGGACATCGAAGAGGTGGGCGGATCGAAGGTGACCTTTCCGATGATCGGAGACCCGGAGCTAAAGGTTTCAAAGCTCTACGACATGTTGGCCGCCGATGCTGGTGAGACCTCGGAGGGCCGTACGCCCGCGAACAATGCACCGGTGCGCACGGTCTTCGTGATCGGGCCAGACAAGCGGATCAAGCTGACGCTCTCGTATCCGATGTCAACGGGCCGCAACTTCGACGAGATTATTCGTGTGATCGATTCCATCCAGCTGACCACGAAGCATAAGGTGTCGACACCAGCGAACTGGAAGCAGGGCGACGATATTGTCATCTCCGGCGCGGTCTCGAACGAAGAAGCGGACAAGATCTTTCCTGGATACAAGACGGTGAAGCCGTATCTGCGGACAGCAGCCCAGCCGAGCTAAGGCGCCATGACATTCTCCGTCGCGTGGCTTGCGGCGGCGGAGCGGAAGCACCGGTGGCGAAGTGGCTAACGCGCTGGTCTGCAAAACCAGTATTCATGGGTTCAAATCCCATTCGGTGCTCCAATATTTCAATAACTTAGTAGATTCTAGTCCCACTCAAAGAATGGGGTGTAGTGGGAACTGTAGGGATAGGTGACCACTTGCAAGGCCGAAATGAGTACTCCCTACAAATCTCCATCAGACGCGAAACCATTTTGGGATTGTTGAGCCATCGGTTAGTCCGCGCCGGTGCGCGAAACAGATTGGTGAATTGCCTTATCTGACGCATAATCAAGGTATCAACGAGGTCGTAAATCAGAGACATGCCAACATCACCCGAAATGAGCGGCGCGTCCATATTGCTCGGCGGCGCTTTCAACCCTCAGATTTTTCAGCCCTCATGGTTTGCGAGGCAAGGGCTAATGTCTGAAGCCGAAGCGGACCAGGCCAAAATAGATATTATCCATCCCCAGATTTGTCTGTTCCATAGCGAGCAGTTTGTCGTCAATGTATCTCAAGAAAAGTTTTCGGCATCGACGACTCTGCTTGGATTGCCCGGTCCTTTGCGTGACCTTGTGAATGGGACTTTCGTGATCCTCGAGCACACTCCAATAAAGAATATCGGGTTAAACAGACAAATGCACTTCGCTGTCGAATCAGAGAAGGTGTGGCATGAAATAGGTGACGCGCTCGCCCCTAAGGGGGGATGGATGAAAGGTCTTCCCGGTAGGGTAGGATTGGAAACGCTTGAAATTTCCACCACAGATCCGGCCAGAGAGAGGTACAAAATCAATACCATTCTGCAGCCTTCAAAGAGAATCCATCCCGGGGTATTCTTTGAGGTAAACCATCAGTATGTGACGGCAGAAGACGATCCGAATCCTCTAAGCACGTGTTTGGCAAACTTGAAAGACAATTGGGAGAAGAGTCAAGATGACGCTTTCACAATCGCCTCCGATGTACTTCACTGGGCAAAATCCCGTGAACCCCTCTCCGAACGAAATCTCACCGCTAGCTCTGAACCAAGTTGACGACAAAGATGTTGCGGGTCAAAGTGGACTCAATAAGAACTACTCGGATTGTGGAGATTCCTCACAGTTGAGTGCTTCTGTTGCCCAGAATGTCAGACGCTTCCTTGGTCCACCACCTGCAATCCGCGATCAAGTAGAACGAGTGAGTTCACTTAAGCCTAATCAGGTGTGGGAAGGCAAAGTGACCCGCATTCTTGGATCTGAATTCATTGCGCTGATACAGGATCAGACGGTCCGTACCAATCCGATAGAAGAAGTCACTCTCGAATTAGATTTGGTTTCCGAAGAAGAGCGCGGACTCGTACACCCGGGGTCTGCCTTTTATTGGACGATTGGAAAAGAAAAGACGCCCGCCGGTCAGATAAAGAATATTTCCTTCATTCAGTTCAAGCGTAATCCGCGATGGACTGCAAATATGCTTGCACGCAGTGAAAAACGTTCGCGCAAATTTCACACATTGTTTTCCGAAGATGAGTAGGAGCACACCACCGCAAGCCGATGAATTTGAGGTCTCGATCTTCGGTCCGGGAAGGGGAGAGTGCATTGTTATCCATCTTGGGAATAATGAGTGGTGCGTGGTCGATTCGTGTATCGATCGTGCAACGCGTCAGCCCATCGCAATGCAGTACCTAAATAGCCTCGCTTCAGACGCTCTATCTGGAGTTCGCCTAATCGTAGCCACTCACTGGCATGACGACCACATTCGCGGTCTGTCGTCCCTTCTAAAAGCTGCGCCAGCTGCCCGTTTCTGTTGTTCTTTAGCTCTAAAGGACGATCATTTCCTGACGCTAGTACAAGTCGCAACAGATGGGGGCCAACCAGAATCGGGTGTCGATGAGTTTTCTGAAGTATTCAACACCCTTATGCGGAGAAAAGGCTCGACTCATGCATCGTTGGTCTCACCGCAATTGGCAATTCAGAACCGAGTCCTATTGAAGTTGGATCGTTCTTCGGCATCACTTTCGGTCGCCATTTCTTCGCTAAGCCCTTCCGACGGAACGACGAGGAAAGCGATTACTCAGTTCGGTAGCCTAATTCCCAGAGAAGGCGCGATCCTGGGTTCGATTCCGGATCAACCCGAGAACCATACTTCCATTGCATTGTGGCTGAACCTGGGAACACGACGGGTTCTGCTCGGTGCAGACCTCGAACATACTGGCAGAGATGGCGAAGGTTGGCTCGCCGTGCTTAGCTCAAAACAGGATGCCGGAAAAGCCGGAATTTACAAAGTTCCGCACCATGGTTCATCCAACGGAGATTATGACGCTATCTGGGAAGAATTGCTCGGCAACCAACCGTTTGCGGTTGTGACACCGTTCTCTTCCGGTAAGAAGCTACCTCAGCCATCAGATATCTCGCGACTTCTTACAAGGACAGACAACCTCTATTGCACTGCATCCGGTTCTAAGGCTCTCCCGCGAAGGGACAATAATGTGGAACGAGAGTTGAGAGGGATGACGAGGCGTGCTGTGGAAGGTGATTCGGGGCACGTGCGCTTGCGCTGGACTTCCTCTGAGTCCGAAGAAGCCATCCGCGTCGAGCTTTTCAATGGAGCGTACCGCGCTTAAGAGGTCGCTAGACTATCAGGCGTGACACTTGAGTGGCACTCCATTCCCCTCCCTTTGTCGTCGTAAGTCCGGCTCGGTTCAATCCATCTGCTATTGCCCGCAACGACCGAGCGCCGTTAGAGCGGAGGTTCTCAATCACTGGGAGAAGATCGTCTCGGCGTTTAGCTGCCGATTGCTGGCGCACGGTGGCACTTACACGCGTTCCCTTGGCTGCCATACCCACCATGCGCTCTAAGCTGCCCCTCTGCCCTCCCAATACCACCCCGCGCGCCTTGGCAGCCTGTAGAGCTGCTTTGGTGCGAGCCGAAATCATTCCCGCCTCATGCTCCGCGACTGCGGCTAGGATGTGAACCGTAAGGCGATTGGCTTCCGGAAAGTCGCAAGCGATGAAGTCAGCTCCCGATTCCATGAGAGAGCTAATGAAATGGACATTGCGCGCGAGCCGATCAAGCTTAGCAATTACTAGCGTCGCCTTATGCAAGCGGCAGAGCCGGAGAGCTTCGGCAATCGCTGGACGATCATTGCGCTTCCCGCTCTCCACTTCCACGACCTCTTGGACAAGTTGCCACTTCCCGCCGTTCAGATAGCGCGAAACGGCTTCCCTCTGAGCTTCTAACCCTAAACCGCTTGCGCCTTGGCGCGCCGTTGAAACTCTCAGGTACGAAATGAACTTGCCATTCGCCATCGTCAGACCTCGTTACATTTGCTTCTACCAGAGATGAAGTAAATGTAACATACGTTTGGTGCGCTTTGCATAGGTTTATTTCGATTTGTCGGCCTTGTGGATGATATTCGCTTTATTTTCGCCTATGCTGAATCTTGCGAGAGGTGGCGGATGGGTCACATGAAACGGGCAGTCGAGTGGGAGAGGAAGCAATGGGCGAAACGGACCGCGGTGCATCCGGTCTACATGACCTTCACCCGTTACCAGGGGTGGATTTGCGAGTTCACCGAAGAATCCATCCCCGTACCAATACATCGCCTCACGGTGGCCTCAGCGGAGAAGGTGCGCGAAATGGCCGAACGAGGTGGCGCTCTCTCCAATCTGGAGTCCAGGCAGATGCTGGAGTACGGCATCGAGTCAGGGCGGGGCGGCGTAACTTTGAAGCTCACAACGGAGCAATTGGCGAGCCTGAAAGGGTGCCGACAGTGACAGGATTCTCTTGGAAACGATTTGACCGAAATACCAGGCAGCCTTTGACGCATGGGCCGCAGGCGCGCGAAACGTGGCGAGAAAGCTCACCGAACCAACCCGTGAAACTGGAGACGCTTCGCGATGAAATTCTCAGGCTGGCAGGCTCGGAATGAATCGATCTCAGGCCGATTTGGCTTCAAGTTCGTCAGCCTTAGCAGCAGCTTTGCCGACAGGCTTCTTCCTGACGCCGTTGGCCATACCCAGCGATACAGCCTTCTCGACCGCTACTTCGGTTAAGCCCTTCTTCACGGCCTTACTGACCGCTTTTTCAACCTTCTTCGCCGCCCTCTTCTTTGTCCTAGCGTTCGCCATATCCCCTCACAATTATTACCGTCGTCGGGCAGACTTCTTTGCAGTCGTCTTTACGGATTTTTTCAAGGCTTTCTTGGCCGGGGTCTTCTTGGCTGGAACCTTCTTAGCAGGTGCTTTTTTCACAGCTTTCTTTGCCACGGCTTGTTTCGCGGCCTTCTTCGGAGATGCTTTTTTAGCCGTCTTTTTCGTCACGGCTTTCTTCGCAGCCTTCTTGGCAGACGTTTTTTGGGCAGTTGTCTTTGCAGCAACCTCCTCAGCAGGTTCCTTCTTTAGAACCTCTGTAACTGTGGTCACTGCCGCGCCAAATGCCGTTTTGATGGACCCAGCTACGTCGGACGCCATTGCTATTCCATACCCGACCCTCTCAGCTGCCTTTTCTACTATGGTTTTCTCAGCCATTCTCAGATCCCTCAGTCTTTATGTCCATTCGCAGTTACGAATTGTACATGTGGGCCTCCTTCCCGTTGTTTTCCGCGCCGCTTATACCGCAAATTCATTCCACCCAGCTTCATAACGAGTTGGGCGAACACTCCCACGGCGTACACAGCCCAGGTTCATTGTTTCTGACGTTGCCGACTCGCGGGTCTACTGTGTGCACCGTCATCTCGTCGGCATCATAGGGCCTCAACAAGTCAACGGGTGGCCGTTCGGAGCCTTCCCGCCGTAACCATCGGTCATAATCCGAACGCTTCAAGATGACCGGCATTCGGTCGTGAACCGTGGCCGTGAGTTCGTTAGGTGTGGTCGTGATAATCGCGAAACTTTGCAACCATTCTTCTGTAGCAGGGTCTTTCCAGCCATCCCACACTCCCGCCAAGGCGAACGGTTCTCCACTCTTCATCATGAATGCATACGGCTGCTTTGTCTTCGCGTCGAGCTTCCGCCACTCGTAAAAGCCGTCTGCGGGGACTAAGCAGCGACGGCGTTGGAGCGGTACTCGCCAGACCGCTTTACTCATGAGGGTTTCGGCCTGTGCATTGATCGTGCTGAAGCCTTTGAAGTCCGCAAGGCTCTTTGCGAAGTGTGGGACCATGCCCCAGCGCATCGCTACCATCTCACGCTCGCCCGTATCGCGGCTATTGCGGATGACAGGCTGTCGGGTCGTGGGCGCGATGTTGTAGTCAGGCGCAGCTTCCAGGGGAATATCCGTGAGCTTGCCGACGCGGAAGGTGTCACCGAGCTTTTGCTTATCCGAGCGTCTAACGTAGCGGCCGCACATGAGATGACAAGGAATTGATGAGATTCCTCGCTAGCCTTTGAGAATATTTGTGACCCAAAACGCTCTCTTGAAGCCTCATTGATTGTTTTGATTTCCTTTAGCGCGCCGCGCTCGCGCGCACTCGCTCTGAGAACTAAGCCTCGCATTTTCAACAATTTAGTATCCAAAAATTGAAAAATATCTCCGCCAGCTCTCTATTAAATTCCGTTTGAATAACGGCCGTTTAGCGGCACATATTCACGCGCGTGCGGAGTACTCCCGAAACTCTCAAACTGTTCTCGGACTTCAGAGTTTTTAGGTGTCCTGATGCTGTCCATGAGATTGGATTGCGTCGCCTATTTCTTATGTAGAGCCGCTCGCGCATGGTTCAAGGCGAGCAAGCGCTCCAAGATCTCCGCATCCGTCAGCGACGGTGGCCAGTCATACGCAGCGAACACCGCCTCATCCAACGTCCGATGCAGGTCCGCCAGCCAACTAGGACGGTCATTGTAAAGATTGGTGAGAGTTCGCTTGCTCAGTGTCTCCGGCTTCGCATCTGGGGGGGTGAGCCACGCTCCGCGCTTCGTCACCAACTCGCTTGCGGCTTGCGCGATGGCTTGCACCAAAGGATTGTCTTGAGCTTCCTTGCCCGGTGCCCATGGGAAGGGAAACGTATCGAAGCATGAAGAGGCGTTGTAGGTTGGGTCATTACCAACCCCATGCCATGAGCAGGTTGCGATGCTCCAGACCTCATGCAGCCGGGAGTGAAGAACGCCGAAGACGTAATCCTCATCGCACGCAATTACGCAAAGCCGGGTGTCGGGGATGACGTTTCCATTCACCCAACAGAAAACGCGGTGTTTCGAGACACGCGGGGTCACGACATAGCGTGACATTGTTGCAATCGCTTTCCGCATTCCGGGGCGGGATTCCGCGTGTATCCACCAGAGACGCACGTAATTAGCTCTTCTCAAGAGAAGTCTCTGGGGTCGCACCCTCTCCCGTATGTACTCAAATGGAAGCTCGAAAAGGCTTGCTTCCGCTTCGGACATATACGAACCGAAATCAATTATGTACATGCCTCGTGGTCGGCCGGTAACATCGGCCCCATTCACCCAGGGCTTGATAACTTCGTTATTGTGGCGGCCATTGACGTTCATTGGTGCGGACAACATTTCTTTGGCTATTGCCGGAAGTAGCTCGAACCCTCCTCCCTTCTGAGTACCGATGAAGCACAGACCTGAATTCTCCGAGAGTGCGACTGCAGATGTCATTTCAGCGGCGCTGGTCAGATCGGCGTGAATTGTGGAAACCGTCTCACCATCAAGGCTGAGCGTTTGCTCGGAGCCGCCGTCGAAACCCACCATCGAGACACGCACCGATGCTCCATCCAAGATCCATGGTCTGTCACTCCAAGCCATAAAAATTCGGCCGGACCTCTCTATCCTTTGGAGAACTTTCAGGTTTGCACCAGCGCGTATCGACTGCGTTGCCAGAAGTCCTGCGCGCTTGGCCTTGCCCACTCCAATCTGCGCCCGCGCTTTCTCAAACCAATACGTAACTAGATCGGCCCCGCCCGGTACGCGGTCCGCATATATTTCCCTCAGTGCGTTAACGTAATCGTCCCCCAACTCAGAAAACATACGCTTGTCACCCAAGAACGGCGGATTGCCAATGATGAAGTCCGCCTCCGGCCATTCAGCCTCTGCGGGCTTGTCTTCGCTGTCAAGCGCGAGAATCGCGTCCCGGTGCTGAATGTTATCGAGCTTGCGGAGGATCGGCTCCGTCGGGACTCCCATGCCGTGCTCCTGTAGCCATTGCAGGTAGCCAATCCACACCACTACAGAGGCCAACTCATGCGCGTAAGTGTTCAACTCCAAGCCGTAGAGTTGCGAAGGATGCACCTGCTCCGGTAGGACCGTGGGGAGTCCGTGGTTCGCTGCGAAGACGCGGGCCTCCTGCCACAAGTCCAGCATCCGTTTGAGCGCCAGATAGAGGAAATTTCCGCTCCCGCACGCCGGGTCCAGAATGCGGATGCGAGCCAACTCTTCCACCCAGGCGTACAGCTTCCCTCGCATCTGCTCCCGGAGCTTGTTATATGCGGCTCCCTTGGCCTTGCTTGCGGCCTCAGCGAGCGCCGTGGCCTCTGCCTTCACTTCGGCCCAGCGCGCTTCCAGCGGGGCAATTACGACGGGCTCCACAATGAGCAGAATGTCGGCGGCGCTGGTGTAGTGAGCGCCAAGCTGCGAGCGCTTATCGGGATTGAGGCTCCGCTCGAAGAGCGTACCGAAGACGGACGGCTCCACATTGGACCAATCGAGAGCGGCGGCTTTGCGGAGCGTCACCATATCCGGCGCCGTGAGTTCGAGCGCCTCATCATCCGCAAAGAGGCCGCCGTTGAACCACGCAATATCGAGCGGCCCGAAGTTATTTCCGCTGGTGCTCATGGCGCTGAATAGCTGGCGGAGTTTGCGAGTGAAGCTGGCGGGGCGGCCAGCGTCCACCGCAATCATCTGGCGGAAGAGATGCTCCGGCAAGAGGCCGATGCTGTCAGCGAAGAGGCAAAAGAGCAGACGCATGAGGAAGTGCGCGGCGCGCTCCGGGTCTTCGCCTCTCGCACGGAGACTAAGCGCCAGAGCGCCAAACTCCGCGGCCACTTTCTCCGTAACGCGGAGGGCGGCGAGTTCCGGCCTGAGTTGCGCTGGCGCGGTGAAGACGGATCGAAGCACCTCCAGGGGCGGGAGAGCGCAATTCGGAGTGGGGGATGTGGAGAGCACATCGTCGAGAGTGAATCTGTAGACGTTGGGAGCCGTCCCGGTGAAGTTAGTATGCACCTCGAAACGGTCTTGGTCGCATACCACCAGCAACGGCGGATTCTCTAGGTCTTCCCGGTAGTCGGCAAGCTGGAGGTAAGCGGCTTGCAGGTCTTTGTGTTTGCCCTTGTACTCCCACGCGAAGTATCCGCGCTTCCACACGTCCGCATAGCCCTTGCCGCCTTTGAGTTTGGAGACGTGCTTCTCAAAAGTGAAGCTGTCCCCTGTCTGATCGGCGGCGGCGGGGTGCGGCTGGCCTAACACCTCGCACAAATCAATGAAGTGCGATTGCGCGGCTGAGCGCTCCGTGAGGGTGCTAGCTTTCCAGCGTGCCACGAATTCAGGAATTGAGAGAGCCATCTGTCAGCACCATTGTTGCAGGGCGGCTCTCGGATAGCGAGTGCGTAGCGAGGTTCAAATGGTCCGGGCCTCTCTCCTCACTGTGTTCAGCCACTGTTCTCATTGGGCAATTCGTTTCTACGTACTACGCGCGCGCGTATCTCTGACGAAATCCACTAAACGGACACATAGAAGGCCATCTCGTCCGCCTTAAGCCCAAGCTGCTTCCCCGGTTCGCTGCTGCCTGAAACGGGCTTCGTCATCGCGATCAACTCTTCGATTGACCTAAAAAAATCTCAACATTCCTCAACAGTTGCCGCACTCATGCAAATCTTCTTCCGACTCTCCCAATAGTCGGCGGTGTCTGTCACTCCACGAGTATTGAAGAGTGATTGAATGCCGACTTTCAAAAGCAAGGTTTTGTCAGATTTCAGGCAGTCCGAATCCTTCCCATTGCACGCTCACGCCCGCGCGCGAACTGCTCCGAAACCACGTCAACCCGTTCGGATACCGTGCTCAACAATCAGTTTGGCGAATTGCTCCCCGTCCAGTAGCTCGATGCGGACGCCCGTCTCGTCAAAATATCGCTCGCTTGCGCGGGTCGCCTCCTCCGAGATTGTGCCCGACGTTATGACCATCCCCAGGTGGGCAGACTCAGCCTCAATTCCTCGAATTAGTTGTTCTACAACGTCACTCCCTACTGGCGGATGAGGTTGCCAATGCTTCGCCTGGACTGCGACGATCTGCTGAAACGCACCAGCGACGCGAAATGTCGCAAGAATATCTGCTCCCTTGTCCTCGATTCGAGGAACAATTCGAGCCTCCTTCGCGCCTAAGCCGATCAGAACCGTTTGGATTAGCCTCTCGAATCCGAAGCTCTCGATTCTTCCGATCTGAATCTCATCCAAAACTTCCTTAACAAGGCGGTTTTGCAAATCGGCCTGGAAAATCGGCACCGTACCTGCCTTGGCATGGTCAAGGCAGCTCTTGATTTCATCAAGCAAATCAGTAGCGTCTACGCTCGTCCCTTGCGCCTTCATCCGCGATAAGAGCGCCGAACGTGCTAATTGGCGCGGAATCGCCCTCTTTTCATTGAGCCACCGTACGGACCGCCGATACGCAGTATCGTCCTCCACCTTGGCTTTGTCGTAGCTCGCCGCGCCTGTAACCTCTGCAACATAAAATTCTGACCAATACGGCACCACCACAAGACTTCCCGGTTCCATTTCGCGAATAAAGCGCCAAAGATGCCCAGCCGCTGAGCCCGCTCTTCTAAGGGTGTGTTCGTCCGCGAAATAGGCGTCGCTTACGATTTTCCTGAACTGCTCCCACTCAAGTTTGAGATTTAGCAGCCCCGCCGCCTGTGCCCATCCGATGATGATTTCATTTGAGTCAAGAGCTTCGGGCACACGATCATGATTCCCGGGAGTGATACGAAGGATGAAAGCGCGTTCGCCCATTTGCGTACAATACTAGTGGAAATTTATGCTCCCATGGCAAGCAGACGCTCCCGCGCGCCCTGCTGTTAGAATTAGGTCGCCGTTTGCAAGAACTGTGAGCGCGAATCTCTGTAGCAACTCTCGTTACAGGCCGAAACCAAATCGCGCCGCAACCGCAGAGTCCATAGCGGCCTCAAGGCTGTAGAGTCGTCTCGCTAATTTCTTATAGGTCGCCCAATGCATTCCTTTTGGCTTGGGTGGGAGGCCATCTCCGACAGCGCCTGTACCGCCAAGCCGCACGTGCAATTTCTGAGCACGACCAAGAGCACGATAATGAGGTTCTTCGCATTGGCTTTCATAAGCGAGCTGATGGCAGGTTCGACAAGCGAATATCTCCCCGCCATAAAGAACGGCGACGCGCCGCCCGCATCCTCGCGCGGGACATAGAAACCACTGCCGCACTCCCCCAAAATGGCATGGAGTTTGAGTCAACAGAACTGAGTATTCCTTACTTTGCCAGTCTTCAGATCTACTGTGGTGTCGATATGACAACACGATGCGGTCGAATTGGGTGCGAATTTGAATATCGCCATGAGGTTGGTCGTTTTGCGTCCAGTACCACCTAAAACTCTTGCCAGGGTCCAGACATCCCTTCTGCTGTAACCGTCGAACGTCCAGCCACAAATGCCCGGAAGTGGTGTTCTTGCTGCTCCACCTTCGCCCGCTACCATAACCTCCCATCTGGACATCCTCCGTATGATTTACCGAAATCATTAGGTAAATCTCGCTGTTTTCAGTGGTTCCGGCCGATTGATTTCGATTGACTTCTCGGTCGATCAGCTCGATAAAAACGATGAATTTCGGCTAATTATTCCGCCTTAAGTCATTGAAATGATTGAATCCTTATTTTGGCCTGAGCGGAAGCCGAAACTCCCGCCCTTTAGGTTTACTTATGGGTTGGCGTTTACCTCCGCCCGGCTGAGGCGGAACCCGATGGCAACCTTGATTGGTTGATTACTTGATTGGTTGATTGCGTGATTCCCCGATTCCTGATTCATGATTGAAAGATTCCTGATTAGGGGCGCTCGACTGAATGAAATTTCACGATCCTGGAATAGACCTCAGCATCAGCTTTCTCGGTCCCATCGGTCTTGCGGAGGCAATCTTCCACCGTCGCCCAAAAGAACTGGCCGTCAAGAAAGACATCCGGACTCATCTGCTCACACTTTTGAGGCATTCCACCGTTGGCAAGTGTCCAAGCCTGAAAATATTTGCTCTGTCTCCCGATGTACTGCTTTAGCCTATCGCTGCCCAGGTTGAAGAACGCGCTCACTCCTCCCGGCTCATGGACTGTCGCGAACTCAATGCGGAGAGACCATCGGTTGAAGGCTCTGACCCATTCAGGCCCCTGCACCTTCAATCCACGCACCAGATGGCGTCCAGGCTCCATGCGAGGGTAATCGGCTCCCTCCCAGACAAGCAGCGGCACCGTGGCAATCCCCGTATTACTCTCTTCGACTTGCTGACGCTTCTTGGCTGCTCGAACGGGCTTAGCAGGGGGCTTGGCGACTATATGAGGAACTGCTATTGCGGGCGAGCTTGCCACTAGGCGACCTCAGTCATATTTGAGCGGGCAACCGGAGACTTGCCGCCGTCCTCAATCACGCGCTGCAATTCAGACTCACGGATCATGGTCCGACTCCCCACCTTGGTCCGGCGGAGCTTGCCCGAACTCAGCCATGCGTGAATCGTGTACTTGCTCAAACCACCAAGCCTACGTGCCGCCTCGTCAACTGATAGCAACTCATCCATCCCTGCACCTCTAGAGCGAAATAAATACATGCTTATTATGGCGCAGGCAAGCGAAGAGAAGTATGCTTTCTAATACATGCTGCGCTGCATCTAAGCGTGTGTTAGAACGACTAAGAGGATGTGCTTACGATGAAAACTGAAGAGAGAAATTGAGCAACGCGTCGCGGGAAAATATATTGGCTGTAATCAAGGATCAGCGTCGCAAATTTCACGAGGCGGATACGTTGTTGCGCTGGATGAATGGAGGTATTTCCCCCAATTATTGGGGTAAAACCACCAAGGCGTCGCGGGAACGGGTCTTAGCTATAGTCGAAGCAATCAATCGTGCGACTGAATTACTTAGAGTACCCACCAGTAGCGAGCGCGACTACATTCACAACCCACCCAAGGCTGTTCAACAAGCGTTGAAAGAAATTACGGACAGGCTTTCTCGATACCCTCGCGAGCCCTACGTGGATATTATGCGGCAGTATGGGAAATACGAATTGGGTTTTACCTATATACCCGGCGGAAAAGCGCCCTGGGGAGAGCGTATAGCAGTGTCGCAACTTATCAACCTGGCAGAGACTGAACGCTTCTCATTGCTCCGGCAGTGCCAATGCCAAAAATGGTTTCTCGCCAGGCGCGCCGACCAAAAAGCCTGTTCCCCAAACTGTAGACACAAGGCGTATGAACAGACAGAGTCATTCAAGGCCAAACGTCGGGAATACATGCGCGAATATTACGCTCTAAAAAACTCCGGAAAGGTGAAGTGAAAGATATGTCGATATTCAAACGTGGCAGCGTCTATTGGTTTGAGTTTGTATTTAGCGGGCAGCGTTTTCAGCGCTCCACACGAGTCAAAAACCTACGTGACGCCAAGGCAATAGAGGCTACCTTCTATAGCAGTCTCGCGAAGGGGGAGGTGGGCATCCGGGATCGTAAACCCGCTTTAACGTTTGGCAAGGCCATGGAATTGTTTCTTGCTTGGTCTATCGAAGAGCATCGCGCACATCCGAACACAGCGGAGAGATACCGACATAGCGCCATGGCTCTATCGCGTCATTTCCGTGATCTTCGCCTTGACCAGATAACGCCAGAGAGCGTCGAACACTTCAAATTGACCCGCGCCTCACAGAATGGCGCTCATACGAAACGCCGTCTGCGCCCTGCCACAGTAAATCGGGAGCTTGCGTGTCTCAAAGCACTGTTCAACTACGCCATTAAGGGTGATGTGAACCTGCGCAATCCGGTCAATCGAGTCAATTTTCTTGACGAGGAGAACCAGCAGACACGCGTTGTCTCTCATAGCGAACAGCGCGTTTATCTCGAAGTAGCATCCCCGACTCTGCGGGACGTGGCGACCCTGATCGTTGAGACGGGAATGCGTCCGGAAGAGGTATTCACCCTTCAACGTAACGACGTCTGTCTAGGCGACGGTTACTTGACAGTACAGCGCGGCAAAACACCGGCGGCACGCCGACGCATAGCACTCACAAAGGCGGCAGCAAATGTCCTGAGAGGCCGTCAGAGCACCACCGTAGGGTCTCCCTATCTATTCCCGCATGATCTCGATCCGGCACGTCCTCTGCCCAACGTACACGGTGCACATCATCGCGCCCTGAAAGCCTCCAAACTGCTTCCCTTTCGACTATACGATCTGAGGCACACCTGGGCGACACGAGCGGCCGAGGCTGGAATCGATCCCGTCACGCTTGCGGCCATGCTCGGACATTCGCGAATACAGATGGTTTTACGATATGCACATCCAACCCAACTGCATCAGACTAGCGCCATGGAACGGATGGAGTTGCATGTGGCAGTTCAAGCCCGCAAGGAACTTGACGAGGAGGAAGCACGGCGGTCGGCCTCACAGATTGCCTCCTAGTCGGCAATCTAAGCAGTCATGAGCTGTAGTGAATTTTGTAGGGAGTGCCTGCTTGTACGTGCTTATTTCTAAGAGTAGCCTTTCCGACAAATTCTTGTTTTTACATACTCATGCAAGCCCATCCAAGTTCCCCAAAGGACTCCCGAGCGGTCTGCAAAACCAGTATTCATGGGTTCAAATCCCATCCGGTGCTCCAATCACTCGTTGCGAAATGTTTGAAGCGATTCAACCGAACTGATCGTCACTCGAACCATGGGTTCTTCGACGAACGGCGCTAGGGAGCTATCGCGCTTGAGCCTTGGATGCGGAAGGGGAGGGTGACGCCAGTGGCGCTCCCTGGCTGGCTGCCGCCCACAAAGAGCTCGTATTCGCCTGGCTGCACGCTGCGTGTGCCCTCTGCGTCGACGATGCTGAGCTGGCGTGGATCGATGGTCGCATGAACTGCCTTGGTCTCGCCCTTGAGGAGATGCAGCTTCTCGAATGCGACAAGTGTGCGGAGTGGCGCGCCGGCGATGCTCTTAGGAATTAGATACACCTCTACTGTTTCGTCGCCTTCGCGATCCCCCGTGTTCTTGAGCTGCGCGCTGACTTCGAGGGGCTTGCCAGCTTGCAACGTCGTGGTCGAGAGCATGCCGGCTGTGTAATGAAAGCTGGTGTAACTGAGCCCGTAGCCGAAGGGATAGAGCGGTGTGCCGGTGAAGTAGCGATAGGTGCGGTTCTTCATGGCGTAGTCAGTGAACGGAGGCAGTTGGCCGGTGCTGGCGTAGAAGGTGATGGGCAGCCGGCCAGAGGGATTGTTTTCGCCGAAGAGAGTTTCGGCGATGGCGGCGCCGCCAGCCTGGCCTGGATACCAGGCTTCGAGGATCGCGGAGGCCTTCTCTCCGGCACTGTGAAGAGCCAGCGCGCTGCCATTCATGAGAACGAGAATAACTGGCTTGCCAGTGCCGGAGAGCGCGGCGACAAGCTGCTGCTGGACTGCAGGAAGCTCGATGGCGGTGCGATCGCCTCCCTCGAAACCCTGCACATGCACTGGCATCTCTTCGCCCTCGATCTCGGGGCTGAGGCCGAGAAACGCAACGATCACATCAGACTTGGCGGCGGCAGCGATGGCCTGCTCGCGTAGCACGGCGACGGGAGGATTCCAGTTGAACGTGAGGCCGGCGCCGAAGCGCGGAGCGTCGTGCGTGTATTCAATGCGGATGGGATGCGGGTTGGTGTCGTTGAAGGTCAGCTCGAAGGGAGTAGTGGAGCCGCGACGGTTGCGGGTCGCAGCGTGGTTGAAGTCGGAGATGAGCTTACCGTCGAGCCAGACTTTGATGCTCACGGCATCGTCGCATGGGTAGCAATGCGAAAGGGTGAAGCCGAAGTTGATGGTGCCGGGTGCTGGAGCCGTGATCGTGCCAGTCCAGCGCACGGAGAAGCTTTTGTCGGAGACGCCTTCGGCGGGCGAGGCGGCGTCCCAGTCGAAGTCGATGTGGCGATCGATGCGACTGATGACCGGATTCCCTTTGAGGTCGACGCCATTGAAATACTCGGCGTTGAGACCGCGCTCGCCGATTCCGTTGCTTGTGGAAGAGAAGACAGTCTCGGGAACAGGCACCGGGACGCCTTCAACGTAGGGAGAACCCTGCGCGTAATGCACGCGGCCGGGAAGACGCTGTTCGAGCGCCGCGAGTGGCGTGACGGGGTGCGAGGCAATCGCGTTGTAGTTGCCTTCTAACGCGGGCAGTGCGTCGGCGTTGGGCCCGATCACCGCAATCGACTTCAGTGACGACTGCCGCAGAGGCAGGGTGCCACGGTCATTCTTGAGCAGGACGATGGAGGCGCGGGCGGCATCGAGTGCGAGCGCGGCGTGCGCGGCTGAATTGTCTTCGGAGAAGGGGATGCTGTTGTAGGGAACCTGCGATGCGGGGTCGAACATGCCGAGACGAAAGCGCGCGGTGAAGAGGCGCTTCACTGACGCGTCGATCTCGGCTTCGCTGATCAGTCTTTGATGGACGGCGTCGGTAAGGGCGGCATACTCGTCGCCACAACTGAGGTCGGTACCTGCCTTCACGGACGCGGCGGCGGCGTGTGCCAGGTCGGGGGCAAATTTGTGACCGACGGCAACATCGGTGACAGCGCCGCAGTCAGAGACGATGTAGCCGTTGAAGTGCCAGTCCTGTCTAAGCTTCTGCTGCAGCAGCATGGTGTTGGCGCAGGCGGGCGAGCCGTCGATGGAGTTGTAAGCACACATGACGCTGTCGGCCTGCGCGTCGACGACCAGCGCGCGAAAGGCTGGCAGGTAGGTGTCCTCTAAATCATGCGGCGAAACGACGGCGTCGAAGATGTGACGATCGGACTCTGGCCCGCTATGAACGGCGAAGTGCTTCGCGGTCGATACGGCCTTGAGGTATCGAGGGTCAGTGCCTTGCAGGCCGCGGACGAAGGCAGATCCTATCTGGCCGGTGAGGAAAGGATCTTCGCCGTAGGTCTCCTGGCCGCGGCCCCATCGGGGATCGCGAACGATGTTGATGTTCGGGGACCAGAGCGTGAGGCCGTAGTAGATGGAGTGATTGCCGGCGCGTTGAGCCTCGTTGTACTTGGCCCTCGTTTCGGTGGAGATTGTGTCGGCGATGCGATGAACGAGCGTTGTGTCCCAGGTGGCGGCGAGGCCAATGGCCTGGGGAAAGACCGTGGCATAACCGGAGCGCGCGATGCCGTGCAGAGCTTCGCTCCACCAATCGTATTCGGCAACGTGGAGACGCTCGATAGACGGAGCTGCGTTCTGCATCTGCGCGACCTTCTCGGCGAGCGTCATGCGGCGAACGAGGTCGTCTACGCGCTGCGCCGTGGGGAGAGCCGGATCGAGGTAGGCGTCTGGCTTCGTTTGCGCTTGTGCCAGCGGGGACCATGCAGCGAAGATGAAAGCAAGAACGGCGAGGTTCAGCTTGTGAAGAATCGGCATTAGTCTTTCTCTGGGTCAGACAGTTTCGGGAGTTGCCTGTCGCGGCCACGCGTTATTTAGAAGCCCGGGGGATTTTCGCCCGCAACGTTGAAGGTGCGTTCGAGCGCAAGACCGGCGCGGGCGAGAGTGCCTTCCTCGAAGAGGCGGCCGATAAGGGTGACACCGTGCGGGACGCGGCGCGGCGGGTTGAATTTGGGAAGCGGTTTGGCCGGGTCGGGGGCCCAGTCGCTGCGGGCCTCGGAGACCTCGACGAAGCCGGCGCGCAGAGTGAGCGAGGGATGGCCAGTGAAGTTGGTGATGGTGAGCATCTCGTCGCGCAAAGAGGGGACGATGAGGAGGTCGACTTGCGCCATCACCCGGCCCATCTCGACCGCGACCATGCGGCGGAAGCGGTCGCTCTGGACGAAGTCGACCGCAGAGAGGAAGCGCGCCTGACGAAAGGAGTTGGGCCACGCATCGGAGACCTGGGCTTTGAGCTGGTCGACGGCGTGATTGAGTGTGATCTTTTCAAAAGCCGCTGCGGCTTCGGCGAAGAGAATGAGATCGAGGGAGTCGTAGGGCCAGTCTGGGATGGAGACTTCAACAGGCACCATGCCGGTTTTCTTGACGGCTTCAATCGCAGCGCGGTCGACCGGTGTGGCAGGGGGCTCGTTCAGCCAGGAAGGAATGTAGCCGACGCGGAGGCCTTCGACCGAGCCGCCCGCGTTGAAGTCGAGCTTGCTGGGGACGCAGGAGACATCCTGGCCGTCGGGTCCGGTGATGGCGTTGAGCACGAGGATGGTATCTTCGACGCTGCGAGCCATGGGGCCGAGTTTGTCGAGCGACCAGCAGAGCGTCATGGCTCCGGTGCGCGGGACACGGCCGTAAGTGGGACGCAGCCCCGTGACGCCGCAGCGCATGGAGGGGCTGACGATGCTGCCGCCGGTTTCGCTGCCGATGGCAAAGCCGACGAGGCCTGCCGCAGTAGCCGCGCCGGGACCTGCGCTGGAGCCGGACGAACCTTCTTCGAGAAGCCAGGGGTTCATCGTCTGGCCGCCGAACCAGATGTCGTTGAGAGCCAGAGCGCCCATGCTGAGTTTGGCGATGAGGACAGCACCAGCCTCGTTGAGCCGTGCGACGACAGCGGAATCGGCTGTGGGGACGCGGTGCTGGAAGGGTTCGGCGCCGTAGGTGGTGGGAATGCCGGCGGTGTCGAGAAGGTCTTTCGCTCCCCAGGGAAGGCCGTGGAGCGGGCCTCGGTAATGGCCGGAGGCTATCTCCGCGTCGGCGCGTTTGGCTTGCTCAAGGGCATGGTCGCGAGTGAGCGTGATGATGCAGTTGATCCTGGGATTGAGTTTCTCGATGCGCGCAAGGTAGATGTTGGTGAGGCGCTCGCTGCTCAGCTTGCGGGTTTCGATCCAGCGGGAGAGTTTGGTCAGTGGTGCGAAGGCGATCTGCTCGTCGCTGCTGGGCAGAGGGCCGGGATCGGTTTGGCTGCGGACGAACTCGTTGCGGGTGGGGCCAGAAGTGGTGCCGGGGAGGGTGGAATCCCAACGCGACCAGGGGGCGATGTTGCTCGGGATCTCAACCTTGCGCGGGCCGACGCGACGCTCGTAGTAGGGCGCCATGGAGGTGCGCCAGTTGCCCGCGGCCTGCGCGCGATCGGCCGGAGTGAGTTCGACCTGGACCAGCTTTTCGGCTTCAGCAAAGGTGCCCGCGTTGACCTCGGGGCCAACGGGAGGAGCTGCACCGAAGGTGGTCGGGGCCCCAGGGGGCATGGTGGACGAGCTGTTCTGGGCAAGGCTGGTCGTTGCGACCGTGGCGCCGAGCAGGCTGAGCGTGGTCTGGGTCAGAAATTCTCTACGTGATTTCGACATGTTTCCTCTTGTGCAGATTGTAGTGAGGATTTGACCTTTTGATGCAGTGCGGCAAGAGGAATTTTGCGAAAGCGTTCTTGACGGCTGGAGGCTCGCTCTTCGATGTGCGAGTGCGCTAGTCGGGAACCTGCCAGCCCACGGGGGTTTGCGCGAGGATTGCCTTGCCCGTTGCGTTACCACTGATGGACACAGCCATGTCAGGGAAGGCGGCCTCAACCTCGGGAGTCTTGGCCCAGACGGGGACATCATTCATCACGTAGTGATAGACCACGGTGGTCTCCGTAAAGCCGTTGGCGGCCGCAGGAGGAGTGAAGCTGTCGATGCTGGTGACTTCGCGATGACCGTAGCAGAAGCGAGGAGCGGAGCGTAATCCAGCCTGGGCAACGGTGTAGCGGCTGACGTGGATGCTCATTTCTTCGGTCTTCTCGAGCAGTTGCGATTTGACCAGCGAGTCCATCTGCTTGGTCTTCTCTTTATCACTGGCCTCAAAGGGAAAGCGGATGTTGTCGAGCAGGCAGTCGGAGTGTTCGAGGAAATGTTTGTTCAGGCCCGCTGTAAAGTTCGCCGCAGTTGGGCGAGATTGCGAGGAGCAACCCGATGTGACGAGGAGGAAAGGAAGAGCCAGAATAGCCAGGATTATCGTTGCGTGGGTGCGTGCGCTGGAAAGGTAGTTCATCGCTTCTCCTTGTGGACTCTTATATTAGGATGCGGATGAGAAAGAACCGGTAAGACAAAACTTGCGCTCAGAAATTAGATCGCCTTCACGGTGCAAGCAGTATCCGAAGATCGCGCAGATTATTCCCCGTCGGCCCCGTCGTAACCGTGTCTCCAAGTAGCGTAAGCAGCGAGTGAGCATCGAACGCTGAAAGCGCCGCGGCCACCGTGTATTTTGCAATCACAGCCCGGGCCACCGTCGCGCCATCAACCAGCCCACCTGCCGCCGGACTATTTCCATCGACACCATCGCTGCCCGCACTCAGGACCGTAATCTCGCTGCCAGCAATCAACTCGCTGCACAGCAACGCAAAGTGCTGGTTCCGTCCACCCTTGCCTGTCGCTTCCGCTGGAACCTGCACCGTAACCTCGCCGGCAGACAGCAGACACACGCGCTCGCACTTACGCCTCAGTTCGCGCACACGCTTCAGCAGATACACCGCGGCCCGCTCCGCGCTCCAGTCATCGCAGCGATGGTCGATCTCAACGCGCCATCCCAGCTCTCGCGCGCGCGCCGCCGCTGCTTCTTCCAGCGAAGCGCTATCCAGCAGCAAGCTCCATCGTGAACGCGCAAAGATCGCATCGTCCGGCTTCGGTGTTTCAGCCAGCGAACGCCGCGTCAACATCTCCCTGATCACGGCTGGCAGCCTCGCCGACAGACCATACTCCGTCGCAATCCGATAGACATCCTCCGTGGTGCTGCGATCCGGCAGCGTCGGCCCAGAGGACAGCGCATCGAGTTCGCCCGCCGGAACATCGGAGACGAAGATCGTCAACTGTTCCGCCGGTGCAGCAGCCGCGGCAAGCCGTCCTCCCTTCACCGCGGACAGATGCTTTCGCACCGCATTGATCGCGGCGATCGGTGCTCCGCTCTCCACCAGCGCCTTATGTGTCGCGGCCATCGCGGCGAGCGAAATCTCCGGCTGCAGAAACTGCTCCACCATCGCCGAGCCGCCGCCGCTCACCAGAAAGATGACGAGGTCGCGCTCCGTCAGCGACCCCAGCGTCTGCAAAATATCCGAAGCAGCGGCCACCGACGCTTCGTTCGGACTAGGATGGCCGCCGCAATACATGCGAAGCCGCGACGACAACGACTCCGTCTCCACTGGTCCAACGACGACGCTCTCAAACCGTTCCGCATCGTTACCCGCCTGCAGCAAAAAGGCGGACGCCATCGTCTCCCCGGCCTTGCCAAACGCGATCAGCACCAGGCGGCCATAGCGATCCAGAACATAGCTATGCCCATCGATCTGTAGCGCTCCACCCAGAAACCGAACGCGACGCGCCATCGCCGCTTCAACCCGCGACGCCTTCAACGCATACAGAAAAATATCGAGCGCATCTTCCCGGACATGATTCATAGCCTGACCCAAACTCAAAGCCGACCGCAACTATCCCGCGGCTACAACGGTCATCACGCGCAGTTCAGGCGAGACGATCAGCTTCGCTTCGGTCCGGGCCTGCACCTCCGCGGCATCGAGCCCCTCCGCAACCTCAGTGAGCAGAAGCCCCTCAGGAGTGACCCGAATCCAGCAAAGCTCGGTAACAATGTCGTGCACAACCGACTGTCCGGTGAGCGGCAGCGTGCACTTTTTCAAAATCCTCGAAGCTCCATCTTTGGTCTGGTGCTCCATCGCGACGATCACTCGACGCGCCCCCGCCACCAGGTCCATCGCGCCGCCCATGCCCTTCACCATCTTCCCCGGAATCGTCCAGTTCGCAAGATCACCGCGCTCATCCACCTGCATCGCGCCCAGGACGCTCATGTCCATGTGCCCTCCGCGAATCATTGCGAACGACTCCTCGCTCGCAAAGAACGAACACCCTGGCAGCTCGGTCACAGGCTGCTTGCCGGCATTGATCAGGTCAGGGTCCGTCTCTTCATCGCCAGGCGCAGGCCCCACGCCGAGCATTCCGTTCTCCGACTGAAACACAACATCGATCCCCGCCGGCAGATACGCCGTAATCATCGTCGGCAAACCAATGCCAAGGTTGACGTAAAAGCCGTCTTTGAACTCACGAGCAATCCGCCGCGCAATCCGCTCTTTGCCTGTCACGCCGCACCTCCGGACTGAATAAACTTCGACTCGACCGGCTTACGGTACGCCGCGCCGACCAGGATGCGCTTCACATAAATACCCTGCGTAACAATGTGGTCGGGATCAAGCTCTCCCGGCTCGACCAACTCCTCCACCTCGGCGATGGTCAGCTTCGCGGCCGTCGCCATTGCCGGATTAAAATTCCTCGCAGTCTTGCGATAAATGAGGTTCCCCAGGCGGTCACCCTTCCATGCTTTGACCAGCGCAACATCCGCGTGCAGCGCCTCTTCCAGAACATAAGTCCTGTCGCCAATCTTCCGCGTCTCCTTGCCCTCCGCCACAATCGTGCCCAAACCCGTCGGCGTGTAGAACGCAGGAATACCCGCGCCACCAGCCCGAATCCGCTCTGCCAGCGTCCCCTGCGGCACTAGCGTCAGGTCGAGCTCGCCCTTCAACACCAGCGTCTCCAACCTGCGATTCTCTCCGACATAGCTGCCGACATGCGACGCGATCATGCCGGCCTCAAGCATCAGCCCCATGCCAAATCCGTCGACGCCCATGTTGTTGCTGATCGTATGCAACCCTGTCAGCTTCCGCCGCACCAGCGCAGCAATCAGGTTCTCCGGAATCCCGCAGAGGCCAAACCCTCCGAGCATAATTGTCGAGCCCGAGACAATATCCACCACCGCCTCATCTGCGGATGCAAACACTTTATTCATCGATCAGAATCCTTGCAGGGCGGATCACCTACACCCCGCTGTTGTATCTACTTCGCGTGCGTAGAGAAGGTAAAAGTCGTCATGCTGTGCCGCGTCTCACCCGGCTTCAACTCCGTTGTGGGGAAGGCAGGATGGTTCGGCGAATCGGGATAGTGCTGCGTCTCCAGGCACAGCGCGGAGTTCTTCTCATGACGTTCCTGAGCCTTGCCATAAGGCGTTCCATTCAGCGAATTGCCCGTATAAAACTGCACCCCGGGCTCGGTCGTGGTCACGGTCATCACGCGGCCGCTCACCGGGTCGTACACGCGAGCCGCTGTCTTTACTTCGCCATTCTTCCCGCGCAACACCCAGTTGACGTCATAGCCTCCGGCGATCTTCAACTGCTCATTTTCCTCATTGATCCGCGACCCAATCACGGTGGGCTTGCGAAAATCGAACGGCGTTCCGTCTACCGGCGCGAGCACACCTGTCGGAATCTGCGTCGCATCCACCGGCGTGTAGAAGTCCGCGGGAATCATCATCTCCTCATCAAGAATCGTTCCCTGCCCATTGCCCGAAAGGTTGAAGTAGGAGTGATTGGTCAGGTTCACCACCGTGTCTTTATCCGTCGAAACCACGTAGTCGATGCGCAGCGCGTCATGGTGCACGGTGTACCGCACATGGACCGTCAGCATGCCGGGGTATCCCTGGTCTTCGTCCTGGCTGACCAGCGTCATCTCTACTCCATCCGCAATCGCGCGGCCCTGCCACACCAGGCTGTCGAAGCCGATCTTGCCGCCATGCAGCGAATTCCCATTGTTATTGATAGGGAGCTGATACTCGTGCCCATCCAGCGAGAACTTTCCATGCGCAATGCGATTGCCGTACCGTCCCACTACCGCACCGAAGTAGGTCGACTTGTCGGCTAGATAGCCATCGAACGCGCTATAGCCGAGCACCACATCGGCCATCTTGCCGTCACGGTCCGCCGTCTTGATCGACACGATGCGCGCCCCATAGGTCATGATGCGGGCTTCAATCCCGTCGCTCTTCAGCGTGTAGATGTCCACTGCCCTGCCATCCGGCATCTTCCCAAATTCAGCCTTCGTTACCGAGCCATGTGCCGCCATCGCAGTTGTCATGCTAAGCAGCATAACCTTTAGCCATCTCGTCGTCATAATCGCCTGTCCCTTCAACCGTCAACAGTCTCTCGCAGCAAGTTTCAGCAGCGAAAATGTAACTACATCACACCCTCGCCACTATACGTCAACGGCCATGCAGGCAGGAACAGCGGTAAGATGAGGCGGTCGCCCTTAATCGACAAAAAAGGACTGTCATGCCCCCGCGAACCAGAACCTCTTCCCTCCTCGCCCTGCTCTTCTTCTGCCTCTGCGCCTTCAACGTCAGCGCCGCCTCAGCCGCCACGCCGCCCGACCACTGGGTCGGCACCTGGGCCACCTCTCCTTACGCTGTGCTCAACGGCAGCGGTGAACTCGGCAGCACCGACATCACCCTCCGCGAGATCGTCCATGTCTCCCTCAGCGGCCCTGTCGTCCGCATTATCCTCAGCAACGAGTTCGGCCTCGACCCATTGACCATCGGCGCGGCGCACATCGCGCTCAGCAGCGGCAACGGCAGCAGCGACATCAATCTCGCCTCCGCCAACGCCCTCACCTTCGGCGGCCGTACCTCCGTCACGATTCCCCCCGGAGCCCTGGTCGTCAGCGATCCCGCAGACCTGAAGCTTCCCGCCTTCGCCGACCTCGCCGTCAGCCTCTTCCTTCCCGCGCAACCCATCCAGCAAATTTCGCAGCACAGCTTCGCCGACCAGACCAGCTACACCGCCCCAGGTAACGTCGTCAGCGCCAAGACGCTCGAGTCTCCCACGGAGATCTACAATTGGCCGTTTCTCAAAGGCGTAGACGTTCGCGTCTCCGGTAAGAGCGCCTCCATCGTCACCCTCGGCGACAGCATCACCGACGGCGCCCTCAGCACCCGCAACGCCAACGCTCGCTGGCCCGACGTCCTCGCTCGCCGCCTCCAGGCCAACAAGAAAACAGCAGACCTCGGCGTCCTCAACGAAGGCATCGACGGCAACCGCATCCTCCACGACACCACCGGCCCTTCTGCTCTGGCCCGCTTCGACCGCGACGTCCTCGCCCAGGCCGGTGTCAAGTACCTCATCATCATGGAGAGCATCAACGACATTGGCCACGCCACCGACCCCCACCGCACCTACGACATCGTCAGCGCAGCGGACATCATCGTCGGCCTCAGCCAACTCGCCACCCGAGCTCACACCCACGGCATCAAGGTCATCGGCGCGACCCTCACGCCCTACGTCGGCGCCAAATACCAATCGCCCGCCGGCGAAGCCATGCGTCAGGCCATCAACCAGTGGATTCGCACCAGCCCCCAACTCGACGGCGTCATCGACTTCGACAAAGCCACGCGCGACCCTGCCAATCCAGCGGTCTTCGCCACCGCTGCCGACTCACCCGACCACCTCCACCCTCGCGATGCAGGCTACAAACTCATGGGCGACTCCATCAACCTCAACCTCTTCATCACCAAATAGGCCTCCACACAGAGAGAAACGGCAGGAGCACTCGCGCGTTGCTTTTTTGATTACGAACCGTTAGCTCTGCCGACGAATCGCGGCAGCCTATAAGCTCCGCGCCGGCATCTTTCCTTCCTCCACCAGCAGCCGCGCCACTTGATCAAATCCAGCCCACGCTGCCGCCGCAAGCCCACCACCTACGCTCACTCGCCGAACGCCCGCCTCAGCCAGCTCCGACACACGCATCGACGGCCCCAGCAGCAAGACATTCACCGGCTTCGGCGCCACGGCAGACACCACCTCGGCAATCGCCTTCAGATCTTTCATCCCCGGAGCGTAAAGGCAATCCGCACCCGCAGCGGCATACGCAACAAGGCGCTTGATCGTCGCGTCCACACTCATCTGCCCAACCAGAAAACCCTCCGAACGCCCCACCAGCAGAACGTCCTCTCCGGTTCGTTCAATGGCCTCACGCGCAGCGCGAATTCGATCAGTCGCCAAACCCAATTCGTAAAGCCCTCGCCCCATACGATCTTCAATCGAAAGCCCAGCCACGCCCGTTGCCACAGCGAGCGCGACGTTCGCAGCCACGCCCTCCGGATCATCCGCAAACCCCGCCTCAAAATCGGCATTCACCGGCAGGTCAGTCGCTGCACTGAGAACCCGCAGATGGCTCAGCACCTCATCCCGCGACAGCTCCCCGTCTTCCCTACCCATGGACCAAGCAAGCCCCGAACTTGTGGACGCGAGCGCCTTGAATCCCATCCGCTCCAGCCGACGCGCACTCCCCAGATCCCACGGGTTAGGCAACACAAAGCAACCATTCGTATGCAGCGAGCGAAACTCCGCACGTTTCGTAGCCAGATCAACCGCCATGAAGTCACCCTCTCTTTTCTCAAGCCCGAAGCGCCACAAATGAAATCAGGGGCAGCCAGCGGATCGAGCAACTTCCGCTCCAATCGCCAATGCCACCCCTGTCATTCGTCTTGCACTCAAAACTACTGCAGTTCAATCCCCGCGAAGAAATAGCCAATCTCAAACGTGGCCGTATCCTCGGCATCCGAGCCATGAATCGCATTCTCGCCAATCGACGAAGCGAACTGTTTGCGAATCGTTCCTTCCTCTGCCTGCGCCGGATTCGTGGCACCCATCAGCTTACGCAGGTCGGCAATGGCGTTGTCCTTCTCAAGCACCATCGGAAAGATCGGCCCACTCGACATGAACTCCGTCAACTCGCCAAAAAACGGCCGCGCCGCATGAACATGATAGAAACCCTCGGCCTGCGCCTTGGAGATAGAAAGCCGCTTGACGGAGACGATCTTGAACCCCGCCTTTTCAATCGCGGCGAGAATGGCAGCGGTATAACCCTTGCGGACCGCGTCCGGCTTGATAATGCTGAATGTGCGCTGTGACAACGTATTTCTCCTATGTGAGTCTTACTATTTAGTGTAGAACAAGCTCACTGGACAGCGCCTGTCCCCGGCCGTAACTTCTCTCCGGAGCACGATGATGCCGATGACGCGGATGACGAGAAAGACAGCGTGGATCTGGTTCCTGGGCTTCGCCGCCTGGGTAATAGACGCCCTGGTAAGCGTCCACTTCCAGAACTGGCTGCACGCTCGCCTCGCGCTCATGGTGGCCATCGTCTTCCTCACCGCCGGCCTCTTCTACCGCCGCCAAACCTGAGCACGATTTACCGTTCCGCGGCAGCCAAGCCGAGCTTTGTTGCAACCTCCAACAGCCGCTTGTCTCGCGTCCACAGAAGTGTGCCCGGCGTCAGTCTGACGGCCGCTAAAAGGTGAGCGTCGATATACCCAATCCCTATTCCAAAGAGCGCCCGCTTGGACACAAACTGCAATACCTCATCGTCAAACGCAACCGTGGCCCGAGGTAGATCGCGCAGCTCCTCAAGAAGGACATTCCTCTGCTTAAAACTTCCCATAGCGAGTTCGCCGATCACGAAAGAATGTGAAAGCACCTGTCTTTCGCCGAGCAAAAACCGCAACCGGCTCTCGCTCTTGCGCAAATGATCGATCCAAACTGAAGTGTCGACTAAAATCATCTCGCCGTGCGCCTCCGGGGAATCGAAGCCGCATTCGGCTCAGTGCCCCCGAGGTCGGCAAGCCTGCGCGCGCTCTCACGTTCAATTAACGCCTTCAACGCTTCGCGGACTAACGCTGACTTCTCGCGCAGACCGGTATAGGAGGCCGCCTTCTCAAGCAACGTGTCATCCAGCGCCAGTGTGGTTCGCATCGTTTGATTCTAGCATCAAACGATGTCGAAAATCGTGCCTATGGGCCAGCACAAGAAATCAGACCTAGTACCGCCAGCTGGTCACATCCGCCCCCGCCGGCGCCGTCTTCTCAATCCGCTCCATGATCTTCGGCAGATACATCGTGTTGTAGTGCAGCCGCGACAGCGCATTCGGCAGCGTCGGATCACCGTTCCAACAATGCTCCGCGCGCGGCCCGTACTTCACCTCGCCGTCATACGGAACACCATGCCCCGGCGTCCCCGTGGTCTTCAAAAAATCTTCCATCAAATAAACCGCGTCATTCAAAAAGTAAGTGTCATCGCTGCCAACATAGAGATGAATCTTCCCCTGCAGCTTCGGCCCCAGCGTCGCCCAGTCCCGCTCCAGCTTCGCGTCGAGATCGTAGTGCTCCTTCCAGTACTCCGCCGTCTTATGGTCGATCTTCCCCGTCTCTTTATCGAAGATCGGCTGCGGATACCCATCCTTCCCCACCGGCGAATACACCGCCTGCCATATATCGAACTGATCGCCCGACCGACCGCGATCACCCAGCGCCGCCTCATACGCGATGTTGTCGCGCATCGAGATCAACGTCTGCCCGAGATAGTTACGCATCGCCGGCTGCTCCACCCGCTTAGTCGCCCCTTGCAAATAAAACATGTTGTCTTCTTTATAAAGATCCCGCGTCATGTACGCATGAAAATCCACCGGATCGGGACACGCCACGAACGCACCGTTGTAGTGGTCGGGATAAAAAATCTGCACCGCCAGCGACTCCCACCCCCCGGTCGACCCGCCATACATAAACCGCGCCCAGCTCTGCCCAATCCCGCGAAACTGCTTCTCCACCGCCGGCACCAGCTCCGTCTCGATCGCATCCCCATACGGCCCCACGTTCGCCGAGTTCACCGCATACGAATCGTCGTAGTACGGATTCGCATGTTGAGTCTTCATCACCAGCACGCGCGGAAACTTTGGCCCAATCCACTCCTGATACTCCTTGTAAGCCTCCTCCTGCTGAATCCGGTTGTACCCCGCAAGATGAAAGCGCTCCGAGTAATCCGGCTTCAAATTCGGATCCGGCGGCGTAGTCCGAAAATCATCGAAGCCCGTAACGAAGTGGTCATGAAAGATCATCAGCGGAAAGTGTGCGTTCGGATGTTCATCAAAACCCTCCGGCACCAGCACAATCGCACTCAGATAAGTCGGCGTCCCCCAGAACTTCGTCAGCAGCGCGCTTTGTATCCGAATATGCCGAACATATTTTGTATCTGCTTCAGGCACAATTGGCGGAATCACCTGATCCAGCGACACCTCAATCGGCGCACCACCCGGCCCGACATGCACCTTCCTCGGCTTGCTATAAAGATTTCCCGGTGCCAGATTCCAGTGCTTGCCCTCGCCGCGATCCGGCGACAGTTTGATCGTCTTCCCATCCGCCCGATGGAAGGTCTCATACACATCCAGCACCGCCTGCACGGTATAGTCCCCCGCAGGCACCTCGCTTAGCTTGCGAACCGGATACCCCGCCGCCGAATCGCCCACCGCGACACTCTGCCCCGGCTTCAATCCATCCACGGTCACGCCAAACACCATCTGACTACGCGGCGAATCGTCGATCTGCATCCGCGGTTCCTCCGACGGATCGTTCGACAACAACAGCAGCACCCGCCCATCCAGCGCTTTAGCCGACTGCGAAGCGGGAAAAGAAACCGAGATATTCTGCATGCCACTCTGGGCGTTCAGCGGAAGAGTGGCGGCCAAGGCCAGCACGAAGGAAAGAGCAAGTGATCGCATGCACGAAGTATACAAACCGTTGCCGGGTTTAGTCGCCATCCTGACCCTGAGCGTAGTCGAATGGGGAAGGATCCCTGTATTTGTCCTTGCCGTTTGTCTTCGCTCTTGCTGTTGTTTGTCCTTTTGTTTGTCATCCAATCCATAGATCGCACAAACGCAAAAAGGCCGGAGAGTATCACCTCCGGCCCTAAGAAAGAAAGCGACTAAGCCTTACCCAACACCCGAGCCATGGCCTCGCCAATCTCCGCCGGCGACTTCACAACGGTGATTCCCGCTTCGGTCATCGCCTTCATCTTCTCCGCGGCCGTCCCCTCGCCACCGGAAATAATCGCCCCAGCATGACCCATCCGGCGACCCGGAGGAGCCGTCTGCCCGGCGATAAATCCAACCACCGGCTTCTTCACATGTTCCTTGATAAACTTCGCCGCAGCCTCTTCCGCCGACCCGCCGATCTCACCAATCATGATGATCGCCTCCGTCTCAGGATCGTCATTCAGCAGCCGCAGCGCATCGATATGTGTCGTCCCGATGATCGGGTCACCACCAATCCCGATCGCCGTCGACTGCCCGATCCCGCGCGTCGTCAACTGGTACACCGCCTCATACGTCAGCGTGCCCGACTTCGACACGATCCCCACCGAGCCTTCCTTATGGATCCGCCCCGGCATGATCCCAACCTTAGCCTTCCCGGGCGAGATCACCCCCGGACAGTTCGGCCCAATCAGCCGCGACTTCGATCCCTTCACCACGTCCCACACCTTCACCATGTCGAGAACCGGAATCCCCTCGGTGATACAAATCACCAGCGGAATCCCCGTACCCACCGCCTCGAGAATGCCATCGGCAGCAAACGGCGGCGGCACAAAAATCACAGACACATTCGCCCCCGTCTCCTTCACCGCCTCCTCGACGGTGTTGAACACGGGCCATCCCTCGTGCGTCGTCCCGCCCTTACCCGGAGTCACGCCGCCCACCACCTTCGTCCCATACTCCGCGCAGCCCTTCGCGTGAAAAGTCCCCTCACGCCCCGTAATTCCCTGCACAATCAGCCGCGTATTCTTATCAACCAGAACTGCCATTACTTCCCACCTTTCGCCGCTGCAACGGCCATATCCGCAGCTTCCTTCATCGTGCTGCCAACCAGAAAATTCAACCCAGACTCCGCCAGAATCTTCCGGCCTTCCTCAACATTCGTGCCCTCAAGCCTTAGCACAATCGGTATCGCGACCTTCAGTTTTTTAGCCGCATTCACCACACCCTGAGCCAGCACATCAACCCGCAGAATCCCGCCAAAGATATTGATGAAAATCGCCTTCACATTCTTGTCGCTCAACAGAATTCCGAACGCATTCTCAATCTGCTCCTGGTTCGCACCGCCGCCTACATCGAGAAAATTCGCTGCCGACCCGCCAGCATAATGAATGATGTCCATCGTCGCCATTGCGAGCCCGGCGCCGTTCACCATGCAGGCAATATTCCCATCCAGCTTGATGTAGTTCAGCGCGTACTTCGAAGCCTCGACCTCCAGCGGATCCTCCTCCGCCAGGTCGCGCAGCTCCTTCAAATCCTTATGCCGAAACATCGCATTGTCGTCGAAATTAATCTTGCAATCCAGCGCCAGTAGCTTGTCATCCTTCGTCGTAATAAACGGATTGATCTCCATCAGCGTCGAATCCGTCTCCACAAACGCCTTGTACAACCCCGTCATAAACTTCACAGCATCGTTGATCTGCGTCGTCTTCAACCCCAGCTTAAACGCCAGCTTCCGCGCCTGATAAGGCGCAAATCCCACCGCCGGATCGATGTACTCCTTATAGATCAG
>Ga0182024_10002071_pt1 | contig 50412 bp, 47 predicted proteins | sample P32metaG_FD_120480 | JGI IMG/M metagenome (GOLD analysis project Ga0182024, IMG submission 120480) | Permafrost microbial communities from Stordalen Mire, Sweden - P3-2 metaG (Illumina Assembly) | ecosystem: Environmental > Terrestrial > Soil > Wetlands > Permafrost | place: Sweden: Stordalen...
ACATCGCACACCTTCCATTTTCCTGCCACCTCAGTCACTTCCAGAAAAATCGTGGCATGCATGCTATTTGCGAAATCGCCACCAACGATGATGGCATAAACCGTTCCACTCTTATGGGGCGAAATCTGTTTGAATTCAGGAGCAGACAGCTTCTTCAGTTTGCCCATTCCTTTCATGCTTGCGAACAGCATCTTCGCCGCCAGTTCATCTTGCTTCAATTGTTTGGTTAATTCGGGAGTGGCATTTTGTTGCAGCATCTCCAAGGTGAAGCCATTGTCTGCCCATTTTTCCACAAAATTCTTGGCGAATGCCATGGCTTCTTTTTGTCCGTGTCTGGTTAAATTAGCAAATAGACTGGAGTCTACATTGAAGTTTCGAAATAGCCACTTGCCGTTTAGATGCTCTGCCACCACCACAACTTGCACTTTTCCTTTCTTGCAAGTGAGAAGGGCCGCATAGCTGCCCACATAGTCTGGCCCGGCGCCCATCCTGAATTCACCATTCTTACCGGCTCTGACCGGTTCGACATCTGTGATTGGTCCCAGTGTTTGAGCACATTCTTTCAATATTCCATCAAGAGTGGTCGGATCGAATTCTGGATCAAGCGCTTGGCGAATCTGACTGGCATTCCAGCCCGGCTTGAGGGCAAGCAGTTGCTTTTGCACAAAGGCAGTTCCGTCAGCCGGTAACGACATAGTGGACGGTGAACAGGCGCTCAAACAGCAAGCAGTCGACCAGGAGGCGAATGAAACACCAATCAGCGAGATCATCGTCTGATAGCCTATCCGACCTGAATCTCCGCTGTTCCTATTTTTGCTCATGCGCACAGGTTTATTCCTCCTCAACCCCATACAAGTCTACAACCTAACTGCAACGTTGCCGACTTAGAGTCTCCCTATACCCCGACATAGTACCAACTTAGTAAGCGAGAGGAAAATGCAGTGGGCAATTACTTTCAACAACCTACCTGAGGCTCCACTACTGGATGCGGTCCGCGTCCTCTAGAAAGCCCAGTACAACAAAACTACCTACAACAAACGCGTCCACAAGAAAGTGTCCGGCAAACGCGTCCTCAAGAAACCCAAGCCTGGCAATCGGCTGCCAGCGATGCCTGGAGAAGGCCAGGACAGGGCGAGATTGTCGCTGTCGATGGACAATCGCGCAGCGATTACGACGCGATGATCAAAAACAATTTCAAATTCACGCAGGATAACTACTCCGATGCTTATAAAGAAGCAGCTCGGCAAGGCAAACCGCTAGTAGCAATCTTCGGCAGTTTTGAGAACAACAATTCCAGATCTTTGATTCAGGGAAGTCTTGCCCAGTCTGGAGCAACCAAAGATGCGATCTACATCTATGTTGATCCGACCAAATGCAAAGACGCCGCCCTGAAACAATTCGCCAATGCTCAATTAGCCGGCGGACACAATGCGGTTATCTCAATTGTCTTCGGTGTCAAGCCTGGCCAAAATGGCAAGCCTGAACCAGAGCCCTATACATTCCGCTGGCAGGGAGCCGATCGATCGATGGTGCCTTCGTTTCAGCAGGCCATCAGCCAGGCTCAAGAAAGGATGAATGGTTACAGAGGACAGTTCAACACAGGCGAAAAACCCCCTGCGCCAAAACCAGTTGAAAAACCTGTTACAAATCCTCCTGCCAGACCTGACACCACTCCTGACACCACACATCGTCCTCATGACCGGGTTAACCGTCACCATGAGAGACCTGTGAAACCTGTTCCTGACACGAGTGATCTATATAGATATGACGGCAGTGGAAAGAAGCCCGCTCCTGCCACTAATGATCTCTACCAGTATGACGGCAGCGGAAAGAAACCGGGCGCCGATCAGCGACCGACGAATCCCAGTTACGCAGAGTTCATGGAGAGGATGGACAGAGCGAACCAGATCTTCAAGGGTGACCAAAACAATCCTGGTTATCACCAGACCCATCAGCAGCTCACTCAGGACCTTGCCGCCTTCAAAAAATTAGTGCAACAGAATCACGGCAACTTAGACGACAACAAGAAAGAGCAAGCGATCAGACTGCTCAACCATGCCGGTCAACAATTAGAACGCCAACAGCAGATTCTGACGAACAGCCTGAAAGAGATTGGTGACATGCCAGCCGGCAAGGCGCGCGCCGACCAGCTCAAGCAAATGTTGAAACAGGATGCAACTTGTTTGAACGAGCCAAGGCACACTCTTCAATCCATGATTCTGCAACAAGAGACGATCAAGCAGCAAAATCTGGATCAGGCTCAAAGACAGAAAGACGACGCTCAACGCCAAGCCGATCAAGCCGCACAGAGGCAGCGCCAGAATACGGCAGATGCAGCCGTCAGACAGGCACACGATAGCCTGGACAGGGCAAATCGGGACTCTCTGAAGTGGAATTCAGTGAAAGAACAAGAACAGGCCCGGCTTGGAACAGCCATGTCTGAGGCGAGAAATAATTTTCCTGAAATCAATAAACCAGGACAAATTCTGGGCAATGGAAAATTTGACTTGCTGGACTCAGGCAAAGCGCATGCAAAAATGAACGACGTGCGATCAAGCTGGTCGTCAGACAATACCAACCACAACGCCATGGCTAACGTAGCTGAACTGCAACGCATGGGGCAATGGCGACAACTAGTCGGTGAAGCAACCAAACAAGGACCTTCGACCGCCGATCAACGTCAAGAACAAATGTTGTTGTTCCAGGGCGTAACCGGTGCCGGTAAGCCATTCTCCGGTTATGATTTTGGCTTCGACGGTGGTGGCAAACTACAAAACCATGGAGCAGTTTGGACATCCAGATGCGCAGATGCTATGGTCACTACAACCAAGCCTGGTGCGGATCGCAAACTTGCTTCCACACTGGTGCCACAAGCATTGTGCGATAACAACGTTCCAGAAGCCGACAAGCTTCGATTGCTTGACGGTCTCAAGAATCTGACCACAAAAGATCAAACTGGAAATGCTCCCTTGACTCGAGAACAAGAGATTGTCATTCTCACCCAGGCTTTGAAAGCTGATCGAACAAAACAGTTCGACTCGCACTATGGCGATGACCTTGCTCCTGCTCACATCCGCTCGAGAAATCAAACCGCGCAGCCAAAGGAAGTGACTCAATATTTGAAACATGACAAACAAGATCAAATCGAGTTTCAGACTGCTTTGATGAAACGATTGGGAGACCTTAAGGCCGTTGAGGCAGCTGACGCCTTGAACGTCGTCAAAGATCATCCAATTCAAGCACCACTGGCAAGAGTCGCTGAAGACCAGTTAGCGAGAATCAATCCATCTGTAAACCAGCTGCGAACTGACATCATCAGCAATCCACTGCTGGCACCCGCCGATCGGGCGCAACAGCTTGACGCGGACACCAATGCCGATCCCAGAGCAGACAGGCGTGCGGCAGCGGTGATCAGATACTTTGGTAATCAGAAGTTCAGCAATGCCAACCAACCTGGGTTCTCAAAGCTGACAGGATTATTGGATGACTCCAACGAAGCGACAACCGTGCGTTTGGCTGCAGCCTCAGTCTTGAGTGACTCTCAGGTCCCTGACGCTCGCGTCAAAGCCGCAAAATTCGCGGCAGACCTTTTCTGCGCCAAGGATCCAGTTCAACAGTACAAAGATGATGCCGGAGACATCTTAGGAAGAATGGTGCCAAACAATCAGGCAAGAGAAATGTTTCTCTCCGACGGGCGCGTGGTGGTCTTTTATCACGGCGCGGATGGAAAGATAACCTACGCCAACAAAAACAAATAAGACTAAGGAAGAGCTTGACAGGAGGCTCGGGCACCGTATTTAGTATTATCCGCAAACCTTCCGCCTGACTCCGAATGGATGTCAGGCGTTTAGGGGTCGGCAAAGAATCTGTTCCAATGAGATAATCGACTCTGGCAACGATCGAGACTGAAACAATGACGCGCCCGAGTCGATTCAACACTCTCAAGACCGTGATTATCGCTTGCCTATTGATGCTTGCATCAGGCTCTGCGCTCTTTGCTGCACCCGAGCTCAAGGGAAAAACTGATGCAGAGATTCCGGCACCGGGCGGGGCACCGACCGGCGCGCCGACCAAGCTGCCAGTGGACCCGGCTGACGCTGAACATGCAATTAGACTGGCCAAGATTCTCGCTCCCGCCGCCTATCTAGCAGTCACTGTTCGTCCTAGCGGCTTTGCTCTTGTTTTCACCGAAGACACTTTGAATGCTCAAGCATCAGATTTGAAGATAAGTGCGATGCTTTTGGCTAAAGCGATTTCGGATGCCAGCAAGGGAAAGATAGTGAGGGTGCAATGCGTTTTCTACTTCAATTCCAGCCACAAAAAAGGGCAGTCCGTTCTGGTTGCACACGGAGATCTAATCGCTTATGGCGCCGGTAAGGAATCGCAGAAGGAATTGCTCAACTCTTTGCTGATCGCAAAATATCCCCTTCCTGTTACTGCGGACCAGCTCGAGTCTGCCACTCCTGAAGTGCCTGACAAAACATTCATTTTCGCCCTGGGTAAAGCTCGCCAGGCATTAATCACACTTTCAAACCTCCATGTAGCCACTGATGATCCATGCATCATGCCGATCTTGAAAGATGTGGAGCAGCTAAGCCCGCTGCTCAAAGACAACCAGATCGGGAAGACCTATCCAATCATCGAAGATCTTAATGCCCAAGTAAACGATCTGAACGCCGAACTCAAAAAGATCGCGAAGAATAACTCTGCAAATAACCTTGCAAAGGTTCAAGACGATGACTCTCCCCTGCCTTCGGACTTGCTCGGCGTCAAATCGGGCACTGCGGCCGGTGGCACTGCGGCCGGTGTCACATCGGACAATCCTCCCCCTGCACCACCCACTGTCTCATCTATGCCACCGCGATTGGGTAAGCAAATCGAAAGCGCGGCGTCTGCCGAACGGCTGATTACTAACAAACTCAAGGCAATTCTAGATCCGGACACACCACGTCGAGGTGCGCAGTTCTTGCTACGCGTGCAAGTTATCTATTTGATCCAAAGTCTCGAAGCAAAGCATAAAGATGTCTCTAAGGAACGAGCTGAATATAAAGCCATAGAGAACAATCTCTCGGACGAAGCTAAAGACTTCAAAGCTCTTAGAGACAAGCTCAGAGCCTTGCACACGGAACTCACACAAGCGGCTCCATAAGCGGCTTTGATGAAGAAAAACTGGTGGAACCTGCGAGCACAGGCGTCACGCCTGCATTGGGAGATAAATTCATGAGCGAACCACAAATCGAGCAGCCAAAGAAAACGAACAACGTTAACCCGCAAGATCTCGAAGCGCTGAGACGCTTTCTTGATGATAAGAACGATCGAGAAACTCAGCCTAAGCGGTTTGTTCTTCCCGACCCCTATGAGTGCATGCGATGTCACCCGCGTCAAGACAAGCAGCAGCTCTCCTTTCAGCCCCTGGACTTTGGACGTTTCGCGTAACAAAGACAAACTGTTCGTGCCATTGAAGATTGGGTCAAACGGCAACATCAGTATGAAAGAAAGCGAAATAGCCGATCTCGTCAGTCGAGCAACATGGCAGGCGGCAGACTTCAGCCCATCCGGAGCGGTCATGTTAGGCACTTCAGTGCTATCGAACAAAGTCGGCAGTGTCCTCAGGTTGTTCGGCTACTAATTTCCACGGCCATTCCACGGGATTCAGGGGTGCGGGTTGCGTCTGCCTTCTCCCCTTACCTCGTTACATCAAATTTGGTGTAAATCCCTCTTGGTATCTAAACCAGCCAAAAGCATTGCCTGGAGTCGCTTTAGACGGAAATTCAAGTTTTTTGGCGGCTCAAAATCTTCACCAAATTTGGTGTAACGAGATAGGGTACCTCGGGGCACTACACCGGGGGAACTACAATCATGTACTACTTTTGCTCTGAATTCTTTTTCGCACTGAACATGTAGCCACGACCACGAATCGTTTGAATCAACGATGGAGACTCGGGAGAATCAATCTTAGAGCGAAGCCGGTTTACGTGAGGTCTAATACCCTCCGCCGAAAATTCCGACTCAGTTGACCAGACCCTTTCAACCAGCGCTTCGGCGGTGAAAGCTTGATCGGCATGGCGGATAAAGAACTCGAGCAAGGCGAACTCTTTAGGCAGAAGGTGGATCTCAACACCACCTTTGGTTGCTCGACCGTTAGTGGTATCAACACTCAAGTCATCCACCGTAAATACGCTGGGCTGGATCACATTCGGACGCCTGAGCAAGGAGCGAAGACGGGCTGACAGCTCTCGCAAATCAAACGGTTTGGTCAGATAATCATCCGCGCCTGATTCGAACCCGGCCACTTTCTCACTGACCCTGTCTTTGCCTGTCAAGATCAAAACCGGTGTGATGCCACCATCAGCGCGATACTGCCGGCAGATTTCGACGCCGGTGACGCCGGGCAGATCCCAGTCCAGGATGATTACGTCGTACGGATAGTGGAGGACCCTTTCAAGCCCTTCAGTGCCGTTGTTGACGACATCAACGACATGTTGCTCACTTAGCAGGTAGCTCTCAACCGTGAGACACAGGGTCTCATTATCCTCAACGAGCAGGATCTTTGGCATTCACATTGTCCTGTAATGGTAAAACAGCTCACTATTTATACCCCAATTACAGCAATGTGTCTGCGCATCAGAAAATTGCAGGGCTCGCGTGAGCATCATCCGGAACCGGATATTGCGTGCGAGTTCTCGACCTTGCATCAAAAATAGTAGGGTCTGTGGCCGAATCGATCGGACGGCGCAAGCTAAACGGAACGTAAAGGCTAGCTTTCAAATTATCGCCCTCTCCTGTCACGGTCACCGCATTATTGGTCAAACCAGGCAGCGACTTAACCAACTCCTTCAGTTGGTCTGCAGTGAGGTACTGCCTGGCGTGATCAAGAGCTTTGCGCAAATCGGTTGCATCTTGCAACAGCGAGCTGGTGTTACCTGCGTGCCCAACGATGTGCCTGGCAGCGTCTGCCACTTCATGGCGGGCTCGAGCGGCAGATCTCTCATTCCACTCATTCTCGGTGATGTTGTGCACTTCACGGCCCCTGGGACCGTATCTGTACTCCGATCCTATTACCCTATTTCCGTTATTATCTGCGGCAGTGTAGCTGTTTTTGTCAGCGCTGTCCGTACCGTTTGTCAAATCAAGTCTCGGTAACGACGGCAGTTGCCTTTCTGCTGATGTATTGGTTGTCTGGATGTTCGTTACCGCTTCAGGCGAGTAGGCTGATGCCGCTACAGTGTTCCAGGAATGTGGAGACTCAGTTATTGCTTTTGTGTTTTGAGGATTGTCTATGCTCACTGTGAAATCTCCTGTTATAAATTTTTAGAATCAAAGCGTTAGCTCGAAGCAGGCGACGCCTGCGCTCCCGGGTAAGGGACGAATGCGAACGCTTTGCTTAGCTTACTTGGCCAATCGTTGCAATTAGGTTGTAGTGATACCGTCTGTGCTACCAACACTGAGAGATTTCATCCTGAAATGCGTGGAAGCGCCAGTTGCCTGGCGCCTTCACTACCCCTAATCTGTGCGGTCGAAAATCTCTGTCAATGCGGTTTAGGCCGCTGCAACTGGTCTGCTGGCTCTATCCAGCCCCCTACCCAAAATGTAAACAGTATTGGCTGTCTGAGCAGTGTAATCATCCATCTTCAAGATGCTAGACGTTCTGATCGTGAGTCCGTCTGCTATATGAGGATGTCCAAAGACAAATCCTCTTAAGAAACATGAGGCAGATGTAGAATCTTGGGGTTTGATGAGTATCCAGTCTTCCAGTCGAACACTTTGTTTCATTTAGGTTTCCTCTCTCAGGCGTCGGTGATTCAACTGCGATTACTTTACAGTTGCAAACGTTGTAGTTAGGTTGCAATCGACCAGCCCAAGGATTTATATTCAAAATACTGCCAATGTCCATCCAAATAGGCTCCAGGCAATTCGCGTGACGCAATCACCATTAGCGGGCTCGATCAATTGAATGACCCACTACAGCGCATCCTGCACAAAGGCAAGATGTCCTTTATATCAATGAGCCTGATTGGGGCTCTCTTTTGCGCCGGGTGCACTGGCGACCCAAGGTCAGCGGAAGACGCCTGCATTGCCGACAGCTGGCAAGCGGTTGAGGCTGAGAACAAAGGCGATTATGCCGGAGCAGAGACTCACTATCTGCAAGCACTGGACCAATCAAAACAAAGTAACACTCCCATTCAACTTCCGCAGGTCCTGCAAGGGCTGGGGAAACTGTACGCGAAAGAAGAAAAGTTCTCCAGGGCTGAAGCAAGCTTGAGACAAGAGCTGGAGAGTTACAAGGCAATCGAGAAGGGCAGCCATCTGATGGCCGCTAGCCGATTAGACATGGTCGAGGGCCGCGTGCAATGTTTGGAAGCCTTAGCCACCGTCATGGCCAGGCAAGGCAAGCCTGACGAAGCGGCACAACTCTACGGCACAGCATTGTCGCTGAACAAAGATTACGGTGGATCGGTGGGCACCAATCTTCGTATCTCCAAGAATTACGCTGAGTTTCTTAAATCAATCCACAAATTTGAGCAAGCCGATCGGGTGCAAATCGAAGTGGACGCCGCCAACCTGACCGCACAGGAAGTCAACCGCGATCTCAATCCCGGACTGCTGCTCGTCTTTACACGATTCGACCCGGCTCACTCTGCCTTGAAGTTAAGAACATTAGCTCTGGCGGCGCAGAGGCTGCAAAAATACGACCGCCTGCAGCAGGCTTTATATTATTTGGGTCTGGCAGAATTGCGCAGCGGCCGGGTCGATCAGGCGGAAGCGGCTTTTCGAAAATGGCAGTCAATTATCACCCCCGAGAAAACTGGGGGCGTTCAGGTTAAGTTCGAAGCTAATATGGCGATGGCACTGGCAGCGGTGGCATGTTGTTTGGAGATGCAAGGCAAACCCAGCGACGCTAATGACTTTTTTATGCGGGCGATGCGGTTTGATGCCGATAGAGCTTGCCAGATGATCAGCTACGTCGGCACTATGACGATTAAGAGCGGCAAAGACGAATATGCGCAACTGTTGGCCCAACGCCTCTTTATTCTTGCCGATGAAACAAAACAAGACAAAGAAAAACAACTTGTGGCCAACACCATAACCTCGTTGGCCAACGATTTTCGCGAGCAACTCAAATTTGCAGATGGTGTGCCACTAGACAGGCGCGCGCTGGCAATTTACCAGAAAGCAGCCAAGCCAAACAGCCGGTCTCTGCCTGATTCGCTCAATGCCCTGGGCTTCGATTTGCGCGCCCTGCACAAGTATTCGGAAGCAAAGCCAATATTAGAAGAGGCATTGGCGAAGTACGAAGCGGACAAGTCAACCGACAAATCAATCGATCCGCAAACTCTGGCAAACTCTGCCGTCTCGCTGGCGGAAGACTACCAGGGGCTGCACGACTATGCCCAGGCTGCGCAATTATTCAAACGAGCCCTTCCCCTTTACGCAAAAGCAAACGGGCCCAATAGCTCTTTGGTGGCGCGGACTTTGATGGAGCTGGGCGATACCTATCGCTCAGACCACCAATACGCAGAGTCTTTGCCGTTTTACAAACAAGCGGTCTTGGTCTGCGAAAATGTACATGGAAAAAATAGTGCTGAAGTCGGCCATGCTGTTTTTGCCCTGGAAGAAAGTTATCGATGCCTCCATTCCAATGTGGAAGCAGAGCCATTAATCAAGCGAGCATTAGCAATTCTGCAAGCACGTGAACCTGCCAGTGTTGCCGTCCCACAACTTAAATTCGCCAGCGCAGAGAATTATCGCGAACTGAAAAAGTACGAAGAAGCGCAGGCGTTCTACGACGCAGCTGTGCCTCTTTTTGAAAAGGTTGGCGGACCAGATTACAACATCTTTCCGGTGCTGAAAGGATCGGCAGAGAATCTTCGTCGTATGGGTCGGTTTGCGCAAGCAGAACCCTTATTCAAACGTGTTTTGTCAATTTTGGAAAAGACTAAGGGGCAGGAGTTGGAGGTGGCATCCACAAATGACTTGTTAGCAGACGACTTGCAAGCGCAGGGCAAGTACCTGGAGGCCCAGACGGCGCGCAAACATGCTTTGGATAATATGGAAAAGGTAAAAGGTGCGCATGACTACGAAGTAGGCGAGACTCTTCGGGCGTTAGCAATGGATTATCGCAAGCAAGGTAACAACGCACAAGCGCAGCCACTATACCAACGCGCCCTGGCGATTTATCAAAAAACAAACGGCGCGCAAATGCGTGTTGCCTTCACCTATGACGATTTAGCTGATGTCGAACAAGCGCAGGGCAAGTACCTGGAGGCGCAGACAGCGCGCAAAAATGCTCTGGCAGTTGTTGAGAAGGTAAAGGGAGCAAATGACCCTGAGGTGGCGAAGACACTTGGGGCACTGGCTCAGAACTATCAAATGCAGCATAAAGACGCCAACGCCGAGCAGACATATAAACAGGCGCTGGCGATCTATCAAAAAACAAATGAACACGCCCCGGAAGTGGCGCAGATATTGGGCAAGTTGGCGCAGCTGGCTAAGTTGCACGGAGGATGAATAGAATCTTTCAAGAAGGAGGTCCTACCCGGTCCACTTTGTTCGCTCGCTTCATTTTGCCTGGGCTTGCCCGAACTTGTTGTGCAACTGCCCGCAGGCGGCGTCGATATCGGTGCCTCGCTCAAGGCGAATTGTCACGGTCTTGCCTGAGCGTTGCGCTACCTGCTTGAACCTTTGCTGAGCCTCGCGCGACGGGCGCTCATACAAGATCTCGCCTGAGTTATTGGCGGTCGGGTTGAACGGTATCAGGTTTATATTGCAGTGCAAAGGTGCCACCATATCGGCCAGAGCCCTTGCTTGATCCGGTGAATCAGTGACGCCGGCAAGCAGCACATATTCAATTGTCACCCGCCTGCCTGTTGCCTTGGAGTAATTGAGCATCGATTCCATCAGTTCAGGCAGCGGATATTTTTTTGTGATCGGAACAATCTGCTCTCGCGTCACCGTATCCGGTGCATGCAGCGATAAGGCCAGTGTGATAGGAAGCTGTTCCTGCGCCAGTCTTTCAATGCCGGGAATTATTCCGGAAGTGGACACAGTTATGTGGCGCCCGCCGATGCCCACAGAGTCTATTACCGTGTGGATAGATTTAATCACTTCTTCCACGTTGAGAAGCGGCTCACCTTGCCCCATATAGACGATGTTGGCGATTCTCTTTCCAGATTCGCGCTGAATCGACATCACTTGATCGACAATTTCCTGACTGCTCAAATTGCGCTTGAATCCTAAATATCCGGTGGCACAAAATGTGCAACCGACTGCACAGCCGACTTGACTGGAAACACAAGCGGTCAAGCTGGGGCGGTCCTGAAAAGACATGAGAACCGATTCCACGATTTTTCCATCGGGCAATTGAAACAAATATTTTCGTGTTTCATCCCGGCTGACCTGCAAATGGGCGATAGCAAGCACGGGAACCTGGCTTACCGTCTTCAGCTTTTCCCGCAGATCTGCGCCGAGGTTGGACATCTGGTCGAATGAGCCGGCATATTTGCTGTAGATCCAGGTGTGAATCTGGCTGGCCCGAAACTTAGGCAGACCCAGCCCGGCCACAAACTGCTCGATTTCGGGCAGCGGCAAGCCCGAAAGTGCATATGCCTGTCCGGCTTCAATTTTTTCCTGTGCAGGCGACAATCTAAATATTCTCTGTAGGGCTCATGTTTAACCGAGTCTTCGCAAACCCGGTATGCAGCTTAGTTGATCATAGCAACGATCGTTAAGGTTATTTGCAACCGCGGCAGGGCAACGACCGCTTTCACAGCGCTCAGCCGTTCAAACGGGCTGGGGAGCTGGCTTTTCCTAAAGCGGCGGCTGGCTTTTTTCCATCATTGAGAATGCTTTACGTAGGCAAGCAGAAGCCGCAAAGAGCCGGGATGTCAAAGGGTCGCATGCTAAAATGGGGGGCTATTGGGAGATTCAACGTAAATGTCGGAATATTTTGAAGAGAAAGCACGCGCCTGGTTGAAAAGTCTTTTCGGAGATACCAACGAGAAGCGATTGAAGGCACTGCAAGGTTATGTCGTGCGAGCCAATGAGCTTGAGCCGGAGATGGTGAAGCTCACTGATGACGAGCTCAAGGGCAAGACGGCTGAATTCAAAAATATAATCGAGAACTATTTGAAAACGGTTGAGGACGTCAAGCTCATTGCTGATGATACGCCCAAAATGCCGGGTCAGATTAGAAGCACGAAAGACAGAGCGCTGGGCGAAATCCTGCTCAAAATTTTGCCCGATGCCTTTGCGGTCTGTCGGGAAGCCGGCAAGCGAGTGCTCAACATGCGGCACTTCGATGTGCAGTTGATGGGTGGAGCGGCGCTTCACCTCAATAAAATCGCTGAGATGCGCACAGGTGAAGGGAAAACACTGGTCGCCACCTTGCCTGCCTACCTCAACGGGTTGGCTGGTCGTGGAGTGCATGTCGTCACCGTCAACGACTATCTCGCTCGCCGTGATTCAGAATGGATGGGGCAACTTTATCGCTGGCTGGGCATGACCACCGGTTTGATCTACTCCCATCAACCCGACCATGAAAAGTATCAGGCCTATCGAGCTGATATCTCATACGGTACCAACCACGAATTTGGTTTTGATTATCTGCGCGACAATATGCGCACGGCGTTGGATGAATTGGTGCAGCGCCCATACTACTTCTCCATTGTTGATGAAGTGGACAATATATTGATTGACGAAGCGAGAACGCCCTTGATCATTTCGGGTTTTCCCACCGAATCATTTCAAGAAATATATTTGAAGATGGCTGAAATAGCTCCACGCCTTGATAAAGGTCACTCAAAAGAAGACGAAGAGTGCGACTACTGGGTCGACGAAAAAGGCAAAAACGTCTTGCTGACTGAGCGAGGCACCGATAACGCCGAGAAGATGGTCGGCGTAACCGAATTATACGACATGCATTATAACTACGCCCATCATCTGGTGCAGGCGTTGCGGGCGAAAGAGCTGTACAAGCTCGACACTGATTACGTCATTCGTCCAAACGAAGATGGCAAAGCAGAAGTAACGATCGTCGATGAGTTCACCGGTCGTATGATGGTGGGCAGAAGATGGAGCGACGGTTTGCACCAGGCAATTGAAGCTAAAGAAAGTGTGCCGATTCAAGAAGAGACGCTCACTTATGCTTCTATCACCTATCAGAACTTATTCCGTTTATATCCGAAGCTTTCCGGCATGACCGGCACCGCTATGACGGAAGCGCCGGAATTTATAAAGATTTACAACCTTGATGTGGTGGCAATTCCTACCAACAAACCGACAATCAGGTTGGACAATCCAGACGTCATTTACAAGACTGAGATGCAGAAGTTCATTTCAGTGGTTGAAGAGATTGTCGAGATGCACGAACTCGGCCGGCCGGTTCTTGTCGGCACGACAAGCATCGAGAAATCTGAAGTCATCGATCAGTTTTTGGATAAGCCGCAAGTGATGAACGAATATCTTGTGCGCAAAATGAGCAAGACCGTCGAGGTGATGAAAAAGCAAAATTTTCAATCTGAGGCAACGGCGGACTTGCTCAAGATCTTCGACAGACCGGGAATGATCGATCTGGCCAAACTGGAGCAAGTGGTTTTGCAGTTGGAAAAGGATTTCCCGAAAAAATCTGAAGAGTTTATCGAGCGCTGCTACTCGGTTTTGAGAACGGCGAAAGTGGTGGCACAAATCCGCAAAGGCATCGGCCACAGCGTGCTCAACGCCAAGCACCATGAAAGGGAAGCGTTCATCGTTGCCCAGGCTGGCAGGAGAGGGGCAGTTACAGTAGCGACAAACATGGCTGGTCGAGGCACAGATATCTTGCTTGGCGGCAACGCCGAATATCTAGCCAAAGAGAAGTTGAGCCACGAAGATCTGGTGCCAGAAACTCCTGAGTACGAAGAGCGGCTGAAACAGCTGACCTTAGAAATGAAAGCAGAAACCGACGCTGCTCATGAAGAAGTGGTAGGCATTGGCGGTCTGCACATTATCGGCACGGAAAGGCACGAAGCAAGACGCATCGACAACCAGCTCAGAGGTCGATCTGCACGTCAGGGCGACCCCGGAACAACGAGATTCTTTCTCTCTCTGGAAGACAGCCTGATGCGAATCTTTGGCGGCGAAAAAATCTCCAAATTGATGGATTTGATTCGCGCCGATGAGGAAATGCCGATTGAATCGGGCATGGTCTCTCGCTCTATCGAAGGAGCGCAAAAGCGCGTCGAAGCGCACCACTTCGATATGCGTAAGCACGTTCTGGAGTATGACGATGTCTTGAATACACAGCGCGATGTCATCTATCGAGAGCGCCGGCGCATTCTGGAGCGGGCCGACCTGAAGCGGAATATGTCCGATATGATGGAAGAGCATATCGATATCGTTCTTGGCACTTATGTGGACCCTGAAGCTCAACCGGAAGCCTGGGAAGAGAGCGCCATTCCCGATACTTTGAATAAGCTTCAAAGTGACATCCCCATGCTCAGCGATTTGAAAGCAGCTGAACTGTTTGGCCTTTCATATGATGACTTGCGCCTCAAGATTGTCGAAGCCGCCAAACTGGCTTATGAAGTGAGGGAAGAGCACATCGGCACAGAAACGATGCGCGAACTGGAGCGACAAATTTTGCTGCGCACCATCGACGGCAAGTGGATAGACTACTTGCATAATATCGATATCTTGCGGGAAGGCATTCATTTGCGCGGCTACGGTCAGCGCGATCCGCTGCAGGAATACAAGCGCGAAGCCTTCGATATGTTCAATCAGCTTTTGCGCAGCATTCAGGAAGAATCTATTCAGTTGCTCTTCCATGCTCAACCGATGCCTCAGCCAGACGAGCTGCCAGAAGATTTCTTGCGCCAGCTGCAAGAACATATGGATGGCATGCAATCGGGCGGCACCGAACCGGAACAGTTTACTGACATTCCGTTTGGCTCACCGGCGCTGCATGTCACTCATACGCCGATGGACAATCTTGATTACATCAAGAACCTTGCTGAGATCTTTGAGGCAGGTGCGCCTGGTGCTGTTCCAGATCAATTGAAAGTGGAAAATATCGATTACTTGAATCATCTTGGCGAAATTCCCCTTTCCGCCAGCGCCGGCGTCTCGCCTGCTGCCGAGGCTAAAGTTGCCTCTGCTGATGCCGGCACGGGCAATGGCAGTGTCGAGGATTCTTCTTCCTCGGGCAACGGCGATGATGGTGCCCGATCGTCCTTGGCGTCCGACAAATCCAACGGCGGCTCTTCGAGCAGCTCAGGCAGCAAGAAGTTGAAGAAGAAGAAAGGCAAGTCACCTGAGCAAACTCCCAAGGGTTGAGCGCCGGTGCGCATACTTTCTTTTGATACAAGCTCCCATGAAATCCATGTGGCGGTTCTCGAAGATGCTCAGGTGCTGGCGCAAACAGTGATTGGCGATACCGAGGGCAATACCAGGCAGGAAGCTGTGGCGGCCTTGATGCCGACGATTGTATCCTTGTTGGGCAGGGCGCATTGCCAAAGACAAGAGATCGACTGCCTGGTGGTCGGTCAAGGTCCGGGCAGCTTTACCGGCATTCGCACAGCCATTGTCACCGCTCGCACTCTCGCCCAGGCAATGCAACTGCCCTTGATTGCCATTCCTCTATTTGAGTCTTACGCCTCAGGCTGCGAGCTGCCGGCAGCTGTGATTTTGAACGCCGGGCGAGGGCGATATTTTGCCTGCCCCTTTCGCGGCCTGGGGCTTAGCGATTTTGAAAGCTCGATGCCGGCATTTTCCGGAACTGCCTGCGAAGTGAGCGCATATTTGGTTGATGTGCTGCGCTGGTACTGCGATTGCGCCGTGGCCGATGGATTTGCGGGCAGCGCGAAAAACGTGTGCCCTTTGCCTGTTGTTGAAAATATTGCCACGAAACAAGCTCAAATCGCCTGGAATCGGTTATGTTTGAACGGTAACCAGGCCACCTCGCCTGGCGTGAAGGCTAAGACACGCGAAAGCTTGCTCTTAAGATTCCCATATGATGCGGTCACTCCCCTTTATCTGCGCAACCCTTCGATCACTTTGAAAAAGAGCGATGGCAATTGAGTTACGTTCACTGAATATCTGCGACCTGGACGAAGTCCTGGAGATAGAGCCTGTTGCTTTCGGCAGCCACCACTGGTCGCATCAATCGTTCGTCAATGAGCTGAGCAACTCGATGGGGAATTATTTCGCCGCCATTGACAGCACTGACAATCGCTTGTTGGGATACTCAGGATTCTGGCTCATCGGCGAAGAAGCGCACATTACAACCCTGGCTGTTCATCCTGATTTTCGCCGTAAATACATTGGCGAGCGCTTGCTCGTCAACGATATTGTCCATGCAAGAGTTGTCGGTGCGCACTGGATTACTCTTGAAGTGCGCATGTCCAACGAAAGCGCTCAGAACCTGTATTTCAAGTATGGATTTAAAAGTCTGGGAGTGAGGCGCAACTATTATCAAGACAACGATGAAGATGCACTTGTCCTTTGGACGGAGAACATTGCTACTCCGGAGTTTATTGATTTGATGCATGAGCGAGCGAGATTCTTGAAGGAGTTGGGACTTTTTTCCGAGCTCGAAGATGCGGAAACCTATCCTGAAGTTAAAGTTAATGGGCGGGGAAGCTATGCGCAAGAATCGGTAGCGAAAGCCAAACGCAATCAACAAGCGTCGTTGCACGCGGCTGCCCAGGGCGCTGATGAGTGTTAAGTACTTGACCTGCGATCCCACTCATTCGACAATACTTCTGTTACCTGATAATCGGCATTCTTAAACCAATCACATTTTGCAATTAGTAGTCTCCAACAGAAAAACGACCAGCCTTCCGCGCCTTCGCCGCAAGTCTCTGGCCGGGCAGTCGGTGCTCGTTTTGCTCGGACTGCAAGTTTTCTTTTTCTCTTCTTTTGTGGCCGTGCCTCTTCCCACTGCCACTCCCAGGAACCTCAGCCGCTACTTTCACGCTCAGGCAAACGAGATCCTCGCCGATGTGCGCGCGCATACACAGGCCAAATATCTTGCCAAAATCGAGCCTTATTTGCCTTCCGTGGCACCACCAGATGGTCTTACTCGCTTCACTTTATATGCGCCTCAAGCACCGATTGCAATCTTTCTCGGTTACGTCTTGGGTTGGCCGATTGCCACCATCTCCGCTGTACTTTTCATTCTCGTTGGCATTGTCGGACCGTCTTTTGGCGTCAATCCATTTGCCGCCGGTGGTGGACCTGATTATTACTTGCAGCCGGGGTTTGGATATCTTTTGGGAATGGTAGTGGCCACTGCAGTGGTGGCAAAGATAGCCGGCGAGAAACGTACTTCTTTGCGCCAGCTGGGCGCCCTGGGCGCTGGTATCGTCTGCCTGCATCTGACCGGATTGGTCTATCTCATCGGTTCAGCTCTTCTGTTTGCCATCATCGACGTTTTCCATCCAGAGTGGCTTTACTGGGTATTTGATCAGGCCCGCAACCTGACCTGGTATCCCTTGCCTTATGATCTCTTCTTTTCCCTGCTTGCTATCGGGGTTGGCTTTCCTGTGCGCTATCTCGTCAGTATGTTGACAGCGCCCGACATCGCCTTAAAAACCAAGCACGATATTCTCGTTCAGCAGCGCATCGATGAGCTGTTGCAGTAGACTGGAGAAGATCCGGCAGCGCAGGATCTTAACCCGGGAGCGCAGGCGTCCCGCCTGCATTTATCTTAACCAACTAGCAGCTAAGCAGCTAACCTTCAGGCGCATCTAGGAGTCTCTCTCAGTGAATAAGAATGTTCCCCTTGTGGCCGGCTCCTTTTTGCTTGCTGGGCTGGGCCTATATCTGTATGCCAGCCGGGTGGCAGCTCGCAGCTACAGGCTGGAGAAAGTCAGTGTTACCACATATGGTGGCGGGGACCCTGGTGGCAAGGATAGAAGTTTTCGCATCTTGCATCTGTCTGATCTTCATTTGAGTTATCCCGAAACTGGAAAGCTCGATTTTCTGGAAAAAGTAACCAATCTCGACTTCGACTTCGTGGTAATCACCGGCGATGTCTTTGAAAACTTCACGGGCATACAATTTGCCACCTCCTTGCTGAAGAAACGTCCGCGATTGGGTGCCTATGCTGTTCTGGGCAATCATGATTACTTCAATTACAGCATGTTCAACAAAATTGTCGGCAGGATCCACCGCCCTCTGCGTCACCCCAAGGTTTATCGAGATGTCGCTCCGATGGTGGAAGCCCTGACCCGGGCTGGATATACGGTGCTTCGCAACCAGGCGTGCACGCACGACGAGGGCGTGCACGTGGTCGGTATAGACTATCCAGGCATCCATCCCTCGGTGCTGAAAGAGTTGTCAGCGCAAGCGCCCGACGGATATATGATCCTCAATCTCTTTCACACGCCCAAACATCTGCGCGAAATTGAAAAAAGTGGTGCCCACCTGGCGCTGGGCGGGCATACTCATGGCGGGCAGATCCGGCTTCCTGGAATTGGTGCCATAATCACCGATTCTGAGTTGGCCCGGCACGAGGCATCAGGGCTGGTGCGCAGGGGTGATACCATCTTTCACATATCTCGCGGCTTGAGCGCCGATCCCAGGTCCAACTTTCGCTTGTTCTGCCCACCTGCGGCTACGATCGTCGAGGTGACGCACAAAGCTTGTGCCCAGCCGCTCGCCACTACTGTTGCCCTAGGGCACAATGCCAATCGGCAAGACTGAATGAATGGTTCTAACAATCGTGCCACGTGCTGATTGGAACAGCATATAGAGAGAAGATCCAAGATTGCGCTGCAGTACTACAGGGTTTACTTGAGAGCCCTCCTGCAGGATGCCTTTGGCCACGCCATCGGCGACGGTGCCATGGAAGTTTACTTCATGCTGCTCTTTTCCTTCATCAATCCATTTTTGTGGCACAGTAAAGGTGCAATCTAGTTTATTATCTGCTCCCATCTCGGGCACTTGCATCTCCATAATCGGACCGTTTCCATAGGAGAGCTCGCCTTGAATGTTCGACTCAGTGTGAATGAGCGACATAATCACCTGTCCGGTGGTGCTGTCGTAGGCTGAGTATTCTCCAGTCACATCAGAAAATAAAGAGTTGATTCCCCAGATGCTCAAGAATATGATGGCCAGAACAACGCCCATGGAGGCCAACAGTGACTTAGACGAGCGCTTTGAGGCTGCCACGCGAGGTTGGTTTCTCGATGTTCGAGTCATCTTAGCCTCTCATGGTATCAAATCTGGTTGCACATGATAGAGATACCGAATGGTGGCTGCGTCGTTGGTCGAGATGGCACCGTGCCCATAATACACGCTCATTAGGTCGTTGACATTGGTACTGTGACCTTCTATGCCGAGCGCGTGGCCAAACTCGTGGGCAGCAGAGGCTTTCATCTTCATTGGTGGCATGGAATTGCCGTTGGAATCGGTGGTGCGCAACAAAGTGACGACCGGGCGAAATTGAGCCTGTTTCCCGGCCTTGATTGCGGCGTATGGGAAGCTGCGCTTGGCAGTGTAGCCACGAATGTCGTTCTCAAACAGAGCCAGGCCCATTTTGTTGACGAAATGCTTTGTCCAGAAAACATAGATGTCTGCGTCGTCCGGCTTGTCGACGATCTGGAAAGAGAAGAGCCCTTCTTTTTCGAAAGCGTGCCAGGAAGAAATGCCTTGCAGAGCGGCTTGATAGTGATCGGGAACGTACCCTTCGGCTATCTCCAACGATTGTAGTTGTTCAGGATGCGAGATCACGTCTGCAACCAGGTCCGGCCAGCGGTCACGGTTGTCGACGCTGGTATATGGGGCGCCGAGCTGGGGATCGATGATGCTGTCCAGCGACTGACCCGGCGAAATGTAGACCTTGAGCGGCATTTGATCGGAGATCCAACGAATGACGCCAAACTGGCTTCTAAACTGAGGATAAGGTGCCCCGGCTTGTGTCTGCGCTTGGGCCGGTCTGGCCGGCGGCCGATATGCAATGGCCACACCGGTTGCGACAGGCAAAATAATCGCTGCCGTGGCAATGAAAGTGAGAACAGGTGTCGAGAGGATTTGGCAAGAGTATCTCATCACCCCAATAATACCCTGAATCGCGATTGTGGGGCGCGGTACCTGGCAGCGCACGCCCGGGAGCGCAGGTCCCTGGGTGCGCATCTCGCCGGCATCGACTTACTTACCGGCAGCGGCCCCTGTGCCGACTGTCGTGGGCGCTCTGGCGGCAGTACAATATTGAAAGAGCGGGATGAGGTTAAGTCATGGCCGATTTGAAGAAGATGGTACCAGGATGCGTTGAGGGCGAGTTTTTCGTCGACACAACATGCATTAACTGCGACACGTGCAGACAGCTGGCACCGCACACTTTTGTCGATCAAGGAGAGTTCTCCCAGGTGTACCATCAACCCGGCAACAGTAAAGATGTGCGTGAGGCCACGCAAGCTTTGCTTTGTTGCCCGACCGGCTCAATTGGCACCAGGGGAGGCAACGAGGCAAAAGTCGTTATGAACGATTTGCCCTTGCTCATTGATGAAGACGTTTATTACTGCGGTTTCAATTCACCAGACTCATATGGCGGCAACAGCTTTTTTGTCAAGCATAAAGACGGCAACTGGATGATCGATTCGCCTAAATTTCTTCCTCATCTGGTTGCTCAGTTCCATGCTATGGGCGGAATAAAATACATCTTCCTTACTCACCAGGATGATGTGGCGCAGGCGCACCAGTATGCGGCAGAATTTGGCGCGCAACGATTTATACATCGAATGGAGCTCAATTCTCAACCAGATGCGGAGATCGTTTTGGACGGACAGGCACCACATCAAGTGTCACCAGAATTCACAATTGTTCCAGTGCCGGGCCATACAAAAGGACATATGGTTTTGTTTTATCGAGAGAAATTTTTGTTCTCCGGCGATCACCTGGCTTATGACAAAGGGGCGCAACACTTGATGGCGTTCAGGCGTCATTGCTGGTATTCGTGGGAAGAGCAAACTGTTTCCATGGAAACGCTCTGTCAGTATCAATTCGAATGGGTGCTTGCCGGTCACGGAGATCGAACCAGGTTGCCAGCGGAAGAGATGCACAGCCAACTGTGCGAGCTGGTGGAGTGGATGAAGCTGCCGTCACGCGATTGGCATGCAAAGTTCGCCGACAGTTGATTGATTCGGAATGATTGGCGCCTCTGATGAGGGATGGCATTTTTTGGCCCTACGTGATTTAAACGAATATGTTTAACTCTTTTCAAATCAAAATCAGCCGCGGAGTAAGTCCTAAAAGCATTGGCTGGAATGGTTTTACGGCGAATTTCGGCTATGGCAATGCGGCAAAAGTTTTAATCGAATTCGTTTAAATCACGTAGGCACTCAGAAGTGATGGGGGAAGGTCGACCTTCCACACTTTTTTTGAGGATCTCAGGTAAAGTTGATTCCTTCAGAAATCCGTTCCCGACTTGCAAGGTATTCTTATGAACCGACGAACTTTCCTCAAAAGTTACGCTGCCGTCCTCTTATCTGCCGGCGGTCTGGCCACAAGCTTTAAGCCATCGCTGGCGCAGACGGTGTCAATTGATCCGCTTCTTTCTCAATGGACAGGCGACCATGGGGGCTATCCGCGTTTCGATCTGATTAAGACTGAGAAATTTAAGGATGCGCTCCTGAAAGGCATGGATCTCAAACGTGCCCAAATCAATGCCATCACCAGCCAGAAGTCGGCGCCGACCTTCGAAAATTCCGTGGCCGCCTATGAAGATTGCGGTCGTCCGTTCAATTACGGCAACCGCCTCTTCGATATTTATACATCGACTATGAACGACAAACCGATGCACGGCATTGAGACAGAAATGAAGCCGATCCTGGCCAAATTTGACGACGAGGTCATTCAGAATGACGAGCTGTTTCAGCGGCTCAAAGCGGTTTATGAAGAGTCGACGAAAGAGTCGTCGAAAGACGCAACCAAAGACTCGGCGAATTCAGCCCTGACACCGGAGCAAAAGCGGCTGGCGGAAGTTTATTATCAGCTCTTTACGCGCCATGGTGCCGGTCTTGATGCGCAGAAAAAAGCGCGCCTGCGTGAGATCAACGAAAAGCTTGCCACTTTGTTCACCGACTTCCGCCACAATCAACTTGCTGACGAAGAACATTATGAGCTGGTGCTTGAAGGCGATGCCGATCTAGCCGGTCTGTCGGATGACTTGAAGTCCGCGGCTGCCGCTCAGGGCGAAGCTCGGGGCAAGAAGGGCAAATGGGTGATTACCAACACGCGCTCTTCGATGGAACCATTTCTCACCTTTTCTTCTCGCCGCGATTTACGCGAGAAGGGTTGGCGCTTGTGGACATACCGCGGCGACAACAATGATGCCCATGACAATAAAAAGATCATTGGTGAAATTTTGAAGTTGCGTACGGAAAGAGCGCGCATTCTCGGTTTCCCCACGCATGCGCACTGGAGTCTCGACGACGGCATGGCGAAGACTCCGCAGGCAGCAATGGATCTTATGCTTCGAGTGTGGAAAGCGGCAGTCAACCGTGTGCATGAAGAAGTTGCCGACATGAAGACAATCGTTGATGCCGAGCATGGCGACTTCAAAATCGAGCCCTGGGACTACAGATACTATATGGAGAAAGTGCGCACAGCCAAATACGATATCGATCAAAATGCAGTCAAGGAATATCTGCAACTCGATAAGATTCGCGATGGTATGTTCTGGGCTGCAAACAAGGTTTACGGCGTGGAGATGGTGAAAATCGAGGGTGTGCCTGTGGTGCAGCCTGATATCACTGTCTGGGAAGTTCATCGTGACGGCAAACAGATTGGGCTCTGGTATTTCGATCCTTATGCTCGTGATGGAAAAACCTCAGGTGCCTGGATGAACGAATATCGCACGCAAGAAAATTTTCGCGACAAAGTTATGCCGATCGTTTCCAACAACGCCAATTTCGTCAAAGGCAAGCCAGGCGAGCCGCTTCTCATCTCCTGGGAAGACGCCACGACCATGTTCCACGAGTTTGGACACGCCCTGCATGGATTGCAATCCAACGTTCACTACCCGTCGTTGGCAGGCACAAACGTCAAGCGTGATTTCGTGGAATTTCCCAGCCAGGTGAATGAACGTTGGTTGCTGACAGATGAGGTGCTGAGCAAATTTGCTCTGCATTACAAAACAGGCAAACGGATACCGGATGCGCTTGTGGCAAAGATCAAAAAATCCAAGACGTTCAATCAGGGTTTCATGACGGCGGAATATCTGGCATCGGCTCTCTATGACATGAAGATTCATTTAGCGGCAACGCCGAACATGTCCATCGATCCTGACGAGTTCGAGCGCCAGACGATGCAGGAGATTGGTTGCCCGCGTGAGATTGTTATGCGCCACCGGCCGACGGCTTTTGGCCACATCTTTTCAGATGACGGATACGCTGCCGGCTATTACGCTTACATCTGGGCTGACACCATGTCGGCCGATGCAGCCGAGGCTTTCGTTGAAGCGGGCAGCTTTTACGATCGCCCAACCTGCGATCGTTTTCGCAAAACGATCTTCTGTGTCGGCAATTCGATTGCGCCTGATGTTGCCTTCCGCAATTTCCGCGGCCGCGACGTTGACACCAATGCCGTCATGCGCGATCGCGGATTCCCTGTGAGCTAATGGAAACCGCCTAAGCAAAGGTGGCGCCACGTCCGATACCATGACATTTGACGCGCTTAACAAATCTTAAATGTTCGTTGCCCTCATTGTGTCACTCCTTTCCGGGATACAATCTGGATGGGGAGTAGACGATTGTCTGTTCTGACAACCTGGCCTGCTGGAGGTGACACATGGATAACTCTCTCAGTCGCAGAAGATTTCTCTGCGCGGCGGCCTTGTTATCCACAGGCGCGTTGGTACCAGATGCAAGGGCTTTTACACCGCATCATCAGAGGATATCGCCGCTTATCGTCACACCATTCAACTACGATCCGTACAATCTGGGCCTTACTTCTGCCACATTTGTAAACCGGGATGGCTTTTTGGTTCTTCATCTGGTTAAAACAGGTCCGACTGATGATCCCAACTATCCACTTGGTAATGCATCAGGTGCCACTGTCACCACACCTGGTGGCATCAATACCGACACGGTTGGCTCAATCACCCTCTCCGAAATAGGCTTCATAATCTCGACAGACAGCCAAGATGGCGGTGGTGCACCGCGCTTTAATGTATACGATAATCTGGGAAACTACTGGTTCTTTGGTTTCAATTATTGTCAACAATACGGGACTACAACAGTCCCAAACACCGTTTTCAATCAAATCACCGTAAATCCAGCGAACATCCCCCTTGACTTAACCCGCTCCTATCTCAATACGCCTGCTTTTACGAATTCGACGATCGTCACAGAGATCGATATAATTTTCGATGTGGGCACCGACGAAGGGAAGGGATTTGCCGACATCACTCACGTTACGGTGAACAATCAGGTCGTCAATTTCAATGCGCAATCGGTTCACGAAATGAAGCACCGCCCGCCACACCCATAAGTCAGGGATGGGAAGAAAGATTGATCAATATAGAACAGCTTAGATCTTTGCGCGAAGGTAACGGATGACAGAACCGCTACGCATTATCCTCACTGCACACAACCCAGCGCCGTTCGATTTAGAAGTTCCTTGGCGAGTTCTTCTTGTAGATAATGTCAATGACGCTAAAATGGCGACAGAATTATTGACTCAGCCAAGAACTGACATGCAGTTTGCAGTGACGCATGTCGAGAGCTTATCTGAGGCGATCACGCGGCTATCAATGAGTGAGTTCGATGTTGTTGCACTCGATCTTCAATTGCCGGATAGTATTGGTCTTGATACTTTCTTAAAGCTGCATGCCGCGATGCCAGAACTACCAGTTGTGATCGTGACCGAACAGGATGAACAACAAATGGGCATGGCAGCAGTTGCAAATGGCGCTCAAGATTATGTCGTGAAAAACACACAGACCTATGGTGAGGTACTGGTGCGTTCGCTTCAATATGCCATTCACCGCAAACGTGCGGAATTGGCGAGCAACGATGCTGTTGTTCGTGCCGAACGAAGGTTTCGCGGATTAGTAGAATCGGCTCCTGATGCCGTTGTCATCTTCGATGCCGCTGGTAGAATCGTGCTGGTCAATTCGCGAACGGAGAAAATGTTCGGCTGCAGCCGTGAAGAAATCATCGGAGAATCAGCTGACGTACTTGTGCCAGAACGTTTTGCCAATTATGTAAAAAGCTTCTTTAATGACACGGGCAAGGGCACTTTGGACACCGTACTGGAGATTTATGCAATACGCAAAGATGGCAGCGAGTTTCCAGTGGAGATGAATCTTAGACCTTTAGAGACGGATGAGGGGGTTCTCGTTTCAAGCGCAATTCGTGACACTACTGAAAGGAAAACAGCCGAACAGCGGCTATCCGAGTTCTACGCCATCCTCGCTCACGAGCTACGCACGCCACTGGCTTCTATCCAAGGTTCGCTCGATCTGATCGAAGCTCGTAGAATCGGACCAGAGCAGGAAAAAGAACTGTTGGCAATTGCCGGGATCGAAGCACGGCGGATGCTGCGATTGATCAATGATTTATTGGACTTGAAGAAAATCGAAGCCGGAGAAACGAAGTTAAACTTAGTACCTTTAAAGGCCAAACAAATCGTGGACAAAGCAATCGATAGCCTGCGTGGCATGGCCATGGAGTCGCAAGTAGCCGTGGTGGCCAATGTTACCTCTGACCCACGATTGTTCTGTGACGAAGATCGAATCATTCAGGTTTTGACAAACCTGCTCTCTAATGCAATCAAATATTCACCTGCAGATGGTGTAGTTGAGATTGCGGTCAAGCCAAACCAGACAGACATAAAATTCGCAGTCACAGATGCAGGCCCAGGCATTTCGGAAACCGATCTTGACAAGCTTTTCCAGCAGTATAACCAGGGAACGAGGACCTCTGGCCGTTTTTATGCTAGTACGGGTTTGGGATTATCGATCGCGAAGAAAATCGTGGAGCAGCATGGTGGCAAAATTGGGGTGGAGACAAAGGATGGTGCTGGTTCAACGCTTTGGTTCACGTTGCCACGTAAGCCCCAAGTAGAAGGAATTACATAAAGCGATATGAAAATACAAAAGATCCTCCTTGTTGATGACGAGCGCCATGTTCGAAGGATCGCCGAAATCAGTCTCTCCATGGTGGCGCAGTGGAGTGTAACTGTTGCTGGCTCTGGGGCAGAAGCGCTGGAAAAGGCTCAGGAGATCCCAGATCTAATACTGCTTGATGTTAGGATGCCAGGAATGGATGGCATCACGACCCTGAGAAAACTGAGGGAGAATCCGGCGACTGCTGCAATTCCTGTGATCCTTCTCACTGCCAGCACATCCGAAAAAGACCTGGAGGACGCTTCCTCTCTTGCAGTTTTAGGCACCATACTTAAGCCTTATAGCGCAGTTACGCTTCCTGACGAAATTCTCGCCCTGACTGCCAATTTGTGAGGCTTGAATGGATACTGATCAATGGATCCTCGTGCTTGATGATGATGCCATTTTCCGAGGCTTGGTCTCACAAATTTTGACCGCGCATGGATATTTGGCATTCGAAGCTCGCAGCGCCCGAGATGCAACTGAATCACTGAAGTTGAGGCAACCTCTTCTGGCCATAGTCGACTATCGTCTACCGGAGATGGATGGACTGACCTGGATTAGTCGCCTGCGCGAGACCGGAAACGATGTGCCAATCGTGTTTCTATCCGGTACTTTTTGTGATGCACAAACCTTCAACAAGCTACGGAACATTCTCAACGTATCACTTATTTTGCAGAAGCCCATCGTACCGGAACTGTTTATGGAACAGCTCGAGAGCCTCTTGCCGAAACGCCAAAACTATGGATCACAACAACCGCTGACACCAGATGTGGCACTATATACGATTCCCGAAGTTCGCCTTCCTCCGCAACAGGAACAGGCTCTGGCAGAGGCCCGGAAAGAATGTGCCCTCGAGTTACCGTCAATGGTTCAGGCTCTAGCTGAAGCGATCCAAGCGGCCAGAGAACACGGCAACAATCGGCGCCTGCTTAGTGATGCCTGCAATGAAGCACACAAACTAAAAGGTTCCGCCGGCTCGTTTGGTTTTGCCAGGATAGCCGAAGATGCTGCCAGAATTGAGCGCTCGATTCAGGCCCTTGAGCCCGATGACCGCAGTACTATGCAGGAAATTTTGTGGTCGGAGATCATCCATCATCTTGCAGATGCCGAAACGTCAGCCTCTGAGCTGGCTTCCGGTGACAAGCCGCCCGTAAAGACGAGAGAAAAAAAAAGCAAATCAGCCCATGCTGTGCTGGTGATAACAGACAGTGACGACATTATTGACGCCAGCCTCAGTTTAGATGAAAACATTGCTGAAGCAGTCGTGGTGGGCACACTCAGGCATGCGCTTGTTATGCTGAAGACGCAGCACTTCGACGGAGTAATCGTCGATCACGATGTTTGTGCGGACCAGAGCATCCTCGATTTCACCAAAAACATGCGTTTGCTGAGCGGACACGAATACTTACCGATGGTACTGATCTTGACCGACAAGGATGCTTATGGCCCTAGCGAGCTCTTGTATCTTGGCTGCTCACTATTGATTGAAAGACCGCTTATTCTGGCTATCTTTGAGGAATCAGTGCAGCTGTTGATTTCATTATACGTTCCCTGCTTGCCCAGGGTGCTGACAGTCGATGACGACCCTGTTCTATCCGGTTTGATCAGGAAGGTGTTATCAGCCGAAGATATGATTGTCCATGAACTTAATGAGCCAATTCGCATTCTCGATGCCCTGGAGGAGTTCAATCCAGATATCGTTTTACTGGACGTGATTATGCCAGGTTTGAGCGGTTACGATGTCTGCCGCGTGGTGCGCGCCGACGAGCGATGGCGCGACCTGACGGTACTGTTCATTACCTCCAAAAGCGACTCTGCTGGTCGGGCTGCTGCTTTTCAGGCGGGTGGCAACGACTTCCTGGCCAAACCAATCGTAACCTCAGAGCTGATCAGTCGTGTCAAGGCACAGGTTCAAAGCTCACCATTGATACGCCAGCGGATGGACAGGGATCCGCTTACCGGGCTATTGCAGCGCAATACGTTCGAAACGGCGCTTTCAAGAATGGCCGCTTCGGCTGAGCATGCTCACCAGCCGTTTACGGTTTGTCTAATGGAAATCAAGGATCTCGATAAGATCGAACAAGACCGTGGCTCGGCATCTATCGAGCAGGTCTTCGCATCTCTTGGTAGATTATTGCAAGTGCGCTTTAGGACAGAGGATGCCAAAGCCAGGCTGGCAAGTTTTTTTGTGCTGCTGGTCGAGGGGCAGACGCTTGAAACCGTGCAAGAGGCTGTGCAGATCCTCCTGGCTGAATTTCAAAATGAAACCTTTCAGGACGCCCGTGGTGGGCACTTCAAGTCGTCCTTCATATTTGGCTTGGCGCAGCTGTTTAGAGATACGGAGGATGGCACGCAAGTGTTACAGATCGCCTTGGAACGTCTGCGCAATGCCGAGGCAGATTTTGCCACAGCCATGTGACAGATAAGCTCTTAAGAAGGGCACAAGCGAAGCTGTCGTGTTACTTTATCTGGATAACAAGAGGACTTTCCAGTTGGGCAAGTGTGGACAGAAATCTGAAAGAGAGCTAATCTGCAACCACCTGCAGGCGCTCGAAAAGCTCTGGATTCGTCCCAACGGCTTCTCCTTCGGTTCGAATTCATTTATGCGCCTGGCCAAACTGACCCTGGCCGAGCAACTCTTTGCCGCAGTTTTACGCGGCGATCGAGCCGCGGCCGGCGAACTGATTGCAGGCGCATCGGTGTCTGACTGGACAAAATTCACATTGCTTGTGAAGAAGACCGGATTTGCCAGATTAGTTGTCGATAACTGTTGCGAACATCGACTAATCGGGCAGCTGCATCCGGAATGCAGAGCTGAGTTGATTCGTTTTTCCATGCGCGAGACTACAGATCAAAGGAAGTCGGACTCATCTTTCATGAGGGTGCTCAAGGGACTGGCACCATATGCAACACCAGTGGTGTGGATAAAGGGCGCTTCCCTTTCTCGGGTCGATTACGCTGAATCGCATCATCGGCAATACAGTGATCTGGATGTAGTTGTACATCCTCGTCACTGGCTCGATTTTTACAACGACCTTAAACAACTAGGTTATACCAGAGTCTTTGGATCAGGATTTTGCAATCAATATGGAGTCGGCCCGGTCGATTTCATTTCGCAACTGACTCTGGCGCCATGTTCAGATTTGGTGCCCAGTTCAGCGCTTACGTTGGAGCACACCGATTGGCCGTTGGAGCACACCGACTGGCCGATGATAGACGTAAAGATTAGCCCTTACGATCGAGGCATTCAGTGCCTTGGGCTGGAAGAGTTTTTCGCTGATGCCGTCAAGCACGATTTGAAAGGGAAAGAATTCTGGTCACCAGATGCCGTCGATCATTTGCTCATTTGTCTGCACACCTTGTACAAAGATCGGTTCAGTAGCTGGAAGACTTTGTTTGACGTGCATACGCTGGCCACGAGAGTCAATCAAACGCCCGACGGTTGGGCTAAATTGCTGGCGAAATGCAAACAAGAATCGCTGTTATCCGTGGCCTGGGCCGGTCTCACCATGTCTGTCGATCGATTTCAGACGAAGGTACCATATGCGGTGCTCTGCCAGCTCAGCCCCTTGCCCCAGTTAGATAAATTTCTGATCGAATTTGCAGTCAGTCCCTATTTTGTTTGGAATGCCACCAGTCTGCCGATGATGCTCGCCAACGCTTTAACTGCTGCTGATGGAGACCGCAAGTTCTCCATTTTAAAGCAGTCGTTCTTTCCTTCGCGCGTCTTTTTGACCAGGTATTATGCAAACGGAAATTGGCGCTCAAACTCGGCACTCTTGCTGATTCTGCACTGGCTGGTCCTCGCTGTGCCAGGTGGATTAGTGCGCACTCTTTTTGGCAAATGGATGTGGCCGTGGCCTAAAGCCGTGCAACAAGAGGCAGAGCAAAGATTTTCGCCAGTGCCAGCGGCGTCAATGTCGCTCAAGAGTTGATGCAGGCGGAATTTCTCCGATGCAAGCAGTTATTCATCGAGAAAAAAACCGCCATCACTGAGCTCTTCTAACAGCTCAGCCACTTCGTCTTTGAACTTGGGGCCAATCGTCACTTCCGGAATCAACTTGAGCTGATCGATTATGTCACCGACGGAGTTTGTGCCATCACAAAATTCCCACACGAGCCCACCTAGAGGAGTCAAAGTTTGAGCCCATTCGGTTTTTTCGCTGACCAGACAGACGTGACCGTCGGGCAAAATGTTTGTTTGGATTTCTGGATTTCTCTTAGGGTTTTCATTCATTATTAGTACCGGCTCTTTTATCATTTCAATCGCTCACCGCATTTAGTATCGCTTCCAATCTTTCCGCTAGTGTGCCGTTGCGCAAGGTCAGACACGGGCGTGAGCCCAGGTAGCCGAGCATCTGCTCAGCTGAATTCTTGAAGCGCAACAGATTCGAGATGCCCAAAATTTTGCGCACAAACTCTGGTTGGCCAGTTTCAATAATCTCTAGCTGAGGATCGAATTCTTCTGCCCTTTCCAAAAATATTGAAAGATCAAATGGCAGATCTATATCTCCGTGCCCAGCCATGGTTCCCAGTGGCGACCATTCATCTTCCAAGATTGGATCGGGAGTTTTTTGGATGGTCTCTTCGAGGAGCTCGCGTGTCCCCGGCTTCAATGAAAATGGCGAAGCGAAACTGATGATTTTGTCCGTCTTTTGATCAAGCAAAACCAGATCTTCGCCCAGCACCTTCCATCCATAACGAAGAGCCAGAGCCATTGTAGTAGTGCTCTTTCCGGCGCCGGACTGACCGACGAGCAAAACCTTTTTTCCATTAGGAGCAATCAGTGCGCCGGCATCGATCCAGATGCAGCCCAAATGTTTTTTGAGAATGTGGTTCAACAATCCACGAATATCTCGGTCGCAACCAGTTCGCACTTCGTAGATCTCTTCTTCATTCAAAGTCTCTTGGTTGGAGTGGGGAAACAAAATGTCGAGCGTCGTCTGAAAATCGACATCACAGTTGGCTACCGAAAATGCAACTCTGCCCAATTTGAAGACGGTAGCTTTTGAGGTTTCAGCAGTCATCATTCGAACAACTCCGTGATTTCAATCAATTTGACACTTTCGCCCTTGCTCAAGCGCCCTTTTGGAGCCACCAGGAAACCCGACGAGCTGTGCGTCGTGCGAGGCACGTCGAATTCCCCCAGATTCGCGTTGCGAATATTGTAAAATTCTACCCCATTAATATTTAAGATGAACTCAGGGATTGGTGCAGCTATTCTCATTGATTCTGGTGGTGCTTCCTCAATCAGCATCGAGTCTCCAAACCTTGAAAGTAGCGTCTTTTGCAAAACTTGGCGCACGGCGGTGCGTTTCTCCTCATATGAAGCTGGCGTTACAGAGCCGTTCTCGAACACGTCGCTGCGGTTAATGTAGACACACCCATAACTTGAGGAAGCGGCAATGCTTGTTTTAGCATCGATCTGCCCTTCATAGCTCGAGAGAATCTGGCTTACCGGCTCGAATCCCCAAATGGAGGTGGCTGCGTGAACCCGCTGTTTTTGAACCTCATCTAGTTGTCTGGTGTTCTGAAGCAATCCTGCTTGTTCAAGGATGGAGTTTAAACTCACAGTGCTCTTGCACGGTTGGTGCGAATATCCGCTCAAGAGAATGACTTCCCTGCCAAATGCGGCAATTATTTCGCTTATTGCCGCATCCAAACAGGCTAAGAACTCGACAAGCTCTTTGTAGACGACAAGATTTTCTGTCTGTAAATAATTGAGCCCGAACAGATGAGAAAGGCTATCGAAAACAGTTAGTCGCAGGATAAAGCGCTGGCATGGAAAGTTCTTCAACAAGTACAGCGCACACTCGATGCGCTTCTTCTCAACCTGCATGCTTGAGCGAGCAGAAGCCAAGGGTGATACAAGTGCCTCGCCAACATCTGTGTATGGGCGCGCCGCATAACTCTTCACTGGTTCGTCTTTTAGTAAAGAGGGAGGGCTCACCTGTCTATTCATCGGCAACGAGCCGTCAGATAACCAAAGGCGGCCTGGCGGTTTCGGCTTAACAAGAGGGAGGTTGATTGAGACTACATGTCCACCATTTTTCTCATCCAGCAACTTCGCCCTTGTCAATAGATCCTTTTCCGTCACCACCTCAAGCTTATTCAAAGAGCCAGTGGGGCGAGAATATGCTGAGCAGCCGTTCTCATACCAGGGCGTGCCAGTGAGAATCTCTGCCCATATTGGCTGAGGTTGTGTTAACAAACGATTGGCGAGAACGTGAAAATCACCGCTCTCGTAAAATGACTTGGACTCTGGCAACAGGTTGAAAAGCGCAACAAGATCTGCGGACGATAGTCCGTCAAAACTAATCAGGCACTGCACAGAAGTTTATCCGCTGCAAAAAGTGTCGGTTGGGCCTGAGGTGCGGACGTCTGAATGACCGATGTTGGTGGCCAATTCGGCAATTGCCTTCGTGTCGCTGACAGTGCAGCTGGAACCGGAAGCGCCACCTGCTTGAGCAGGAAGAATGAATTTGTCCAATACTTTAGGGGCCAACAATACTCCGCCAGTGATGGCAGCGCCCTTCAAGACCTTGGTAATAAATTCTTTTCTAGTAATAGACGGATCGGATGAGGAGGTGTCACCACCGTCGACACCGAGTCCGGGTTCACGTTTTTCGTTCATACTGTATCTCTCAACCTAGTCAAGCGGAAATGCTCTGAAATCCAAATCATTCTATAAGTCGGCAGCCGTTGAGACAAGTACTTTGCCCCAATGTTTCACAACGAATTTCTCGCCCGCTACACGATACAATCAGCGATGGATGGTGATCGAGAGCTGCAATGAGATCTGACTCAAAAATCCGCGAAGACGTGGCCGACTTGGTGCCGTTCTTCTTGCGCGCCTGGTGGTTACGGGATCGCGTCGAGAATGAGGATGTCAACTTCGGTGAGTATTCCAACTCGACCTTACCGTTGTTTGCATTACATTCTGATCCTATGTGTGATGCTTCTAATATTGACAACTACCTTTTGTAGTTTCTGAAATCAAAATATTTTTCGAATCTATGTTGCAGCGCCGCTGGAAAATATATGAAAGTCCTTATCCTCTCGACTGTTGACGATGCGCATTCGGTCGAAGTAGGGAAATTTCTAAAAGAAGATGGTGTTGAATATGACTTCTTTAGATACGAAGAATTCATTGAGCGCACTTCATTTGCTTACAGGTTAGGAATGCCTGAAAGGCAATGCAAAATTGAGCGCACTGAGGGACGAGACGTCGATCTCTACTCATATTTCTCGATCTGGCATCGTAGACCCGGCATTGTTCAGGCGGGAAAATTTCCAGAGTTGTGGATCAGCCGCATGGTAGAGCAAGAAGGACGAAACGCGATAGAAGGAATGCTCTGCTCGCTTAATTGTTTGTGGATGAACTATCCGCCCAGCGATAGTGCTTGCCTGCAAAAGCTTGTTCAGTTGGAAGTTGCTAAACAAGTCGGTCTGAAAATTCCAGAGACGCTGGTTACGAACAAACCAGAACTGGTTAGAGAATTTTTTGACCAATGTGACGGCGATGTAATCTACAAATTAATAGGAGAGGGAGCTAATTTCTGCATTCCCGCATTCGAGCACCCGCGTGGCGTCTCCACATTACCTTTGCGGAAAGTGGATTTGCAGCATCTCTCTCAGGTGGCATCCGCACCACATCTGTTTCAGCGCAAAATTCACAAGGCTTATGATTTGAGAGTCACCATAGTTGGTGCGAAAATTTTTGCCCTGCGCATCGATTCTCAAGCGGGACAGGGAAAGTTGGATTGGCGCCATGACTATTCAGTGGAAATGGTGCCCCTGGAGTTACCGGCAACATTGCAGACCCAGTGTTTGGATTTGATGACGCGCTTAGGTCTGAATTACGGCGCTCTTGACTTCATATTGAGCGAAGCCGGTGAATACATATTTCTAGAGATCAATTGCGCCGGACAATATAGGTGGATCGAGCAGAAGACTGATCTGCCTATATCAAGGGAGATTGCCAATTTGTTAACAGGAAAGAGCCCGCCCCTGGTGCCCAGGCGGGATAGCTAATATTGGGGGATACTGTTGGCGTCAATACATTAACGCCTGCTTATCTGCCACTTCCTGCTAAATATTTCACTCACCCAGTTGTACTGGTACTGACTGCTTGTAAAGAGATGGTTAAGAAGCGCAGTCGCCGCGAGCTCTTTCAACAGTCGGTAACAGAAGTAAACATCTGTGGTGCGCCCCACCCCAGGCGGCTTTCGCGAGGTATGTAATCTTGATTGTAACGAGGTGGCGTTACATATGGTGCCTGCTCAATACCGGAAACGGGCACCGATGTAGCATCTTGCGATATGTTGTAACATGGATACTGAACGAAAGGTTAAAGCCTGAGAGAAGAGTCGATTTGTCGGGTACAACATAAGAGTCGGAATTGAAGTCCGGCACAACATCGCAGGAACTCCAGAACGAGGGGTACAAGGGATTGAACCCGTTGGGGCGGCACCAACACTGCGAACAATTCATCCAAAACCCGGCTGCGGCTGGGTTTTTTGGTTTTCTGCGCGATAATTGAAGCGCTTATCAGTAGGAAATTAGCATGGCCAATCCAACCAGAAAAAATACACGTGCTGTTCTTTTGGCTGCCGGCCAGGGCAAGCGCATGAAGTCGGCAAGACCTAAAGTGCTGCACGATGTGTTGGGAAAGACAATTCTCACTCGGGTGCTTGACGCGGTCGATGAGCTGGAGCTTGACCACGTCTATATTGTCATAGGGCATGAAGCCGATCAGATCGTGGCGCATCTGACAGCGCATCCGCCCAAAACTCCTTACTCGACTCACCTGCAAAACCCGCAAAAGGGTACTGGGCATGCTCTTCAGATGGTTGCTCCAGCCCTGGAAGATTTCCACGGTGCCCTTTTGGTATCGGTAGCGGACACTCCATTGTTGCAAGGCGCAACTCTGGCAGCACTTGTGGACGGGCACTGCGCCGCGAAATCCGCTGTCACTCTGTTGACCACAGAAGTTGAGGATGCAAAAAACTACGGCAGAATCTTGCGGCACTTAGACGGCAGCGTTATTGGCATCATCGAGGATAAGGACGCAAACGAACAGCAGAAGGCAATTCGGGAAATCAATCCGGCCATTTATTGTTTCGATTGGCAGGCGATAAAGGAAGGGCTGTTCCAGCTGAAAGACAACAATCGCCAGAAGGAATACTATCTCACCGATCTGGTTGCTTGGGCGCATGCGCAGGGTCTGAACACTGTTGGCATCAAGAGTGCGGATTGGCGTCAGGTGGCGGGCATCAACTCCAGATTGGAACTGTCTGAAGCGATGAGACTGTTAAGAGACATCTGTGTGCAGCGTCTGGCTCTTGAAAGTGGTGTCACATTTGTGGATTTGCACAACACCTGGATTTCTCCTGAGGTGCAGATCGAGCAGGATTCAACGGTGTTTCCAGGATGCAATCTAGTCGGTGAGATTCGCATCGGCGCCAACTGCCAGATCGGACCCAACACGAATATGTCTGGAAAGGTTGTCGTAGGAAGCAATTCTCGGGTCATCCAATCTCAAATTAGCGACTCTGAGATAGGCTCTTACTGCAAGGTCGGACCCTACACGCATCTGCGCGACGGCAACGTGATAAGCGATCATGTGCGCCTGGGCAATTTTGTGGAGGTCAAGAAATCCCAGATTGGCGCCAATACAAATGCCTCCCATCTTTCTTATGTCGGTGACACCACCATCGGCAAGCAAGCAAATATCGGCGCCGGCACCATTACGGCCAACTACAGCCATACGACCAAAGCAAAAAACCGTACCACCATAGGTGATGGCGCTTCGACGGGTAGCAATTCGGTTCTGATTGCGCCAGTAACGCTGGGAGACAGGTCCGTGGTAGCCGCCGGCTCAGTTGTGAACAAGGACGTTCCAGCAGGCGCCCTGGCCATTGCCCGGGTCAAGCAGCAAAATATGGAAGGCTGGACAGACGGCAAGTAGCCCCCGGGAGCGCAGGCGTCTCGCCTGCACCGTCAGCTCCCCGGGAGCGCAGGCGTCTCGCCTGCACCGTCGCTAATCCTTGGTTTGTGATTCTGATACCGAAGTATTGAACAAACCATTTAGTTTGCCATGAATCTCATCCAAAACGAGAAGCGCTCGCCCAGTCAAATCTGGCGTCCCTAGTTTTTCTTGCGACAGTCGTTCCAACACCCACTCCCTGATCATTGTCCCGACGGGCATGCCCTTACGAGATGCCATCGCCTGTAGTTCTGCGATTGATTGCTCTTCTAACCGAAAATTCAGTTGACAATCTACTTCGAAAAATCGATCGAATCTACTTCTCGATTTCTGGCATCGAGTCGCCGGTTACGTCTATCTGGGAGAGAAAGTCGAGGCGATTGCGCTCAGATTCGGCGAAGGTCGACGATTCAATGGTGATGAACTTGACCAAATTCAGCGGAACCAGATGTTTTGAATATTCCGGCACTGAAGCTTTGATGTAGTCCGTGTAAGACTCCATCTCCAGATAGTCGTGCCCAACCCGCAAGACGCGCCCTGTGATGTTTGTGCCGTCGCCGAAGTGCAGGCGCACCCATGCTCTGTTGTCGCATAATTTTTCCAGACGCAGTTTCAGATTCATGTTAGCCGGACTCTGCCGTTAATTTCGAGTTGAAAAGCAGTCGATTATTCACTATAGCACCTTTGCCTAAGCTTCTCTAATCAGGTCTCCTTCCCAATCCAGCCCCTTCTCGTCAGAAATGGACCGTAGTTTGACAAGCGCATCCCAATACCAGAGAGCGCTCAACTGATGGTCGCCGTTGTGCTTTTCAAAAATGGAGACAGCCTTGGTATAGAGCGGTCGGGCCTTTGAATAGTTGCCCAAATCGCTATTGACTTCCGCCAGCTTGTAATAGGTGACCGCCAGCTCGAGCGAATCGGTATCTGAGTTTTTCTCGCGCAAATCAATAATCAATTTATAGGAGTTTTCAGCCAGCCTGAGTTTCCCGTGTTTTTGGTAAACCGCAGCTATACTGCTCAGCTGTTCACATTCATCTCTCATCCAGGAAGTCATTTGTCCGTCCACAGGGTCATTTACCGATCACAGTTACATATAGTTATTGCCTGGTCCTCTCGTCGGATTCGGACTACAGTTTGTTCCCTCATTTTTCGCACAGAAGAGCTTAACCCATGGGAATACCGCAAAATACATGTGGCACCACCCTCGGTGAATCCGCAATAGAAGCAAGACACTCACACCGTTTTTGTGGGCAATTATGCCGATTCCCGCTTCCGTTGTTCGGCAAAAGCCTCTCTTGCGTGTCGGGTCAAAAGCTGACGGATGTAGGGTTGATAACCGATACCATCGCGCCGCGCTAGCTCTTTCAGTTGCTCAAGCAGCTCCTTCTGAAGTCGAAGTGAAATCGCTTGCAGCCCCAAAGAGTCGTCGATGGCCTTATCTTCTTCAGCCGAGATTCGCTGGGCGTACTTGGGATCGGCGCCTAGTTGCTTGGTTTCCCAAAGTTCGGTGTCATCCATGTACTCGTCATGATCAGGACCATTCTTCTTTTTCATAGACTTCTTCCTCGATTTCATCAGGTGTCTATCAAGGCTCGCCCTGAGCGGTTTTGAAAGCACTCCCTGATCTCGTCCTCCGCAACAGGCGGTATCTTTAGAACCAGCTTTTGCCGGATGCCAGGTTCGATGATAATTGCCATTACCCAATTATACCTCGTGTATATACACGAGGTATCCCTGAGCTGAAATTTTTCTGACCATGATTGGGAACGCGAATTGCTCAGCCCGCTATTCGGCTGGAAGTCGATAAATTGTCTCGTATAAACCACGATAGGGGCAGGTTGACTGCTGGCAGTTGCTGGTGAATATGCAAACAGGTTAGCGAATATGCAATCGGGTCGTCTGCTCTCAAAATTATATGCACATTGCTCTTCGGATTATATGCATGATCATATGCCGGATTGGCACCGCCTTCGGTGCCGACCACAAGCTTGATTCATGCATAATCTTTTAGGTTGGCAGCGCCGCTTTGACGGTAGTCAAGACTTGTTCTTTTCCGCCGAGGATCTAAACTGGCTCCAGTGAAAGGTTTTCCCAACGGAGAATTTGTGGTGGTATGGGCGGTGTATGACGATTGTATGAATCGTGCATGAACAACGTGATACCAGAAGTCATTTGTCGAAGATCTTATTAGACACAACCATATTTATAGACACAACTAGAATCGGGGACTGGAATGCACGAAGAGAACTTGCCGGCGAACTTGATCAAACGTTTAGAAGAGCTGAAGGGGCGAGAGACGAGTTATTGGGAAGACGAGATGTATTCAGTGGAAGCATTGACGAATATGCATTACCGAGACGAGTTGGAAAAATGTTTCAACATCGATCCTTTGGGCCCTCTGCCGCCTCTGCTATAAAATTTATTCCATAAATCGTCAAATCAGGATCAACGCGATCCAGAGCCTGCGTCAGCGGTGCTAATGTGGTGGCGCAGCCGCCGGTAGCTATGACAGTAGCGTTTTCTCCCAGTTGGTCTTTTGCCACTTTGATCCAGTGTTCGATTAGTCCGACATGCGCCAAGATGCAGCCGCTAGCGATAGCACCAGGCGTGTCGAAGGCCAGGGGATTGATCGGGCGTGCATTGACATATGGCGACAGATCGGGAAGTTGCTCGGTATTTTCGTGTAGAGAGTGAAATGTGTTGGTCAATCCCAGAGTGATCAACCCGCCTAAGAACTTTCCTTCCTGTGATACCGCCGATAATGTCGTGGCACTGCCGAAGTCCATTACAATTACAGGACCTGTCTGAGCGTACAACTTCCAGGCGCCTGCCATATTGGCTATCCTGTCGGCGCCAAGAGAGCTGTATGTGTCTGATATTAGCGTCTGACTTTCTTCGCTCACTTGAAGCAGCGGGCGATTTTGCGACTGCAAGATTTCTACAATCAGGCGAGCAATTGATGGCGCTACCGAGCACAGCGCGATCTGTTGCGCTGCCACAGCATCAGCCTTTTGCATCACGTAATCGGCGGCACTTTGTGTGTTGCTCAAAAGATGGTGCGCCAGATCGACCAGTTTTCCCTCGACAAAGACGCCTGTCGAGATGCGCGTATTGCCAATATCGATAACTACTCGGTTTTTCATTGAGATCGGTTTTCTGCGGTACTGTTGGAGCCCAGGCTTGTCATTTTAGATCGCTTACAGGACCGTAGATCGCTTACTGCCGTAGATCGCTTACTGCCGTAGATCGCGCCCTAGATCGCTCATTGAGCAGCCGCACCGCTGTGTTTGACAACACCTTTGACGCTTGGGCCGCGACCCAAATATTCAATCAGACTGGCAAGCATTCCTTGTGCCGCTTTCTCTTGACCGCTGTCACTGATCAGCTGAGCATATTCGTCTGGATTGACGACAAAACCAGTTTCCGTCAAAACTGCCAACATGCCACTGGGTCTGGTCAGAGCCAGATTCTGAAAGCGCGAACCAAAATCTGGAAAACCGATTTGCTTGACGATGTCGTTTTTGAACAAGCGTGCCAATTGAGTAGCTTGGGGGTGATACCAGTAAGTAGATGTGCCGTGCTCTGTCCACGGATCGCGCCCATCGGGCAGCGAATTGTTGTGCACAGAGAGCAAGATATCTACATTTGCTGCTTCTGCTATGTCGACACGCTCATCCAAAGAGACTTCGCGATTGTCGGATCTGGTCATCGTCACTTGGGCGCCGGCTGCTTCCAGAAGTGTTTTCAACTTCAATGAAATGCCCAGGTTCATATCTGCTTCCCGCAACCCTGAGCAACCAATGGCACCAGACTCGTTGCCACCATGCCCTGGATCGACGCAGATCTTGAGACCTTGCAAACGATTGCCATTGGCTTGTAATTTGGGTGGGGCCTTGATGTGCAAGACCAGATTAGCGTCGTTGTAGTCGGCCTTAAACCCCCACTGGCTGCCAGATTTGAGCTGTACGGACACTTCGTATATGCCGTCACCAACCTGTTTCCAGGCCACCGTGTCGACAAGCTGAGGGTGGTCGGTGGGCGGCGCCGGCGTGATCCAATCGGTATCGGCTGTGACGCCAAAGATACGCATGACCAGGCGGCTGGGCTTCATCTGCTGTTCAATCAGGAAAGGCAGCTTTTGCGACAGGGGCACCGTCACCGTGGCGCCATAGTCGTCGGCGCCTATATTGATTGTGCGTGCCACCGAAGATGGTGCAGAGTCGGATTGTTGAGATTGATCCTGAAAGAGATCTTCGCGCTTAATCCAATAATGATGATTGGGTGCATAGAGACAGCGCATGCTGTCATCTTGCCAGCCGTCGATGAGCACCCGCACTCCTTTGGGCAACGGCGTGATGCGACCCAAACCGGGACCTACTCTGACGATGGTTTTGTCATGGCTGGTTTCAGCAAATGTAGGTTGGGCGAGCGTAGTCAACTTGCCATCACTGAGCGATGAGGTGGATTTTGATAGAGACTTGAGCACATATCTGACGCGAGCACCATTCCAAGAATCATCCGGTTGCACCTTATATGAGCCGACGTACAGATCACCAGGCGCCGCCGCAGATCTTTGATAGACTTTGCCGTAAGCTGCGTCAAGCCCGCGATTTACGTGGGAGCTTGAGCCGGCGCTGCTTTTTTTGCGGCGTTTTCTAGTTACGCTGCCACCGCCTGCCGGTGCGTGCAGGCTGATCTTTCGTTTACCGATGAGGACGAAGAGTTCGCTGCCAGGTGTCGCCCTTGCTGAAAGCTCGATAGTGTCACCAGATACGATGCCTCGATCGGACTTGGGCTGAAGGCTGCCTGCGTCAATTTTGCAGCCGCCGGCAGCAATTGCAGCAACAGGAACCTCTCGTTCGATCTTTATCTCTCGGCTACGCCCGCTCGGTTGCTCTTGCAAAGTTACTGAGTTGACACCAGGCTTAAGACTGATTACATGGGCAAAGTAGCCCTCCGGCGAGACTCGAACTGGTGCTCCGTTGCAGGTCAAGGAAGATCCCTTATTCACTGCCCCGGCAATGTAAGTGGAAGCGGCGGGCACTTTGTCTGCTCGCGGATAGACAACGGTGATACCACTTTGGTCTGTGAATTGCGGCGTTGCTGATGGTGGCGTGGCAACCTGAGCAATTTTGTCACCGCTCACCTTCGCTTGCCCACTTCGCTCAAGCTTATCCGCTCGGGTGGATGAAGTGCAAGCTACGAATAAAAATGAATTGAACACCAGCATCACCAGCATCGATGTTCGTGCCACCTTTTTATACCTGATCATCTCTTTAGCTTTTGCCCTTCCGGATCAACGATGCCCAGTGCCTTGTCGTTCAACATCCAGTTGAAATGTGGCAGATAGTCGCAGATCATTGACACACTACCTGTATTTATGTGTTTCTTCATGCAGGAGTTCACCAATGCATGCGGTGAATCGAAAGAAACGCTGTATTCATCACTGTAAAACTGAAAGTATGGGGCGATGGAAAATCTATTAGTGACATCATCGTACTTAGAATTGCGTGGATCGTTAGCAAATTTGTACAAGTTTGCTTGTTCGTCGGCTTTGAGATGGGTAGGCTCAATGACATGGTTGATCAAGGGAGGATAGCCCTGAGCCCCGCCATTAACAACGAAAGTAGCCAACGGCTCATCGCCAAAGTTGCCCGCCAATCTGGTCTCAAGAACGTCTTTAACGGAATAAATGTCACTGGCGACAATGTATTTCGTCAAACTAGGCTTGTTCCCCAGCAATCTTATTGATGTGACTGGATAGTTGTCGCAGATAGTTTTCAAAATCAGCAAATTATATGCGTTGATCCAATAGCACAAGCGCGCTTCCCTGGTCGGGAACTTGTCAGGGCTGATGGTGGCAAGCTCGTCGACTGCCAGGTTTAGAAGACCGGACTTTTTCAAGGACGAGTAATCGACCAGTCCGTCAGCATCAACAAAATCGTGCAGCAGCTTATCATATTTGGCAAATTCGTAAGATGCGGGGTGCTGTACCTGAATGGCCCAGCTCCTAAAGAGTATAGGCAAGTCCCTGCAAGTGGTGAGCAAGAACAAAACCACGCCGCAGCCGAGGACGAGAGTCACGACTCCTTGCTTTATGCTCATCTGGTCGTTCCGAAGGACATATGTTTTGAGTAATAATGCGCTGCCAAGCGAGTCTCCCTGTGGACATCTAGACAAGGCTAGTCTTCCCCGCATTGTACTTTACTTGTACTGAAAAATCTGCCAGAGTAGGGTCTCAGTGTCACCATTAGACATTCTCATAAAATATCAAGCTGCTTTTGCCGCCGGTCTCTTGGTCACTTTCCATCTGGCTGCAATCGTGTGGTGTGTCGGGCTCGCGCTCGGGTCAGTTTTGGGCACAGCCGGCGCCAAGTGGAGAAGATCGGTTGGCCTGCCCAGCCGACTAATGTCGTTTGCTCTTTCAGCTATCCCGATTCTGGTGGTTTTGTTCTGGTTGCATTATCCGCTGCAATCAATGCTGGCAGTGGTTATAGATCCATTCATCACTGCCGCAGTCACTCTTTCCATCGTCAATACATTTGCCGTTGCTGATGCCGTAAGAGGAGCCCTCGATGATTTCCCCAGGCAATATGTAGTTGCCGCGCAGGTTTGCGGCATGAACGCCATGCAAACGGTTGTGCACATCCAGGTGCCAATTGTTTTGAGACAGGTGATTCCAAGCCTGCTCATTATTCAAGTGAACATGCTGCAAGCGACGCTTTTCGCCAGCCTCATTTCCGTCAACGAAATATTCCGCGTTGCTCAGCAAATCAACTCTCAGATCTACAAACCGGTGGAAATCTACACGGCATTGGGCATCCTTTTTCTGGTTGTTTGTCTTCCCTTGAATGCCTTAGCCCACATGCTTAAAGCAAAATACACACGTGATTATTCAGAACGATAAGCTGAGAACGATAACGAGGAGATTCAGAACATGTTGCGCGGCGTAGAACTCTGGAAGTCGTTTGGTAACCAGCAAATCATCAAGAACGTAAACCTGCAGCTGGATCCCGGTCAAATCTCCGTCATCATTGGACCGAGCGGATCAGGCAAAACCACTTTGCTAAAAATGATGGCCCTTCTCGAACATCCAGACTCAGGGCGAATTGACATCGACGACACTTCCTACACATTTCCTCTTAAGCGCGGTCAGACCCTGACACCGCCCTGGCCCAAGGTGACCGTCGTCTTCCAGCAACTGTTTCTCTGGCCGCATCTCACTCTCATAGAGAATATTACGCTGCCTTTGAAGTTGCGCGGCCTAGACAGCGGGCAGAACATCCAACAGTTGATTCAACTGTTTGGCATGGAAAGTTTCATCAATCGTTACCCCAATCAAGCTTCGCTAGGACAAAGGCAGCGAGCCGCTCTTGTGCGGGCGCTTGTCTTGCAGCCCGAATATATTCTTCTTGATGAAATTACTTCATCGCTAGATGTGGAACAGGTTGCTATCATCCTTGGTCACCTGCGTGAATTGGCAAACAAAGGAATTGGCATCTTGACGGTCACACATCTGCTTCACTTTGCCCGCGAGGCTGCCGACCGCATAATATTTCTGGATGGAGGTCAGGTCATAGAATCTGGTGGCAAGGAGTTGCTGGTCTCACCCAAGCAGGAAAGAGTGCAAAAATTTCTTTCTGTGATTGAAGCAGCAAGTTGAGGAGAAATTAGTGGAGCAGAATGGATTGGTGAGGATAAATTGATTGGTGAGGATAAATTGATGAAAACAGCCGCGATCGTTTTTGCCGCTCTGATTGTCATTGCCTTGTCTCTCACGGGTTGCGCAAATGGCACCGTTCGGCAGACGAGCACGTCAACATCTCTTTATGAGCGCGTGATGAAACAGGGAAAGATTCGCTGCGGTTATGTCGTCAATTTCCCGGGATGTATCAAGGACCCCAACACAGGAAAGATGTCTGGGGTAGGAGTAGATACTCTGGAGATGCTGGGCAAGAATCTGGGTCTGCCGGTCGAATGGACGGAAGAAGTGGGGTGGGGTTCGATGCTTGAAGGATTGCAAAACAATCGCTACGACATCGTCGGATCTCCGGTGTGGACAAATAGCAATCGCGCGCGGCTTGCTGATTTCAGTAAACCCCTCTACTTTAGCCCTATTTACGCATGGGTGAAAGCGGGCAACAAAAAACTTACATCTGTCACTTCTGCCACTATCGATTCCGATAAATGCTCGATTGCCACCATAGATGGTGAGACTGCAGAAATCATCGCTAAAGAAGATTTCCCCAATGCTAAGAAAGTGTCGCTTCCACAAATGTCGGATCCGTCGCAAAATCTATTGACTGTGTCTTCCGGAAAGGCCGACCTCACTTTCGCAGAATCAGCTGTGGCTGCCGGTTTCTTAAAAACAAATCCGGGGTCGGTGCAGATTCTTTCGCCCGATCATCCGGTGCGCGTGTTTCCCAATTGCTGGATGTTTCGCCGCGGCGAAATGGAATTCAAAGACATGCTTGATGCTGCGCTCGACCAGGTGGTGAACAGCGGCGCCGAAGACAAAATCTTGCGTAAATACGAGCCCGCTCCCAACACTCTATATAGAGTGGCGCTGCCGTATCAGCTGCCCGCCAAAGGGAAGTGACTAATAAGGCTGGACATACATTCTTGAGTCGCGTGCGATGCATTCAACTTCCATTCTTAGTGCACTCTCTCGTAGTGGGCAAATATCAGATATTGCGCATTGGAAGTCATTTACTGACCGCTCATAAAAAGCAAATGCGTCCTCATCATTGTGTGCATTCCCAAAAACCAGACCATCTATTTCGCCATAGATAAATACGTTGTCATAGAAATATCGGGACCACGTCTGGCTAATTTGGCGATTACTATCTTTGCAAACAGCAGCCACAGTTCCGGCTTTAATTGCACCGGTGCCTCTAAGATCTAGTAGGTTTAGATTTCTAGTGGCTGTTAAAATTGCTACTTCCCATGAGCCAACTAGAATTACTTTTGAGTCACCAAATACTTCAACCAAACAGCCGGATAACGTTCTGGCTGCATACAGAATGCCTCTATCAGCATCGTTGCTCGTTCGCGGGTAGGGTTCCCTCTGGTGATCAAATCGACTTAATGGCCCAAAATGTCTAAACGAGACGCCTGTAGCACCAAAGCGTGAAGGATCGTAGAGGCGGCGCAGAGTCGTACCAGCGTCTAATTGGTGGAAGAGAGGCTGTGGTTGTAGTAAGGGAGGAGGAAGTGCTATTGCTACCACTTGTTACGCAACTTCCACAGCCTGTGCCTCATGGGTTACCTCAGTTATTTGTCCTTTTTTCAGGGCATCAATTGGCCTCAACCCGTAAAAAACTGGATTGCCTGAGGATAGCCAACTCATTTTTGCTAATGGTCCGCAGCAGAGAGCTGCCAGTACTTCTGTAAGTCCTGCCACCACTCCATTTGGTCCTTCGGGGTCAAATTGCCATTCCGGTAGCTTCAAAACGTTGTGATCTAGAATCCCAAGCAGGCAGCCATTCTTTACTCGATCATGCACTGTTTGCCTTGAAACTCCTAGCATTTCTGCAACCGTGGTGGCAGGAATGGAATTTGCTAGCAGGCTCTTGCGATACTCAAAGTAATTCAGCAGAGAAGCTAGTTCAATCGCTCGACGCTGAATTGGATCGTGCTGCCTTGCCCCTAGCCGATTGGCAAATTCAATGTTCCCTTCTGGTTCAGCGTGTGGTGCGGCACCGAATAAACGCTCAGCCAACCGCTCTTGTCCCTCTGGGCTCAAGGAGGTCACAAGGTAATGGACAAACGTTCGCTTACCATCATCGTTTTGAAGTAATTCGAGAGCTTTGGCTTCTAATTCTGGTGGGCTCATATCATGTGTCGCTCCTTAAGAGCAGCCAATCGAGTATCGTGTGATCCATTGCCCTGCCGGGCAGAGCAGAGGCATTCTGAGCATAGGACTACTTGTCCAATCTGTCAAGTTGACGAATTAGACAACGAAAGGTTCCAGACGGTGTGCGCAACGAAGAACACAATTCTGGGCAGGAAGTTTGGAGACCTTGGGGCGACAACTTGAGACACCTCAGAAAAAGGAAAGACACAGCATGACTGACATGGGCAAGATTCTCAATTCGCATACCGTTCAATTTGAGCGACTGCTTCCTGGCCCGATTGAGCGTGTCTGGGACTACATTTCCACTCCCGCCGGCATTACCGCATGGCTGTGCCCGAATACAACGGTGGAGCTGAGATCTGATGGTCGAATCAACCTGAATTTCGGCGATCATCCCGATCCGGAAACTGGTGCCACATACAATGTGCGCGGCACCATATCAGAGTGTGAACCACCGCGACTCTTAGCTTATTCTTGGTTTGAAACTTCCTCCGATGTGACATCCACAGTTCGCTTTGAACTGGAATCGCGCGGCGATCAAGTGTTGTTGGTGCTCACTCACAGCCGGCTTTCACCAGAGTTCATGTACAAGGTTGGACCCGGTTGGCATGCGCACTTAAACCAATTCGCGGCAATATTGAAAGGTGAGACTGCACCAGAGTTTTGGAGTGATTTCAACGATCTCGCCAAAAAGTATGCGCCTTTGATTGCTGCAACCGTCATTGCTGCATCCACTATTTCTCCTGCCATTGCCTCTTCCGACGATGCGACCTACAAGGTGCTCAATGACCAACGACAAGAATATGTGAGTAAATACGATCGTGTCTGGAAAGACGCCGACAGAATTAAGGACGAGATGGATCACCTGAAGCGAGACACGCACGCCGATACAGGCAGGGCACTGGACGATTTGCAGCGCGAACTGGATCACAAATACCAAGATCTCAAACAGATCGAATACAACATTCGTGATCTCGATAAGCTTGCCGCGGCGCTGCATTAGCGAATTGATCCAGGGTATATTGCCACATGCGGATGACACAGCTTTTGACAGGCTTTGTCGATTTGATCAGTGGTGATTAAATGTATCCGATGATTTCCCTGATGTTAGCGTCAATCTCCGCTACAAATGACCTTTGACTGCTGTCAAAGAATCACATTGCGGACAGGTAATTGCATGCGCACTGGCTCGATTTCAAGGTCGCGGTAAGGTGAAGCTTGAAGAGCCTCGATAAGAGCTTGTCCGGTAAGGGAGCCTTTGAGACGACGAAATTCTTCGGCCGCGAGGCGTGCAAGCAATTCCTGCTTTTCTTCTTCTTCTTCTTCTTCTGTCATTTCTAACTCCGCTGAGAAGCAAAATTGGAGCCAGAACAAAAATTTGGAGCGTACCAGGATCGAACTGGTGACCTCTTCAATGCCATTGAAGCGCGCTACCAACTGCGCTAACGCCCCGTATCTTGGATTTATACCATAATTTTTGCAGGTTGGCGACTTGTCAGGCGTTCAGTTGCATCGCCTCTCTCATCCGCCCTGCTCCAATCAACAGCTGTAATCATCTGTGCCGACTGGGCTCCAGCAACTTTGCCGGCTCACGAAATCCCATCTATTCAGCCTACTTTGTATAGCCTTCAGCAGAAAGTCGTTCGACCGTCCACATGCGCACCAAAGTACCTAAAGGAATTTTTTTCTGGTCGGCTGCTTTCATCAAAAGTAGCATGGTGTCCTCATCCAATCGAAATTGGACTGTACCGGCGACACTTAGTTCTTTTTTTGCTTGAGTGCGAAGTTTGGCCAAGCGCTCTTGGCCAGTTAGTTTTTTGCCTTTAACCGTCATCGCCTAATCTCCTTAAGAAGTCTTGTTTGTAGTTTTTGCCTGCGTCCATAGCATGGAAGATGTGCTCTCTGTCCTCATATTCAAAATACTCAATGCCTATTTCCAAAATGCGCCAGAGTAAGTCCAGCCTATAATCATCGAGCGATCATTGCCGCGGTCACTTGGTTCTAAGTCATCAGCGAATGAGAGATCCGATTCAAACACTTCCTGAATTTCGCGATGAGTAACGCCGTTCTTGTTGATGTTATCGTCTTCGAATGTTGTTATCACGGACGACCCTCGTTACCTGTCAGTAATTGTATTACAAAACAGGACAAATCGCAAGAAAGGTTGGGACGTGAATATCTGGCGCGCGAAGCCGCTTTCTATTCGGACATACTCACATTGCACTTCCGGTGCTTTGGATGCAGTGGATTAGGTTACTTCTGCGCTTTGCTCCAGACACCCTCAGGTGCTTATCGCCGGAATAAAAGTGCTGCCGGCGAAATGCTGAATCTCTTACTTAGCTTGTCAATCTGTGTTTTGCTCAAATCTCGCTTGCCTGAAAGGAAATCAGAAATTAGTGATTTAGAACCGAATTCTGCGACAAGATCAGTTTGTTTCAAGTCATTTGCTTGCATCAAATGTTTAATCAACTCAAGCGGCGTAGCATCTTCGATGGGATAGACCTTGCTTTCATAGACATCCACCAGATCGCCCAGAGCAAGGTAATAAGCTCGTTCTCCAGCATCCAACTTGTCTTGGTCACTCAATTCATCGAGAACTTCGAGCGCTCGGTTATTCTGCGCTTCAGTTTCGATGTGAATAAGTGGAAACCGCTTAATAAGTGTCAGGTAGCTCTGTGGCAGTCTTAGGTTCGCGGTCATGGCGTTTTGCTCCATTGGTCATATTCGGGATGAGTTAGAACAGCAATAATGCGCACTGACTGTGCTGTGAAATCTATGTGGCTGACGATCCGATCACTTGCGATATCAAAAATCCAGACTTTCTTGGTTTGAACATAGTTAGCTGTCCGATAGGTATTTTTCACGTCGGCAGATTTTTTCCAAATAGCAGCTTTAACGGTCCTATGCCAATCTGCAAGTTGGGCTCTTGCTGGCGGATGCTTTCTGACGAAGTTTTCAGCTATCGCTCTGCCTCTGACCTTCAATTAACCGCTCCCTGTTTCATAGTCAATGTTCGCATTTTGCGAACAAAAACGCAAGGAGGGGTGTTCTGAGACCACAAAGCAATAATTGAACGCTCGCCACTAGCTGTTGGGGCGGGCCGTTCTTTCGAGCGTTACAGGCGTAACAGTCATGGCGCCTTCAATGACCGCACCATCGGAGCAGCTGGTCGCTGCGCCCTTACCGCTGGCTGACCCGCATCCGGAACCGCAACCGCCGGCAATTGTGACCGGGCTTGCTGAAATCTCGAGGCGTGCGCCTTCGGTCAAGTCGTCACCAGTTTCAGCCGCAGCCTGCCCCACAACCGCGTCAGCCGTGCTACCGCACGATCCGCCGCCGGTGCTTGATCCACAACCCGAGCCGCATCCGCCTGACGAAGGGACCGCTCCCACCTGTGCCGCCACTCCCGTCGTCGCGTCCATCGCTGCTGCCGCCACCAACGCCGCTGCATTTGCTGCCGCCAACGCCGCCGCATTCGCTGCTGCCATATCTGTGAGCGGATTAGCCGAAAGCCTGGTCATCACCAGCTCCTGGCTGCCCTTAAGCTTCCTGGTCAGATTCATGCCAGTCTTGGCTTCCACATATTGCTTGATCTTTTCTTTGCCCCAACGCGCTTTGCTCTTGAGATTGAGGAAAAAGTACTTGTCGGGCGGCCACAAAAATGACGTTTCAAAATAGCACCAGATTGTGCATCCCTGGCAATAATTCCAAGAGCCTTCCTCTTTTCGTCGCTTCTGCACATGAGCGCTGTGCCAGAGCTCATCAAGATTGGAGCGCCCATCCTTATGTTCGATTTTTATGCGCTCATCGTGCATGTGATAGCACGGCAGCAATAAATGATCGTCTGGTGATACCACCACCACCGATGATATTGCTCGGCAACGCGGGGCGCTCGTCTGGTTGCCACCATCCAATTGAAATTGGACGAATGCTTCGTTCACGGTGACATTATCAAACTTAGACAGCCTGCGGATCTCATTCATCCCTTCCTTCTGCAACAACTCATTGTCGCAAAAATCAAAGACAGGACCCAACAGCACCACAACTCCTAACTCTTGTGCCAGGCGGATCACCTTCTCCATGCCACCAATTGAATCAGGTGTGGCAGTAGAGATGATGGAAGGCTGCTCTCCAAGGCTTTTCGCTAGCTTGATGCTCTCGATTACTTTTGTGAATCCGTCAATGCCGCGTTCGTTTTTATAAAATTCCGGATCAGTAGTTGAAAGCGAGAACTTCAAGTCATCGACTAATCCGGCAATTTCCTTTGCCATGCGTGGGTAGAGCGTGCCAGTGTTGGCAATGCTCGTATACAAACCCATCTCTTTAGCAGCGCGCAACACACGGGGCAAATGTTTGTAGATAAGCGGCTCTCCGCCCGTGAAGTCGACAACCTTCACGCCCAGCCGTTTTAACGCCGCCAGATTCTCTATGATTACTTCCGGCTGAGTTTCTTTGATGCGGATGTTCTCCGGCTTAATC
>Ga0182024_10002072_pt1 | contig 50386 bp, 38 predicted proteins | sample P32metaG_FD_120480 | JGI IMG/M metagenome (GOLD analysis project Ga0182024, IMG submission 120480) | Permafrost microbial communities from Stordalen Mire, Sweden - P3-2 metaG (Illumina Assembly) | ecosystem: Environmental > Terrestrial > Soil > Wetlands > Permafrost | place: Sweden: Stordalen...
AATGAAAACCCCAAGCCTTTCATCTGGACCGCCAAGGCCGCAGATATCCTGGAAAAGGTGAAGCGCGCCCGCACGGCCCTTCATAATCGGCAATCTGCATGACGCACTCCACTAGGTGGATACAGATACCGGAATCCCATTGTGATTGCGGCTATTCTGGGGTTATTGAGTGGACGAATCCTCGTTTCCAAGCCGAATTACTGGAGCAGGTTGGTTAGGCTGGACGACAGCAGAAAAACCCAAGTGGCAAAAGGGGCAATCTGCTTGGTAGTGGATAACGTCTTTGCTGTTTGAATCAAGTACGATTTTCATTTTTGTTCCGCACTTCTCGCAGTATTCGTCGATTGGCATGGGTTCTCCTAGATGGCTCATGGGGCGGGAAAAAATGGAAGGGCTGGATTGATTTAGTTGCGCTTTGTACTGTAATCTGCCTACATGGAAATAATTCTGCAATGGTTCGCAGAATTATGAAGTTTCAAGGAGGAGTAGGGGGAATCCGACCCGCCTATCTCCGGGAGCAACCCACTCGCTTGTGACGTTTGGGTTGCTATCAAGCCCGGTGCTCTATGCCTTGAGCTATACCCCTCCGGAGGGGACCGGAACCTGTGCAAGGAACTGGCCTGCGTATGATTTTAGCAGGCCGATTCTTTTTTGTGTGGAGCTATGAAGAAACCCATCCCCGACCCGACTCCCGAAGCCTTCCGCGATCTGTTGGACCGTGCCTGTACTACTCAGGTGGAGCAAGTAATTTCGTCTCCCGTGCGCAAGGGCAAACCTGAATCGTCGTCCGTTCTGCCAGCAGAGAAAACATCGGACGCATGACTTTGCGGCGATTGTACCTAAAGCTGTACTCGTTCAAATAGGACTGTAAATACTCTGCTCCCACCTGATAGTAAACGCCTTTAATTCCCCTCTTTACCAGACTCCAAAAGCCGTCAATTGTGCCTGTATGGGCATTGCCGTCTACATACGTTTTAGAGTGGTTGACGGTCTTGTGCTTATAGCTCTGGCCCATCCAGCGCAGGCCGTCATAGGAACCATGCTCATCCGTGTAAATCATCGACTTTGGTGGCATTACCTCTTTGACCACGGCCATCAGAGTGCCTTTCATTGCGTCTGGCACTACCCTGGTAACGACCCGTCCGCCCCTTTCGACAATTCCCATGGCCAGCGCTTTGCGTGAACCCCTGAGATGCTTGGGCTTGTTTTCGTCCGATCCGCCGAATTGAGCCTCATCAATCTCTACCGGCCCGCTCAGGATTAAATTCTCCTCCATCATCTTGCGAACCTGCTTCATCATGCGCCATGCCGTTTTGTACGTCACGCCTGTATCACGTTGTATCTGCTTTGCACTCACTCCCACTCTGGTAGAGGCCATAAGGCGAATGACGAAAAACCACGTTCTTAGGCTGGTGGTGGATTTATGGAATATCGTTCCGCTCAGAGGGAATATATGATTCCCGCATCCCTGACAGGCGTAAGCCGTCCGACCCGTCACCCTATAATGCTTCCGCTCTATCCCGCATTCCACACACAGAGCTATTCCGTTGGGCCATCTGCGTTCCATGACGTATTCCAAACAGGCATCATCCGTAGGAAATTCAATGTCAAACTGTTTGGCCGTGTACTTCTGTGCTTTCGGGACTACCTGCCAGCGGTTCATGCGGCCTCCTTCTGGGACGGTTGAGCAATCTCGAACCGCGCAACGAATGGAGTCTTATTCTCAGGCTTGTCGATTACCGCTATTTTGGCGATCTGCGAAGAGAGCTTTGCAAAAAAGTCCATAGTTCCACGGTAGTGATTCCAAGGAACTCCGCATTCGGGACAGCAGTCTAACGGGGAGTGCCATACCCCGACTGGGCGCACAATGCGCGCATGGCATTCAACACATTCAAACTCTATGGCTTTCAAGTCGCTTAACTGAATCGTCGTCCGCGTTTCGTTGGTCATAAAACCCTTTCTCTATCCCAACGTTGCCATACTAGACACTTGCCGTCAAGGGATAATTACCCTCTCTTCGGTCCATTCCGGCAAGCTTATGATCCAAGACGGCTTATCTGTTTTTCCCTAGCTTGTTGTGCATCGCAAAAAGGGTGTTTTAGGAATTTTTTCGTGACCGGGGGTGGGGTCGACGTTTTATCGCCCTTTGCTCCCTCTGGCCCAGACCCTTCCATGTACAAGTGTGCGCCAATGGAAGGTAATTCTATGCAAAAAAAGCTTTTGGACGGCGGCTTTTGGCTTTCCTTTGTGCGGGGGGGCAGCGATTCTTTGCTTTCCGATTAATTTGGGCGGCACATGGGCGTCTATCGGGGTCGATCGTTTTAATAGCGAAAGTCGTGGCCATTATTTGGTTCGGCGCGAGTTGAGCGCACATGCATAATGATAGGAAATGATCGACCTCTCGAAATGTAGGTTGCGGAAACCGGCTACGGCTGCTGTTTTGATCCAGAGGTTGGCCACTCCCATGGGAAGCTATTGCGCTCGATCTTCTGGAGCGACTGAATTCCAAGTAGGTCCCACATCGTTTCTTGGCCTTTGGCGCTCAATATCGAACGAAATGTTTTGAAATACTCGTCAACAAGCAGCGCAATTTCCTTATCCAAATGTGCAAGACAATTTGCGTCATTGCAGAATCGATAATGCATCCCCCAGCTATGCATTGAATCGCTCACTTTTGTCAACGACTTCAGCAATGCGAATTTCCTATCGATCTTGCCTTCCGTTTTGTATCCAAAGAGCGCGATTTTTGAAAGCTCTAGTATCACCTTTATTGAGTCGATGTGATCCGCACGTTTTTTCTTAGTCGGCCTGATTAGCCCATTGCAGAACTTGATCCCCAGAAACTCGAAGGGTTCACGCACGCTTCCCTGATCAGTCTTGTCCTTTGCGAGCGCCATCTGCCATCTGCTGAGGATCGCCTCTGCTCTGGCAAACGCCCTAAGGGTGGTCGCCTTATTGGGTCCAAGGACGAGGAAATCATCGATGAATCTAATGCATCGGATGCGTGGGATGCTATTCATTTCATCGTCGAAGTCCTTAAGTAAGATATTGCCCATCATGGAGGAGAGAGAGTTGCCTTGCGCTACACCAATTTCTTCTATAGGAAACCTCTTAGCGTCGTCACGGAGTTTCTGCATGTTACTCAGTTCCAGGGCTCCAGCAGTATCGTAGAGTCTCAGAAAATCCTGGTCGGAGATCACCGTTTCGATAATCTTCCGAACCGCGGGCTTCGGAATTCGGGTGAAGAATTTTGAAATGTCAGAACGAACTATATACGCGCCGCCGTTTTTAATTCCTTCAAGTACAGCCTTAATCGCCGCTGGGACGGCGCTGTAGTCGTCCTCTTTGCAACCTCTTACGCCGCCAAAGCTGTTGGCAGAGCGCACTAGAGCTTCAATCCCAGGCACCGTCATCATTGCGTCGTGGACCGCCCGTTGGACTATTCTTGACTCGACCGGTGCGATTACGATCGGTCTGAAATCCGACTTCCCGGGCTTCTTTGCTCTGACCCCTTTAGCGGGCTTAAAGGTGAATTTCTTTTTTCGGAGCTGCCTCTGAATCCGACCAAGATGCACGCCCGCATCTTCTGCAAATTTGGCGATTTCTTCTCTTGTCTCAGGGGATTTTGACGTGCGGCCATTTCGCTGGATGACTAACCAAGCGTCTTTAAGTGCAGTTGCGCTGCGGACGAGTTTGAAAAGACTCTTGGCCATGCCTGGTGGTCCCGTTGGTGAACCCGACCGCGTGACCTGGTCTGCTCTCTGCGAAGGTACCGTGAGGCCCGATCCGCTCGACCGAAACTTTCGCATCGGCGATGCGTGCTGCCCAATCATCGCTGTACTGCCAGCGTGACCGAGCAAGCAACACAAGAGTCAGTGTGTATGCGAGCAAGGCTAGCCTGCCGCAAACACTCCGCGCCCTGTTGGCACGTTTTTGTGGGTCGCTTTCACTGCCTGCCCCCTTCCAATCGTAATGTTTTTGGTCGGCGAGTCAAGCAAGCTGAACGACCGCCGGGACCCCCTGCTGAATAAGTGCTACTAGCCGTCCAACGGGCACCCGATAAGGTGATGGTTACGGCAAACTTACAGCCAGCGGTGCCGGGTCTGCTCTCTGCGAAGGTACCGTGAGGCCCGATCCGCTCGACCGAAACTTTCGCATCGGCGATGCGTGCTGCCCAATCATCGCTGTACTGCCAGCGTGACCAAGCAAACAACACAAGAGTCATTAAATCTATCTTAAGTTGACTCAACGTTCAATGCAAGCCCCGAATCTTGGGAAGAATTTGGCGCGCGAACTTGATTGCCAAGTGCTAGATTTTCACCGAATAGTCACAAACTCATCCATGACTAAATTTGTAGCCGAAGTCGGCTTTTGGGAAGGGGTGGCCTAAGGATCGTTCTCATTTTGCGATGGCGGGATTCTGGGAGGGGCTCGCTGAAGGCGTTTATCCGGGGATGAAGCTTGACGCATTTTCTGGGCTTCTCCGCATGACTGAAAGGCCCGCGGCTAAAGCCGATCTTGTTGCAGGGCTGGATTCAGGGGCCTGAAGGCCCCTGCTCCCTCCGTTGGCCCTGTTGCAGGGCTGGATTAAGGGGCCTGAAGGCCTCTGCTCTCGCCGTTCGCCTTTTGCCGGGCTGGATTAAGGGGCTGGAGAAGCTGCGGAAAAAGGCCTTCGATCTAGCGATGATCCCGAAGAGCGTTCCTCAGGGGCTTCTATGAGACGGCTGGTGGTGTCAAGGTTTTTGTCTTTGCATCTGTTTTTTCCTTATTGGCGTCTTTGCTTTTGCCGTTGCCTTTGTTTTTGCGGTTGTTCTTTGTTGGTGTTTTGAGGATTCATCTCGGGCTTCTATACGCACTCCAAGTGAGCTGCTGTGAGCTCGGTGCCTGATGGGGCCCGATAGGGATGAATCGGGGCTGCTATCTGAAGCTCGGCCTGTTACGACCCGGCCCCTGCTCGCAGTCACCCGGACACGAGATTGATATGCTTTTGCCACGTTGACTTAAAATCTTTTCCTGCTCGCTGCTGTCTTTCAAGGCTCTGCCGCGGTTGATCGCAACGCGTTCCGGTTGCCGGATGGGCAGCTCAGGCTGCTGCCACTGTCGATTGCGGGAAGGGTTGGAAGCGCTGACCACTACGCCACATTGCGTGCAGGATCACCGCCAGCTTGCGGGCCACCGCGACGATGGCTCGCTTTTTGCCCCGCTTGCCGCCGCTCTGGGCTAGCTTCAGGCCCCAGCGGCGCAGTTCGCAGTCGGGCCCGAAGCGTCCTAGGATGTATTGCGCCGACTGCACCAGCAGACTGCGCAAACAACTGTTGCCGGTCTTTGAAATGCGTCGCTGCGGGTCAGAATCGCCCGACTGGCTTTGCCCGGGACGCAGGCCCAGGAACGCTCCCGCCGAACGATTGTGGGGGACTGCGTCGGGGCGGTCCAGGGTGAGCACGTATGCGGCGGCAACGATCGGACCCACGCCGGGCGCGGTGCGCAGCAGGCCGATCTCGGGATACTTGGCCCCCAGCTTTTCCACCTGCTTGTCCATGCCGGCGATCTGCGCATTCAACAGCGCGATCTGTTTGAGCAACGGGGTGGCCACTTTGGCCAGGGCGGGTGCAATGGCGCTCGAGGCGCGGTCGGGAAGCGACTCGGTGGAGCAGGCCGGCAGACGGCCGCCGGCGCTTTTGACCAGGCCACGCAGCGCGTTGACGATCATGGTCCGCGCCCGCACCAGCGTGGAGCGCGCGTGGATCAGGTTCAGGTCCACCTGGCGCTCCGGGCTGCGATGCTCGACCGGCGACAGCAGACGCGGATCGTGAGCCGCGAACCGGGCCAGCTTCTCGGCGTCGTTCTTGTCGTTCTTCGACTCGCTGGCGGTGATGGCCCGGATCTTGCGTGCGTTGGCCACGATCGCCTGGTGGCCCAGAGCCTTCAGAAGACGGCTGACCCAGGGCGAATGCGTGCCGCATTCCAGCGCGATGCGCATACGCGGCTCACCTTCGAAATGCCGACGGAGCGCCGCCTCGGTGCTCTGTATCCGCCCTTCTTCGACCACGTTCCCCTCCTCGTTCAACAGGCAATAGCGGCTGAACCGATCGCCCATATCCAGCCCCACGGTCATGGCTGGCTTGGCTTGTGACGCTTCCATTCGCTGCATTTGTTTGCTAACCTTCTTCATCGGCTGGTCTCCTTTTGCACCTCGAGTGCGTTGCGGAAAGCTTAGCTCTCCGCGAGACCAGCCGTCTCATCCCATCTGAAGCCCACGTTGATTTGATTGACCTTATCGGCACGACTGAAGTCTTGCCCTGTTACAAAGCCTTCGGGTTCCGTGATCTTCAACAATCGACATGAGACTGGAAGCTGCCTTACTGTTTCACCCTGACCGACGGCTCAACCGACAATCCCGGCCGCAGCGCATGGTTGGGGTCTTCATTCTTGAGATCCGTGAAGTCGATGCGCACGGGAACTCTCTGCACTACCTTGACATAGTTCCCCGTTGCATTTTCGGGCGGGAACAAGCTCAGCACAGAACCCGTCGCGCCGCCAATTTGCGTCACTTTGCCCTTGTAAGTCTTGCCGGTGGCATCCACTTCAATCTCCACTGGCTGACCCGCGACCATGTGTTTCAGCTGCGTCTCCTTGAAGTTCGCGGTGATCCACAGATCGTCAAGCGAAACCAGCGTGAGCAGATTCTGCCCCGTGGAAACATTCTGGTCGATCTCTACACTCTTGCGCGTGATAATTCCCGCGGCCGGCGCCACAATTTTGCAATAGCCCAGGTTCAACTCGGCCTGATCCAGTTGGGCCTGCGCCCCCTCCACCTGCGCCAGCGCCGCTTTGGCCCGCGCGTTCTGCACCTCCACCTGCTGGGGGCCCGTCTCGGCAGCATTGTGCTGCGCCCGCGACTGTGCCTCGCGATCGTGGGCAGCACGCACAGCGTCCGTTGCCGCGCGCTCACCAGCCTGCGCATTGGCCAACGCAGCCTTGGCCCCGTCGTCAGCGGCTACCGCCGCGTCCCACTGTTGCTTGCTGATCACGTCCTTTTCAACCAATGGCTTGTAACGCGCCAGATCGGCGTCAGCCTTGGTCAGGTTGGCCTGGGCCTGGGCAACTGTCGCATGCGCCCCTGCCAACTGCTGCTCCGCCTGCTCCACGCCGGCACGCGCTCCGCTTACGTCTGCGTCCGCTGAACGAAGAGTGCTCCCAGTATTGATGGTTGTAAGCGGAATATTCACGTTGGCCGCCGCGGCGTTGGCCCGCGCGTTGGCCAGGGCCGCCTCCGCGTTCTCCACCGCAACGTCAAAGTCCTTGGGGTCCAGTTCGGCAATCGTGTCGCCGGCCTTGACCACCTGGTTCTCTTCCACATCCACCTTCAGCACCTGCCCGGCAATGCGCGGACTCACCTGAATCAGGTGTCCGTTCACCTGCGCATCGTCAGTGTCTTCGCTGAATGTGGAGTGCCACCAGATTGCGATCGCCACCGCCGCCAGCACCACAACCACGACAATGATGATGCCCCTGCGGCGGCTCTGCGGCTGCGCAATCTCAGTTTCTTGAACCGGCGCCGTCGGGGCCGGTGTAGGAGTCGAATCCGCCACGTTTACTTCCCTCCCAGATAATTCTTGTAGCTCTGACCCGCGCCCAGTGCACGCGCCAGGCTCAGCTTGGCTATATTGTGCCGGTAGAGGCTGGTCACGAATTGACTGTCGGCCTGCGCCACGCTCTGTTCCGCCTGGCTCACAGCCAAGTTGTCGCTCACCCCGTTGGCATACCGCTCCTGAGCTTCTTTCAACGCCTCGCTGGAGAGATCCACACTGGACTTGGCCACTTCCACCTGCTTCTGCGCCGATTCAATGTCCAGCAGAGCATCGCGAATGTCCGCATCCACCTGCGCATTCTTATCGCTCAATTGAGCCTGCGCCACATCCAGTTGCGACTGCGCCACCTGTGCTTCACCGCGCAAGGCGAACTCCGCAAATAAAGGAACGCTGATGGTGCCTGTCAAATCCTCGGTGCCGTGCGAGTGACTCAAATTTACGCCGATGTCTCCGTAATCGGCGTTGAAAGCCAGCGTCGGGAAGCGGTCCGCCGTGGCCGCCTTGCGCTGCTCCTCAGCCGCCTTGGCCTGCTCCATCATCGCCGCCAGATCCTTGCGGTTGGCGTGCCCCTGGCGAATCGTCGCCTCAACGTCCAACTGATCGAAAGCCGCATAGGGCGCCTTGTCAGTCGGATTGAAGCTCTGCGCCAGCGGCAGCCCGATCGTCCGAGCCAGCGCCAGCTTGTCCTTCTCGAGAGAGTTCCTGGACACAATCAACTGCTGTTGCAGGCTCTGGTAATCCACCCGCGCTCGCAACTCATCCAGCTTGGGAGCAGTGCCAGCTTCGTGATTGGCGACCGCCTGGTCAAGCGAAATCTTGGACGTGGCCACCTGGGCCTCAACGCTGCTCACCTGCGTCTCATCGGCCAACACCAGCAGGTAGGCGTTCCCCACTGTCAGCACCACCAGCTCGCGCGCGTCGTCGGCGCTTAATTGAGCGGCCGCAAAATTATGTTGCGCTGCCAGATAATTGCGCAGCGATGCCACATTCACCAGCGACCAGCTCAGCGATGCCCGCAGATCCTGGTACCCGAATGGCCCAATGATGGTCGGAAATCCCGGTATCTTCAACCCCTCGGCCGGCAGATCGACCTGCATCACGGTGTCCTTGAAGCTGGCATCCACACTCGGTAGCAGCGATTGCAACTGGCTAAGCCGCTGCCCTCGAGCTGCCGCCGTCTGCGTTCCGCTCAGAATCACTCCAAGGTTATTCTTGAGCCCTCGCTGAATGGCATCATCGAGCGAAAGATCGATCGTTTGCCCCGAGGTCTCACCCGCCGTCGCACTCCCCTGATAGCTCTGCGCCGTTGGCCCCGACGCCTGACTCGGCTGCAGCCCAAGCGATTGCTGCGCCGCCAATTCGCAAGGAACCAACACAAACAGCCCCGCTGCCGAAAGGCCCGCCAACAGACCCCAGGGAAAGATCGTGCCTTTTTTTCGATGCTTTGACGAAATCAAGGTTATTCAACTCACTTCAAGAACGCTTCTGCCTGGAATTGTTCGCTCCTAATTGATGCGAAAAGCGTTCGGCAGGGTTCTTAAAGTAGTGTATCGAATCGATCCCGCCTCCCATGCCGCCGTGGCAGGCTCTACCCGGTCTTGGAACGTCCCGGGAGCAGATCACAACGGGGGACGGGCAAGCAGCGGTGGTTGCCGGGAACGGCCAGGGCAACGCCAAGCGCCCTGGCCCGAAAGCTCAAAGCTAACAGTTCAAATTTGGGACCGGAGCCTACCTGCCAGCCGCCTGCAACACCTGCGAGGCAAGCGAACACAGTCCCTGGCGGAACAGTTCCCCCACTGCATCCCGGCTCCAGCCGGCGGCGTGCGGCCCACCGTGCGCCCGAAGCAAATCAGCTGTCTCCGCCGTTGTGAACCCCGCAATCGCCCGCAATACAAAGATGGTCCGCATCGCCGTCGGCAGGCCTTCCAGCCAGTTCCGCACGTGGTCCCGGTCCGGCCCGGCAATCATACGTTCCAATTCTTGACTCGATACGCCGGCCGCGTCCAGATCATCGTCGCCGATGCAGGTCGCTGCGTGCTCCAGCCCCTCGGGCGCGGCCAGGCTCTCTGTATCGCGCTGTGCAAGCGTATCAAGCGCGGCTTTACAAAGCGCCCACCGGCTGCTCTTGCGTGCCTCCGCCGGATCGTCGCAGGCCGAGATTTCCGCATTGGCAACCGCCGTCTCCACCAGCCGAATGCTGTCCTCGCCCTCACCTACCATCATGGAGGCCAAACGGTACAGCCCCGCCGCAATCAGGTCAAACATTTCGTCCATTCCAACAAGGGCCTTGGTCACTGTTGCCTCGTCCTTCGGCTGCCCGTCCAACAGGGCGTGCATGCGTTCCGTGAACTCACGGGCGCACCCCGGTATCTGCTGGGCGGGAATCCGGCTGTCGCGCCGTGTGATCGTCGCCGTGATTGTCGCCGTGTTCGTTTCTGGGGGCATACAGAACACTCCTGTCCGGGAGGCGGAATTCAGGCGAGGAATTCCGACTCTGTCTTCTTATCCTCAACCCGCAGGGTCGGCGAGTCAATGTCCACTCAGGGTGGAATGAGCATCACCAGCCCGAAGCCTGATACAACTTGCAGATGGGCCCTACACAGTCGACGTCAGCAATAAAATCCGGGCCGCGCGCCGAATCTCGGATTGTTGAGGTGGATATATTTCTACGAGTGGCCGTTCTAGAGCATTTTCGATTCGCATGTTGCCATTTGTGGATCATGGAAGGTGGCTTTTTCTTAAGGAAAAAGCCACTCGGCTTCCAGGTTTGTGTAAGGAGCAGAATCGAAAATGCTGTAATCGCCGGTCGGGAGGCAGAGTGGCTCTAACCGTTCAGGAACAATTTGGCCAGATCGATATTTACGTATTCGATCAGATTCTGCGCGGCAACATCGCAGCCGGTATGCGAGTGATCGACGCCGGATGCGGGTACGGGCGCAACCTGGTGCATCTGCTGCGCGAGGGCTGCGAAGTTTTCACTGTGGACGCGGATGCCGCCGGAGTCGACCACGTGCGCCGGCTTTCCGATTCCCTCATGACCGGACTGCCTGAGGAAAACTTCCGCGTCGGCCTCATCGAACAGATGCCGTTCGCGGATGGATTTGCGGATGTGGTGATCTGCAATGCAGTTCTTCATTTTGCTCGCGACAACATGCATTTTCTGGCAATGTTGACCGAGCTCTGGCGGGTGTTAAAGCCGGGAGGGATGCTGTTCTGCCGCTTGGGTTCGAGAATCGGCATGGACTTCGAGCGGGTGCGGTCCGACATCTATGTGATCGGAGACGGTTCCAAGTGGTTCTTGGTGGATGAAGAGATGCTGCTGCAATTGACCGAGGAATTGAATGCGGTGCTCGTTGACCCGCTGAAGACTACGGTCGTCCAGGATCTGCGTTGCATGACGACGTGGGTGCTTAGAAAGCGCCGGAGTTAGCGCCAACCGCGCCGTAGCTTCCTTGTCAAAACCCTCGCTCACTTCCACGGAGTCATAGGGTGCGGATCGACTAAACCGAATCATGCAATCAGTTGCTCGAAGAGAGCGTAATCGACACCAGTTCCACATCGGAGTTCGCGGGCATGGTCAGGCTCTTCACCGTCTTTGCACTGTTCAGCGCCAGTGAATATTGGTAAACATTGTAGATATGAATGCTCCGCCCGCCGCTGCTGGTATCGGCGTAGGTGCTTGCCAAAGCGATTGACTCTCCGGAATAGTGCTGCGGGGTAATCCAGTCGCTGATACCCTGCGTGAACTTCGTTTTCGTACCGTCTGTGTAGGTCACGGTAAATGTAACTGACGGTTGATTTCCAATCACTGCGGCCGCTAGAAACTTCAGTGTAGTGTACTTACCGGAAGTTAGTGGGATCACCGGACCTCCAGTCCCTTTGACTACATTCTTTTCGTTCGCCGCACCAATGGCGTAGATAACCCCGGAATATGCCATCGAAGAGCCCAACAACTTCGAGGAGTATGCGAGGCCTGCACTATTAAAACCACCGTCCGCACTGAACTTTGTGCCATCCGAATAAATGCCAATGAGATTGGCTACGGAAGCCAGGGATACTTTCGTTTCCGGAGAGGCCGACTCGATCGTGTAAGCCCTGGAGACCACAGAACTTTCGGTGTGACCGGAGGCCAGTGCAATCGCCTCGATCGTTTCCGTCGAACTCACCGAGATCGCTTTCGTGTACTTTGTCGAAGAAGTCGTGGGCGTCGTGCCGTTGGCGGTGTAGTAAATCGTCGCGCCTGACGTCGCGTCTGAGATGGTCACCGACTTCGCCTCTGTGTAGGTCCCAGGAGCCAGTGAGAATGTGGGCGTGGCCGTCGCAGGCAGATCGATGGTGTACGTCGCCGTTGCAACCGCGCTGTCGCTGTGACTCGTTGCCACCGCAATCGCTTCGAGCGTTTCTGTCGAGCTCACCGAAATTGCGCTCTTATACTTGGCCGATGAAGTCGTCGGCGTCGTGCCGTTGGTGGTGTAGTAAATGACGGCGCCGGAAGTTGCGTCGGAGATGGTCACCGACTTCGCCCCTGTGTAGGTACCTGCAGCCAATGAGAATTTGGGCGTTGCCGCAGAAGGCGCGATGATGTAAGCCGCGGATGCAACCGCGCTGTTGCTGTAGCCGGTGGCCACCGCAATGGCTTCAATCGTCTCCGTCGAGTTCACCGAAATTGCACCGCTGCACATAGGCGAAGAAGGCGTCGGCGTCGTCCCGTTGGTAGTGCAGTGAATCGTTGCGCCGGATGTCGTGCTTGAGATCGTCACAGATTGCGTGGACGTATAGGTTCCAGGAGCCACGGAGAAGGTTGGCGTCGCCGCCGCGGGCAGATTGATGGTATAAGCCGCGGATGCGACCGCGCTTTTGCTGTAGCCCGTAGCCGCCGCAATGGCTTCAATTGTTTCTGTCGTGCTCACCGAAATTGCGCCGTTGCACATTGGCGAAGAGGTCGTCGGCGTCGTACCGTTGGTGGTGCAGTAAATCGTTGCGCCGGATGTCGTGCTTGAAATCGTCACAGATTGAATGGATGTGTAGGTCCCGGGAGTCACTGAGAATGTGGGTGTGGCCGCCGCGGGAAGATTGATGGTGTAGGCCGCGGATGCGACCGCGCTGTTGCTGTAGCCCGTGGCTGCCGCAATGGCTTCAATCGTCTCTGTCGAGCTGACCGAAATTGCGCCGTTGCACGCAGGCGAAGAGGTCGTCGGCGTGGTGCCGTTGGTGGTGCAGTAAATCTTTGCGCCGGATGTCGTGCTCGAAATCGTCACAGATTGAATGGATGTGTAGGTCCCGGGAGTCACGGAGAAGGTTGGCGTGGCCGCTGGGGGCAGATTGATGGTGTAGGCCGCGGATGCGACTGCGCTGTTGCTGTAGCCCGTGGCCGCCGCAATGGCGTCAATTGTCTCTGTCGAGCTCACCGAAATTGCGCCGCTGCACACAGGCGAAGAAGTCGTCGGCGTCGTGCCGTTGGTAGTGCAGTAAATTACTGCGCCGGCAGTCGTGTCAGAAATCGTCACAGATTGAATAGAAGTGTAAGTCCCGGGAGTCACTGAGAATGTGGGTGTGGCCGCTGCGGGAAGATTGATGGTGTAAGCCGCGGATGCGACCGCGCTGACGCGGTAACCCTCCGCCACCGCGATGGCTTCAATTGTTTCTGTCGAACTGACCGAAATTGCGCCGCTGCACACAGGCGAAGAAACCGTCGGAGCCGTGCCGTTGGTAGTGCAGTAAATCTTTGCGCCGGAAGTTGTGTCAGAAATTGTCACAGATTGAATAGAGGTGTAAGTCCCGGGAGTCACTGAGAATGTGGGCGTGGCTGCCGGTGTAGTGTTGTTACCCAATAGCCCGTAAACTGCCACGCCATCGAGGCCACCCACATAGACTCGCCCGGAGGCGATTGTTGGGGTTGTGAATTTGACGGCGACGAAAGCCGCATCCCTTTTACTCGCTGCCTGTGAGCTGTTGTAATACTCTGTAGCAAGGTTGGCGGCGTCATACGCGTGCAGGACCGCGGGATCGTTGTTGTAGTAGCCGTTGTCCAGCGCCCAGACAATGGCATTGGTTGTTCCATTTGCAGAGATGCTTGGCGTGGAGCCGGAAGGTTGGCAACTGCTGCATCCGAGTGTGGTGGGGGATTTGGATTGAGGCTTGGTTAAGAACAGATCAGTATCAGTGTCGAGGGTCCAGGCCTCGAGCGGCGCAGTGTCCGGCGCCATATAAATCGTATTGTTGAAGAATGCGTAACTGGCGTGGATAGAATATCCGCCATCGCTGAAGTCCTGCACCGAGCTATCGTCTGGCGTGGTGTACCCGCCCATCTTATCGCGGTTGATCAGATAGATTGTCCCGCTCTTATCGGAGGTCACCAACAGATTGGCTATGGGCCCCGTTTGCGGTGGCAGAAGCACGATCGCGCTCATCCCCATATCGTTGTCTGCGGTTTCCAATTTACTCTGATCGCCTGGCGTGAAGTAGTCTTCCACCACCAGTCCCGAACTGGTTAAGGTGAACTCGATCGCACTGTCACCGTAATCGACGCCGCCGGATGCCGCGTCGAATGTTCCATTGGCGACTCCCGCAAAAATGTTTCCGTTGCCGTCCGAGGAGAGGCCGCCTCCGGACATCCAAATACTGCCCTTGCCACCCTTGTCAACGTCTTTGCCATTCGGCGTAGTCGACCATGCCGCGTTCTGAGTTGCGATATTAGCCGCGTCATAAGCCATGATCCACCCATGGTAAACGCCAAGGTCTCCATGTGAAGCCCATGCGATGAACACCGAGTTCCCACTACCCACCCCGGGTGTAGGCGCCAGCAGCAGAGAGGCTCTCTGATTATTCAGCAGCGGGCTGAATGAAATAGTCGTTCCACCGTCCCCCGTCCCTTGCACCGTAGCTTGAATGACTGTGGGCCCATTCAGCTTTTCAGTTCCGTCTGCAACGTTGAGCGCGTGCAAGCGTTGGTAGAACTTCACGGGCGAGCTTGTGGTTTTCGACTTCGCTACCAGGTAAATCGTTTCTCCGGCGCGGTCCACCACTGGCGTTCCGATAATGCCGATATTCGGCTTGATGTCTGTAACGTTCACGTCTGTGTACGAAACCCAGGTCTCTCCAGGGTCCAGCATCGACTGGCGCCAGAGATAGCCTTGCGTGGGGTTGTTTCCATCCGCGTCGAAAGCGTACACGTAGTCTTCCGCCGTAGCTACCAGCAGAACGTTGTGCATCTGTCCGTCGCCCATCAGATATTGACCTAGATAGAGCGGCTGGGCGTAGACAGCGCCGAGGACCGGGAGGCTGAACACTTTTCCGAATGTTGTTGATTTCACATTCGACGAGGTCAATATTGTCTCAACCGGTTGGACGCCGCTGCGCGAATTATCATAGTGCCATGTAGTCACGTCTTGCGCGTATGCTAGCGCGGCGGTCGACATCAGCACAGCAATCTGGACAACGCGAAGGCCCTCTGCAACCGGGCGCATCGGTATACCCCCCAAACGTAACTGACCGTGGTTACGAATTAGTAGAGTACGAAGGGTCTCAAAGCGTTCGGAAACTCTAAGTCTAAGTGAGGTGGCTCTCAACACGGTTCTCCGCATGCAATTCACGATAGCTGGTTGAAGTTAAGTAAACTCTGTATTCACCAATCGACAATCGTAAAAGTCCCGTCAATTGATGAAAGTTAGCGTCGATAATGGAGTTAGATGCTCTGCAAACACCTAGTAGATCATCTACGGAAATAAATTTCGCAGCATCGTGCCTGCCATATATCCGTAAGGAAGCATGTTCCGAACTCAGCGGCCTGATCCAGTTCTTTGTGCGGAGGGCGAAACCGCGTTCGCCTAGAGCATACCACTCCATCCATTTGAAGCGCGAGAATTTTTTGTTCTCCAATTTGAGATTCCAAACTTTGGTAAGTTACGGCCTCTCAAGGGGTTTGCGAGCTGGAGAGCCGCATTCTAAAAACCGTCCCAGTTCACACCTGGTGGGGTGATCGGCATCCAGGCCAGCCTTTTTGCCCGCTGTTAACATTTGTCCTATTCGCCGTCCTGTATCAATTGCAATATGGGGTGTTTTCCCAGCGGATCCTCACTTCCAGTTTCCGCTTCCTGCCAAAACGCTGTAGACTGCCAACACGGCGAACTGGACACGCATAATGGCTCGAAATTCAAACAAACAAAAGCTCTTCAACGGTCGCGACTATTCCTGGATGCAGTTCAACCGCCGTGTGCTGGAAGAAGCCGAGGACGCCGCCAACCCGCTGCTCGAACGGGTCAAGTTCCTGGCCATCACCGGCAACAATCTGGACGAATACGTTGAGGTGCGCCAGGCCGGCCTGATGCAGCGCATTGAGGACGGCTACCGCGAGCCGGGCTATGACGGCAATCGTCCCGACGAGTCCCTGGCTGTGCTCACGGCTGAGATTCACAGTTTCGTGGCCGCCCAATACCGCTGCTGGAACCAGCAACTGCTCCCCGACCTGCGCAAGCAGGGCATTCGCCTGCTGGAGTGGAATGAACTTGGCGACGAGCCGCGCGCCTTCGCGCAGAATTACTTCCAGCGCGAAGTCGACCCGTTGCTGACCCCCATTTCCATTGACCCCGCACACCCCTTTCCTCGCGTGCTGAACAAGGCGCTTTGCCTTGCCCTGCTGCTTCGCGCCAAGCGGCGCAGTTCCGGTCCCCAGGTCCTCGGCGTGGTCACTGTTCCCCGCGCCCTGCCCAGGTTTGTACGCCTGCCCGCAGCCGATGGGTCATTCGATTACCTGCTGCTTCAGGATTTGATTGCCCAGAACCTGGCCGGCATGTATCGCGGCTACGAAGTGCTGGCCCGCGCCGCCTTCCGCGTCACGCGCAACTCCAACCTCTACTTCGAAGAGGAGGAGGCCCGCTCCCTGCTTGAAACCATCCGCGTCGAACTGCACAACCGCCGCAAAGGCGATGCTGTCCGGCTGGAGATCGAAACCCGCGCCGATCCGGAAATCGTGGAGCGCCTGAGGGTCAACTTCGAACTCGAAGAGGGCCAGGTGTTTCGGGGCGAGGGGCCCGTAAATCTTTCGCGCCTGATGTTCTTTTATGGCGATGTCCGCCGCCCGGACCTGAAATTCTCACCGTTTACGCCCAAACCGCTCCACCTGAGCCGCAAGTCGGCTAACATTTTTGACGAACTCCGCCAGCACGATATTTTGCTCCACCACCCCTACGACTCCTATGACCCGGTGGTCGACTTCATCCAGGAGGGCGCCAAAGACCCTGCAGTCCTGTCAATGAAGCAGACACTTTACCGCACCAGCCACGACTCGCCCATGTGCGAGGCGCTCACCGAGGCCGCGGCCACCAAGGAAGCCACGCTGGTGGTGGAGCTGATGGCCCGCTTTGACGAGGCCTCCAACATTCGCTGGGCGCGCGAAATGGAAGATGCCGGCGTCCAAGTCTTTCACGGCGTAGTGGGCTTGAAAACGCATTGCAAACTGGCCATGCTTGTCCGCCACGATGAAGACGGCGTGACACGGCGTTACTGTCACCTCGGGACCGGCAATTACAACCCCGACACCGCCCGCTTCTACACCGACCTTAGCTTGCTAACCTGCGACCCGCAGATCACCGAGCGGGTGCACATGATGTTCAACTATCTCACCGCGCACGCCGAGATCGACGACTATCGGCCGCTGCTGGTTGCTCCGCTGACTATGGCTGAAAGCTTCCTGGGCCTCATCCGCCGCGAGCAGGAGCACGCGCAGGCCGGACGGCCGGCGCACATCGTGGCCAAGATGAATGCGCTGCTGGAACCGTCGGTCATTGAAGCTCTCTACGCAGCCTCTCAGGCGGGCGCCGAAATTGACCTCATCATCCGCGGCCTTTGCATCCTCAGGCCCGGCGTAAAAGGCCTTTCGGATAGGATTCGCGTTCGCTCCATTGTGGGCCGCTTCCTTGAGCACTCGCGCATCTTCCATTTCAACAATGGAGGCAACGACGAAATCTACCTCGGCTCCGCCGACTGGATGCCACGCAACCTATTCGAGCGCTGCGAGGTTGTGTTTCCGGTGCGGGATGCCGCAGCCAAGACCCGCATCCTGGATGAGATTCTGCCCGCCTATTTGGCCGACACCGTAAAGGCCCGTCTGCAGCAGCCCGACGGCACGTATCTCCGCGCCAGCAAACTGCTCAAGGACGCGGCACCCTTCGCCAGCCAGAACTTCCTCATGCAACTCGCGGAGGGCAAGGTGAATCTAGACGCAATCCCTAAACCTGTTGCGCCGAAGCCCGCGGCCGGCCCCCATGCGTCCAAACCGCATGCCAACGCTCCTTCAAAAAGGGCCAACGCCGCCGACTGACGCAGAAAGTCGGCCTCTGAACACAATGCCTTCAATCGGCGTTGTCTTCGTCTATCTTTGCGAATAGCTCCGGCAGCGAAAGATAGATCGGTGAGTTTGCCACCTCAAACCGCTCCTTGCGCACCCAGTTCCCTTCGCTGCAATCCCAGCCAGCGCGCGTCTCAGGGTCAACCACCCAGAGGTTCGGTACGCCGAAGCTGCGAAAGTTGCTCAACCTCGCGTCGATGCGGGAATGGCGGTCTTCGGGCGACAGGACCTCGATGGCAATCAACTGGGGCTTGGTGAAGACCTGCTCGATGGGCACGTTGCGGGAAAACACACACACGTCGGGAATTCGAACCTTGCTGGAAGCAACGCGCGTTCTCTGCTCCTGGATCGACCGTATGCGCCACTCCCGCTCATGCTGGTAAAACCAGATCATGATCGCCCGCTGCACCATGTTGTGATCGTATTCGCCCACGTTCCGATCCTCCAGCACCCCATCGACGTAATCGACGTCCGGTTCATAGGAAGTGGTCAGATAGGTCTCAAGTGAAATCTGTGTAGAAGTCGCCATCTTCGCTCCCCCATTCTCACGCTCATTGACCTGTCCCGATTTTACCCCAGGCGAGATTTAGGGGGTTAAGAACAGGTTCGGCTGGATACAGAGACAAAGCGCAAAGTCTCGCACGCCGATTGTTTTTTTCGACTTCACGGCCCGTAACCCTCATTTTCCCAATGAGGGCTGAGAGGACCAGCCGAACAAAGCGCCAGCAGGCTTCTAAAATAGTCTGAGTGCCGCAGACGCTTCCCATTCCGCTGGCTGAGGTCAGTTCTGTCGGTTGCATCTCTGCAACGAGCCGCAGACTGGACGCGCCGGCTGCATTGCGCTTCTGGCACCTGACCAGCCTCGATGCTCCCTCGGTCGCAGTTGTCTGGTCGCTGGCGTTCGCATGGGCGGCGAAGGTCAGTTTGCCGGTGTGGATCCCCCTCTTGCTGGCCCTCGCGGCCTGGTCCGCCTACATTTTCGACCGCCTGCTCGACGTCCGCGCCGCCTTGCGCACCGGGAATCTCAAAAGCCTCCGTCAGCGCCACTGGTTCCACCATCGCCATCGCCGTGTGCTCGGCCCCCTGGCCATCTCCGCCGCCTGCGCCGCAGCGTGCATTGTCGTCAGTGTGATGCCAGTAGCGGCTCGCGAGCGAAACTCGATCCTCGCCGTGGCCGCGCTGGCTTACTTCACCCGCGTCCACGCTTCGCGCCGGCTTCCTGCCGCCGGTCTCTCCAGCCTGGTCCCACCCTTCAAGAAGGAGATGCTGGTCGGGCTGCTCTTTACCGCCGCCTGCGCGCTCCCGGCCTTGAGCCGCGCCCTTGCCCAGACGAGTGCGCGGGTCTGGCCGCTCTCGGCCACAGCCGTATTCTTCGCCACGCTCGCCTGGCTTAACTGCCACGCCATCGAGCGCTGGGAGACCGAACCATCTCAACAAGCTGTGGAAGTATGTTTCTCCGGGGCTAAACAGGCTGCGGAAAAACTCGGGGCTTCGGATGAAATTGGGGGCGAGTGTCCCGCAGGGGCTGAAGCCCACGTTCATTTTGCATCGTTTACGGCACGACTGAAGTCGTGCCCTGACACAAAGCGCTCGCGAATCCACGCCGAAATGAGTTTCTCCGCAGCCTGTAAAGCCCCCGTTCTTTCTGCCAGGTTTACGCGGGGGTTAAAACCCCCGCCTCCTTCCGGATCGAGCGCTACGGCGGCCTGCGTTCTCGCGGTCTCGGGCCTGATGCTTGCGTGGTTTCTGTTCCAAGCACAACCACGATCCGCCGCCCTCGTCGCGGCCGGCGCTGTGAGCGCTCTCCTTCTGGCCCTCCTCGACCGCCTTCGCGACCGCCTCACCCCGCTGGCCCTACGCGTCTCCGCCGACCTGGTCCTGCTCACCCCCTTGGCCCTGCTGGTCAGATGAATCGCCCCCCGGACTTCAATCGGCTTGCCCACCTCTATCAATGGATGGAGTTCTTCACCTTCGGCCCCTGGCTATCGTTCACTCGCGGAACCTTCGTCTCCCATCTCGCGCGCTCGCGGCGCGCCCTGGTTCTCGGCGATGGCGACGGCCGATTCACAGCCCGCCTGCTGTGCGCAAATCGCGAAATTGTCATCGACGCCGTTGACGCCAGCAGCGCCATGCTCCAAGGGCTTCTGCGTCATGCCATCCCCCATGCCGATCGCGTAAACGTGCATCTTGCCGACGCCCGCGGCTGGGAACCCTCAGTGACCAGTCTTGACCCGCGCTGCGATCTCATCGCCACCCACTTCTTCCTCGACTGCCTTACGCAGGCGGAGGTTGAATCGCTGGCCACCAGGCTACGCTCCGCCGTCTCCCCTTCCGCGCATTGGATTGTTTCTGAATTCGCAATTCCGGCCGGGTGGTTCGGCCGCCTGGTCGCCCGTCCCCTCGTCGCGGTCCTCTACGGATCCTTTGGCTTGCTGACAGGACTCACCGTTCGTTCCCTGCCCGATCACGCTTCCGCGCTACGCCACGCCGGCTTCGCTCTCAAGGAACGCCGCACCCACCTTGCAGGGCTGCTAGTCGCCGAACTCTGGTGCGCCAGCCTTCCCAAACCGACATTAGCCTAGGAGAATTGACCTCATAACCCGCGAATTATTACAAACGTGTTAAAATCGACCCTTTGGGAACGGATGGGAACGAAGAGCGGGAGCGGATATGGGCGTGAGAACCGCCAAAATCCAACCCCCGCCGAACGAATAATTATGAACCTCTACCTGATGCGTCACGCTAACGCCGGACTCCGCCGCGAAAACCCGGCCCTCGACGCCAAGAGGGCTCTTATCAAGGACGGGAAAGACCAATGCATGCTCATGGCGCGCGTGCTCTCCGCTTTCAAGGTGCAGGTCGACGTGATCGTCGCAAGTCCTCTCAAGCGCGCCTTGCAGACAGCGCAGTTTGTGGGTACGGAGCTGGGCTACGAAGCCAAAGTCGAAATCAGCCCTGCCCTCGGTCTCGATGCCGATTACGGCGCCTTCCAGCAGATGCTGGCAAAGTATTCCGACCGAGAAGGCGTCCTGGTCGTCGGCCACAACCCCAACCTTTTTCAGTTCCTGGGTCGCCTCGTTACCGGAAACGGCGGCGCCGCCATCCGCATGCGCAAGGGCTCCATCGCCCGCGTCGATATGGACCGCCACCCGCCCCTGCTGCGCTGGCTTATCGATCCGCGTATGGCCCGCGCTCTCTATGCCAGCGTGGCGAAGAGCTCGCGCCCGAAGACCTCGCGGAAGTAGCCAGCCTCCTTGCGCAGCGACCACAGTTCCAGCTCCGCCCCCGTGCGCCCCGGCTCAACGTCCAGGTAAATTCGCTTGGGGTAGACCCTTGCCCGCACCCGCAGCACATCGCTGGCGCGGTCCTGGTTCAGCGCCACAGCCAGCCGCAGCAGCGCCACCGCCCGGTGGACATGCTTGTGCTGGTCCGTGGGAATGTTTCTCAAAGCCCGGTCCCCCGGTTGCGGCCGGCTTTTGCCCAGGTAGCGCGCAATGGCCGAAACAGTCGTCCGCTGCACCGGCGTATACCCATAGATTTCGGAACTGGAAACAATGTATTGCGTATGCCGGTGGTGTCCCTGGTGGTTGATGAACTTGCCCGTATCGCGGAGCATGGCCGCCGCAGCCAGCCAGCTCTCATACTCAACCGGCAACTCATGCAGTCCTTTCAAATCCCGAAAGAGCTGCACCGCATGGGTCCTGACCGGATCCGCCTGCTTCACATCGACCCCGTACCGGCGCGCAGTGGCCAACACGCTCTCCCACCGCTCGTGCTCGAACTCCCGGTGCGCCGTGGCCCGCGCGTCCTGCTCGACCAGCATTTGCGCCAGGATTCCGTCCTTGAGCCCGAGGGGAGAATAGCGAAACCCCGGCAGCCCAAAGCTCTCCAGCAGTTCGGCAAACACCTCCGCACCGGCCACGACGATCTCTGCGCGGCGCGGTCCGATACCCGGCACCGCCTCCCGCTGCGCCAGCGTCATCTTCGCCAGGCGGCTGGCCAGCTTGCGCACGTCTTTGGTTGCCGTCAACCGCGCCGCAACTGAACCAGCCTGCGCACCAACTCGCTGCTTCGCTGACTTGATTACCCCCTTTGTCCCTTGAATGGCACACGCCTCACTCAGCGCCGCCGCCGTCCCCGACGTGGCAATCACCGTCGTCCCTCCGGCCGGCTGGATCTTCCTGTGCGCCCGCCGCAACTCTCGCCCAATCCACCGCCGCATCCGGGCCAGCCCCTCCGCCGGCGCCGGGTCTGCGGCCAGGAACTCCTCGGTCAGCCGCACAGCTCCCAGCGGCACGCTGATTGTCTCCCTTATGCGCCTCTTTTCGGATAGCGTGATCTCGCAGCTTCCCCCGCCCAGGTCCACGAGCAAGACTCGCCCGCCCAGATTCGTGCGGGACTTGCCGTCTGCGCCGGCCTTGCCGCCTGCGACGGACTGGCCTCCGCCATCCATCACGCCCAGATGAATCAGCCGCCCCTCTTCCAGGCCGGAGATAATCTCCATCGGCCAGCCGGTTTCTGCCTTCACCCAGGCCTGAAACGCCGCACCGTTACGCGCATCCCGCACTGCCGATGTTGCCACCACCCGAATCTGGTCCACCGCATGTGCTTGCACCGCCTTCTGAAAACGCTTCAGCACCTGGATCGTCGAAGCCATCGTCTCCGGCGAGAGAAGGCCGGTCTCGAACACACTCCTACCCAGCCTTGTCACCTCACGATCCTCGTGCAGCGCCCGCAGCTGGTGTGCCACCACCTTGGCAATCTTCAACCTGCAGGAGTTCGAACCGATATCGACGGCGGCAAAAGTAGGCATGGGCTTCCTGGGATTTTATTGAAACGCGGGGAATTCAGTCTCTGCGGCCAAGATACACGACCGAGCCGCCACTCCGCTGCGTGGAATGGGACCATGCGCACGCCATCGCATGATTTTTGGATTCGGTACGAAACAGCCTACGGCACATTCACAATATCCCGTTCACACACCTTCAATGCTCGGGCGGAAACCCGGCTGTTATCCTTGATTCAATGGCCGTTTCATCCTCATACAGCCCCGATACTACGCATCATCGTCCCTCACAATCCCCTTCCGTGATGGCAACCTGGTTGCTCTTTGGAGCAATCTTCGCAGCCGTGTACGTCGGCTCACTCTTCTCTCCGCCTCTACTGGACGACGTAGACGCCTCACACGCCCAGGCGGCCCAGCACATTGTGGACAGCGGCAACTGGATCACCTGCCAGATCAATGGCATCCGCTACATTGAAAAGCCCCCGCTGCCTTATTGGGCTGTAGCCGTTGCCTTCATGCTGTTCGGTGAGAACACCTTTGCCACCCACCTGCCCAACGCGCTGGCGATGCTGGGGCTGGCCTGGCTCTCATGGGCCTGGGCGCGGCGTGCCTGGGGTCCGCGCGCCGGCCTCTATGCAGGGCTGGGCGTGCTGACTTCGATCGGGCCATTTCTGTTTACCCGCTTCATCATCCCCGAGTCGTACCTGAGCCTTTTCCTGCTTATCGCGCTCTACGCCCTCATTACCGGGTTCGAGCTCGACAGCCCCAACCGCTTTTATTGGATGTACGCCGGCGTGGCTCTCGCTACGCTGACAAAAGGACTCATCGCTCCTGTCTTCTTCATCGGCACAGCCGTTCCGTACCTGATCCTCACCGGCCAATGGCGTCGCTGGCGCAAGTTGAAGCTGTTCAGCGGGACGCTGCTCTTTCTGGCCATCGCCGCGCCGTGGCACATTCTCTGCGGCCTGGCAAATCCGGATCAGGGACACGCAGTGGGCAACCACCCGACCATCGGCAACGTGCATGGATTTTTCTACTTCTACTTCGTTAATGAACACTTCCTACGGTTCTTCTCCCTGCGCTATCCATACGATTACAACAGGCTGCCGTTTGCGGCTTACTGGCTTCTGCATTTGGTATGGCTCTTTCCCTGGAGCCTGTTTGTGCCCGCTCTTCTGGCCATCGCATGGAAGACGCGCCACCACTGGCTGCAACACTTGCGCCACGACGCCGGCCAGACGGTCGACTTCTATCTAGATCACGCCATGCGCGAAGACGTCGCCACGTTTGTGCTTCGGCTCAAGTTTCGCGTGCGCTCAGTCTGGCTGCTGAGCCTGTTTTCAGCCTGGACGCTGTTCTTCTTTTCGCTTTCTTCGAACCAGGAGTACTACACTTTCCCCGTTTGGCCTCCCCTCTTGATTCTGATTGCTGCCGTGGTTGCCGGCATTGAAGAAAAGCGCGGCCTCGACGGCGGCGCGGATGGCGACCCCGAGAGCAGCCGCCCGCTGCCGTCCACGGCCTGGTTGACAGGCGCACATGCTGTGTTCACGGTCATCGGCGTGGCTGCCGCGCTGGCTCTTGCCTGGGGTCTATGGGACTCGCGCCATCTGCCGTATGTAGCCGACATCGGAACCCTGCTCGCTCACCGCGCCGTCGGAGATTACACGCTGTCGATGTCCCACTTCTTCGACCTCACCGGCCCCTCGTTTGCCGCGCTGCGGCTGCCCGCCGGCCTAGCTGCAATCGTTTTGCTGATTGGCCCTGCGCTCGGCTGGATGCTTCGCGTGAAGGGGAAGCACCTGGCCGCAACTGTAAGCATAGCCATCACGGCGACAGTCTTCCTGGTTGCCGCGCACATCGCCTTCGCCCGCTTCGAGCCGATGCTAAGCTCGAAACAATTCGCTGACACCATCATCCGGAAAGGCACGCCAGCCGACACGTTCATTATCTTCGGCGAGCATTCCGACGCTTCATCGGTTGTCTTCTATAGCCACGACTTCTTCCATGCCAAGCCGGCCATGATGGTTCGGCCGCGCTGCGGCCAGCATGGAGAGGGAACGCCGCTGCTCTGGGGCTCCTGTTATCCCGACGCTCCGGACATTTTTCTTTCGGAAGACAGGCTGTCCAAGGTCTGGGGTGCAGGCGAGCGCAAGTGGCTGTTTGCCCAGGACGTCAACCAACAGAAGGCCGAAAGCCTGCTGGCAGGGAGGCTTTACCCCGTGCAGACGCTTGCCGACAAGGAACTGTGGACGGATCGGCCGCTGCAGTAGCCACGCTTTTGCCGTTGTTTGCCGCTTCGGAGGGAGCAGGGGCATTTATGCCCCTGAAACCGTGCCCGAGGCGATTGGGCTTTAGCCCCGGGCCATCTGTTTCCATCGAAGGAATGCCCGGGCCTAAAGGCCAATCCATCAGCCGCTTTCTTCAGGGGCCTTCAGGTGTTCAACCCCCTGAAAAGACAGCAAATCGAAAACGGCCTTCAGGCCCGGGCCGGGTGGCCAGGTGTCGCGTTGGAGACCTGGGAGACTACCGATCCATTGGTTCGCGCTATTAGCTGTTTTGTAGGATTTCGTTTGCGAGCGGCGCAAGTCGGAAAAGAATTACGTAATGACTGACTTCATCGGCGACGTACGTCAGGCATTCCAAGACCTCGTTGCCCCAGACCTGGGAGCGCTTCATGCGAAGCACGATGCTTTGTGCCGACAATTGGAATTGCAGTGCAACGCGCTCATGACGAATATGGAAGCGTTTCGAGCCGAAATGCGCTCAGAGTTCGCTCCCTGCGAGCAACCAATCAGCTTGAAGTCTACCGCCAGGTCTCCCCGTTGAGCGAACGCATCAGCGTGGTTGAGAAACAGGGCTGAAACCCTACCTGTGCTCGCCTGTCTTACTGCACCGTCCCCCCCGGCCTCAGCCGCCGCAGATCGAGCGCACACTCCACGGCATTCTGCGCATGAAGCCGCAGATTGTCCGATGCCGCCCACAGCCACAGCCGCGAAGCCAGGTTCGGATTCCGCCCGTCCTTCTCCGGACGAAGCCGCACCAGCACATCGTTCTGGCCTGTCGCAGCCAGGTTTGAAGGCGAATCCGTGTCCTCCAGCACCAGGTCGACGTGCTCGCCGCCCAGCGCCTCCTCGAGCGCGGAAATCTCCACCGCCCGCTCCAGCTCCACGGCAATCGAGAACGCGTGGCCGTGAAACACCGGCGCATGAATCACCTGTAACGCCAGCGTCGGCCACCGTCCGCCTCCAAGCCCTTCATAGTGGCGGCGAATCCGCGCTTCCTCCGCGCCCAGGTTGATGGTGGCGCTCTCTCCCAGTCCGCTCAGCAAGTTGTAGGCTGCCTGAGCGTCATAGACCGCTCGAGGCAGCCCCTGAAAGCTCAACAGGCTCACCGTCTGCTGGTGCAGCTCGTCCATGGCCGCACGCCCAAACGCACTGGCCGGCTCCAGCACTGTGGCGGCCGCAAACTTCACCGGCGCGGCCAACTGCAGCCGCTCCAGCACCAGCGCCAGCGCCAACGCCGCCGGGTGCGCCGGTACCACCGCTGGAGTAAAAAGGTCGGCCGAAGCCGACACTGAACCCGGCCCGCCAAAGCCAAGCCAGGGCGCCCGCACCAGCACCCCCGGTTCCCGGTCCAATGCGCCACTCAAATCCAGCACCGTGGAGCCTGACCGCAAGGACTGCCGCCAGTGCTTGCGTGTCAGCGCTTCGGTCCCGGCAAAAAAGGTGAAGTCCACGCGCTCAAACGATTCCGCGTCAATCGCCTTGACGAAGGTGACTTCGTCCCCCACCTGGTCTAACTGCCCCTGCGCCTCTTCTTCGTCCAGCAGAACGAAGCTCGCCGCGGCCAGCGGCGACTCAGACAGAGCATCTTTCAACTCGCGCCCCAAGAGGGTAGAAGCTCCAGCAATCGCAATCTTGTACACAGGCTTCCTTTTTTCAGTTGGGGAACTACAAAGGTCTAAGCGATTCCGGCTCAGCCGGGACTCCATCCGGGTCGGCGATTTTGCCCGGCCGTCTTCGCCGCCGCCGTGTCCAGCCGTATGCCGCACGCGCAAAAATGCCGGAGAACATATACGTCAATCCAATCGCGAAGAAGATAAAATTGGAGTACCGGATCATGACGTAAAACACAATAGCCAACACAAAAATCAGCTGGAACGGATGGCTGCGCGAGAAGTTGATCTCCTTGCCTGACCAGAACCGCCAAGTACTCACCATCAGGAATCCGCTCAACCCCACAAGCACCAGCCAGGGAATGGCTATCCACCACGCCAGCACCGGATATCCGTAGCACAAATGAACGGTCGAAGCCAGAAACCCCGCCGCCGCGGGAATCGGCATCCCCACAAAATACTTGCGCCCCGGCCTTCCCGGATTGCGCGGCTGCGCATTGTGCGAGATGTTGAACCGCGCCAGCCGGGACACCCCGCCAATCAGAAACAGAAAGCAGATGAAGGCCCCGGCCTGGTGCAGATGCAGCAGCAATTGCGGGTTGATCGAGTCCGGAAGAAAGTGGAATCCCCACACCAGCGACAACAGGGCCGGCGCAACCCCAAACGTGATTGCGTCTGCCAGCGAATCCAGCTCTTTGCCAAAGTCGCTGGTGGTATTTGTCATGCGGGCAATGCGCCCGTCAAGCGTGTCAAACGGGATGGCGAACATGATAGCGATGGCTGCCCAGTCCAGGTGCGTATGCGCGTCGCCGGTGATGGCCTTGATGGTTTCGGTGATGGAAAAAAATCCGGCCGCAATGTTGCCGCACGTAAACAGCGACGGCAGCAGGTACATTCCCCGGCGCAGCCGCGCCTTGGCGTCGGCCTTGACCAGTGCCGGGTCGCGGCCGTTCATGCGCCCGCCCCGCCCGGCATGGCCGCCAGCACGCTCTCGCCGCCCTTCACCTTCTCACCCACCTTCACCTTGAGCGCCGCCTCGGCGGGCAGGATCACATCCACCCTGGAGCCAAACTTGATCAGCCCCACGCGCTGCCCGCGCTCGACAGTGTCGCCTTCGCTCAGCTTGAAGACGATCCGCCGTGCCAGCAGCCCCGCAATCTGTTTGAAAGTGACTTCGAACCCCTCGCCCCTCACCGTCACCGCATTCTGCTCGTTGCGGTCCGCCGAGGCCGGATTCATCGCGTTCAGATACTGGCCCTTCTGGTAATGAACACGGCTCAACACTCCGCCGATCGGCGAGCGGTTCACATGTACATTGAAAACGTTGAGGAAAATGCTGATCCGCTGTCGCGACCCTTGAGGAGTGGCAATCGTGACCGCCTCCGTCACCAGCCCGTCGCCGGGCGACACAATCAATCCTGCGCCAGTAGGAATCGTCCGTCGAGGATCGCGAAAAAACCACAGGAAAAACGCCGCCAGCAGCACCGGCGCAATACCCCACGCCCAATTGCCCGTAGCCCACTTGAGCAACCCCGCCACTACCAGCAAGCTCAATCCGTAGATGTAACCGTCGCGAACCATCGTCCCCAACGATTATACGGGCTTTTCACTTGTCTGCAGGCTCAGAGGCACCCTCACTCGGCAGACACCACGAACGGGAGAGCCGCGCGTGTCCCTCGAGCGCCGATACGGCTCGTCGATCCGGCCCGGCAATCAGCCCGCCAGTATCCTGATTCTCCTGCCTAGGCGATCGCCGGCAAACGGCGCTCCAGGGCAAAAATCAGATCCTTGGCGTGCAGCTTCAGTTTCTTCAGCCGCACTTCTTCCAGTTGTTCGTCCGCTGAGAGGTACGGCTTTCCGAGCAATTCTTCCAGCCGCTGAGCATAGCGATGATGTTCGGCATGCAGGCGATCAATCTCTTCGCTCAGCGTCGAATCCTGTATTTCCTCCATCAAGCACCTCCGTAGTTAACTGAAGACTTACATATACCGCTACCCGTGTGCAATCTGCAAGAGATAAAAACGGCAAAAAGTAACCTGAATCTGTGGATTTCGGAACGTGACACCTCCATGTGTGAGAGTCCGCACACCGATTGTGTCGAAAGTCCCGCGCCAGCCGCATAGCACCTCAAGCCAGATTCAGTCCCATCAGAACCGCATCTTCTTCCGGATCAGCATAGTAGCGCGGCCGCCGCCCGGTTTCCTTGAAACCCTGCGCCCGGTAGAAGCCCAGCGCCGCCCGGTTCGACGCCCGCACCTCCAGAATCAGCTCAGTCACCTGCTCCGCCCGCAGTTCCTCCAACAGCGCCCGAAGGAGCCGTCCGCCCACACCGCGCCGTTGTGCCTCTGCGGCCACTGCAATCGTCTCCAGTGCCGCCTCCGCCGCCACCATTCCAGCCACCAGGAACCCCGCAAGCGCGTCGCTCTCTCGTTCAACGGCAACCAGCGCAATCCTTCGCGGAATCTGCAGCGGGTTCATTGCCGCAACGTAGGCCGAGGCCTTCCAGTGCGGCGCTTCCGGCAAGCTCTCCCCAATCTCCAGGACGCGATCCAGATCTGCTTCGCTCATATGCCGAATCCGCACCTCCGCCGTCGAGGAATTCAAGCGCCCTCCGCCTTTGCAGCGCCCCCAAAGGCTTCCGCAGCAAAGATTTCAGCATCCGGCCGTCGCAGGTAATGCCCGTCCAGAAGCGCCAGATCCACGAAATCGCCTTGCGCGACGCGTACCGCACAAAGCCTCAGCGCATCCGCAGCCGTCGGCGCCATCGATCTGACCAGATCCACCCCCGGCCACGCCCCGCCCAACAACCCGGCAGCCGCATCGTCGCACACGGCAATCTGCGCGCCTGCCAGATCCATCGTACTCAGTTCTTCGGCCCCAACCAGAAGTTCCCGCGCAGCCACATTTTTCCCGCCGAGCCGCAAGTAAATCTCATGTCGATGCGCATCCAGAGCAGATGAATCCACCTGAGCCTTCCGGGCCAGAACTTCCAGCCGTGAAACCGCAACCACCGGAATCGGCGTTGCCTCCGCCAGTCCCTTTACCGCGCTCAAACCCACTCGCACGCCCGTAAAGCTCCCCGGACCATTGACTGCAACAATTGCATTCAGCTTCTTCAGTTCGACTCCAGAGCGCTTCAACAAATCGGAAACCGCTGCCACCAGCGTCGCCGAGTAGCTGCGACCTTCGAGTTCAATCTGCTCCACAACTTCAAAAACCTGCCCAATCAAAAGCCCCAGCGCCACGCTCCCGCGGTTCCCGCACGTATCAATGCCCAGTATGAGCTGCTTGGTCTGTGCAAAATCTACAGAAGAGTTTTGAGTCGGTCGCATAACCCCTTCAGCATGACACAGCGCCAACCGTTGCTTCCAGTCCGCCACGCTTCCAGGCCCGCTCCGAATCCTTTACTCTAAGAAAGCGCTATTACCAAAATCAGGCTTCTCCAGCCGACCAACGACTCAGCGACTCAGAGAAAGGGCGAGCACTGGCAGCAGCAGCCGCACTCTCGTTCCACGACACATGGCGTCCCCGCGCCAACCCATGGGTTATTGCCATCACCGTCACCCTGGCCACCTTCATGGAGGCCCTCGACACCTCCATCGCCAACGTAGCCATGCCGCACATCGGCGGATCGCTCTCCGCCAGCCGCGATGAAGCCACCTGGGTGCTCACCAGTTATCTGGTCGCCAACGCCGTCGTGCTGCCCATCAGCGGATGGATCGCCAACCGCATCGGCCGCAAGCGCTTTTACATGACCTGTGTCCTGCTCTTCACTACCGCCTCGCTGCTCTGCGGCCTCGCGCCCACGCTTGGCATCCTGGTCATCTGCCGCGTGCTTCAGGGCGCCGCCGGCGGAGGTCTGCAGCCCAGCGAGCAGTCCATCCTGGCCGACACTTTCTCCCCGCAAAAGCGAAGCATGGCCTTTGCTGTTTACGGCATGGCCGTTGTGCTGGCGCCGGTCCTCGGCCCCACCGTCGGCGGATGGATCGTCGACAACTACAGTTGGCGCTGGATCTTCTTCATCAACATCCCTGTGGGCATTCTGTCCCTCTACCTCACCAACCGCGTCGTCGAAGACCCGCCCTATCTCGCCGAAATCCGCAAGCGCCGCGAGGGCATCGACTACTGGGGCCTCGGCCTGCTCGTAGTCACCATCGGCGCATTGCAGATCATGCTCGACAAGGGCCAGGAAGACGACTGGTTCAGCTCCCATTTCATCGTGACTTGCACCGTCATCGCCGCCGTTGGCCTCGTGGTCTTCGTCTACCGCCAGCTCCACGTCGAGCATCCCATCCTCGACTTGCGCCTCTTTGCCCAGCGCAACGTGGGCACCACCATGTTCATCATGTTCACGGTCGGCGTTTCGCTTTATTCCTCCACAGTCCTGATCCCGCAGTTTCTCCAGGAGATCATGGGCTACTCCGCCCGGCAGGCTGGAATGGCCGTTTCTTCAGGCGGCATCGCGCTCATGTTCCTTTTTCCCGTAGCCGGAGCCATGGCGCCCAAGTTCGATCCGCGCCGATTGGTAGCCATGGGCTTCACCATCACCACCTTCGGCCTCTATCGCATGGCCGGACTCAATCTCAATGTCCCATTCGGCATGGCGGTAAGTTGGCGCGTTGTCATCGCGCTCGGCCTGCCCTTCCTCTTCATCCCCATCAACACCCTCTGCTACGCCGACGTTCCCCAGGAAAAATACAACGAGGTCAGCGGCATGTCCGCCCTCATGCGCAACCTCGGCGGATCCGTCGGCATCAGTTTTGTCACCACGCTGCTTGCCCGCCTAACGCAGAAGCACCTGGCCATGCTCGGCGCTCATACAGTCACAGGCAACGGCCCCTTTGACGCGCTAAAATCCGGCCTCGCTGGAGCGTGGATGAAGCGTGGCGCTGGCTCCATGCCCGACGCCGTGCAGCGCGCAGGCGCACAAATCTACGGCATGGCCCAGATCCAGGCCCGCCTGCTGGCCTATGTCGACGTAATCTGGATCCTGGTCGCCCTGACCTCGATCCTGATTCCGCTGCCCTTCCTGATGAAGAGGCCAAAGAAGCTGGGACCCGCGTCCGCGGCGCACTGAGTAGAGCTTTCGTTTTCGCCGCAGTTCTCCGTGCCCCATCCATTCCGTCCGCCGCGGCGGATTCCGCGGAATGGGTGGGATCCCAATAACGCCCATGGCTTCACGATTTCAGAAAATGCTTATACCGCCGCCAGCGCCTGCTCCAGGTCCGCAATCAGGTCTTCCTTGTCCTCAATTCCGATCGACAGCCTAACCAGTCCCTGCGTGATCCCCAACCGCTCGCGCTCCTCATCGCTCAGCGCCGCATGCGTCGTGGTCGCCGAGTGAGAAGCCAGCGACTCCACACCGCCAAGCGACTCCGCGCTCAGAATCAGCTTCATCGCTCCAAGGAATCTTCCCGCAGCCTCCGTCGTTCCCAGGTCAAAGCTCATCATCGAGCCAAAGCCCTTCTGCTGCCGCACCGCCAGTTCATGCTGCGGATGGCTCTTCAGACCTGGATAGGCCAGCCGCTTCAACTTCGGCTGCGTTGAAAGGAACTCCGCGACCGCGCGCCCATTTTCCTCGTGCGCCTTCATCCTCAACGGCAGTGTCTTGATGCCGCGCAGCACCAGGAAGCACTCGAACGGCGAAAGAATTCCGCCCGCCGCCTTTTGCACCAGCAGAAACCGCTCCTTGTGCTCCGGCTTCGATCCGATTAGCGCCCCGCCCAGCCCATCCGAATGGCCGTTCAGAAATTTCGTCGTCGAATGCATCACGATGTCCGCTCCCAACGCCAACGGGCTCTGAAGCACCGGCGACATGAACGTGTTGTCCACGCTGACCTCAACCCCATGAGCATGCGCAATCGCGCTCGCCGCCGCAATGTCGGTCAGCGACATGATGGGATTGGTCGGAGTCTCCACGTGAATCAGCTTGGTCGTCGGCTTGATTGCCGCTTCCACAGCCTTCAGGTCGCCCGTATCCACATACTCAATCTCAATCCCATAGTTCCGCACCACCAGGTTGAACAGCCGCTGCGTCCCCCCATAGACATTATGCGAACAGATCACATGGTCGCCCGCGTGCAGCGTAGCCACCAGCGCATAGATTGCCGCCATCCCGCTCGAGAATGCGTGACCGCTTGTCCCGCCTTCCAGCGCCGCCAACGCCTCTTCAAGCCGGTCCCGTGTCGGATTCCCGGCGCGCGAGTAGTCCCACCCCTTGTCCGTGCCGATCCCGGTCAGCTCAAAGGTCGATGAAAGGTAAACCGGCACATTCACCGCGCCCGTCAAAGGGTCTGGATATTGTCCCGCATGCACAGCGAGTGTCGAGTATTTGTAATCAGGCATCGTCAGCTTCTAGCTCCTGGGCATTAGATTATCGCGTCAGGGGCGAGGGCACTGCTGAACTGCGTGCTCCCGTCCCAATTCCCAGAAATCTGTCATCCTGAGCGGAGCGTAGTTCAGCGGAGTCGAAGGACCTGCATTTGCTCCTCGGTTTGCCACCTACAGATTGTCATCCTCGCCCTTTCGGGCTACAGTTCAATCTCATGGACCAGAAATCATACTTCACCTACATAGTGGCCAGCCGAAGTCTAACCCTGTACATCGGAATGACCGGTGGTTTGCGAAGAAGGGTATTTGAACACAAACGAAAGCTGCACGAAGGATTTTCGTCGACTTACAACTGCAATCGCCTTGTCTGGTTCGAGCGATTTATGGATCCCCGCAACGCCATTGCTCGCGAAAAGCAATTAAAGGGTTGGACGCGCGCGAAGAAGATCGACCTTATCGCCAAGACCAATTCCACCTGGATCGATTTGAGCGAGACCTGGTTTACTGCAGAGGAATTAGCGTGGATACCCAAATAAATGCAGGTCCTTCGACTCCGCTGAAGTACGCTTCGCTCAGGATGACAAACTTAATCGAAATAGCAATATAAGAAACGGCGAGCACGAACAGAGCTCACACCCCACCCTCAAGAATCTTCTTCGACAAATACCGCTCCGCCGAGCCCGGAGTAATCACTGCAACCTCGGCATTACTTCGCGCTCACCCTCAGCAGCAAAACGCCATGCGACGCAACCGTCGCTGAATACACGCCGCTCGAAAACGTCACGTCCTGGTGCGCCCACAGGTCCCGCGCATTCTTCACCGGTCCGCCGAGTCCCAGATCGCTGGCCTTCACCGTGGTCAGCGCCGCGGCCGATCCAAGATTGACCACGCCCACCGCCACGCCGCCATTGGCCAGCGGCTTCACCCACGTCTCCAGATCGCCATTCTTCACCGGCGACGCTTGCTTTCCGAGCGGATCCTGATCGATCGCGATCACTTCCTTGTTCAACAGAATTGCCTTGGTGGCGTCCGTCATTGTGCGCACATCGTTGCCGGCCAGCAGCGGCGAGGCCACCAGCGCCCACAGGCTCATGTGCGTACGGTATTCATCGTCCGTCATGTGCCCGTTGCCGATCTCCAGCATGTCCGGATCGTTCCAGTGCCCCGGCCCCGCAAACGGCGCCGTCGGAACCTGCTTTTCCACATCCCCGATCATGCTCGACCACTCGTCGCGTATGTCGCCCGTCGTGCGCCACAGATTGCCGCCCACCGCCGGGCCCCACTTCTCTACGCTGCCCCAACCGTATTCGCACAGGCTATAGACAATCGGCCTGCCCGTCGCCCTCAGTGCGTCGCCCATCTTTTGGTACACAGGCTGCAACGCATCGTTCTTGTAGACATTTCTGGCGCTGCACCAGTCGTACTTCAGATAGTCCACTCCCCACGCGGCCCAGGTCTTCGCATCCTGTTCCTCATGCCCATAACTGGCCGGATAACCGGCGCACGTCCGCGGCCCCGGTCCCGAATAAATGCCCAGCTTCAACCCTTTTGAATGCACATAATCCGCCAGCGCTTTCATGTCCGGAAACTTGTGGTTCGACTGCAGGTTTCCCTGCGCGTCGCGCACGCCTTCCCAGGTGTCGTCGATGTTCAGATAGATGTAGCCCGCATCGCGCATTCCGCTTGATACCAGCGCGTCGGCCATCGTCCGCACCGTCTGGTCGTCGATTCGTCCCGCAAACAAATTCCAACTGTTCCACCCCATCGGCGGAGTCTTCGCCAGGCCGTTGTCCGGTACATTGTGCAGCGGCGGAGGCTCAATGTAGCTCACTGTCGAAATATCATCGGCCGCGGCGGCCGGCTTTGCCAGCACAGGACGACGCCCTCGCTCCATTCCATGCAACTCCCCGTTCACCAGGTCGCCTGTAAGAAACGGCCTCGTCGGCTCCCAGGAAGCAAAAAGTTCGAAGTGGTTCCCGGCCGCAGTGCCTTTCAGGTCCACGCCATAGTCCAGGCTCTTCAGCGTTCCGGTCAGGTCGTTGCCGTTCTGCTTCAGTTCCAGAATCCATTTCTGCTGCTCGCCGTTATCCAACGTTTTGCCTGGCTGCATCCAGCGTCCCGAAAGACTCTGCCCGAAGCCCGCACCCGCCAGCACCACCACGCACAGCGACAACGCAGCAGACTTGGCCGCTGCACCCATCAGGTTGTTCCAACAACGCTCTTTTCTCATCACCCTCAACCTCCATTCGACAGCACAGCGCTCCCGCCGTACATAACCAACCGCGACCGGACCGTTGTCCCTTCCTAAACGCCGCCCTCAAATATCTTCTTCGACAAATACCGCTCCGCCGAGTCCGGAATAATCACTGCAACCCGCTTTCCGGCGCCAAGCTCTCGCGCCAACTCGACTGCCGCAAATACCGCTGCACCAGAACTCGAACCGCCCACCAGACCCTCTTCGGCAGCCAGGCGCTTGACCATATCGAATGCGTCCTTGTCAGCCACCGCCACAATCCGGTCGCACACATCGCGGTGAAACGTCTCCGGGACAAAGCTCACGCCAATCCCCTCCACCTTGTGCTTGCCCGGAGCCCCACCCTGCAGAATCGAACCCTCCGTCTCGACAGCCACGTTCATAACCGCTCGGTTATGCTCTTTCAGAAAGCGCGCCACGCCAGAGAACGTCCCGCCCGTCCCTACGCCAGCCACAAAGCCGTCGACCCGGCCCTCCAACTGCTCCCAGATTTCAACCGCCGTCGTGTCGTGGTGGAACTGCGGATTGGCCTGGTTCTGAAACTGCAGCGCCGTAAACGACCCTGGAATCTCCGCTCCTGCCGCACGCGCCTGCCGAATCGCACCCGCCATGCCCTCGTCTTCAGGAGTCCGAATCACCTCCGCGCCAAACCCGCGCATCAGGATGCACTTCTCCTCGGCAAACCCCTCCGGCACAAACAGCTTCACCCTGTAGCCACGATTCACCCCAATCAGCGCCAGGCCGACGCCCGTATTCCCCGCCGTGGCCTCAATAATCGTCGACCCCGGCCGCAGCAGTCCCCGCGCCTCCGCGTCCAGAATCATGCCCAGCGCCGCGCGATCCTTGATGCTCCCACCCGGGTTCAGGAACTCGAGCTTGGCAAACACCGCTGCTGCCGGCGTGGGCGACAGCCGGGCCAGTTGCAGCATGGGCGTCTGCCCCACAAATTGAGTGATATCTGAACCAATTCGGAGAGCGGGTGAGGTCGAACTTTCTGCTGCCATGGCAGGTCCAGTCTATCGCACGGCCCACCTGGCAATGCGGGCCTACTTCTTGTCCGCCCCCGCGTCCTTCTTCGCCGCCCGCACCACCGGGAAATAACCCGTGCGCGTCCGCACCGTCAGCTTGCCCAACCCCTTGGCTTCCGCATTCAACTGCACCCGCCGGAAGCCCGGCTCCGTAGTCGGCTTGGTCGAATGGTAGCCGAGCGTGTACTGGTTGCGAATGTCTCTGGCCACCTCGGCCGCAATCTGGTCAATCTGCTCGATCGATTTGGGGAAGAACGCGATCCCGCCCGTCTCCGTGGAAAGCATCTCGAGCGCCCTCCGCGCATGCCGCACCTCGGCATGGCTCATCTCATCCCCAAACAAAAGTCCGATCGAGTAAATCACCGGCCCGGACAACTGTTGCACCCGACGAATCGTCTGCTCCAGGTTCAGTGTCGATGCATTGTCCTCGCCATCCGTAATCAGGATGAGCACTTGCTTGGGTCGTTTGGCATCAGCCGCCAGCTTATCCGCCGACGCCACCACCGCATCGTAAAGCGCCGTCCCGCCGCGCGATTCAATGTGCCCCAACCCGTCTCGAAGCTTGTTCACGTCCGAGGTAAATTCCTGGTCGATGAACGCCTCATCTGAGAAGTTCACCACGAATGCCTCGTCCTGCGGATTTGAAGCCTGAATCAAGTCCAAAGCGCTCTTGTTCACCGAAGGCCGCTTGCGTGACATCGATCCCGAGTTGTCCACCACCAGAGCAATCGAAACCGGAAGGTCGGTGTGCTGGAAGCTGATGATGCTCTGCTTCACCCCGTCCTCGAATGCCTCGAAATTGTCCCTCTTCAGATCTGGAACCAGCTTGTTGCCGTCAAGCACCGTCGCGTTCAGCACCACCTCTTCCACATCGGTGTGCAGAACGTAGCCAGCTGGTTCCTTGCGCAGCGGCCCGGCGCTGGTTGTGGGCAACTCCACATCGGGCGAACGCACCGGATCGCGGTCCACCGTGAGGGGCGGAGCCTGGCCAGGCTGCGGAGGAATGGGCGTGGCTTGCGAAGCCGGCGAGGCCGACGGCGAGGACGGGGGGCTGGGTGTTTGTTGTGCCCCGAGCGCCAACGCCGCTCCGGCAAGAAGAGTCGCGAGAATCGCGTTATTGCAAAGGCGCATAGTAGCCGGTGCGAGCATGGACAGTCAGCGGAGGCAATCCTGGTGGAGGGTTCACCTTCACCTTCACTTTACGCCACTTGCCATCGCGGGTCAGGTCCTTGGGCCGGTAGCCGATCATATATTGGTTACGCAATTCGGTGGAAATCTTTTCCGCAATGTCGCCCATCTCGGCAATATCGTCCACCCGGAACAGCCGCCCGCCCGTCTCCTCGCTCAGATCGTTTAACAATTGCGGCCCAGCGCGCTCCTCCGGCGTGGGCGCGTAAGGATCGAAGATGCCGATCGAGTAGATCTCCACATCCGACTCCCGCACCTGCGACCGCACTTCTCCCTCGGTATACCTGGAGCGGTTGTCGCCCCCGTCTGAAACCACCAGGATCGCCTTGCGCTCGTGACGCGCATCCTTCATCTTGGCCACGCCATAGTAAATTGCGTCAAGCAGCGCAGTGCGATGCCCGCTGCGCACGGTCGCCAGTCGCGCCTGGATGTCTTCCACCGAACTGGTGAAATCTTCAATCAACTCCGGCCGGTCGTTGAAGCCGATCACGAAAAACTCATCCTGCGGATTGGCCGTCTTGATGAACTGCAGAATCGATTCGCGCGCCCTAATCAGCTTCGAGGTCATTGATCCGGAAAGATCGAAGACAATGCCGATCGAAACCGGCGCATCCTCGCTGGCAAAGCTGACGATCTTCTGCTGTCCGTTGTTCTCAAAAACCCCAAAATCTTCCTGCTCCAACCCCGTCACAAGACGGTTCATGGGATCGGTCACCGTCACCGGGACCAGCACCATGTCCACATTCAACCTGATCCGCGAACCGGGATGAATCTTCAGCGCATCCGGCCCTGTCGCCGCGGGTGCTTCTGCTCCCTTGGGCTCTTCCGCTCCGGGCGTTGCAGTCCCTGGTGGCGGCACATGAACCTTGTCCAGGGGCGGATCCTGGGCTTGCATCTGCACGGCGCACAACGCGATTGCAAACACGGGAGCCAATCCGAAAATACCCCACCAGCGCCGGATCACCCGCCAGCTCTCGACAGCGTTCCTTCGGTTTTGCGGGAATGCAAACATTTTATAGCCGCACACTACGGAATGAAGCCGATATTAGCACGGTTGGCGCATGCCTGGTGTCACACCCTTGTCATCGGTTTGTCGCGTGTCAATAGCCTTTTAAGCTAATCTCTCCGGCGCGCCCCGTGGGTTACAATCGACCTTAGAGCGTGTTATGAGCGCACACAAGTTCCCTACCTTCTGATGGTTGGACTCGCGTCCGCAAATTTCGCCGCTTCATACGGAGTAATTCCTTTCATATGGCACGCATCTATCCGTTTCGCGCCTGGCGCTACAATCCTTCCACCGTGCGCCTGGACGATGTTGTGACCCAGCCCTACGACAAGATCTCCCCAGCCATGCAGCAGGCCTACTACCAGCGCAGCCCCTTCAACCTGGTCCGCATCATCCTCGGCCTGCCGGAGCTCTTCGATGCCGAGCGTGGCGAAAGTGTCTACACCCGCGCCGCCCGCGACTTTCGCGCCTGGCGCGATCAAGGCGTCCTCGTTCAGGAAAAGGATCCCGTTGTCTTCGCCTACTCGCAGCGTTTCAAGGTTCCCGGCTCAGACATAATCAAGACCCGCCGCGGTTTTATCGCCCTCGGCAAGCTCCACGACTACGCCGATCAGGTTGTCTTCCGCCATGAGCAGACCCTCTCGAAACCGAAAAGCGACCGCCTCAACCTGCTCAAAGCTACCCACGCTCATTTCGGCCAGATCTTCATGCTTTACTCTGACCCGGCACTCAGTGTGGAAAGGATTCTGTACGACGGCGCCGGCCCTGCCGAAGCCGAAGTTACCGACGAATACGGCGTGCTTCACCGCCTGTGGCGGGTAGGCGACCCGGCGGCCATCCGCCTGCTCTCGACCGCCATGGCCGATAAGAAGCTCATCATCGCCGACGGCCACCACCGCTACGAGACGGCCCTCAACTACTCGCGAGAGAACCAATTCAAGTCACATGTGGCCGCCGCAGCCCTGCCCTCCGAGCACAACCCCAGCGACTTGCCTCAGCCGGCCAACCCCGAAGCCGCCGTCATGATGACCTTCGTCAACATGGATTCCGACGGCCTCGTGATTTTGCCCACCCACCGCGTGGTCCACAGTCTCGCCAGCTTTGACCCCGTAGCCTTCGCCATCGCTGCCAAAGAGTTCTTCTTTGTCGACGCACTCGCCGAAGAAGACGCATCCGCCTACATCAAGCTGCTCTGCAGCCAGCAAGGCACAGCCTTCGTTGCCGTGACCCGCTCCGGCGCTCTTCTGCTGCGCTCCAAACCGGAGTCCGTAGCCGCCGCACTGGCTGACTTGCCCGAACGCCAACGCCAACTCGACTTGAGCCATCTGCACTCCATCATCCTCGACCGCCTTCTTGGCCTCGATGCCGAAAAGGTCCGCGAGCAGACCAACCTCCGCTACCTCCGTGACGCCGGCGAAGCCGTTGAGCAGGTCCGCCGCGGCGAGGCCGACGTCAGCTTTCTCACCAACCCTGTCTCTATGGAGCAACTCCGGGAAGTGGCCTTCGCCGGCGATGTCATGCCGCAAAAGTCCACCGACTTCTTTCCCAAGCTGCTCAGCGGCCTGGCCATCTATGCGCTGGAGTAAGATTGTCTTCGGGAAGTGCTCGCTGTTGTGGACCTTCGCAGCCATTGTCGCGGCAGCCACTTCCATGCCTGCCGTTCCGCAAGCACCGCCCGCTCCCCAATCCCAGATCGCGCCAGCTCCAGCTCCTCAGCCTGCTCCCGCGCCGTCCCGGTTCGTTGTGCTCCTCGATGCTGCCCACGGCGGCGACGACCCAGGCGGACGCCTCACCAACCAGGCCGAAAAAGACTTCACCCTGGCCCTCAGCGTCCGTCTGCGCTCATTGCTCGCCGCTCGAGGTTTCCAGGTCATCACCACCCGCGAGTCCGACTCCGCCGTCGACAGCGACCGCCGCGCGGAGATCGCCAATCGCGTCAACCCCCAGGCCTGCCTCAGCCTGCACGGTTCTGAAACCGGCTCCGGTGTCCACCTGTTTACCTCCTCGCTCGCGCCTTCGGCCCCCAGCCGAATTCCGGCGTGGAAGACCGCGCAATCCGCCTGGGTGACGCGCAGCCTGTCGCTTGCAGGTGTCGTCAATGCGGCCCTCTTGCATGCGGGCATTTCAATCACGCTCGGCCGCACCGCGCTGCCCGCCATCGACAGCATGACCTGCCCCGCCATCGCCATTGAAATAGCTCCAGACCAACCATCCGGCAGCACCACGAAGACTGATCTGGACGATCCCGCCTACCAGGCGCGCGTAGCCGAAGCGCTGGCAGCCGCGTTGCTGGAGTGGAAGACAGAGGAGCATCGGCCATGATTGCCCGCCACCAGACCATCCTCTTCATCGTGCTGCTGGCTGCCTCCATCGCCATGGGCGTGGGTCTGTGGCGTCAACTCGACCGCGCCCACCAACGACTGCTCAAAGGTGTGGACTCGACGCCGACCCAAGCCCCCCAAGTTGCCCCCGCCGAACGAGCCACTCTCCTGGTTGCCAGCGACGCCGACAATTCCCTGTTGGCACAGGTTCAAACCCTGCCCATTCCTCAGGATCCCGGCGCACGCGCCCGGCTGGTTCTCGGCAAGCTGCTCGACCTCTACGCCGCTCCCGACGCCGCCCACCCCGTCCCCGGCGGCGCCAAATCTATCGCCCAGGTCTTTCTGATGCCTGCGCCCAACCTTGCCGCCAATCCAGCGAAGCCCGGACTTGCCGAACCTCAGCCCACCGCCTCAGAGTTGGCGGTCGTCAACCTCACCGGCAGCTTTGCCGCCAACCACCCCTCTGGTCTGGAAACCGAGTCTCTCACCGTACTCTCCATCTGCGGCACCCTCCACGCCAATCTGCCCGGCGTCACTCAAGTACGCTTCATCGTCGACGGCCAGCCCCGCGCCACTCTCGCCGGCCACGCGGATCTCACCCGCACCTACCTCGCCGCGGACACCGTCCCCTCCGAGGGCGTCCACCCGTGACCGGGACATCTCAGTTCGAATGAACAGGCTGTTTCCATTCCGCCAAATTCGCAGTATGATGAATCATTCGCCATGCCCAAGTCGGTTCACATCACCGCTCCCCGTCCCACCCTTGAGGAGTGGGCGAGACACTTCCCCATCTCCAAAGCGCGGAAGAGAGCGTTACAGGCACTTGTGGACGAGTTCAAAGCTAGACTTTCCAATCGGGAAGAGGTGCCTGTGAACTCTATCGAACCGGAAAAGAGGCGCAAGCGTGCCTCCGCTGCCTGACCCAAAGGGCGTTTTCCTGAACATTCCTTATGACGAAGAATTCATTAGCCTCTATGTCGCTTATATTATCGGGCTCTGCCAATTGGACCTGGTCCCTCATCTTGCCTCTGAAATCCCGGGTGGGGATCGCAGGCTCAATAAAATCTTCAAACTCATCCAAAGCTGCCGCTATTCCATTCACGATCTCTCCCGAGTAGAAGTGAGTGTTGCGCCCTCGGCAACGCCTCGGTTCAATATGCCCTTGGAATTGGGTATGACCATCACCTGGCAAAAACTACACCCCAGCCGCCATGACTGGTTTGTTTGGGAATCGGAGCCCTATCGAATCCAAAGATCGGCCAGCGATCTGAACGGAACTGATGCCAATATCCACAAGGGAACGCCGGAAGGCGTTCTCAGTGAACTACGCAACGCCTTCCCCCGAGACAAGATGCCGTCCGTCCCGGATATCTTTGGGGTTTATCGCTTCGTTTATAACCAACTCAATGCGATTCTCTTGAAACACGGAACGAGCAATCCATACTCGAGAAGCGTCTTCATCGAACTGTGCTGGTTATCCAAGCTTCTGGCAGATTTTTTCCACTTCACCAAACCTGCGGTTTGAGAATCATGACCACCACCATTGGCGTCTTCGATTCCGGCTTTGGCGGCCTCACCGTCCTGCGCGCCCTGATTGAGCGGCTCCCGCACGCCAATTTCGCCTTCCTAGGCGACACCGCCCGCCTGCCCTATGGCTCCAAATCCCGCCGCACCATCGCCCGCTACGCCGCTGAAAGCGCACAGTTCCTGGTCCGCGAGCAGGGCGCCGAATTCCTCGTCATCGCCTGCAATACCGCCAGCGCCCTGGCGCTCGACGCCATTCAGGGTGCCGTGTCTGTTCCGGTCCTCGGTGTGATCGAGCCGGGCGCAGCAGCCGCCCGCGCCGCCACCTGCACCGGCGATGCGCTGGTCATCGCCACCGACGCCACCGTGCAAAGCCACGCCTACGCCGCCGCCTGCCACGCCGAGGGCCTCCGATCCATTGAAAAAGCTTGCCCGCTGCTCGTCCCGCTCGTTGAAGAAGGCTGGATTAGCCACCCCATCACCGCAGAAGTCATCCGCATCTACCTCGCTGAACTAACCGCTGAAGCGGCCGTCGCGGGCCTCAACCCCGACGTCCTCGTCCTCGGCTGCACTCATTACCCGCTTCTCCGTCCGCTCCTTGAAGCCGCAGTCCCAGCCGGCGTCCGCGTCATCGACTCCGCCCAGGCGGCCGCCGAAGCCGCCTTCCATCGCATCAATGGTCACGTCGCCCCGCAAGCCACTGACGTCCCCGCCTCACCCACCAGCATTCGCTGCTTCGCCACCGACTCCGTCGAAAAATTTGAACGCCTCGGCTCCCGCTTCTTAGGTCACCCCGTCGGCCAGGTCCAACTCGTCGACCTCGGCGGCTAACAAACCTCAAGCCCAGGCATCAGAACTGGGCGTCCCACCTGGGCGCCCTCTGGGCACGACGCATTTGCTTTTGTCGCTAGGGTGGGATGGCACGACTCCCCTTCACGCCCCTTCGCGGCTGCTATCCTGTTACTTACTGTGCGCGGCCCTGTGCGGCCCCCGGAGGAACAAAAGCAAGCATGATCGATCTGAAAGGCAAGACGGCCGTAGTCTTCGGCCTGGCCAACAAGCGTTCCATTGCATGGGGCATAGCCCAGAAACTCCACCAGGCCGGCGCAACCCTCGCCATCTGTTATCAGAACGACCGCATGAAGCAGGAAGCCCAGAGCCTCATCGACGACCTGCCCGGCGCCTCGGGCTTCCAATGCGATGTGTCAAGCGATAGTGAAATCGACACCCTCTTCGCCGCCCTCAAAGAGAGTTACACCAAGCTCGACATCCTCGTCCACGCCGTGGCCTTTGCCCCTGCATCCGAGTTGCGCGGCGACTTCCTCTTGACCAGCCGCGAAGGCTTCCGCACCGCCATGGACGTCAGCGTCTACTCGCTCATCGCCGTCACCCGCGCCGCTGCGCCGCTCATGACCGACGGCGGCAGCATCATCACCCTCAGCTTCTACGCCGCCCAGAAGGTCGTCCCCAACTACAACGTGATGGCCATCGCCAAGGCCGGCCTCGAATGCACCGTCCGCTACCTGGCATGGACCCTCGGCTCCAAGAACATCCGCGTCAACGCCATCTCCGCCGGTCCCATCAAGACGTTAGCAGCCCGCGGCGTCGGCGACCTCAGCGAGATGCTCAAGTCCCATTCCGACCGCGCCCCCCTGCACCGCAACGTAGATCAATTAGAAGTAGGCGGCGCAGCCCTGTTCCTGGCCAGCGACCTCTCCAGCGCCATCACCGGCGAAGTCATGTACGTAGACTCCGGCTACAACATCATGGGCTTCTAAATCCGGTCCCGAGCCGCACGGAGGGAGCAGGGGCCTTCAGGCCCCTGAATCAAGCCCTGCAACAAGATCGGCTTAAGCCGCGGGCCCTTCATCCCCGGACGAACGCCTTCCCCCAATCCCTCCCCAAGTCCCGCCATCTCAAAATAAGGACCACCCGCGGACTTTCCCTTCCGATATGGCGGCCTCCCGGCTGGCTCCCAATTGATCAGTTGCCGTCGAGCCTCGATCCGAAATTTCGCCAAAACTCAAAATCTGATTGACATAAAGCACAAACGAATGGACACTGGCATAGTCTAACTATGTTAGTCGGCTGAAAGCCGTGAGGTGACCGTGAATCGTGACGAGATTCCCCCTGGAACGCTTTACCTCCTGATCCTGAAAACCCTTGCACGGCAAGGCGAATTGCACGGGTATGAGATTGCCGACTCCATCCAGCGCACTTCCGACGACGTGCTGCAGGTGGAAGAAGGCTCGCTCTATCCGGCACTCCAGCGCATGCTCATCAAGGGGTGGGTCACTGCAAAGTGGGGTACCACGGCGGGCAATCGGCGCGCGCGCTACTACCGGCTCACCGAAGGCGGCCGCAAGCAATTGGCGCTTGAAGTGTCTCAGTTCGAGCGCGTCGTCGGGGCAATCGCACGGGTGATTCAAACCGCGTGAGGAGGCTGGAGCGATGGACTGGCTGAAACAGCTTGGACGGCGAATTGGCATGTTGCTGCATCGGCGCCAGTTTCGCGCCGACCTCGAGCAGGAGATGCAACTGCATGTTGACCTCCGGCAAAAGCAACAGGGGGAGTTGGGAATGCCGCAAGATGAGGCAGGCTTTGCGGCGCGCCGCCGGTTTGGAAACCCGACGCTAATCAAGGAGAAGAGCCAGATGACGTGGGGATGGAGTTGGTTGGAGAGCCTGGCGCAGGATGTGCTCTACGGCGTGCGCGCCATGCTTCGCAGTCCTGGCCTGACGATTGTGGCCCTCTTGTCGCTGGCGCTCGGCATTGGTGCCAATACGGCCATCTTTACATTCATGGACGCCGTAATGCTGAGATCGCTGCCGGTGAAGGACCCCAGTAAGCTAGTGGTATTGGGCTCTGGGGAAGCTGATGGCATCACCGACGCATTCGCTGCAACAGACCTCTACTCCTACCCCTTCTATCGCCAGATGCAGCAAAGGAATCAGGTCTTCTCTGACGTGGCTGCCATCTTCAGCATGACCAACGATGTGCATGGTTTTGTTTCTGAGCGCAGCGAAGCTGAGCCGATGAAGATCCAGCTTGTCTCCGGCACATATTTCCAGTTGCTTGGCGTGCATGCCCTGATGGGCCGAACCATCGCTGAGAACGACGACAACTCCGAGGGGAACCATCCCGTTGCTGTCGTCAGCTATGCATGGTGGACCCGTAGCCTGGCGCGCGATCCAGGTGTGCTCAACCAGAACCTCAGAATCGGCTCGACAGCCTTCTCCATCGTCGGTGTTGCGCCGCCGGAGTTCTTTGGCACCAAGGTCGGCGAATCGCCTGACATCTGGATTCCACTGTCGATGGTTCAGGCTGTACCCCCGCACTGGTCGGGATACAAAGACAACTCCTACGAGTCCCTTCTCATCATGGGGCGTTTGAACCCCGGCACCAGCGTGGAGCAGGCTTCAACGAATGTCAACCTCGTATTTCAGCAAATTTATCGGCAACTCCTCGGTACTTCACCTGACGGGCCGGACACGCAAAAGAACCGCGAGCTTTTGGCAAAGAGGCACATTCAGATCACGCCCATGGCTACCGGCATATCGGATTTGCGCAGCGAGCTTTCCGCGCCGTTGAAGCTCCTGATGATCGTGGTCGCCCTGGTGTTGCTGATCGCCTGTGCCAATATTGCCAATCTGCTGCTTGCCCGCTCCACTGCAAGAGCACGCGAGCTCGCCGTCCGACAGGCACTGGGAGCCGGTCGAATGCGAATCGTCCGCCAGTTATTGACTGAAAGCCTCACCCTCGCGCTCGCGGGCGGCGCGCTCGGCATTGCGTTCGCCGCAGTCGCAAACCGATTGCTGCTGCGCATGGTTTCCGGCGCCGAGACTTTGCCACTGGATGTCTCCCTCAATACCAACCTGTTGCTGTTCACGCTGGGTGTCACGCTCTTTACGGCGGCGCTGTTTGGCACCATCCCCGCACTGCGCGCCACACGGCTGCAACTGACCGACTCGCTGAAGGACGGCCGCGGCGCATCGGGCAATGCGGCTAAAAGCCCACTGGCCAGGGCGCTGGTCATTTCCCAGGTTGCATTTTCGCTCGTGCTGCTGGTCGGCGCCGGTCTGTTTCTCCGAACCATCGTCAATCTCAACAATGTTGAGACGGGATTCAATAAGCAGAATGTCCTCGTCCTGCAGGCAGACGAAAGTTCCGCCGGCTACAAAGAGGACGACCCTCGCCTCATTCCATTGCGCCAGCAGATTGAGCAGCGGCTCAGCGCGCTTCCCGGCGTGAGCGCAGCCAGCTACTCGGCCTTCACGTTTAATGAGGGAAGCTGGAATGGCACAATCTATGTGCAGGGATACGACAACAACAAGGATGTCGATGTGAACCACAACGTCATTGGCAACGATTATTTTCGCGCCATGCAGATTCCGTTGCTGGCCGGCCGTGGCTTCGGACCGCAGGACACAGCCACGTCACCCAAGGTTGCTGTGATCAGCGAACATATGGCCCGCACTCTGTTTCCCGCGGGCTCTCCCATCGGACGTCATTACGGAAATGGAGGCCAGCAACATGCCAACGACATCGAAGTGATCGGCGTGGCAAAAGACGTGAAGTTCCAGGACCTCGCTGAATCTGCCACCCCATTGGACTACTACCCCTACACACAAACGCCAGGCTACATTCATGATCTGGATGTTCGCTATACGGGAGACCTGGGCTCCATTTCATCCGCTGTGCAAAAGACCATTCACAGCATAGATCGCAATTTGCCCATCAATCATGTCATTACGCTGGACGAGCAAGTGACTCTATCGACGAGGTCCTCAATTCTTATCGCGCAGCTCTCCACCTTCTTCGGACTGCTCGCCGTCTTTCTTTCCAGCATCGGCATCTACGGTCTCATGTCGTACGTCGTCAGCAGGCGAACCAATGAGATTGGCATTCGCATGGCGCTGGGCGCAGATCGTTCAGTGATCCGATGGCAGGTGATGAGGGAGATTGTCCTGCTGGTCGGCGTAGGAATTGCAATCGGCATCCCGGTCACTTTGGCCTCTGCCCGGCTGGTCACGAGTATGCTGTTTGGCCTGCACGGGACCGATCCGCTGAATCTTCTTGAAGCAATCAGTTTGCTGCTCTCTGTAGCCGCGTTAGCGGGTTACCTGCCCGCGCGCCAGGCATCGCGAGTCGATCCAATGGTCGCGTTGCGCTACGAATGAGCGGCTCTGTTCCGCAAGAGCCAGCTCGAACTCGACACCGCACCCTTCAGCACACGGAAGGAGCATGGGCCTGACGGAGGGAGCGTGGGCTCTCGCGGAGGGAGCATGGGCCTTACGGAGGGAGCAGGGGCCTTCAGGCCCCTGAATCGAGCTCTGCAACAAGATCGGCTTTAGCCGCGGGCCTTTCGGTCCTGCCGAAAAGCCCTGAAAATGTGTCAGCCTTCATCCCCGCGACGAATGCCTTCCGCCAATCCCTCCCAAATCCCCAGCTCTGCCGAACCGGCCCCCACCCCCTAAAGACCGCCCTCTGCCATTGATCCCTTGATTCTCAAATCCCGCCATCGCGAACAGCGTCTCACGCTCGGTTCCCCAAAGACTGTCTCTCGGACTCAAACGACTAAAGCATCGATCATTCTTTGCCGTCGAGCTTCAAGTCGCCGAAATCATTGCATAATCGACTGTTCCATGGCACGTCCCGGCCTGAACTCCTTCCAGGAAAATGCGCCCGATTCCTGAAGTATCTTGACATCGCTCGTCTAGTCGACGTACTATCGCCCGCGCTCGAATGAACGATCAAACAAACGCGCCGAAAAGCTGCGCCCGACAAAGCGAAAGCGCCAACCTTTCCTGGAGCTGTAGCCATGAGTTTCCGGATTCGTACCTCGCACCTCGTGAGCAGGAGGAGTGCGTCCCGCTTCCTCCTGCTTTTGCTAACCTCATTTGCGTCAATCCAGGCCTTTGCCCAGTCCGATCCCCCCATTCCAGCCGGCGACATCCGTATCCACTACTTTCGGCCGGACGGCAACTATAGCGGCTGGACGGTCTACGCCTTTGACAACACGACGGAGAACACCGGCGCCTATTCAAGCGGCCCCGTTCAGGTGACTGGGACTGACAGTTTTGGCGCGTATTTTGACGTAGGCGTGACCACTGGCGCGCAAGAAGTTGGGATCATTATTCACAACCCAACAGCGTCAGGCGGAGACCAAAAGGACACGCCCAACAATCTGTTCGTTGATCCCACCACGCAGGGCTTTGAATATTGGGCCTACTCCGGCATTGCCTGCCTCTATACATCCGCGCCCAGCTTGACCAATCCCACCGCGATTTTGCCCGGATACGTCCGTGTTCACTACCACCGGACGGATGGCAATTATTCAGGCTGGACGATCTATGCCTTCTACGACACAACCGAGTACACCGGCGACTACAACAGCGGCCTTGTACCGGTCACCAACTCCGACGCATATGGGGTATATTTTGATGTTGCGGTTATCCCCAATGCGCAGAACCTCGGGCTCATCATTCACGATCCCTCTGCGCCGGGCCGCGACCAGAAGGACCCCGGGCCGAACGAGTTTGTCGATCCTTCCACTGAAGGGTTCGAGTACTGGGGCTACACGGGGATCGGCAAGCTATACAAGAGTCAGCCGAGCCTGACAAACCCCAACGCACTGTTGCCTCGATACGCTCGCATTCACTACTATCGCCCAGACGGGAATTATTCAAACTGGTCCGTCTACGCCTTCGAAGATACTGCGGAATATACAGGCGACTACAATGACGGCCTGACCTTTGTTACGAGTTACGACTCCTACGGCGCGTACTTCGACATCAGCCTGATTCCCAACGCGCAGAACCTGGGCTTCATCATTCACAACACCGCCACTGGAGTGAAGGACCCCGGGCCGAACATGTATCTGAATGTCGCCACTTATCTTCAGGCCTGGGCCATTTCAGGCAACGCGACGGTCTTTACTTCAACGCCGACGCCAACCCAGATACTGGATAGTCTGCTCAACGTTGAGCAAGCATACTGGCTCGATCGAAAGCGAGTGGCCATCCAGCCGCAGTTTGCGCAGTCCGGCAATACCTATGCGATCAGTTCCAGCCTCACCGGCGGCCTCTCGGTGACGACCGCGGGGATCACGGGCGGGACGAGTATTCCGCTCACGGTTGGGGGAAGTCTGACCGCGGAGGAATTGCTCCGCTACCCGCAGTTGAGCGGTTACACAGTCCTTCAGCTGCCGGCGAATACGCAGGTCTCAGCCTTGCAGACGGTCCTTGAAGGACAGCTCGCGTTTTCAGCAGTGAATTCGAGTGGCTCGCTGACATACGCGACCGGCATCCAGGATGCGGGTGTGCTCGACGATCTCTATTACTATCCGGGCAAGCTCGGTGTCGTCTTCCACCACGGGGACGATAGCGGCTGGCACGACTGGCCAGACGACGACAATTACGCTGTGAAGCTGAAGCTGTGGGCGCCCACCGCGCAGAGCGTGTCGGTGCAGATTTTCGACTACGAGACTGACACGACGCCCGCGGCCGTTGTACCGATGCACGAACACAATGGCGTATGGGTGGCTGGCGGGGACTCCAGTTGGAAAGATAAGTACTACGTCTACAGTGTGCAGGTATGGGTACCGTCCGACTCGGCAGTGGACACGAATGTGACCAGCGATCCGTATTCCATCGACATAGCATTGAATGGAACCAAGAGCAGGATTACCGACCTCGACTCCAATGAAACCAAGCCCCCTGGCTGGGATGAGGTTACTTCGCCGCCGTTGCCGAGTTTCAGCGATATGAGCGTGTATGAGCTTCATGTCCGCGACTTCAGCATCAACGATCCCACTGTACCCATTGCTCATCGCGGCATGTATGAGGCCTTCGACGACCAAAACTCCGACGGCATGAAGCATCTTCGCTCTTTGGCCGCGGCCGGGCTCAAGGCTGTGCACATCTTGCCTTCGTTCCACTTTGCCAGCGTGAATGAAGACAAATCCACATGGATCATTCCCACCGGTCTAGCGCAATATCCGCCGGATGGCACGCAGCAGCAGGCAGCCGTCACCGCCAGCCAAACGAGTCCTGCATATAACTGGGGCTACGATCCCGTGCATTACATGACTCCTGAGGGCAGTTACGCCATCAAA
>Ga0182024_10002073_pt1 | contig 50383 bp, 89 predicted proteins | sample P32metaG_FD_120480 | JGI IMG/M metagenome (GOLD analysis project Ga0182024, IMG submission 120480) | Permafrost microbial communities from Stordalen Mire, Sweden - P3-2 metaG (Illumina Assembly) | ecosystem: Environmental > Terrestrial > Soil > Wetlands > Permafrost | place: Sweden: Stordalen...
GCCGGTGACGGTTTTAGAGGATGAGATCATCGAGGCATCGATAGACAGCGCGGAATGGAATAGCATCAGGGCCGAACTGGAAGCGGCTGGTTACGAATTGGACTGACAAGGAGAATTTATGAAAAAGCCAATTATCACTCTCGCAATCGCGGTGCTCGCACTCTCTCTGTCGGCTTGCACCGCCATGCAGCAGGGGTTGCGCAACGCTACTGCCGCAGACTGCTCAACCGAGGCGACGCAGCAGGCGTTCGTTAACAATCTGCCGCCTAATCTGTTCGTCACGGGAGCACAGGAGATAGCGATCGAGGCGCAGCTTTGTTATGCCGACTTCGGTAGCGTCCCAGCGCCCGTGACAGCTCCGGGCAACGCGCCGATGATCCCTGCGGTTCCGGCTATCCCCGTGGCGGTTGCGCCGGTTCCTGCGCCAGTAGCGCCAGTGCCGACCGCAGCTCCGACTAGCGCGGCGACTTTACCGACACTGACCGTTCCGCCGACGAGCACTCACTGATGCGACGGGCGCGCGTGAGAATTAAATGATCATCGATATCGGCGACGCCATCGTAGTTCTCGGTGACAGCCTGCTCTCGGAAGCGATCGCAAAGCTAACCGGCCCCGTTTCTCATATCGGTATGGTGAGCAAGAAGACCTGCAACGAGCCGGGCTGTACGAATCCCGCCCACTGGGAAGTCACGCAGGCTCTCAGCGACGGCATCAAGACTCTCACGCTGGCAGGAACGATGGCGACCGCGCGCTACGGCTATTGCTTGCATGACAACCTCTTCGCGCTGCCCGACCGGCAAAAGATGGTCGCGTGGGGCCTGAAGCAAATCGGCGTGCCCTACGCTTTTAAGGATCTTGCGCTGGAGGCCATCGACGCGATCACAAGGACCGAGACAGCTAGCATCTATTTCGACGAAAACGGCGCCGATATCTGCTCGCAGTATTACTCGATGGCAGCGATCCAGGTGGGGCGCTCATGTGACGTAAGCCCGAGAAAAGCCACGCCTTCAGATTGGTTCGAGTATTCGCTGAAGCAGACGAGCTGGTTGACGCAGCCGATCACCTAGGTTCTCCTCCGACACGGGGCCGTTCGCCGTCTAACCCAGCGGCGGGCGGCTCCGGCTTCAGCGATTAGCGCGGGCAAGGAGAGTGTCGCCGTGGCAAGCTTCATCCTCGGCGCAAAAACATGCTGCATCTACGCCGCGAGGAAAGTTATAGTATCCATCACGCGCCCGCCGCCACGTCTCGCAATGAATCTCGTAGGCCTGATCGATCAGATCATCGGGGATTCCCTGCGGCGACCAATAGCCCTCAATGCTCCGCTGGAATAGTTCGTTAGCCAGCGCACGACCGAATACATCGACGCGATAAAGATTTCCGTAGCGAGTAGATCGATCGACGCATCGAGTGTTGGGCGGCAAGCGGTAGCCCTTCGTGCGCCTACGTTGAACCCTGACCGGCATCCCTCTCACCAAAAGCCGCCCTAGTGCCTCATAGGTGTCTACAAGAGGCGGCGGGATTTCGTGGCGCCAGCCGCGTTCCATTAAACGCTGAGAGACCTTCGTTCCGGGCGACGGTTCCAAGGCTCCGTAACTAGGATGCCTCGTGTGGCATTCGGAGCATGAGACGCCACCACCGACAAAAGCGACTACCCCATGTCCATCACACATCCGCCCCTGCTCGTCGCCTTCCTCCTTCACCGGAACCGCCGTCACATCTCTTTCCAATCTTTCAACGCTTGCGAGGTCGTGTATCCATGATCGGTGGGCTGTCCGGGGCTACACCACGCGCGATGATGGACATAACGACCGAAGCACCATCCAGCACTGAAACACCAGAGCCCCACCAGTATTAGGAGCACCATCTACCTCTCCTTAATCACAGCCGGCGTCACTACGCTGTTGCTTGCGCTCCTGGATGTCCACAGGTGCAGTTGCAGCCGTCGCTTTGGCATCTGGTATGATGCCGATTCTTGCAGGCCTTTGACTTCGTTCCGCGTAGCTGCCACCGCCTCGCTGCTTCCTCGAATTCTTTGCTGGTGCCCTCGAATATTGTCTCGCCGGCGGGACCGGACAGCTTGACGTGATCCGAGTTCTTCCCGTTCCTGCCCTCGGCGATCGCCAGGACTTCATTCCCGAACAGATTGAGTTGCGCATACTCTGCCCGGAAGTTGGCGAATTGCAGTGCCTCGTGGGAATGGTGGCCGTGACGTTCTGCAACGGTTTGGAATCCAGCCAAAACCCAATCATGCGGGCGAATCTTGAGACACGCGCGCCCGAGGTCGTCGCGCTGCGGACCTGTTCGGTCAGGCTCTTTCTTAGTCGGCTTGAGTTGGACCAGGTCGAGATGCTCGAGTTCGTGGTCGATAAGCGCCGCTCGCTGACGGTCGGTGGCCTTGTTCCATTCGAGGCCGTCGATCATCAGCTTCGCATCGGCGATGCCCCTAGCGCGGTCCTGTAGCGACGTAACCCCGATCTTGGCATCGATCGGATAGCCGCCTCGCTTCATCGCATGGACGGCCTCAGTATCCCCATCCTCTCCGCCAGGTATCCTGTCGAGGCGGCTGACGATGATGGTGTCGATCGTCACCTTCAGTTTGGCGAGGTCGGGATGGTACTGTTCCATCGCTCTTTCGACCATCGCCTGGATCGCATTCGGAGCTTTTTCGTACGTAGTGCTCATGTCTCATCTCCTCCGTAGGTTAGGTACCAAAGCAATTTGACCTGAGCTTCCTTGTGCCCGTAGCAGACGACCGCATGGTTGCCTGCCTTGTTGAGAGCGGCGAGCCATGCGTTCTGACCGTCTGACGGCTCAGCACCCTTGCGAGTGCTTTTCATTTCGATGTAGAGCGCCCAGAAGCCCCGCCGCGCGACAGGTAAGCATAGGTCTGGAAATCCGGCGCGGAGTCCTTCAGAACGTAGCTTTGCGGCCGCAGCCGAACGCCTAACAACGTCGCCCGCGAGCGCGTAACCGCCATTGGGGATCGCATAGAGCAGCTCCAATTCGGGGAAGCGCTTCCATTGGGCTAATTCATCGGCCCAAGCGATCACGATCGACTGCTCGTCGTGCTCCGATGGCGCATACTCGGTCAGCTTGAGTTTGGGCTTAGCGCTCATCGTGACACCCCAAGGTTATGACGATCGCCAACCCATTCGTCGTAACTGACCAAAGGAACATCGTCCGCGAACTCGGGCAGCAGTTCTATGTGCTGTAGGCTCACCGCTGCCAACAGGCCGTTAACGGCTATTATGTTGGCGTCGAGGCACCGGGAATAATCGGTGCGATCATTGCTCTTATGGGGGCTGCCGTCCGCGTAGGACGCACTGTATGTCGCGTGAATATGGCCAGACACCCAGATCAGGTCGCCCTTCCTCGCACCCCAGACGACCCGCGCTCGCTGCCACTTCGGTTCCATGTCAAATCGCTCCATCCTTGCCACCATCCTTCGGCTTCCGGTGTTGCGAGGCATTCGGGCAATCGGCAAAGTGGCTAAGATAGGTATCGCGGACCATCGCGGTAGCATCGCCGTCCGATAGAACCACGCGCTTCTGCTTCGATGCGACAGATAGAGGCATCGTTTTGCCGCTCGCGGTCTTTGCGAAAATGATCTCGGCACCACATGATGAACACTTAGCCATTGTCAGATCGCTCCGATGACGCCGAGGACGAATACGCAGAGCACCGCCGACGCCAGCACCACGATCCACGCCACCACTTCTTTGCAATGATCGCGGAAGCTCAACCGTTCCACCGGTTGCACCATCGACTTGGGAATCTTCATCCGGTCGCTGATGGGATAAATGTTGCTGCGCTTCATTCGGCGCTCCTCGCTTTCGCCTTGACCAACAATGCAATCAGGTCATCGGCCTCTTGCGGTCGCACATACACGGCGCCCTCGCAGAAGTCCGTCAGTCGAATCCAGTCATCATCAGGGCCGCCAGCATAAGGCTCTCCCTTGACTCTCTTGGATATAAAATCGACACGGATCATTCGCCATTGCTCCTATGCCGGGTACCCCCGACGAACTCGATCTCCAATCCCATGTCTTCCGGCTTGATTGATAGCTGACCGCTTGCCTTATCCATCTGAGCCGTCAGCCACTTCGAAAAGTCCGAATCCGAAGTCTTGAACAGCATCGCCAGCATCGACGGATTGGGCGCCAGCACCTTCTCGATGAATAGCTTCGGGTCTGCGATCCGCTTGAGCTTGCACTTCGTGACAATGGAGACGTTCTCGATCTTCGTCTCCTCGCGCGCCGGCGGGGCAATGACAGGGGCTAGTGGCGTCGCATCGAGGACTGCTACCTCCTCCGTGGCGCCAGCGGCCTCGAGCGCAGCGCGCTCAGCGGCCCTCTCCTCGTCCTGCTGCTTTCGGATCGCGGCCTCGCGCTCGCGCTGCTCTTGGGCGATGCGCTGCCGCTCCGCCTGCTGGAATCGATAGATGACTCCGGAACAGGTCGTCCGCAGACTCTCGGCCGGTGCCTTCAACTTCCCGACGATCCCGGTCAGGAATCGATGTAGTTGAAAGGCTGAGTCGGTCTGCCTGCGGAGTTCGGAGCCTTCCAAGTCTTTCAGATACTTGATGGCCTCGACGTCGTATTCCTTGGCGAGCTCCACGGTCTGCCGGGTAAGAGGACGCTTGCCGAGGTCAGCGATCGCGGTCTGGAATTTATCGGCTTGAGGCTCGAAGGGCTTGCCGAGGTCTTTGGCCCTCTCGGTTGTTAATGCTGGTGCTGCTGCCACGGTCGTTGTCTCCTTTTCTAGATCCATCCCGAACAGTTCGCGTATTACTTGCGCCGCCGGGGGATCGTCTCCTGCCGCCGCCACACTCCCGACTGTTTCGGCTTTTGTGGTCGATCCCTCGTCGGCGGCAGGAAGTCCTTTAATTGGTTGGTCCTTTAACGGGAGCTGCGATTGATCCATGTCTCTCCATGCGCCAGTTTCACCGAGTAGGCCTTCATCCTCGGGAAGCACCACGGCGTTGTGGCGCGCCTCTGCCGCCATCTCTCGCCTAGCTCGCGCTGTCGTCGGGCGCCTCATGCTGACCACGACGCCTAAAATCAGGCCGATAACGTAGCGGTCTAGGAAGGTCATCGTGTTGCCCTCTTCAGCAAAACCGGCCAAAGCTTCGCGAGTGAAATGAACATGATCCACGGATCGTCGGGGTCAAACGGTTTCATCTAAGCGGCCTCCTTCAACCAGAATTGGCCCTGGTACTTCGCCCGCGTATGCACCGCTTGTAGTAAGACTCGGAACTCCGCGAAGTCCCGATAGTTAGCCAGCGGCTTGAGCGCATAGCTGTGGTTCCCCGGCAGACTGATAGCCATCCGCTGCATCTGGCTGACACTCATCCGTCGCGCGATAAGCTGCCCGGCGGTTTGTAGCCCCACCCATTCGGGTAGAACTCCGGTCTTGATTTCCAGCACACTCAGCTTGCCGTCGAGAATTCCGTACTGATCGGGATGCGCTATCAGCCGTTCAGAGTCGTTGACCCACTCCGATTCGTGATCGTGCATTCGCCATGCGTGCTCACCGAGGAACTTCTCGAAGCCAACCAGGTAACGATCCAGTTCGGGATGAGGCTCTTTCCAAGGTGGTTGCTTGCCCATCGCCAGCCAATGGCAGGCCTTATGAAGAGCGGACCCGCGCGCCTTACCAACGATCGAATTAGCCGCTGGCATCAGGTCCATGTCCTGATAAAAGCCGTGAATCTTCAACACTTGTGTCACGCTGGGATAATTGCAATCGGTGGTCATGGCTTATCCGGGCCGTCGAACTCCGCGATTGCTTCCTGGGCGAGATCAAGGAGGTCGTCGATCCGATGGATGCACTTGGTACAGCCACCCATGCATTCGCAGCCTTCCCATTCCCGGGCGAGGTCGCGCACCTTCCGCCATCGCTGCTCGTTATTCATGGTTGCCATGCGACCGCTCCACGTGGTTGTCGAGTCCAAACAACGACTCCAATCGAGCCGGACAGTAAGGGCACTGAGTCTTGCCGTCCCAGCCGAGTTCCTCGCGCGTCGGTATGCGACGCTTCACCCCGGCGGTATCGTAGAGAGTTTCGAGCAACTCGTTACCAAGCGCGTCTTTGGTGGGAATGCTCATGGCTTCTTGTCTCCATCACTTCTTGGATTTCGCTGATCAACTGAGCAGCCTCAACCAGCAGCCCAAACTCACCCGCTAGTGCCGGCGTGGGAAATCGATGGGCGCCGAGTTCGTCATCGAAGGTGCCGCCGTGAGCCTCGATTACTTTCTCGACTTTGCGCTGCGCCAGTTCCAACATTCGGTATAGGTCGTCCATTACTTCACGAACTCCTCGAAGGCCGGGATCTGGCTCTTCTTGAGTTCGGTCAAATCTTCGATTTTGTTGAAATTCTCGTATAGGAACGCGCTCAACTCCGAAGTCTTACGACCCTTGGACTTCCACTTCTTTTCGAGGTCGGCATCAGTGACGAAACGATCGCCAAGATCCCATCCAGCTCGGGCAGTGTCATAAGGACCGTCATCGCTCTTCCTGTCTACAACGACCTCGACGTCGGGTTGCCGCGGCTGCTTCGGGGGATTGTCGAGGTCCGCGTTCGCGGCCTCCGCTTGAGCGATCCGCTGGTCAGCTTCCGCTATCTCACCAAATTGCCTGGCATCTACCTCGATCGCACGCCCGTACCTCTCGATCGCCTCCTTGTTTATCCCTTCGGGCAACCGTTTCTCCATGATGCGAAAGGGGGTCTTGCGCCAACCTTCCTCCCAAAACTTCTTTGGATTCCACAACAAACCATCTGGCATTTTGGAGTGTGCGCGATGGCGGAGCACACGGTCGCGCGACGTGACCTCGAACTGAATCTCGCCTGTCGGCAGAGTAACTAATGCGTAAGAAGCAGCGGCGTCGCCTTCCGCGCGTGGGATGAGCAGGTCGATTTCGTGGAAGAATCGGGCGCCCTCAGAAGACCGCGACACCTTAAACTTCCCCGCGTCAACCTCGCCCTTGAAGACGACCTCAGTGTCGAGACTCACGATCGCGCCCGCCTTCAACTTCAGGAACGCGAGACCGCGCCAGCCCGGTTGTCCCTGCGCTTCCTTTCCGTAGGGAACGCAGTAGAAATGGCCGCGTGTCCCGCCAATCTCCAATCCCATTTGGGCGGCTTGAACAACGCACTCGATCAGCGATTCGTCGGAGCACTCGCGCAGGAGCGAGTTGCGTCGAACCAGAGACGCCATCGCGAAAAATCGATCCGGTGTGATCCATTCCGCCAGCATCTTTTCGATGTCCGGTCGTCGCTTTTCCAAGATTGTTAGAAATTGGTCAGCCACGTCATCTCTCCTTTCGGTTATTGCTGTTGGTTCCCGAGGTTCAGCGGATGGTCCTCTTGAGCGGCATCGTCAGCGGCGATTATCACGCGCAGCGATTGAGCGCACTGCTCCAAAACAAGTCCGGCTTCGTCATGCCCGCGTCCGTTGTCGGACCACAGGCGAATCTGCCTACCAAGTCCGGCGCGCAGCTTCTCGATCCGGCTGACTAGCGCGAGCACCGTCTGCGGATTCGCTGCGGCGATGTAGCGCAGATCCGCGGAGGGATAACTCCCGCCACTATTATTTGATCGAACCTGATGACCCGGCGCTGTCGCGGCGATCAGGTTGTGGCAGTCGTCCACCGTGACTCGGTTGGCCTGCTTGTCATTGCCGAGAATGAACTCGCGCCACCTGCCGGGCGTCGCCTTCTCCGCGAGCGCCTTCAATTCCGCATCTTTCATTTCTCCCGCCTCCCTCGTTTCGGTGCCCCGTAATTCTCGTATCGTGTGCATGTTTAGCAAACCGTACCGCTTATATCAAGCGTGGATTGATAATATGTTTTTTCAGACGGCGTGCGAATGTACGGTTGGCCCTACGTAGACAGGGCGTTAGGCTGTGGGCGGATGGCACATTAAGCCGTGCCTGTAGCAACTACTCTATCAAGTTGGCGTTGACAAACGACCCGACCGGCGCTAGAACCAATCCCGCACAATGAACGATTCAATTGCCACCAACGGAACTCCCTCGCTAACGTTTCCGCCCATGAGCAAGCGACGCAGCAAGATCAATTGGGTGAGAGCGGCGGTCGAAAATGTCGGCGGTGCTTACAAGTTCGCGGAACTGTGGAGCGTCTCATTTCAGGCGGTCTACAACTGGATGGAGCAGGGCACCATTAGCCATTTCAGCGTTGATGCTGCGGTCCGGTTTTCCGAACTCACAGGTATTTCGATCGGACACCTGACGGGTATCGAGGGGCTCTCGTTAAAACGGGTCAAGGGACACAGGGTACGCAAAATGCGTGGAGGCGGGCGGAGGGCATCAGCTAAACAAAATGACCAAACCCAATCGAAGCACGGTCAGCCTGACCCAATTCGCGCGGCTAATGGAGATCAGCCGAAAAACGGCACTGATGCTGGTGAAAAACCGCGTGGTCCGAAAGGGTCGCGGGCTGGTGGTGGAGAAGGGCCGAAACAGATTTGACCTCGAAGAATTCGAACGTGCGTATCCGTTGAAGTCATGGCAAGACAAACGGTCGCATGCAGGAAACAATGCGTCTCGGTGATGCAACGATGGTTCGGCGGGAGGGGGATCTGGGGTGCGGCGGTTCCGGGTCCAACTTCGGGACGGTATCCCTCTCCGCCGGTTTCTGAGGTGAAATTTATGTACGCCAAGGGCACGACAGTTTCGGTCGCGAAATCGAAGATGGAAATCGAGCGAATCCTTGCGAAGTACAAAGCCGATCAATTCGGCATCGCGGTGGACAACGCGCAGCAGCGTGCGGCGATTCACTTCCGCATTCAGAAATGGATTGTGCGCTTCGAACTTCAGCTCCCATCTTCGCGCGAGGATGATCGCAAGGTGATGCAGCGATGGCGGGCGCTGGTGCTGACGGTCAAGGCCAAGCTCGAATCGATCGAATCGAATATTGAAACCTTTGAGGAAGCTTTCCTTCCGCACATCGTGATGCCGGACGGCCGGCGCTTCCATAGCTGGATACAGCCGCAGCTTACCGACATGCGCGAGAGCGGCAAAATGCCAGAGACGTTGCTCATCACCGGACCGAGCGCATGATCTCGCAATCCCAGATAGAGCCCACGCCGGATGAGCGCCTGGTAGAGCTGGCGACGCGCCTGACGGAATTGTCGGCCGATGCGCTGTCGTTGGCGGCGAATCTCAAGAGCGGGGCAGGGCAGGGCGCGCCGGCCCGCTGGCTGACCACAGCGGAGGCGATGGCCGACCTGGGTATCTCGAAGCCGACGATTCTGCGGTACAAGAAGGAAGGGCTCCTGCATCCGGTGAAGATGGGCAGGGGGGACCGGTATTCGAGCAAGGAGCTGGATGCGCTGTACGAGAAGATTGGGCAGGGCGATCAGGGGAAGTAGGGGAAACCAGATGAGCGAATATCACAAAATCGAAACCCTTTATCAGCGTGATGAAACGACCTTCAAGGTCCGCGTCGGAGAGTTGAAGAACCGCACTTACGGGATGCTTAAGACGTGGCATTGGACCGAAAAGGTGGACGGCACAAATATCCGATGCATCTGGAATTGCGACCGTCTTCATTTTGGCGGAAAAACCGACAATGCGCAGATTCACGCCGACCTGATCAAGTGGCTCTACGAGAATGTCACCGTCGATAAGATGCGCGCGGTCTTTCCTGCCGACGAGGAAGGCCGGACAGCCGATGTAGTTGTCTATGGCGAAGGTTTCGGTGCGGGCATCCAGAAAGGTGGCGGTGACTACTCGCCCATCAAGAAGCTGATCGTTTTCGATGTGCTGGTCGGCGGAAAGTGGTGGCTCAACTACGAAGGCGTCTGCGACGTAGCAGCGAAGCTCGGCCTCGATGTAGTGCCGTCATTTGGCGAGATGACGTTGGAAGAGGCAACTGAGACGGTGCGCAATGGCATCAAATCGAAATGCGCCATCAACGCGGGCAAAGACGCCGAAGGTCTCGTCGGGCGACCTATGGAAACCCTTTTCGACAAGAAGGGGCATAGGCTGATAGCGAAGCTCAAGACCAAGGACTTCTGATGACGATGGCCCGCTAGCGCGTATGAGTGAGCAGCTACAGATGTTCGCTGAGGTTACGGTGGAAGTACCACGCGAGGAGTTCCGCATCTGCACGAGCTGCGGCAAGAACATCAGGACGTGCATTTTCGATGACCACGTTACTTCTGAATATTCCGATGGCGAAGGGCGTTGCTGGAATTGCTCGCCTTGACGCGGGTGTGATCTTTTTTCGGGGGCTGGTTGAGGGGCACTGATGGAACTGAACGAACTCTGCGGGATACTGGGTGCGACGGCGGATACCGCGTCCTCCAAGCCGGCCATCAATCCGATCCCCTGCGTGGTACCTGATTGCGAAGGAAAGCTGACCGCGAAGTTCTTCTCCAAAGGAAAGGCCAGTTATAGCTGCACGAGCGGTTGTAAGACCGAGGCGATCGAAACCGCGATTGCAGCGATCGTCGCCAGCAAAGTCTTCGCAAGTGGGCCGGGCGGTGAGGAGTTGCCCCCTCCAAGCCGTCCGGCCCCCCCCCTAAAGACGGAAAAGCGCACGGATTCCGCAACCAGAATTTCGAATCGCAACCAGTCTCGGGAATTGCAACCTAGCGACGTGCTCCGTCGAGTGCCGCCGCAGAATATCGAAGCCGAGCAGGCAGTATTGGGCGCCGTGTTCCTCGAACCCGAGGCGCTAGCGACCGCGAAAGCAATACTCGGCCGCGATGATTTTTACCGGGAGACGCACCGTGAAATTTTCCGCGCGATGGAGGAACTCGTCTCCAAAGGAGTCCCCGTCGATGCTCTGACAATGACTGAATCCCTGAGCAGACGAGGGATGCTGGAACAAATTGGTGGACCGGCTTACATCGCGGAGCTTGCGGACGCGGTGCCCACCGCCGCCAACGTCGCCCATTATGCCCGCATCGTCCGCGAGAAATCTGTGCGCCGAAAAGTCATTTCCGACGCCCAGGAGCAAATCAATCTCGCTCACAATGGTGTTTCGACTGAGAACTTAATTGGTGAGGTACAGAGTCGAGCAATGCGGCTCGATAGAGCCACGACGCTACTTCCGACAGAAATTACTTGGGAAGGATTCGACGCTGCCATTTCCGCGAACGAAGAATACATGAAGCGTCGGCCCGTCGTGGACCGACTCTGCTACTCGTCTGCGGTTTCAATGATCACGGGCGGCAAGCACGCCGGGAAAAGCACACTCGCGCGATGGATGGCGATCTGCGTCGCGAAGGGTTGGCAGTTTCTCGGCCGCGACGTGATTCAAGGTCCTGTGTTCTACATCGCGTCAGAGGACGAGACGATGGCGGCTCGCCAGGAGTTGATCCGACTCGGATGGAAATCGTCGGACCCGCTCCGGTTCCTTTCCGCATCGACGATGCCGACCGAAGAAATCGATTTGCTCGCGATGCTCACCAAGGCCATCCGCCAATACGGAGTCGTGTTGACCATCGTCGATATGCTTTTCGATTTCATTCATGTTGGCGACGAAATGAAATATGCAGAAACGCGGCGGGCTGTTGGCGAGATCCAGAACGTCGCGACCCATAGCGAGAGCCATCTGTGCGTCATTCATCATGCGCCAAAGAATGCGAACATCGGCGATGCGGCGGTGGCGGCGCTCGGGTCACAGGGATTAGCGGCGCGCGTCAGTCCGATCCTTCTTGTTCGGCGCTTCGGTCCCGGCGTTCATTCCGTATCGAGTACGGAAGTGCGCGATCCGCGGGGGGAGAGCATTAAGGATTCCCGGCTAACTCGAAACTCTGACGGATCGATGGAACTCGGCGGACTGTTCAAGAATTACATGCTCGCCGAAGTTTACGCGGAGCGCGTTCTAGAACTGCTCCAAGCTGAGGACGGATCGGAAATGACGGCGATCGAAGTCTCAGACGCCCTCGACATCAGCTACCAAGTGGCTAAAGGATCTCTCGCATTTCTGACACGGGAGACCAAGATTTACCGATCCGGTGAGGGCAAGAAAGGCAAACCTTTCCGGTACTCGACCACTCTCTCGAAAATTAGCACCGCTAATAGCAAAAAGGATGATGCTGTTTTCGGTACTAGTCTTGGACAAGTACCGAATCCGGAGCCTTCCGAAACAGAGCAAAAAGAAGCCCCACAGGGACGCTTCGGTTATAAGGAGGACTGATGGCGGTCTACTTCATTCAAGCACCGACAGGCCACATTAAAATCGGCCTGGCTGAGAACCCGAAGCGCCGGCTTGCGAGCCTTCAAACGGCATGGCCGAGCTCTCTCCATCTTTTAAGAACAGAACCGGGAGGTTCTAAAGAGGAGAGGGATTACCATCTTCGATTCGCCGAATTAAGAGTCGGGGGTGAATGGTTTAAATGCGAGGGCGAGCTAGCCGAATTCCTTGAAATCAAACGCCATCGATCAGCGGCGGCCAAGCCGAAGGTCAAAATTGAGCGATGCGCGAACTGCGATAAGCGTCAGCGAGTGGTCGGTCGTTTCTGCGGACCCTGCACGATCCACGCCGCAATGTCGGACCCTGATCATATGGAGCCTCGGATACGCAGCCTTGATGAATTGTCGGCACGATTCGACCGCTACAACAAAATTGCCGCGATGGTAGGAATCGAAGAGGCACGGGTCTGATGGCATTCACGATCACGTACCGGATGCGATGCACTCGTTGCGGCTTTTACCATCATCCCGACGAGGTGGTCGATTTCAGTACCTCGACAGCCCGGGACAAGCGGACCGAGCGCATTTGTCTGGATTGCATCGAAGAACTGCATCTGCTGGCGAAGGAAAAGAGGGCAGCATGACCAACCATTGGGCGGATTTCTGGATTGACTTTGAAGAGACGTACTGGGATTGGCGAAAGCGCGAGCGCAATCGCCGTCAGTTCTGGAGTGACGCACACAAGGAGGCGACCTCGCGACGCTTTCGAATGCCCGATCGCGAGATGAACGGCAAGAAGCATTGTCGGCTGCCGCGATGCGAGAACCCCTTACCAAAGCGACGCACATCGTGGTGCTCGAATGAGCATATGTGGCTCGGCTATCGAATCGGCAGCAACTTCAGCGAGGCGGTTCTTTGGTACTACGGCGGCATCTGCGTCCTTTGCGGGATCGACTGCGGAGAGATAGACGCTTGGCTCGCTCACTATCGACTCATCGATCGCGACTTATATAGAGCAGCGTGCGCGACGCTAAAGGCGGCCGGATTCGATCCTGATACTCGCGCCGGAGAGGCAGACCACGTCGTTCCGGTAGTTGAGGGCGGCCCAACAACGCTCGAAAATGGAAGAGTACTTTGTCAGCCGTGCCATAAGCGGGAGACGAGATTTCTGCAGCAACGACTTAACCGCAGTCGCCGTATGATGCCCCAGATAGCGATGAACTTCGATCCTGATACCGGCGAGATGGCTTCAACCAATGAGCAGTGAGAACTTTCAGGTGGCTGATGAGCGGGTGCTGCGATGAGGTTTTCGAGAGTGTGGGCGATGCCGTCTGCGGATACGTTCTCGATTCCGCCGATTCGCGAGTTGGTGAAGTGGCGGTTGAAAGACTGCGCCGTGATAGTGGACCCGTTCGCGCGCAACAGCCGCTTCGGGACACTCACGAACGATCTCAACCCCGAAACGGCAGCAACCCACCACATGGACGCTATCGAGTTCCTGACGGGTCTGGTGGCGGAAGGCGTGCAAGCGGATGCGGTCCTGTTCGACCCGCCGTATTCAAACGGTCAGATAATCGAAATGTACCAGAAAATCGGTCGTGCGTTTACAGGCGACGATGACCTGAACCGCCTCGGCAAACACAAAGACCTAATGGATCGAGTTCTCAAGACTGGTGGCATCGCGATTTGCTGCGGCTGGAACTCGATGGGAATGGGCGTGGAGCGGCGATATTCGCTTGAGGAAATCCTGCTTGTTCCCCATGGGCGCGTCCACAACGACACCATCGTAACCGTAGAGCGCAAGATGCAGGCGGGATTCGGCTTCGGAGCACAGCCATGACGGAACCAGACTTCGCGGCAAAGTACGAGCGGGTGCTGACGGCGCTGGGGCTGTGTCAGCTGCATTGTAAGGGTGGTCAGTATAAGCCTGATTTGTCCGATCATGATCCGCGTCGTGACCTTGAATGGATACCATGCCCTCATGGACAACCGGAGCCCCACGACATCCCGGCGCCGGAGCTGACGGACGCGATCGCGTGGCAGGTGCTGATGGCCGCGGCTAAAAAGAACGTAGAAAACGATTGGCAGGACGGGCGAGACGATCCCCTTGATTACGCTTTGGTAACTTGGCTAGAGCAGGCTCACGACGACCCGAAGCGAGCGCTCATCCTGGCGCTAGCGGATGCGCTCCAAGGGCCAGCGGAGCGCGGAGCAACGCGATGAGCGAGTCAGAGCACGACGGGCGGCTGGTATGAGGGTTCTCATTGCCTGCGAGTTTTCGGGGGTTGTGCGGGAGGCTTTTCGCCGGCGCGGTCATGATGCCTGGAGTTGCGATTTGTTGCCGAGCGAGATTCCGGGCCCGCACATCGAGGGCGACGTACTGGAGCATTTGGACGAGGGATGGGGCTTGATGGTCGCGCATCCCCCCTGCACGCGGCTGACGAACTCCGGCGTGGTATGGCTGGAGAAACGCAACCTCTGGAAAGAACTAGACATGGCCGCGTGTTTCTTTCGGCAGCTTCTCAAGGCTCCCGTCGAACGGATCGCTGTGGAGAATCCTATTCCGCATCGCTACGCATTGGAGTGCATCGGACGCAAATACGATCAGATCATTCAGCCTTGGATGTTCGGACATACGGAGAGCAAGGCGACATGTTTGTGGCTGAAGAATCTGCCGCCCCTAGCTCCGACGCACAGGGTAAAACAGCAAATGCTGACCCTCCCGAAGCGCGAACAGCAGAAAATGCACTGGATGCCGCCGGGCCCCGACCGATGGAAGAATCGATCGCGGACCTATCAGGGAATAGCAGAAGCGATGGCCGAGCAGTGGAGCAACGATGCCCGGCACAATCCAGTTCGACACTTAGAATTCGATCATAGAGAGCGGTAGCCATTCCCGTAATCTCCTTTGTGGTGCTCACTTGCGTTGTTCCTCGATGTAGCGGGTAGCGCAGAGGGCGCAGATTGCTTGGGGCTCGACTTCCCAATGCAGGTCGCTGCCGGTCGCGCGCCCAAGTTGCTCGCGAAATTCTGCTGGCGATAGCGCGTTGCAGATGGTGGGTTCGTAGGTGTTCCCGCATACGGTTTTGCCTTGCCCGCGATCGCGGTAGAGATGCTGAACGTTAACATTGGGCATGGCTTCTAGGTTTTGAGAATGTCGGTCACCGTGCAGACGCGCGAATAGCCCTTGTGCCTGCATTCCCTGAATTGCGTGCCAATTGGAAATTCCATTACCATTTTCCTCCCGAAATGAGCATCATTGTGCCGACAAACCAGCCTGTCACTGCTACCAGCAGAATTATTCCTACCATCGCCGTCCCCTATCGTGCGCTCTCGAATCGCTTGGTGAAATAAATGGGAATTATTGATTTGAGTCCCTCTGTCGAAATTTACGTTGCTTCCGCCTACGTTTTTTCGCGGTCTCGCTTTTCGGCTTCGGGCGATAGGCGAGCACGCGATCTGCAACTGCATCTAATACTTCGGACGGCTTCTTCATGCGGTCAACCTCGCAAAAGTCAGGCGTTTCCCGACCGTCAGGGCAATCATGCTGTCGAGCCGTTCCAGTGTGTGGCGCTTTACGTCGCCCTCGTTCAGTCGAAAGGCGAACTCGTTGACGTAGCGGCCAAGATGCTTGGTGCTGACCTTGTGGTAGACACCCACCACTCCGCGCTTGAGGACCGCCCAGACGCTCTCGATGCTGTTCACATGGACGTTCCCGCGCACATACTCGCGAGCGGTGTGATTGACGGTATCGTGCAGGAAGAACAAGCCACCCAAGCCTTCGTAAGCGCCGGAATCGTCGGTGTGGATCGTCGAGCCGGGTTCGACGTGATGATGGATCGCGGCTTGAAGCGTGTTGCGGTCGGTAGCTTCGACGGGATGCGCGATCATGCGCCCACCACGCTCGCGCAAACCGATGACCGTCGTTTTTCCTACCGCGCCGCGACCAGCGTGGAGCTTCTTGTATTCGTGCTTGTTGCCTTCCAATCCGCCGACGTGGGTTTCATCGACTTCGACGATGCCGCGCAATTTGTCGATGTCAGAGCCGCACGCTTCGCGCAACCGATGAAGCATGAACCACGCGGTTTTCTGGGTCACGCCGATCTGCTTGCTCAGTTGCAGCGACGAAATACCCTTGCGCGCGGTGACGAGCAGGTACATCGCGTAGAGCCACTTATGCAGGGGAACGTGGGAGCGCTCGAAGATAGTTCCGGTGCAGACTGTGAACGTCTCAGTAATTCGCTTGCCGTCCGCGCGGCGACAGCGATTGCAGCGATAGAAACCAGCGCGCTTGGTAGTCGCAATTTCGTGACTCGCGCAGACGGGACAGCGCACGCCATCTGGCCAGAGCCGCGACTCGAAATAGACCCGCGCCGACTCCTTGTCGGGGAACATCTGGAAAAGCTGGAAGGTGCTAATTGTGATCTTGTCCATTGCCTAATCCCGCTCCGCGATTCGCGGCTTCCACTTGTGGCCGCATTCGGCGCAGACGACGCGCGGCTCGCGAACGCCGTTGATCACGCGGCCTGCGAGATACATCGAATATCGGCGTTTTCTGCAACGCGGACAGGTTCGCTCGATTTTGAACGCTTCGTATTGACTGCCCAAAGGACCGATTTGGAGTATTGCCATGACTTAACGCCTCCCAGCTTGCGGCAAATGCCAACGGATGGATTGTGGGCCGCGTGGCAGGCTGGTCGAACCATCGCGCTGAACAATCAAGCAAGTGTCGTCGTTAAACCGGACGTAAAAATAGTCCCTCTCAGGCATCGTTTTATGGGAGCCTTCGACCATCATGAAGCCTTTTTGTTTGAATGGGCCGACAACCGTTTTGATGTTGAGGTTCATCATCACGCCTACTTAACCTCGCAAATTTCATCCCACATCGCTTGGCAGGTGACGCAGACATCGAAGTTCAGTTCTGAAGTCTCGCGTTGGCGTGGCGACCAAACCTCTTCGCCCCAAGTTACGCCATTGCCGTTCAAGGGTTCGATCTCTTCTCTCTTACGGCCACACAACGTTTTTAAGCTTTCTTCCTCAGCGAGGTGGACGTGCAGCATCTTGATTGCCATATTCATAACCTCCACCATCAACGTAGCTCAGTGCTCTGCTTATGTCAAGAGCACTCAAGTAAATAATTCCCCAATATTTGGTACAGACGCGCGTGCCTGAAAATCTCGGGCAAGCCGCTGCGATAATCGCCAACCTGCTTCTCCCGCTTGACGTGCTCTATTTCCCTGCATTAAGAATCAGAGAGACGCAGCGATAGCGCCGTCATTCAACCATGCCCCTAAAAGAAATCAACGCTACTCGCAAACCGAACGGCCAACTCACCAGCGAAACCGCCTACCGTCTTAAACAACGCGCCGCTGGCCTCGCTCGCGCTCGCTCCCGTACCGATGGCTTCAAGCCTCTCATCGATGCCGCTCGCCTCTCTAACACTCGCCGCCGCATTCAAGGCTTGCAGGCGAAAATCATTAGCCTCGGCTTAGATTGTGAGCACGTCCGAGCTTGGCTATAGCCCTCGCAGATAGCGAAACCCTTCTCGCAGAAAGCGTTCGCATAAGAACGATTATGTCAACTAGCCTCAACCTGAGGCGCTACGTCAAGCATCGTGCCAACTGCCTCACCTGCTCAACTGGCAGGCTGCCCTGTGCGGAGGGTGTCCGGTCGCTGTGCCCTGTCGGGACGGGGGTGGAGCCCCACCGACGGGTTCGTAGATACTCTTGAAGCCTCGCGACCACCATCGTAAATTTTCCAAATTTCTACAAATTCTAGGGTAGGTGCTTGCGCAGAGCGTATAAGCGGTGATACGTATAAGCGCATATGCCTGAGAAGCATTGTGAGACGTGTCGGTGTTACCCTGATCCGGTGGCGCAGGCGATGGCGCGAAAGCGGTGGGAGAAGAAAGATGGACAGCATGAATCCGTTGCCAGACAATCGAGCGAATTGGGCGATGAGGGTGGAGGCGGCGAAGATGGCGACCGAGATCGTGAACGTGCATCTGCCCAGCACGACCATTCAGGCGATGTGGGTGGCTTGGTACAAGGCTGTGCTCCGCGTCCTGAGCGGGGAAGTACCGGAGGCTGCGTTCGGCATCCCAACCGCCGAGAATCCGGCTGTAAATACTGCGAGGTGATATGAAGACCCAAAATCAGGTACGCAAGAAGGCCGCCGAACTTCAGGGGCCGTTGACCGAGTTCTTTCGAAAGCATTTGACGTCGGCGTATGGGGATGAGGTGGATCAGTTGCGGGTGGTGGGGTATCTGTGCGAGATCGTGCAGGGGATGGTCGAAGTCGAGTTGAAGACCATCAAGATTCAGATGGAGATGGAAGATAAGCGTCGAATCGTCGTGGCAAATAACTGAGTCTTGTTTAGGGGGTGAGATCAGGCGCCACGATAAACGTGGGCTTCAGTCTGGGTAGGCCCCCATCCCTAAAGAGGACTCAAATAATTGAGATGGACGACCTGCTTTTCGCAATTTGGAGCGAGGGACAGTACCTGAGCATCGAGAATGCGCGGGCGCAAAGATTTCCGCGCAACATCGTCGCGATCGCTCGACCTCGTTGGATAGTTTATATTGAGGGTGGACCAGTTTTTCGGCCCCCTGATTCGCTAATGCACGTTCTACGCGAAGCACCTGATACCTTCTGATGGCTCGCGGCTCCAAAAAGGTCAAGAAGCGGGCTAAGCCGTCGCCGCAGGTCATCGAGACCCTCCTGAACGAGATGGAGGCGAAGGGGGAGCATCCGAGCACTGGCAGCGAGGATAACGTCAGGGAATGGCTCCAGAATCACTCGGAGCGGGAACTGTGGTTCTTCAGCCGCTGGATTCTCGGCAACGACCATCTCGCCCTCGGCTCCTACCACCGCCGCATCATGTGCCCCTTCCTGACCGACTTCACTCGTAGCTACCTGAAATTACTCATGGTGCCGATGGGGCATCTCAAGACGACCGTGGCGTCAAGAAGTATGCCGCTGCACGTACAGATTCAGCCACGGGTCCACAACATCTACCATGAGATGATGACGGGCTCGAACATGCGGGTGCTGCTGGCGAACGAAAACGAGCAGAAGAGCAAGGAAAACCTGTACGTCATCCAGCAGCATTGCGAGCAGAATGCGTGGCTGCCGTGGCTGTGGCCTAATGTGTTCTGGGACGATCCGAGGTCAGAGAGTCCGCGCTGGACGGATAGCCAGATTGAGTTGAAGCGGACGCAGTATTGGGCGGAAGCCAACATCTCGGCGGTCGGCATCAAGACCGGCTTCATCGGCAAGTATTTCGACATGATCATTGGCGACGACGTGGCGGCGCTGGAAGCCTCCCAGAATCCGCCGCTGATGGATCGGGTGCGCAAGTGGCGGAGTTCCGCCAAGACGCGGTTCTACGACAAGCGGCGCCGGATGTTCATCGGAGTGGGCACCCACTGGGGCAGCAACGACGTGTACGTGGACTGGAAGAAAGACCCCGACGTGGACATCCTGATCGAGTCGGTCAGCAGCATAGATGAGACGACGCACCAGGAGGTGCCGCTATGGCCGGAGAAATTCCCTCTCGACATCATCGATAATTTAAGGAAGGGGATGGACCCGATCGAATGGGCGCTCTGGTACATGAACAAGCCGGTGCCGGTCGGATACACGGCGCTGAACTGGAACGATCTCCGGGAGTATCATCTAAGTGCGGACGGCAAGGAGCTTTACTTTGAAGACTCCCGAATGGACGAGCGGATCACGCAACGCTACGACCGAATATCCCGGAATCTCGGGTTTGTCATTGGAAGCTCAAAATACGATCCTGCCAACGCCAAGCCCCGAACCCGCGCGCCTCGCGGCATGGATCAGGACTTCTACGAGCACATGCGCACTAAATATCCCGAAAAAGTGAAGGATGCAGACACTCCAAATCAATAAGCTCTACAAGGTCGCCATGCTCGACCCTGCCGGAGGTCCGGTATCGGGAACCAAGCAGTCGGGCCGCTCACGCGCCTCGATCACGGTGGTGGGCGAGGATGACCTTGAGCGAGTAGTGATATTGGAGGCGTGGGCGAAGCGCATCGCACCGGACCAACTCATCGACCGGACTTTCGAGATGCAGGAGCGGTGGAGGCCAGCGGTGTTCGGAATCGACGCGAGCGGCCCGCAATTGGTGTTCTATCAAATGCTGCTCAAGGAAGCGCGCGAACGCGGCATCAAGTGGAGTCCTCGCCCGATCGCTATGAAGATGGAAAAGACCGACTCCATCGAGAAGGCGATTCAGCCGGTAGCCGCTGCCGGACGGCTCATCCGTCCCCCCGAAAAGGAGTGCTACCCGTTGGCCGACGAGTGGCGCAACTTCCCCGATGGAATCTACCGCGATAACCTCGACACGCTGGCGTGGTGCATCCGGCTGCTTCCGTCTGTACTGCCGGCGCATCTCAGAATGATGAGCGAGAACCAGTTGAGGCACTATCTCGAACGGACGGGACTGCCGCAGGACATGATCGAGAATCAACTTGCCCAACGTGCCAGTTTCGCGGATAAGTGAGGCATGGTCAGAAAATACTCATGTATTAATCATGCCGACTGCGAGTTCATCGATGTCGAACTCGAATACACCGAGACTAAGGAACCATCTGTTCGCACGAGTATCGATGGAAAGCCACATTTGCTCTTTCGGTCTGAGGACCGACAGAGAGTCCTAGCTCAGTTAAAGGAACATGGGGCGTCACGAAAACGATATGACTTTAGCGATGCCTGATGGAAAATCTCGGACAAGCAGCGGCCATCATCGCCAACCGAGTTCGTGACCCGAACTTCAACGGCACGACCGAACAGCAGACCATCGCGCTCATCTCCTATAGCCAGCAAGTCGTCAACGGCATCCTCGGCGACCTCGTCACCTCGCAAGCTCTGACTATTCAGCCGCGCACCCTCATCTATTCGATGAGCGGCTTCGTACCAGGATCCATCGACGTGCTCGCGGTGCAGGACGCCAGCGGTCGCGATCTCGACCCGCTCGGCCTTCAAGACCTCCAGTGGCTCGACATGCGCTGGCCGGTGGCGGTGGCCGACTCTCCGCGAGGATATACACAGGTGGGCGGCGACCTTCTCATTATATATCCGGCGGTGAAAACGCCGCAGATTCTGACCGTAAAGTTCAGCCAGTTCATCGCGCCGGTCACGGGGCCAGCGGACTCGACTTCGCTACCGCCTGAAGATGACAGCGCGATCAACGACTTGGCTGAGACTCTTATCTTGCTCAAGAATCGCGACCTGCTCGCGGTCAAGGCGGCGATGGAACGGTTCGCGGGGCGCATCAAGCAGCTTCAGACGGAGAAACGATGAAGGCACTGCGGAAAGCACACGATGGTTCGCCGCGTAGCGGTCTCCGATTCAGAGACGATTATGGGCGCGGTATTTTCACACATCCTCATCTAACAATCTGGTTCACGTCCTTAAAACGTCGAAAGAGTGTAGTCCGTGGCGACCGCCGCTGAAGTCCAGAATCTCTGTGTCCTGCTTTCCAACGGGCAGATGGACCAGACGCTATTCAACGGCTTCTATGCCTCGACTATGACGCGCCGCGAAATCGCCCGCTTCCACACCACCGCGACCCCCATCACGCTGACGGCAAACCAGACGACGGTAAATCTGCCCGACGATCTGCTCAACCTCCTGACCCTTATATATGACGACACTGTGCTGTCGGACCTCGAGCTCCGCGAGTTGGAATCGCTCAATCCGGGCTGGCGCAACACCGTAGGCTCACCCATCGCATTTACGCGGCAGGCCGAGACCGTCAAGAGCGTCGAGGTGTGGCCCGCGCCCTTTGAGACTTCGCCGCCGATTATTCCGGTGCATGGACTGCCGACCGGCGAGGATTACGCACCCGGCAACGGCATCGCGATATATGAGGAGCAGCGCGCCGACTTGCTCGACTATCTGGTGCTGCCGGTAGCCCTGCTGGTCCTGTGGCGCGAATACGTTCGGGAGTCTCCACATACCGATGTGGCGTGCGCGATGCTCTGCTTTCAACTCGCGGGAATGCTATTGGAGATGTTGTCGTGATCCTAACGCCCTTCAGCCCGTGGCGCGACAACGCCGACCTCCACAACCAGCTCAACCGCTTCGTCGAGAACGCCGACAAGGCCATCTCCGACAATTCAAACGCCATCGCGGCCATCAAGCCGACCGTCTCAACTCCCGCTCCAGTAGTGCAGGGCGGCGGTGTCGGCGTCGATTCAGGCAGCAGCAGCGTGGTGGGCGGCAACGGCATTTCGGTCACGCCTTCAGGCTCCGGCTCGATGGTTGTCAACACGGGCGTTCTCTCGCTCATCGCAGGAAGCGGCATTGCGATAGATGTGAGCACCGGAAACATTACTGTCTCGTCCGTCGGGGGTGGCGGCGGTGGCGGAGACGAACTAGCGGTTGTTATATTGCCGTTTTCTGCTTCGCCATATACGGCGAGTTTTCCCGTTGATTTGACGATCGTGGTATTACCATTCAGCGATTCTCCGTACACGGCGAGTTTTTAGATGGCGACTCTCTATCTTGTCTCGACCGATCCCGCCGCCGATTTCATCTTCAACCTACCAGTCGCGACTGGTAGCGGAAATGTTGGAGTAATCAAGAAGGTGGACGCCAACGCACATAGCGTGGTCATCACGCCGAATGGGACCGACACCATCGACGGAGTGAACGCGACGGTATCTATCGCGGCGCAATGGTCTTACGTCAAGATATGTGATGCGCAGGCGGGAGCATGGCAGAAAATTTCCTAATTAGACAGCTATTACTGATCATATGTGGGCTGGCGATTTTGTCGGGCGTCTCCTATGCCTTCACCTGTCCGAGCGGCGGGTTTTTGACTCAGGACAACCCGCAAGCATGCTCGACGCCAGCCGGAGGTGGCGGTCCAACGGGACCCACGGGACCCACGGGTGTCACCGGAGCTACGGGCCCGACGGGTCCTCAAGGAACCATCGGTCCGACTGGTGTACCGGGCACAGTCGGCGCGACAGGTCCAACTGGTCCAACCGGCCCGATTGGAGCTACGGGTCCGGCGGGAGCTACTGGCGTCACAGGGGCTACGGGAGCGACCGGACCTACTGGCGCAACTGGTACGATAGGTCCCACCGGCATTCCGGGAGCCACTGGTCCCACCGGTCCAACGGGACCACCAGGACCGAACTGCACGACGCTGACCACTACGACACCGACGCTTACGCCGGTTAACACGACTCAGCCAGTCAAGGAATGCTTCACCGAAACGCTGTCCGGCAACACGACGCTAACCGGCTTCGCGTCAGGCGCGGCTCCGGTGCATATGTGGGTCGGTCAGATGATCATCACGCAACCGTCCGGCGCGCACAACTATACCTTCGCGTTCTCCGCCGGATCGGGAGTGAGGATTGTTTATCCGAACGCGGGTGGCTGCAATGCGCTGCCGACCATGCCGACCGGCACGGGACATTCGCTACTGCTTGATGTGATCTACAACGCTAACCCATCAACACCCGAACTGGACGTTATTAGCTGTCCGACCAGCGGGTCATAAGGAGTCCCTATGAAACTCATCACCCCAATTCTCGCAGCGCTGATGCTGTTCGCGGTGCAGGCGCGCGCGCAGCAGCAGTTTACTTCGACCGCGCCCGGTGCGCCCTCTCGTACATCCAGCTGGCTCGCATTTCCGGGCGGAACGGCTATCGTGTTCAGCCGCGCGACGGCAGAGACGACCAACCCGACCGGCGTTGCCGGAACACTCTCGAACTTCCAGTGCAGTACCCAAGGCGCACTACTCGGCTATTTCGATTACCACGTTGAAAAAAATGGTACTTGGGATCCGGGATTTCCATCTTGCACTATCGGGCCTGGCGGCAACTCGTGCGTGAATAATCTCGACCCGCTGCATATCGTCGCGACCGACAAGTTGGACCTCTGGTTACAGCCGGGCGGCTTAGGCGGCGGCGATGCGCTGACCTGCACGGCAACTTTCACGGCGGACTAAGTGCTAAAACGTCTCCTCATAGCTCTCGCGTTTGTTCTCGCGCTGTGCGCGCCGGCGTCGGCGACCGTCATCATTCTCAGCGCCACGGGCACTACCTCGTGGACCGTTCCTAGCGATTGGAACAACGCGAACAACAGTATCCAGGTTATTGGCGGAGGTGCAAATGGTGGAACCGGCGGGACGACCAACGGTGGCGTGGGTGGGGGTGGTGGGGCTTACAGTAAGAGTTCTAATGTGACTCTTAGCGGTACGATTAGTTACCAGGTGGGAGGGATCGGCGGAGACACATGGTTTAATGGAGCAGCCGTAATCGGTAGCTCAGTAGGCGCGAAAGGAGCAGCAGGCCAGACTGGGGGGCAAGCATCATCTGGCGTAGGCGGAACAAAATATAGTGGCGGCAACGGAGGAAATGCTAGTATAAGCGTAGGCGCTGGAGGGGGTGGTGCTGCAGGTTTACACGGCATCGGCGGAGATGGCTTAGCAGGTTCCTCCCCGACAGGAGGCACGGGGGGCACTGGCGATGCCGGTAATGGTGGCGCAGGTGGCACGTCCAGCACTTTCGGAACAGCGGGGGGCAACGGTACGGAGTGGACGACGGCTGGCTCTGGCGGCGGTGGATCAGGGGCAATTATTGGTCACGCCGGTGGAAACGGTGGAAATTATGGTGGTGGTGGTGGTGGTGGTCCGATGACTATTGGTGGTGCGGCAGGCATACAAGGCGTCATCATCATCACCTATACGCCTGCGAGTGGACCGACCGCCACGGCCACCGCTACCGCCACGAGCACCGCGACAGCTACAGCAACCGCGACAGCAACAAGCACATTGACTCCAACAGCGACACCTACTGCAACGCCCGCAGCAGGATGGTTCTGGTGAGCCGAGCAATCGTTATACTCGCCGTCCTCGCCATAATCGGCGCGTGGGTTATTGGAGGGAGACCCGCTGACTACGAAAGCCCGCGCTGCGGCAAGTATATTTGGAACATGCCTCCCGAATGGGCTTATTTGGGTCGCATCGCGGCATCGTCGATCATAGGCAACAATACGCCATCCGATTTTCAGAAGGTGGTCAAAGCATCGACGGTCGATAACTGCGTGGCAGCGACTGATGCATTAACTTGTACGACCAATCAGACGTTTTCGATTGTGGATTGCGGAGCGAGCACGACCTGCGCTTCGCCGACGGTAATATGCTCGGTGCAGGTAACAGCAGCAGGGACGGCATTTCTAGTAGCGAGTCCCGCTAGCCCTACTATTGCTGCGGGCGATTACATCGCGGCGGAGAGCACCGCTGGTTCGTGCACAACTCTTTCAACAGCGGGAATTACTGCGCAAATCCATTCAAACTGATCATGGAATCATGAAATCATGAAACTTGTGATTGTAGCGCTGGTGTTTTCGTTCATCGCATTCGCCTACTTCAAAAGCTCGTATCCCGACTGGCACGAGCAGGCCGACGCGAGCGGTCAGTACGTGTGGCAGAAACACCTGCCGGAGTATAAACGGTAGGTATGCCGACCAAGCGCATTTCATTTTCCAACTTCAATCGCCGCCTCACGCTTTCCGGTGGCCGCGAGCAGACCGGCGAGGCCGCGCTGCGCCGCGCTTCCGGTGTCGCTCCTGAAGCCACCACATCCGTTCTCTCGCGCTGGGGCTCGACTCATCTTTACGACATTCCCGCGATCCAGCTCTACTACTGGAACGGCGCGCGCTACGCCTACGACGGCGCGGTCCTCTATCGCAACGGTGTCTCGATCAAGGCGGGTTTCAATGGCGGCAGGCTGAGTTTCAACTCGGGGCCTCCACAGCCGGGGCTGCCCGACTATCTCTTCATCCTCGGTGGCGGCGCCACGCCGTTCAAGATTGCGCCCGATGGGGTATCAATCAGCAACTGGGGCATCGTCGAGCCGCCCAACGCGATGCAGGCCAACAACAACGCGCCCGACCAGATCGTCATCGATTCTTTTCAGGGCAGCGTTGGCAATTGGACACCAGATCCTAACGCGGCGACCGCCGACGACAATTCCGAGTTCATCACCGGCACTGGCGCGCTGCGCATCAATCCGAGCGACGGCCCGTGGCACATCATCAACACCACCATCTCGCCGCTCAATCTCGGCAGCTATCCCAATGGCGACATCTCGCTGCAAACCGACGTAATTCAGTTCTGGCTGTTCTTCAAAGGCGCCTTTAACTCGACGTGGCTGCAACTCGATTTCGACGTAGACGACCAGACCTTCAAGCACGATTACTACACCTATGCGATAGGGCTGTTATCGGCCAACGCGAGCAACCCTAATGCCTTCGTCCATCACGCCGTCAACGAGACCATCGACTTCCAACAGACACAGTGGCAACTGGTCTCGATTCCGAAGAGCGCGTTTTTGCGCCGGGGCCTCAAACTTCAGTTCGATTGGAGCAACGTCAAGGGCGTCCGCTTTTCCGGCGGCAACTTCACGTCATCAATGAATCTCGACAACCTGGTGCTGACCGGCGGATGCGCGATGGGCGCTGGCCCCACGGTCGGGCAGGGCGGCGTCGAGTACGACTACTACGTGGTTAATCGCAACCTGACCACCGGCAGTCAGAGCAACCCGAACTCAGCCCCGATTCGAGTGTTCAACGTGCAGGTCAATACGGTGGCGCTGTCGCAGATACCCTTCTCGACCGATCCGCAAGTGACGGCGCGCGACCTCTACCGCACGCAGGCGCTGATTCTGCCCGGTGGTGGCATCCCCTTCTATCTCGATACCATCTACGACAACACGACCACCACTTATACCGACAACACCGCCGACACATCGTTCAGGGAGGCGACGACTCCTTGGCAAATGAGCGTTGCGGTCCCCCCGAATGCCGTGCCCTACTATATCGACGCTGGCAACGGCTACTATTTCAAGCTCAAGACTGCTGGCATGACCGGCGCGTTGCCTCCGACGTGGAAGGTGCCGACCTCAAGTTGGGGACCGAACGATTCGTTCGGACTCAATGAGACGCTCGCTCCGATGAAAGGGGCGGGCCGCTTCTTCGAATGCACCACCAAAGGCATCAGCGGCCTCGTACAGCCGAACTGGGTGGCGGTCGCACCTCTCGGGACCGTCACTGATGGCACGGTAGTCTGGACCGACATCGGCACGATGGACGTGACCGACAACACGGCGGTCTGGACTTTCCAAGGCATCAACTCGACGCCAGTCCTCGGCAACGACGAACTGCTCCTCGACAACGACTACCCCAAAGACACCTACGGTTGGGCATGGGGACCGGAAGCAGGCTCGATGTTTTGGACTGCCGACTCCGCGATGGGGCAGGAGGGCTACGTCTACGCATCGCCACCTGGACGCCCTGAGAGCGTGGGGCAGACATACTTGGTGAGCGGCCAGAACGATCCGATGCAGGCGATAGTCGCATGGGACGGTCTGATGTGGGCATTCAGCAACGCTCGAGCGTTCCGTTCGCGCGGCTCCTACCCCGCCTTCGCGTTCACCGCCGTCAACGATGCGCTCGGCACCCGCACGCCCTTCACTGTCGTCCCGATTCAGATGCAAGGCATCGTGTATTGGGCACCAGACGGAATCAGAATGCTCAACTTCGCGGGGTCGCAGCTGATCGGATTCTCCGAACTCGCGCCCATCTTGCGCGGACAGCCCGAGGAGAATCTACCGGCGTGGAACGAAGAGAACGGCCCAGTGTGGGCCGAACAAGCACGAAACGAGATTGTTTTTTCCGATGGGTCTGCGCTGACTTTAGCGATCACCTACGACGGGTTGCCCCAGGGCGGGATAAGCTGGAGGCTACCTGGCCCTGTCCTGACTGCCCTTTACTACGAGCACCAGACCGGCGAGTTGCAGGCTAGCTTCGGCGGCAAGATTTACCTCTTTGAAGACCCGACCGTGTTGAGCGATGGCGGTGCTGCGATTCCCTTCGAGGTGCAAAGTCCCGGCGACTTTCCCGACGTGGGCGCGGAGTTCACCACGCAACGTCTTTACCTGACGCTGAACTGTGCGGCTAATGGAGCGGCGCAAATTCTCACCCCGACTTTAATTATCGATGGCACCGAGTACACTTTGCCTCAGATTACGAATACGAAGCGGAGCACCATCGAATTGAGTCCGAAGATCCCCGGCAGGTTTTTCGATGGCATCCGCCTGACTGGCGCGCTGACGGGACGAGTCGAGATTTTCAGCATCGCAGCAGACGTAGCGATAGGGAGCCAGCAATGATTTCAGACGAGCGAATAGCACTGCTCATCATGTATGCCGACACCCTCGCGACTGCGAACAAGATTGGTGTGGGGCTTGGCTCTGTGAACTATATTCCCATGATTGCTGATCCCGCCGAGGTCGCGGATGCGCTGCGCGAGATTCAGGCGCACCGTGCGCCGAAAGAAGAGAAGCCGACAATCAACTGATGCGCGCCTACGATTCAAAGCAACACGAATTTCTTCTGGTCTCGTGGTACACCACGCTACGCGCCGATCCCGACGAACTCAACAAGCTCCTCTTCCCGAATCTCCACAATCTGACGGCGCTGCTCAACTGGGCTGCGCATCAAGTCAAATTCTTTTTCGATATGGATGCGGCTGGCCTCACTTGTGCCGCGTGGCTCGCTCCGGTGTTGTCGGGCGCGGAGGCGGGCGCGTGGCTGCGCAAGGACCAGCGCAAGAGTTACAGCTCAGCCATCTTTATGAACCGCTTCTACAAGGTCGCGCTCGAAGCCTTCCCTGTAATCATCGGCATAACTTGCCAGCCCGAGTTGGAGAAAGTTCACCTGATGCTCGGCTATGAGAAGGTCGGAGAGGTACCCTACCTTTACGGGGGACGCCTCGCAGTGATATACGCAATGACGAAGGAGACTCGAAATGGGCGGCGCCGGTACTTCCAAGAGAACAAGCAGCACAAGCAATCCTTACGCAGCCGGACTAGCGGCGATCGGCCACCAGATGTACGGGATGGCGAAGCCGACGATGGAGGCGCTGGCATCCCAGACGCAGGAGGGTTTGCAGACGGGGGGAGTGAACGCGCAGATACCAGCCACCAACGCCGCCGTCGCAAGCGCACGCGAAGCGTACAGCGCCCATCGCCAAGACCTCAAGAATCAGTTGGCGTCATCGGGTCTGAGCGGTAGCTCGTTCGAGCAGGAAATCCTCGGCTCCGACCAAGCCAGCGGCAGTCAGCACATTGCCGCACTCCCGACCGATATCACACAGAACTTTCTCAAAACCGGGATACCCACAGTCTCCGGCATCGGCAGCGGCGGCGTGAACGCGATCGCTACCGCAGGCGCGCAAACTCCGACCACCCAATCGACCTCGACGCCAAGTTTTCTCGATTTTCTACAGCAAGGATTGCTCACCGCGAATACGATGGGTACGCCGATGGGTGGCAAGGGCGGAGGCGGCGGCGCATCTGGTGCTAGTGCTGCGGGCTCACTAGGCTCAGGCAGCAGCGGAGGAGCGGCGGCAGGTTCGGATGCGGCGGGCGCGGGCGCAGCAGGAGCAGGAGCAGGAGGGGCTAGCGATTTGGGCTTGCTGGCATTGGCATAATGGGCGCGCTTCTAGGGTTTGCGCTCGGCACTGGACTCGGCATCGCGGGTAACACCGCGAAGCAGAAGCAGGCCAAGGAACAGCAGCACGACGAAATGATGCTGCAAACCTACCAGCAGCACCCCGACCTTGCGACGACGGACTCAGCGCAGCAATTCCTCAAGAAGAAATACGGTGCGGACACTGCTGAGATGTTCGGAATGCTTGGCAAGCACTATTCGCAACTTAATCAACAGTTCGGTGCCGATCTGCAAAGCGGCGGTGGGACTTCCTCCCCTGCCGCCGCTTCCCCTAGCGGAACGGCCGCGCCGGCCTCGCAGGGCGATCCGATGCAGCAGCATATGGATCAGGTGAGCAGCGAGATTCAGCGTATGCAGGGGTTGCAGACGAAGTATCAGAACGATCCGAGCAAGTTGGCGATTATCAAACAGAAGCTAGAATTTCTAACCAAGCAGTCGGAGCAGTTCAGCCAACAGCAGCAGCAGTCGCAGCAGAAGTCAGAGGACCGCGCGCAACGCGACGAGTTTCATCAGGACAGCGAAAGCGACAAGGCCGCCTCTCGCGAGCAGGCCAAGGCTCTAACCGAAGCTACGCAAGCGCAGGCGAAAGCCAACGCGGACTTTCAACATCAGTTCGAGACACAGGGTCAGCAACTTAAAAAGATGACCGATGACGAAACCCGTCAAACCCATATCGCGACGATGGCGAAAGGCATAGATGGCGAGCGCGATAAGCTGCTTCAGGATTTCGCGAAACTACCTGACGCTGCAAAGCCAGCAGCCGAAGCTCGCGTCAAAGGTTACAATTCCAGCGCAGCCATGTTCTACCAGAAACACGCTTCCGCTGGTGCGCCGACGCTCCTCAAGTTCACCGCAGGAACGCCGGGTTCGGGGTTGCGCGGGTATCCCACCGGCCAAGGTGCAGTCGCGCCGACTATCGAGGCGGTGCCGCCGTCCTACGTGTCGTATAAGGGTCAGGCGGGATGGATGGACGGCGACAACAACTTCTACCCCGAATCGGACGCACCGACCGACACAACCAGCAAATAATGGACAGGGCAGTCGTCAAGGTCGATCCGGCAGACGTAACGCCTTTGCGGTCTGTGACGAAGGTCGATCCGAAGGATGTGACGCCGTTAAATTCCGCCAAATCGGCTGGCACGGTGGCTGACCCTCTCGCCGTTCCGGGCGGTGCTCGCGAGCCACTCGGCAGCAAAATCAAGCGCTTCGGGCGCGCAGCCTCTCAATACGATCCCTCGAATCCTGCGAATGTCGGGCGCGTTGCCCCGCTCGCGGTAGGCGTCGGGTTGCCAATCGCGGCAGGCATCGCCACCGATGGTGCGTCCATCCCGATTCAGGCGGCTGTACAAGGTCTTGCGGGAGCGGCGTCTCCCTATGCGGAAGCAGCGACGAGCAAATTGCTCGGTGGCAATCCGGCGATGCCTTCATGGCGGGACGCGGCGAAATCGGGATTGATTAACGCTGCTTTCACGGCAGGCGGTGCGTTAATAGCCGACGCGAAAGGTGGGGCTAGTGAAGTCACGCCCGAAATGGAGCGTACCACGCCCACCATCAAAAATCTGAATCAAGCAGCACGCAACCGCGATACCTGGAAAGCTCTTGGCCTTTCTGATGAGCAGGCCGACATGGCGGTTAAAGCGCCCGATGCCGAACAATTTTTAGCGCAATCCGTCGAGCAAGCCGACCTGACCAAAAACACTTATAGCCGCGTCATCAACAGCACCAAACGGGACTTCGAGAATCGCTATACCGATGCCTACACGGTTACAACGCCTCACGGCGAAAGCAAAAATCTGTTAGATGCGCCGACCGATCTTGCTCCGGTCTCGCAGACAATGCAGAAGGTGTTGGAGCAGAATCAGGGCAAGCTCTCGCCCGGTCTCGAATCATGGATCAAGGAGCAGTCGGACGCCATTAGCGGCGGGAAGCTCGATCCGTTAGTCGGCAAGATGTCGTCAGAAGACATAGCCAGCCTGACACCAGCAGAACGGGCGCAAGCAGAGAAGTTTTTCAGCAAATTAAAGTCACCGGATTCTGTTGCCAAGAAGGCTTCCTATCGTGAAGGTGAAGCGCCTGCGTCCGCAGCGCCGGAGCAGCCGCCCAGCGCGACAGTCCAGCACATTCGTGACTTGCGAACGAAGCTGGCCCGCAAAATACCGGCACAGGCGAACGACTTTGACCAACGCGCCGCCGCTCAAATCAAGCAGTCACTGGATAATCTTCACGATCAAACGCTGCTTGCCAACGACGCCAGTTACGAAAACCTCGGACGAATCGCGGGTGTCGATAAAGACTGGGGCGTGATGAAAGAAACAGAGCGCCTGTTCGACCCCGCACAGAAGGAAAAGCTCGCAGACGGCGTGAATGCCGCGCTCTGGGGCAAGATGGGAGCCAATCCCGACAACGCGGCCAATCTCATCCGTTACGCCAAAGCTGCGAATGAATTGAATCCCGATCTGATGCCTAAGTTGCGCGAATCGTTTCTGAATATGGCGGCTCAAGAGGCACGCACCGGCAACACGCCAATAAATGAGATGCGGGCGCTCCAGACGCTACAGGCGAAGTGGGGAGACAAGGGCGGAACGCAGGTCGTGCTCAATGAGATGTTTGGTAAGGACTCTCCGCTTTCATCGCCGACCACGCTGGCAAAAGTCCTTGGCGCCCCGCCGATAGACCCACAGAAACTCGGATACGTTCAGAGCATGACGCAGCGCGCCGCCAGCTACCCTTACCTGCTCAGGATGGGCGTACTGTACGGTCTGGCTGGCGGCGGTATGATGGCGATCACGCGCGACCCCGAGAAAGCGGCCATCGCTATCGCGGGACTGGCGGGAATGCAATTGGGCGGAAAGCTGCTCGCGCGCATGGGCCGTGCGGGACAGGAAGCTTACGTGAACTTCCGTCTGAACCCGACCGAGAGCAACTTCAAAGACTTTATGAAAGTGTCGGGAGCGATGATTGGCGCGACCGCTGAGATGCCGTCATCCAATGAAGCCCGTTGAAAAAGTAACCGCCTGCGTCGTAGATTACGGTACTTTCCTCAGCCTCGCTGAAAAGCTGGCCGAAACAGTAAAGACCTGCTACTACCACTCGCCCTTTGAAGTGGAGTATCAGGACGTTCGGAGTTGCGTGCTAGGTGAGGGCCTCGACCGCGTGAAGCGCCTCGACGACCTGCTCGACCACATCGACGAAATCGACTTGTTCGTGTTTCCCGATATCGGCTTCGGTGCACTTCAGCGCCATCTCAAGAGCCTCGGTAAAGCCGTCTGGGGCCACGCGGGCGCGGACGAACTCGAACTCTACCGCGACCTATTTCTCGACACGCTGAAGGAAGTCGGATTGCCGACCGTCCACTCGGAGAAGATTGTAGGCCTCACGAAGCTCGCGAACTATCTCAAGAAGAACGACAACAAGTGGATCAAGGTAGATCGCTTTCGCGGCAACATGGAGACGTGGAAGCACGAGAAGTCGTGGGGGCCGACTGAGCGCACGCTCGATAGCCTCGCGGTGGTATTCGGCGGCGCGAAAGAGCACGTCACCTTTATCGTACAGGATGACATCAAATCCGACTTCGAAGTCGGGTACGACGGATGGTCTATCGACGGCAAGTTTCCGCCGTCATCGTTTCAGGGCTACGAGAAAAAGAACGAACTCTACCTCGGCTCGGTGCTCTCGGCGGACGAACTCCCCGAAGAAATCACCGCCGTCAACGATGCGCTCGCGCCGATCCTCGCCAACTACGGCTACCGCAACTGGTGGGCAACCGAGATTCGCGTCAAAGACGGCATCCCCTATTTCATCGACCCGACGCCGCGAATGCCTGGACAGACCGGCGAGCATCAGCTCGAGAGCATCACCAACTTCGCGGACATCATCTGGCAGGGCGCGAACGGCATCATCGTCAAGCCGAAGTATGCGTGGAAGTTTGCGAGCGAGGCGACGCTGCATTACGACATGAACACGAAGGATTCGGCGATCAACGATGAATGGAAATCGCTGGAAATCCCCAAGGCGGCACTGCGCTGGCTGAAGATGTATCACTACTGCAAATTCGATGGACTCTATCATTTCGTCGCTGAGGGGACCGATGAAGTGGGCGTGGTCATCGGCGGCGGCGACTCAATTCAGGACGCCATCAAAGACCTCGCGAAGCATCTGGAGATGCTGAAGGGACTGCCAGTCCACGCCGATACCGTAGGCTTCGCCAGCCTGATAGAATCAGTGAAGGAAGCCGAGGAAGCTGGCATTCCGTTTGGGGGTAAAATCCCACAGCCGGAAATCGCCATCAGAGAGTTCAAAGAATGACGCACGCAACCTGGATCATCATGTTCGGCAACGAAGATCCCGACGACGCGCTCGGGATGTACTTGTGAGCTAAGCGCGAATAGTGTATCGCTTGCTCAAGAGGTGAATCATGCCGCGTGGCAGCAACAGCTCAATTGAACAGGAACGCATTCGCGCCGGAGAACGCTTCAATAGCTCGCGGGGCAACGGCAAGACCGACGCCGGGGCCAAGAACTATGAGAAGCCGGGTTTCGGTGGCGGGTCAATGCAGAAAAACCCCAAGAAAATGCCCGCGCCCAAGTTCTAAGGAGCTACCGTGGCCGCCGGAGTTGACGTAGTTACAAATGACAACATGTGGGTCATTACTTTCAATGGCTCAACGGCGACGCACACCCTTCCCTTCAAGCTCTGGCCCGCCGCGACCGAACTGAATCAGAACCAGCCCTTCATACCGAGTCGAATGGTTTGGAGCGTCAGCGTTGACGGTGTGGCTGGCGACACCGTGATTCTGCAATCGTTTCAGAGCCACGATTGGGTGAAGTTCATCGCGACCGGGGCGGACTTCGAGCCGCCGCAGGAATGGAAACGAGGCGGGAAAGAGCCCGGACCCATCGGCTGCAAGATAACTCAATTCGATAGAGGGGAGCTCATTGTATATCTCTAGCGGTCAATCGTGAGTGAAATTAGATGCACATTGACCTTGGAGTTGGACGGAGTGGCGTTGCCGGATTTCCCGATGGTCCGCCGCTTCGTCGTTGCGGAAGTCGCGCAGACCTCGCAAGCATTTGTTCCCGATAATAATTCCTCTTCGTTCCACGGCATCGCCGCCATCACATCGCCCAACGTCAACGTCGTCTATCTCGACAGCGACCAAGCCCTGAATCTCAACATCAACCAGCTCACCGCCCTCGCGCTACAGGCTGGCGGGTTTATTCTGCTGTTTGGAGTTTCGCTTCAGCAGGGAACGCCCTCGGATGATTTGACCGTCAACAATCCGGCCCTCACTGGTGGCGTCACCGCCACCGCAGACATCCTAACCACGGGTACTTAAGTGCGGACCATCGCGATCGGTGATGGGAAGAAGCTGAAGCTGACCGCTGACCAGCGTCTACGGCTCGGCAACTTTCTGCAATCGTCACATCGAGACGCTATCGACCAACGCTTCGGCGTCGAGAAGATGTGGGAAAGCTCGCTGCGCTCTTATCAGGGCCAATCGCCTTCCGACCCGCGCTGGAGGCCGTTCAAGGAAGCCCCGGTCATCGAAGTCACTATCGGCGCGATGTGCGTCGATGCGGTGGCAGCGCAGGCGAACGACCTCATCTTTCAATCGAAGCCTATCCTGCTCATTCGTCCGTGCGAGGAGACGTGGGAGCCTCACGCCGACGCGCTCCAATACCTCGTTGATCGCGAAGTTGAGAGCAAGGCGTGGAACTTCCGGCCTGCGGCGACCGAAGCGATTATCGACGTGACGAAGATGGGCAACTTCGTCCTCTATGTGCCGTTCACCAAAACGGTACGCAAAACCGACGTTCGCAAGGTCGAGAGTTTCAGCCCCAAGATTTACTGCCTGCCCTTGGAAGATTTCGTCATCCCGACCAACTCCACCAAGGACGTGCAGTCGTGCCAATTCGCGACGATGCTTCTGCATACGAGCAAGAAGCAGTTGAACCTGAAGGCGCGGCTGAATAACTGGACCGTCGATGATGCAGTTGGGGCGGAGACCAACAGCCCGCTTCAACAGACGCGGCTGCGCACAGCGGGCCTCGCGGGAACATCGGGCGAGAAATATGAGCGGGTCACTATCGCCGACACGTTCTGCTACTTCGACCTCGACGACGACGGCATCGAATCCGACCTCGAAGTCATCTGGAACGTCACCTCGGGCGGCATTTTGAAGGTGATGTATAACCGCTACGACAGCCGCCCCTTTGTACTCGAAGCCTACCAGGATCAGGCGCATACGTGGGTGGGGCTCGGCGTGATGGCGATGTCGGAGCAGTTCGAGCGGATGGCGACGGAGCTTTGGAACAACCACGTCTGGAACGCGATGATCGCCAACATGAAGATTTTCAAAGGCCCCTCGCAGGCGATGCAGGAGACTGAGGAAATCTATCCAGGTAAGTTTCTAGTCGAGGACAACGGCAAGATCGAAGCGATGGAGATGGGCGAGGTGAACTCGACCGCCATCAACGCCTTTACGATGCTGATGGCGATGGTACGCGAGCGGACCGGCACGCAGTTGCTCAACCAGCCCGTCCGCAATACCTCGCGCACGCCCGCGAACACGATGGCGATGATGTCGCAGCAGTCCAACCGCCGCTTCACACCGCAATTCGACAACATGCGGGAAGGGTTAGCGGAGGGCGCGCGACAGTGCCTCTATCGGCTACAGGAGCGCGTCAAAGACCCGAAGACCCGCAAAGAAGTGATGGACTACATCAACGAACTGATGGGCGAGGAACGTGGCGCGCTGGTACTCGAATTGTTCAAGCGAAAGCGACCTCTGATGGAAGCTATCGACGTTCAACTTGCCGCCGTCAGCGTGAGCACGAACAAAGACGCGGATCGCCAAAGTCTCACGCAACTCGCATCGCAGGTTTATCCGCTCTATTGGCAGGCTCTCCAGCAACTCGCGCCCATCATGGCGCATCCGCCGTTCCCCGGCGCGGACAAAGTGGCAAAGCAGGCTGGCGAAATGCTGAACAAGTTGATGCACAAAATTCTAAAAACCTACGATCAGCTTTCTGAAGTGGAGAAGCTGACTATCGACCTCGATGACATCACTCCGGTTATGGCGCAGTTGGGATTAGAACAGATTCCGGGACAGATGAATGGCATGATCAACGCGATGGGACAGAACGGGGGAGGCCCGCCGCAACAATGAACATTTTAGAGCGTTCCGAGGGTGCAGTGATACGGGAAGGCGCTCAAGTTACATCTACGCCTAACGCTGATTATTTCTATTTTCGTAAAGACCACGACATCGTATGTGTGCGATTACCCAAATGCCCGCCAGAACCACGCTATACGCCGATCGAAGTAGCGGACTGCTCTATCGACAAATGGCCCGACAATGAAGGCTGACAAACTAATTCGCGCGTGCCAAGGTGACACAGCTATATTGACCTCAACGCTCGGCTGGATCGAAGAAGAAGAGGACAAGACCATTCGCCGCATGGTGATGGTCGAGAATCACGTCGAAATATATCGTTTACAGGGGGAGGCACGCGCACTACGGAAACTGCGCGACAGTCTCGTTAAACTAACAAAGGTGAAGGATGACAAATCGGGAAAAATCAAAGACTGACGTTACTTTCCGTGTTGCTTGCGAGCGTGCGGGTGTGTTCCCGAGCCGCAATCAGTACATCAAGTTTAAGCACGGGCGAGGGATTGCCTTCAAAGAAGCTAAGGCGCGGCTTGACTATGTGGAGGCAAATAGTGTAGCGGTATCCGTTAAGTAAAAGTTCTAAGGGATTGCGCGAGGCGCCCATTGGTTAAATCCAGTGGGCGTTTTATTTTTTATGCCAGACGAGACCCCCGAACAGAAAGCAGCACGCGAAGCACAAGTAGCCGCCGATAAGGCGACAATCGACCGTATCACCGCTGGCGTAACAGCCGGTGTGAATGCGGCCATCCCCAAGATTACCGAATCCATCAGTGCGCGTGAGGCTGAATCGAAGCCCGCTCCACGCACTGAGCCCGCCACTATCGTTCGCCCGACCGAAGAGGAGTTGGCGGAGGCGGTTATCAGTGGGAACAAGGCTGAGTATGCGCGGTTGCTGAAACTACAGCGCGCCGCCGACCAGCAGGACAACGCTCGCGCCATCGGTACCCTCAGCACCGCAGGCAGCGCCGCTATCGGCTCCCTCGCGCGTCAGGCCGCCGACCGACTCCCGCACTACAAACGCTTCAAAGCCGAAATCGACAAGATGGTGGACGACTACTGCGCAAGCAGCGGTGCGGTTCCCGACTACGGCATGTACGAACGCGCCCACTCCATCGTGCGCGGCAATCACCTCGACGAACTCATCATCGAGACCGCCGAAGAGACTCTCCGCAAGGCTCGTGAGCCAGAAGAGCCGCTCATCCCTGAAGGACGGCGCGGTTCCGTCGAGACGGAGCATGAGCCTACTTCGCTGGCCGAAGCGCTGGCGGGCGATTGGAAGCGCGAGTTTCGCGTGAAACAGCGCGAGATCGGCGGACGCTCCGACGACGAAGAGTTGCGCAAGATGGGATATGGCGACGGCCTCAAGGGCTTTCTCGCCGACCGCAAGCGCGTCGAGGCTCTGGAAGACGAGACCAAGGGCACCTTCGGCCTCGACCGTGACTGGATCTGGACCGACAAATCTAAGGGCGACGGACATTGGGCCAACTGATGCCAAAGAAAGGCGAAACAATATCACCTGAGCTGCGCCAGAAGATGAAGGAAGGGCAGGCACGCGCCGCCCTCGCGCGCAAGCAGGCCGCCGACGCAACCGCGCTTCCGGCTGGCGCCCTACGCAACGAGCAGCGCGCCATCAACAAGGACGCTCTCGACGAACGTATCGAGACGCGCGAGCAAGAAGCCGGAATCGAGGCCATCGACCGCTCCAAGCTGAATCAGCGCGATAACGAGATCATGCGTCACGTCCGCCGCCGCGATAAATCAAGCGGCGTGCCCGTCACTGGCATGGAGCCGGGCAAGCGATACGCATGGCTCACTCTCGGTACTTCGTTCCCCGACCGCGCCCGTACCGCCATTCGCCAGATGAACGCCGACGCCAAGGATCGCGGCTACAAGCCCGTCGAGGGCAGGGACAATCCGGTCGGCAAGGAATTTATCGGCAACGACGGCATGGCAGGCACGACTGGCCGTGGCGTTGGCGATGTCTACCTCGCGGAGATTCGCGAAGAAGATTATCAGGACATCGAGGCCGAGAGCCGCGAGAAGGCCGAGCGGCAGGGGCAGGTCGAAGACCGCTCGGTGGTCTTTGCGCGGGACCGCTTAGGTCGCGCCGGACTTCCCAACACTATGCACAATCTCGTTGACCCCAACGATAATTTCGTAAATCAACGCGGGCGGAGTCTCGGCGTAGACCGCAACCCCGTCACGATGACATCTCAATTTACCGAGGGCGACGTTCGCCGAGGTTCGATTCATGGACCCGGCGGACAGGTTATGAAGCCCGGCTTTGAAAGGAGAATCTAAACGTGGCCGCAGTAATCAAGCCCATCGCCCCCGACATCGGCCTTGCCAACTGGCAGAACGCGCCCTTCCACGGCATCGAAGCAGCCGGCCAGACTTGGAAGGTGGGCGCTCCGCTAGTCAACTCTAGCGGCTCGCTTGCTGAGGCAACTACAGGCACCACAGGGTATGCGGGCCTCATCATCGGCTTCGCGCTAGGCCCGGCCACTGGCGTTACTGGCGCAGATGCCACGTTCACTCCCGCCCTACAGGGTTTGACCTTCGCGGGCACCGTGGACGGCACCTTGGTTGCGACTAACGCACCGGGCACAGGCGCTGTCGCTCAGAGCGGCGTGTGGGGCGGCATCGGACTGCAAAAAGATGCAGCGTCGGGTCTGTGGTTCCTCTGCACCACAGGCACCGCGAGTTTTATTGTGGCTGAGCTAATCGACCCCGCATCGACCGTCAATGGCCGAGTGCGCGTCCAGATTCTGCGAGCGCAAACGCTGCTCATCTAAGGAGAATAGTCGATGCCTGCGGTAACTTCTGCGTTCGCTGATCTACTCAGCACCAAGTTTCAAACATTCCTCGTCAATACAGGCAAGGAATATCGGCGGCTGTGGCCGGAATGGTTCACCGCCGTTGACATGACCACCAACCCGTACATCTCCGAGAAGATTTCGGGAATGGGCATTCAGCAAGTCAAGCCGGAAGGCCAGCAGTTCCAGCCCGACCTGCCGATCATCGGATCGAGCTTTCAGGTCACGGCGACTCCCTACGGCCAGCTTTTCTCGGTCACATGGGAAATGTGGCGCGACGACAAGTACGGCGTGATGGGCGAGATGTGGGGCGACATGGCGCGCTCCAACCGGCTCCGTCAGGAAGTCCAGATGTTCGCGACCTTCCCGAACAACGCCTTCTCAGTAAACAGCGGATATGACGGCGTGCCGGTTATCACCAACGCGGCAGCGCCGCATCCGAACCTGGATGGCGCCACGCAGGTCAATCGCCCGACCCCTGACATCGCGCTCTCGCAGACCGGCATTCAGGCGATGCAGATGAACTTCGACAACCTGAACGACGACCGCAGCCGTCCGCAAGACGTGGCCGCGACTCGCGTGATGATCAATCCGGCCAACCGCTACCTCGCCCGCGAACTGTTCGGCAGCAGCGGCAAGACTCAGACCGGCGACAACGACCTCAACGCGCTGCTCAACGACGGATTGGAGTGGGGCGTCGTGCGCTACATGACCCGCACTCAGGACTGGGTAGGCATGGCCTCCAAGGACCAGAGCGACGTGGAGTTCATGTGGCGCGACCGTCCGCGCAGCCGTTCCTTCGATGATCCATTCATCGAGGCAGCGGACAACACTGTCTATCAGCGATTCGCAACCCGCATTGGCGACTGGAAATTCTGCTACGGGTCAACGCTTGGCTTCTAACTTCTAGTCACCGAGACGAGGAATAAAATGCCTGACATCATCACCCCCTATAGCATTTGCCCGAAGTGCAGCGTTGGCCGCTTGAGCCCGGAGCCGCAGCATCGCCCGAAGGATGCGCACCTCGTTCATCCCGGCATGGCGATGCTTCATTGCTACAACTTCAACCTGCATCAAATCGGTTGCGGATACGCGGTCGAGGCGACTGAGCCATCGATTCTCGCCGAGGTCGCAAAGGCTGAGGTGCTCAAGAAGCAGCGCCTTCATGCCGATGCGGTAGCCAAGGACTTGGAAGCGAAGGCGAAGGCAGCGTCAGCAACGGCTGAAGCGGCAAAACTGGCGCTTCACTCAGCGGAAGCCGGAGCTGGTTCGTTCCAGACTGCGGCGGAAGCGACGGCGGACAACAAAGCCGAGGCGGTTCGAGAAAGCCGCGCACCGAAGCCTGCCTCGCCGAGTGCTGATGCGCCCGTATTTCCAGCGGCGACAATATCCGATCCGAAGGACACAGCGGACAATTTCTAATGCGCAAGAATCTATCAAGGCTTCTGGCTCTCGCCGTCATCGCTGCGCTCATCGGCACTCTGACCGTCAAAGAGAACCCGATCCGGGTGATGCAGATGGTGGTGGCCGCCGCGGGGACGCCAACCGCGACCGCGACCCTTACGGCGACAGCCACTGCCGCTGCAACGCCACTTCCTACGCCAACAGGCGTTGCGCCGCTGTATTCGCGCATCACGGACTTCGGCTTCATTGGAGTTCCGCTGGGACAAAACGGCATCTATGGTGGCCGTATCATTCGCTTGGTCTCGACTCTCGCGATCCCGTTGGGATGCGTGGCTGCGGTCGATCCGAATATCGCCGACCAAGTGGTTGCGGCTAATCCGGCACTTACTACGCCCCTCGGGGTTGTGGTCGGAGCGGCGGGAGTAGCGTCGGGCGCCCCGTATGGAGGCATCGGTGTGGCTCCGATAGCGGGTCAGAAAGCAGTTATCCAAGTGAACGGTATCGCATCCGTGGCTTGCGGCGGGACTATCGCTGGTGGAAACGCGGTGATGGTGAGCGCCACCTATGCGTGCGCGGTCGATGCTTATTCGGCGGGAACTGTGGACGAGCAGGTAGGCATCGCGCTCAAAAGTTGCGTCGTCGGCGGTAGAACCGACATCCTGATAACCAAATGAAGAAGTCGCAACAGATGCCCTACGGGGTCCAGAAGACCGGCTACGGCGGGTCCGACACGAAGAACAAGCCGGAGTCGGCAGGCAAGGGCGGGAAGGCAGGTGGGCAGTGACAAAGAAGGCAAAAGCCGCCGCGAAGCAGTCCAAGAAGGACCGGATGACGGCCAAGAAGAAGGGCATCAACACCAGCGTAGGGAAGGCGCTTAGTTAGTGCCGAAATGTCCATCTTGCTTCAAGGATTTAATACGCGACCCGAGAACGGGACGCTTGAAAGAGTCTTCCCCTGAAACAAAGTCGGGGCAACCGGTGGGTCCGGCACAACCAAAGTCAATGATGAAACGGGCGGCAGATTACGTGACCGATCCATATCACGGTACGCAGGGTAAGGGTAAGGAATGGGCTCGCGATATTCAAAAGGAAAAAGAGTCCAAGACGTACCCAATCGGGCCGCAAAGCAAGGCCGTTAAACCGAATCGCGTGAGCAAGGCTCTCAGCTAATGAAGAAACGGAAAGGCTTCGGGTTACAGCAGGCTTTCAAGACCAAGGGCGGCAGCGGAGCCGCCGGTGGCTTCGGACGCAAGATGAAGAAGAAGGGCAAGAAATAGCAGTGTGGCTGAGTCGCTTCAAAGTGTGGCGCGGCAAGCTGTCGCTCAGCTTGGCCTCGATTCCGGATATGAGCTGGCTACGCAGTTCGTCGGCCAGCGATACCAAGAAGTCTGCGCCAGAGCCAAATTTCGCCATCTCCGGCAATTTGGGCAGTTGTTTCTCCCTGCCCCGATCACAGCGGGCACGATAACCCTCACTCTCGATACCCCCACCATAACCCTCAACGCGGCGGCGCTCGCGGCCTGCCGGACCAACAAGTTCTACCAGTGGCCTGAGGGCTTCACTGGCCTGTTCTTTCGTCCGCAAATCGGCATCACCTGGTATCGCATCGCCAGAGCGGACGACCAGACTGGCACGATCACACTAGAAACGCCGTTCGCTTATGACAACAGCTATTTGGTGGGGACCAACCAACTCACGCAAGCGAACGTCACCTACTACATTCTGCCTCGCTATCAGTTGCTCGACCCGACCGCGCGCCAGCTTGGCGTGTTCATGGTCGATTATGTGTTTCGGCCATTGGAGGTTGTGAGCGAGGATCAGCTCAACCGGATGGTGCCAAGTCGCTTTCTGGTATCGAGCTACCCGCAGTTCGTAGCCGAACTCAACAGCAACCTTAACGTCACTGGCATCCCCAAGCAGATTGAGGTTTATCCCTATCCGACCAATTCGGTGACGCTGCACTACACTTACTGGCAGACGCCGCCGCTGCTCGGCTATGGCGACTACCTGCCGCCCACTATTGACCCCGACATCGTGAGAACGGGGGCCAAGGTGGACCTCGCGAACAATGCGATGGGCAAGGCGATGCGGATGGGGGAGCTCGACAAGGCGGCGATGTATCGCAACATCGCGAATCAGGAAGAGACCAGGTTCGAGGACAAGATCAATCGAGCGGTGCGCAACGACCGTGGCCCCGAAGACCTGAAACTGTGCATCCGCAGGATGGGGTGGCAGGGCAGACTCGATCACGACACGATTACTACCGCATACGAGAATTTCCTAGGCCGCGGGTACTAAGATGAAACGATTGCCGTTGGTGGCGACGCTGATTTTCCTGACGTTAGGGGTCGCTTTCGCAGGCGACGACTCCAATGTCATCAACTCGCTTTCGCAGGTGAATCCGGCCAGCGGCAACTACGGTGGCTCCCAGTACCCGCAGCAGATTTACAACTCGCTCTCGCAAGAGGATGCCGGAAGGTCAGTCGAGTACGGCTTCACCAATTTCGTTGTCTCCGGCTGCCTTGGACCGACCAGCGCGGGACTCGTGATGAGCGTTCCCGCCTGCATCGGTTACAACGCGGGCTTTCGAGCGGCGGACCCGAGCAACGGAAGCATCGGCTTTTCGTCGTCCATCACCTTCTCGAACAATGCGACCACGTGGGTTGCGATGGACGAGAACACCACCGGCAACAACGCGAATCTGCCGAACTTCACCCGCGTCGCGAACACTCACTACCTGATCGACACCCTCGACGTGGCGGCGCCGACGATGGCGACCGACTCGCAGCTTCTAATGAAGGTGGTCACATCAGGCGGGGCGATCACGGCGGTGACGGATCTGCGGACCACCAGCGTCACGATTAACAATGGCGGCTCCTCAAGCGACCCGCTCATCCTGAACAAGCTCATCCCTAAAAAGCTCGACGGCAGCGACCTCATCGGCTGCTTTAACGGTGCGGCCTGCGCGGAAAAAAATCTGGGCGATTTTGGCGTCTCAGTTACCGCTACGGGCACTGAGGGTAGCCTCGCCGAAATGACCGGCTGCACGCTGACCTCAAATAGTCCAGTCGCAGTCTTCAGTTGCAGCGGATCAACGGGTATCGCGGATTTTCAGTTGGCAGCGAATAAGGGCAAGACCGTTGCGGTTCCGGGCGGGGGAGCGGCACCGGTCAGCACAGCGCCGTCCATGACGATCTACCCTACCTCGACTAATTCGAACGTTGCGTCGCTCGGGGGACAGAACACTTACTACGCGAACGGATGTCAGGTCATTAATGGCCTTGTGTGGGGAATTACCGGTAGTAGCTTTTTTTTCGTGCAGAATGCGGGTTTGGTGTACGCGGGTGAAACCGTCACGATAAGCAGTAACCAATATAAAGTCCTGAGCATCAACGGAACGATTGTGAACATCGATCCGACGGGGCCGCACGCGACGTTGCTTACTTCACCCAATGCTACCGTTATGACGGGTGCGGACTGCGGTACTTCTTATAGCTTGCAGATGAACTGGGTAGAGCCGAATGGAGCGATTAAGGTAGGGCCTAAGCAGACTACGACGGTAGGGCCAAGTTCGCTGAATTGGGAGAACTTCCTTCAGGCGCAAGCGCCGCTCGATGCCCACATATCGCCAGCGCTGCAAGGTGGCGCACAGATCTGCGCATGCAAGACCGCTGGTTGCACGCCAACATTGGCGGGCACTTGGTTTCCGAAGAAAGTATTCAATCTGCAAAATCAGGTCACTACGGCAGCGGTAGTCAACGACGAACTTCTCGAAGCCAACCAAGGATCAAAGGTCAACCCGACTCTAGCGACTTTCGACTACCTAGGTCAGAACAGCGCTTTCGATATTCTGGATGGCACCACCTGCCCAATCGCCGACGAAAACGCCATCATGACGGGTCTGGCTCTGACCTCAGCAACGGGAAGTGGGCCTTACGTAGTTACTCTTAGCGGACCAGTGACGGCAGCGACCCTCGCGCCCACGACAACGATCATTTACTTCGATGATACACCTGCGGTTAATACATTTGTCACGGCGGCGAAGGATGTGGTGGGGGTAACCGCGCGTTTCGCAACGACACGCATTCCCTTTGGGAGATATCGGATACAGAATCTTACGGTGTCGAATGGCGTTGGTCTGAACGTAATTGGCGGCGGCGGCTCTGCATTCGACAGCCGCAGCAACGAGGTGCGCAACTCAGGCACGGAGTTCGTTTTCAGTGGGCGTGCGGGACAAGGAGCAGGGGTCACGCTCTACAATGTCAGCAAGCCGCATTGGGATAGCGTGGGGATCGGCGTGGATAGCGGGTCTACTCCGGCGGGATGCCTCGATATCGATGGTGCCGACACCGTACCGACACCTGGTAGGGGCTGGTTCGTAAACAGCGTATTTTGCGGCGGCTCCAATGTCGGCGTCATTTTGGCGAGCATCAACACGACTAATGCCGACTTTTATTCATTCTACAACGACGTGATCAATTGCAGCGGCGGCGTCGATGACGGAACGGGACTCTGGATCGATTCGGCGAACGCGCTTCAGGAATACGTCGATTCGAGCACCGCCCTTTGCGGCCAAGTCGGTGTGGTAAATATGACTGGTGGCCTCCATATGTTCGGTTCCGTGGGCACGCCGAATTCCATCGCAGAAGTGCTTTCGCCCTACACGGGTACTGACAACGAATGGGCCTCCCGCAACGAGCATATGTCGCGCGGGATTTACTCGCCGATTCAAGCTGGCAATGCGGGACCGAATCTCAATCTGCATGACAGCGATTTTGTAGACGCGCAATTTTTGCCCGATTGTAACTTTGTGTTGGTAGGCAATGGCCCATCGGAATTGAACCATAACCGCTTTATCAGCTCCGTTACCACCGCGTTGGCTTTCAGTTACTCAGGGTCAACAGGCCCCAATCCCGCGTGTAGCGGCATCGGAGGACCATCTAACGGAACCTTCGCGACGCTGGATTCAAGAAACAGTATTTACGATTCGATGGCGTCCCCATTTGGAAATTGGTCCGCAGTTAATGTGTCTACCAGCACGGACCAGTATTTCAATCCAGCTACCGGCGGTCTCCTGACGTTGATCGTACCTCCCGCGCCGCCGACCGCCACTTCGTACACCTACGACATGGGCGGTTGCCCTACTACGCTGCCGCGACCCGATAGTACCGGCATCACACTGACGGGCGGATATTGTTCAGTGGCGTACAATTCGCCGGTATTGTTTGGCGCTCCGGCCTCCGGTGGTACATTTGGCGGCAAGCTCGGGATCTCGGTTAATGGCGAGCAGAAGTCATGCTTGTGGCGGTTCGACATAACGCCCGGCGGAGGCAATGGTACGGCGGCGGTTATGCTGGATCAGGACGGAGCAAAGCCCGCTGCTACATCGCAATCGTGTACGGCGGCAGCGAGCAACGCCTATTCGTTCAATCTATACCCCGACCCCAATAGCGCGGGTATCTTGTTTCAGAATTTATCCGCTGATGGCGGCGCCGAGTCGGTCTTCTTCTCGATTCAGGAAGGGGGTTTCTGATGCGCCTCGTAACTCTGCGGCTCTTGTTGTTGATGGTAGTGGTAGGCGTGATGCTCTCGCTCGCAATGCCCAAGAGAGAGGTGATTGTCGCGTCTAATCTGGCAATTGCGGCGAGTCCAAGCGTGACGGCCACGGCAACTCCCTCTGCAACTCCGACACCCGTACCAGCGTGCATAAAAGGCGAGTCAGGTGACGGTGTACACATAACGCATTGCGAGCCTCTAGCCGCAAGCACGACGGCAGGGCAGGTGGAATCGTCGGTCGGCGTCGATCGTGCGGGCAATGCGCTTCCGCCAGCGTGGACCTCGCAGCCCTTCACGATCGGATGGGACGGCTATCTCGGTATCGTTACCAACGCCGCGACCAAGACCATCGTTGCTCCTTGTACCGGCCACTTCACATCGCTTAGTTGCGATGCTGCGCTGACCGGCACCTGCACGACCGTCCCCGTAATCAACGTCGATAACGTCACTACGCCCGCGACGGGCACCGCGATCAATCTCACAACAACAGTTGGAACGCCGGTAACCCATGCCGAGACGCTTACTTTTGTTGCGGGAAATATCATCGGCCTCGCTCAAACCGCATCTCCTGCGACCTGCACGGTCCCGTGGTGGGGTTGCGAAGCGACACTTAGCTGCCCATGAGGAACACAATGAAACGTACGTGTGTTTTGTTCCCACAGAGTGTAGCTTTTAGCTAATGATCCATTACCACCTGACCACCGCGAAAGTCGTTCTGGTCGCCACGGGAGCGGCGGTCGCGAGCGGTGCGGTCGCGCTCGCGCAACCGGACCATACTGTGGCTCTCGCGACGATCGCGTCAGTGCCACCGACTCTGACGGCCATCCTAGGGTTCCTGATACTCTACTTTCAAAACAGGAAGACGCGCGCCGAGTTCAACGGCAAGATGTCAGAACTGATACAAGCGAAAGAGAATATCGCTCTCCGCACAGGTTGGGATGTGGGTAGTCAGCACGCCAACGCTCGCGCGGAAGTTGTTGCTGAGAAAACCGCAGCGGCTGCCACCGAGTTAGGCGATGCTCGCGAACGCGCTGCTACCGCTGAGGGTAAGCACGCGGGCACTATCGAGGAACAAGAGCGCGGTATCAAAGAACAGATCCGCGTGGCTGAGGCCAAGAAGGACGAGAAGTAGATGGCGATCGACTATTCGTCTGCTGGCCGATGGGCACAGGTTGTCAGGGCGCTTGCGATGGGGGAATCCAACGAGGACGTAGGCCTTATGGGCGACGGCGGCAGAGCCTTCGGAATCCTTCAGCAGCACTCCGCATTCTTCGTTGAGTGGTACGGACGCTACCCCCAGATATACCCGATTGATGTGGCCGACACGGTGTGGGTCGCGCAGATCAAAGCAGCGGCCAGCTTTCTTGAGCATTACGTACCCGCGATGGGTTTGGACTTGGCCGTGGAGAGCTATAATCAAGGCGTGGAAGCCATCAGGAGCGGCAAGAGAGTGCCGGACTATCTCGCCCGCTTCAATGTCAATCTCAACAAGGTGAAAGGCCAGCAATGACGACCAATGTTTACCCCAAATGCTCATGCGGCAAACTCTCCCGAATCATTTTCTTTGACAAGGCGCGCGGACAGGTCGTAGACGCCTGCTGGGAATGCTTCGATAATACCGAGACGGGTCGCGAGATGGCCCGCAAGTGAGCCTCGGACGCAAGCTCGCTATCTTTATCGCGCTGTACGGGGTATTGCTTCTGGGGGTATTTAGTGCCTTCTGGGCACTGGGAGGCTCGCTATGATCTTTACTTCCACGAATGGCGTTGCTACATCGCCGCTTCCCTCCAGTTGCGACTTTTGCCATTTGACAACGACAGGCGGCTGTAAAATGTGCATGCCTCATCTCTACGGGGTAAAGTTGCCGTTTAAGATAATCGACCCGCAGATTTGGCCGCGAAGCGACCGCGCTGTTTGGCGCTAGGAGGACGGGAATGTTGCTACTCATCATTCTGCTGATTCTGTTGTTTGGCGGCGGTGGCTGGGGCTACAGCAACGGTTGGGGCGGACCATTCGGGCCGGGACCGGGCGGCATCGTACCCGTTCTAATCTTGGTGCTGATTCTGTTCTTCCTCTTCGGTGGCCTCGGTAGCGGTTTCGGGCACGGGATGTACTTCCGATGAGCGCGCGCAAGAAGCCTCCTATCATCAAGCGCGTCGTCAAGAAGGCCATCCCGAGGATCGCAAAGGCGGTGGCCCTGAAGCCGGAAGAGGTGGTGAAGGTGCGAGTGACACCGCCGCCCTTTGAGCCCAATCTACGGTTGGCTCGCGCGCCTACCTTAGACCTAGATTGGCATACCGGCGACGACCCTCCCATCGCCAATCCGATGACACCGCGCTACAGCCGCTCCGACGAGGACGAGGCGGACCGCGCGCATCACTCCCCCGAATCCGAAGGCGATGCGTGGGGGATCGCGCTGATGTTGCTGTTCATCGTGGGGATCGTTGCGGGGGCCTTGTGGTGGGCAATGAAGCCAAACCGCAACATCAGGCCACAGGTGGAACCCGCAGCCGCGTCGAGCGCGAGCGCACAGCCTACGGCCTATGGGACGGCAACTACCATCGCTACCCCAAGTCCGACCACCGCGCCGACTGCGTGCGCGAGGCCGACCGTGGACGCCGACGATTATGGGAAGAATGACTGAGGGGAGGGATTGAATGGCGACCGTGAATCTCCCGCCGTGGCTACGCCGCATCCAGCAGTCATGGTGGTTTCTATTGATCGTGCAGCCCTTCTTCGGCGCAGCGCTCCCCGTTCTTTACACATCATCGGACGGATTTTCCAACGTCACTCATAACGACATTAAGGCGTGTCTGATTGCTGGCGGTCTGACGCTCTACGCTTCGTACCAGAAATCCTTCGGCTCCGATTCCTTCAATAAGGACGGCACGGACAATTTGCAGGTCAAGGAGGTCGTTGAGGCGGATAGCGCCAATCGCACCGTCGTGGTGGTCCCCGTCGCCTCGCCCCAAGTGCGCGAGCAGATTCGTATCCTTACGGACGCGGGCGCCCCAGTTGCGGTCGTGGCGGCCCCGGAGGCAGCGTTGAGCGCCCAAATCAAGGCAGCGAACGCCGACCCGCGCTCCATGACAACTGCATCGATATCGTGCAAGCCATCGTGAAACGTCTCGCTCCAATAGCCTTCTGGTTCTTTTTGTACGTGCTGCCGCCCTCGCCGCTGCCGCAGTTCTCACCGCCGTTTGAAAGCAAACAGCGTTGCCAGCACGGCATGGCGGTACTGGTCGCTAACGACGTGCATCATCAGATCGAAATTACCAAGTTGTGTTTCGACGACGGGAAGTCCAAATGAAGTGCCGCATTTGCCGCAACCGCATCTGGCCCTGGCAGCGCGCAACCTACGTGTCGTCCTTCTGGGATTGCGTGAAGCGAGGCGGTGGCAGCTACGCCTACCACACGCGGCATAGCAGGGAGGCGGTGATGGAACAGCGCATCGCATCTTTAGAAAACGGCTATCGCAACAGCGGCGTTGGGTTGGGACGATGACCCGCGTTATCACCGTCGGCCTCGGACGCAACCAGACGCTCGATGCAGCAGAGGCCATCATCACCGCGCACGGCGGCGCGCGCATCGGGCCGGTGACGGTTTTAGAGGATGAGATCATCGAGGCATCGATAGACAGCGCGGAATGGAATAGCATCAGGGCCGAACTGGAAGCGGCTGGTTACGAATTGGACTGACAAGGAGAATTTATGAA
>Ga0182024_10002074_pt1 | contig 50356 bp, 45 predicted proteins | sample P32metaG_FD_120480 | JGI IMG/M metagenome (GOLD analysis project Ga0182024, IMG submission 120480) | Permafrost microbial communities from Stordalen Mire, Sweden - P3-2 metaG (Illumina Assembly) | ecosystem: Environmental > Terrestrial > Soil > Wetlands > Permafrost | place: Sweden: Stordalen...
GCGTCTTCGGTGAGCAGCGGTGACGGCGCGGTCTCGGTGAACGCGTTGACGCCCACCACGGTGAGCTCGCCGTCCTCGACGCGGCGCCGGCGGGCCGCGTGGCTCTGCACGAGCCGACCCTTCATGGCGTCGATCATCTCGAACGCGCCTCCGCCGTCGAGCACCCAGGCCAGTTCGGCGGCGGCGGCGTCCTCGAGCTCGGTGGTCTTGGCCTCCACGACCCGGGAGCCCTCGAAGAGGTCCTCGTACTCGAGCAGGTCGGTCTCGTAGGCGAGGATCTGCTGGATCCGCAGCGACCATTGCTGATCCCACGGTCGGGGGAGCCCCAGGGCCTCGTTCCAGGTCGGCAGCTGCACCGCCCGGGCCCGCACGTCGCGGGACAACGTCACGGCCAGCGCCTCGAGGACGATTCGCTGCACGTTGTTCTCCGGCTGGGTCTCGGTCAGGCCCAGCGAGTTGACCTGCACCCCGTAGCGGAACCGGCGCATCGTCTCGTCGGTGACGCCGTAGCGCTCGGCGGTCAGGCGATCCCAGAGGCGGCTGAACGCTTTGAGCTTGCACATCTCCTCGACGAATCGGATGCCCGCGTTCACGAAGAACGACATCCGTCCGACCACGAGCGGGAGTTCGTCGGGGGAGACCTGCCCGGAGTCGCGCACGGCGTCGAGCACGCCGATCGCCGTCGCGAGCGCGTAGGCGATCTCCTGCACGGGCGTCGCGCCGGCCTCCTGAAGGTGGTACGAGCAGACGTTGATCGGGTTCCACCGCGGCACGTGACGGACCGTGTGACAGATGAGGTCCACGGTCAGGCGTCGCGACGGGACCGGCCCGAAGATGTAGGTGCCGCGACTCAGGTACTCCTTCACGATGTCGTTCTGGGTCGTGCCGGCGAGGCGGGCCGGGTCCAGTCCCCGCTCGTCAGCCGCGGCGAGGTACATCCCGAGCAGCCACATCGCGGTGGCGTTGATCGTCATCGACGTGTTCATCTCGTCGAGGGGGATCCCGTCGAAGAGCGTGCGGAGCTCGCCGAGGTGCGGGACGGGCACGCCGACCTTGCCGACCTCGCCCCGGGCGAGGGGATGGTCGGGGTCGTAGCCGGTCTGGGTCGGGAGGTCGAAGGCGACCGACAGGCCGGTCTGGCCCTTCGCCAGGTTGGTGCGGTACAGCTCGTTCGAGGCGGCAGCCGACGAGTGACCCGAGTAGGTCCGCATCATCCACGGGCGGTCCTTCACCGGCTCCATTCTCGTCGCGGCGCGAGGACCTGACGAGCCCGGCTGGGAGCGGATCCGGGACGGCCCGGCCCGGCTGGGCTCAGCGTCGGTATTCGTAGAACCCTGCCCCGGACTTGCGCCCGCAGCGCTCCGCGCTGACGAGGCGGCGCAGCAGCGGGGCGGGCGCGTAGTTGGGGTCGTGGAACTCGGCGTAGAGCGCCTCGAGGATGGCGAGGCTGGTGTCGAGGCCGACGAGGTCGAGCAGCTCGAGGGGACCCATCGGGAAGTTGCAGCCGCCCTTCATGGCCGCGTCGATGTCGTCGCGGGTGGCGACGTTGCCCTCGAGGAGCTTCACCGCGTTGTTGAGGTAGGGGAACAGGAGCGCGTTCACGATGAAGCCCGCCTGGTCCCGAACGTCGACGACGACCTTCCCGCAGCGTTCGGCGAACGACCGAGCCGCGCTGACCGTCTCGTCGGAGGTCGTGATCGCCCGGACCACCTCGACCAGCGCCATCGCGGGGGCGGGGTTGAAGAAGTGGATACCGCAGACCCGGTCGGGACGCCCGGTCTGCATCGCGAGGTCCACGACGGGCAGCGTCGAGGTGTTGGTCGCGAGGATCGCCCCGTCGGCGCAGACCCGGTCGAGCTCGGTGAACAGGTGCTGTTTGGTGGCCAGATCCTCGACGACCGACTCGAGGACGAGGTCGCAGGCCTCGAGCTCGCCGAGGTCGGTGACGACCCGGAGCCGCTCCAGGGTGGCGCGGCGCTCGGCGTCGTCGAGCTTGCCCTTCTCGACTTGGCGGTGCAGCGACTTCTCGAGCCCGGCCGCCAGCGCGTCGGCGCTGGACTGGGCCCGGCTCCGCAGGACCACCTCGAAGCCGGCCTTCGCGGCGACTTCGGCCACCCCGGCGCCCATGATCCCGGAGCCGACGATCCCCACCCGCTTGACCTCCATGCCGTGTCCCCTCGTCCGGCGGCAAGGAAGCCTCTAGGTTACTGCCCAGTAGCAAGCCGGTGCAGCCGGTACGCCCCGGCGCCGACGAGGACAGGTCCGCAGACCAGCAGCTTGATGGCCGCGATCCACAAGGTGACGGTCTCCGCGGTCCCGCCGGTGTTCACCACGGCGAGCAGCACCGCGGCGGTGACGCCGAGCGCGAAGCACACGACACCCGACACCATCGCGGCCCGGGCTCGCCGGGGGGTCCGGAAGATCGGGTCGTGGGCGGACGTGGCAACCGGCGCGCTGGGGGCGGGGGGGGCGGAGCGCCCGGGCTGGTGGTGACGCTCGTCGTAGGCCTCGCGGCTGTCCGGCCGGATCAAGGTCTGGTAGGCGAGGGTGAGTTCCTTGAACTGCTCGGCCGCGTGCAGGTCGCCGGGGTTGCGGTCGGGGTGCAGACGCTTGGCGTGGGACCGGAACGCGGCGGCGATCTCGTCGCGGGACGCGCGGGGCGTCAACCCGAGCAGTTCGTACAGGTCGCCCCTTCGTACCGTCACCGACGCCACCGCGCCAGTATGCGTCGTGGAGCCTCGGGACCCCAACCGGGCGCGCGACGCTGCCGTCTAGGCTGCGCCGATGCCGGACCCCAAGCGCGTCGGGCGCGGCATGGGGACGCTCGCGCTCGTCGGTGGCGGCGAGTGGACCGACGGCTGTCGAGCCTTCGATGCGGAGCTGCTCGCCGCGTCGGGCGGCGACGAGGTCGTCGTGTTGCCGTCCGCGGCCGCGTTCGAGCACCCCGAGCGGGTCGCGGACCGGGCGTGTGAGTACTGGGCCTCGCTGGGCGCGACCGCCGAGCCGCTCATGGTGCTGCACCGCGCCGAGGCCAACGATCCGAAGCTGGCCGACGTCGTGCGCAAGGCGCGTTTCGTGTATCTCTCCGACGGGTCGCCGCTGCACCTGCGCTCGGTGCTCAAGGGCTCCGCGTTGTTCGAGGCGATGCTCGCCGCCTTCCACGCCGGGGGTGTGCTGGCCGCGTCCGGAGCGGGCGCGACGCTGGTGTGTGACCCGATGGTCGACCCCCGGGGCGGCGCGTACACGGTCGGCCTGGGCGTGGTCGCCGGCTTGGCCGTGTTCCCGTACCACGGCACCGCCGCGGACCATCTCCGGGAGCGTTCGATCGATCTGCTCCCCGCGACCGCCCAGCTGGTCGGCGTCGACGAACGCACCGCGCTGGTCCGGGATCCCACGGGGGGGTGGCGGGTCGTCGGCGAGGGTGCGGTGACCCTCTACCAGGGACGTGACGCGGCGCGCTATCCGACCGGCTCGACCCTCGACGCCCTCGAGGGCACCTAACGCATCAGGTCGTTGCGGTGGTGGTCGAGCCGGTCGTGATCTTCACCGTCCGGATCACCACCGGGGTCGTCGGCGTGCCGTCGCCGCTCTTGGGCGCGAACGATTCGATCTTCTTCGCCACCGCGAGGCTCTTCGCGTTCGTCAACCGACCGATGATGGCGTAGGTGGGGTCCAGGCCCTGGCCGGTGCCCGTGACGATGAAGAACTGCGAGCTGGCGGTGCCGCTCGGATCGCTGCTGGTCGTGCCCCACGCGACGGTGCCCTGCGGGTACGCCTCCCCGCCCGGCGCGGTGGTTGGCGTCTCGGCTTGGATCGAGTACCCGGGGCCGGAGTTGGCGGTGTGGTTGCTCTGATCGGGGCTGCCGGCCTGGATGACGAGGTCCTTCGCGGCGCGCACGAATGCCAGGTTGTCGTAGAAGCCCTGGTTGGCGAGCGCCACGAAGTTGTTGACCGACTTCGGGTACTGGGACGCGTCGAGCGACACGTCGATCGTTCCGCAGGAGGTCTGGATCGCCGCGGTGTAGCTGGCGCCCACGGTGAGGCCCTGCGGGGGTGCGGTGAGATGGACCGTCTTGGCGGGCGGCGTCTTGACGCTCTGGCAGTTCACCGCCGCGCTGGAGTTCGACCCACCCCCACTGGTCAGCTCGATGACGGCGAGCGCGATCACCGCCGGGATGGCGAAGATCGCGACCCGGCGCCCGGTGCGGATGAGCTGGCGTCGCTTGGCGAGCTTCGCCTCGTACTCGCGGCGGGCCTCGCGGTTCTGGCGTTGGCGTTCCCGCCGGCTGGCTTTGGACACGGCTGCGGAGTCTACGAAACCCTGCGGGCTCCGCGGGGGGCACGCCGGTACCATCGCTGGTCGTGACCCTCGTCGTGCAGAAGTACGGCGGCACGTCGGTAGCCGACCCGGACCGCATCAAGGCGGTGGCCGACCACATCGTGGCGACCCGCCGGTCGGGCGCCGAGGTCCTCGCGGTGGTCTCGGCCATGGGCCGCACGACCGACGAGCTCGAGCAGCTCGCCTTCGACGTGTCGAGCACACCGTCGGCGCGCGAGCTCGACATGCTGCTCACCGCCGGGGAGCGGATCTCGATCGCCCTGCTCTGCATGGCGATCATCGATCGGGGCGAGCACGCGGTGAGCTTCACCGGCTCCCAGGCCGGGATCTTGACCGACACGACCCACGGCCGGGCCAAGATCGTCGAGGTGCGGGCCGAGCGTCTACGCGAGACCCTCGCCGCGGGCAGCATCGCGGTGGTGGCGGGGTTCCAGGGCGTCTCGACCAGCTCGGACGTGACCACGCTGGGCCGGGGCGGGTCCGACACGACCGCCGTCGCGCTGGCGGCCGCGCTCGGCGCCGACGCGTGCGAGATCTACACCGACGTCGCCGGGGTGTTCACCGCTGACCCGCGCCTCGTGCCTGCCGCCCGCCGCCTGGACCGGGTGTCCTACGAGGAGATGCTCGACCTGGCCGCCACCGGCGGTCGGGTCCTCGCCCTGCGCTCGGTCGAATTCGCCCGCAACTACCACGTGCCGGTCCACGTCCGCTCGAGCTTCACCTGGGAGCCGGGGACTTGGGTCGGCGAGGAGGACCCGTCGATGGAGCAGGCCATCATCTCCGGTGTCACGTATGACGTGACCGAGGCGAAGGTGACGATCGTGGGCGTGCCCGACCGGCCGGGTATCGCCGCCCGGCTGTTCCGCACCCTCGCCGACGAGAACGTCAACGTCGACATGATCGTGCAGAACGTGTCGAGCGCCGGCCAGACCGACATCTCGTTCACGGTGCCGCGCGACGACCTCGCCCGGACCCGGAAGGTCACGGACACGATCGTCGAGGACCTCGAGGCGCGCGGCGTCACCCACGACGCCGACATCGGCCGGGTCTCGATCGTCGGGGCGGGCATGAAGACGAACCCCGGAATCGCGGCGACGATGTTCGAGGTGCTCGCCCACGAATCGGTCAACATCGAGATGATCTCGACCTCGTCGATCCGAATTTCGTGCGTCGTCGCAGCGCGAGACGTCGAACGATCCGTGCGTGCCCTTCACCGCGCCCTCCAGCTCGAGGCGGGCTGAGCCGTGCAGGTCGGGGTGGTCGGCGCGACCGGGCTCGTCGGGACGGAGATGCTGCGGGTCCTCGAGGAGCGCTCGTTCCCGGTGAGTGAGCTGCGCGTCTACGCCTCGGCGCGCTCCGAGGGCCGCCGGTTGGTGTTCGCGGGCCACGACGTGGTGTGCGAACGGCTCCGCGCCGGGTGCTTCGACGGCCTGGACCTCGTGATCGTCGACGTGGACGACGAGCTGGCGGCCGAGTGGGCCCCGAAGGCAGCCGCGGCGGGCGCGCTCGTGGTCGACAACTCGGCGGCGTTCCGCATGGATCCCGATGTTCCGCTCGTCGTCGCCGAGGTCAACCCCGAGGACCTGACCGAAGCTCGGCGGGGGATCGTGTCCTGCCCGAACTGCACGACGATGGTGCTCGTCGTGGCGCTCGCGCCGCTGCATCGCGCCGCGGGTCTCGAACGCGTGGTCGTCTCCACCTACCAGGCCGTCTCGGGGGCCGGGCAGCCCGGGATGCGCGAGCTCGCCGAGCAGTGGACGAAGGGAGCCGGCCAAGAGGAGGCGCTGCGGCGCGCCGGCGCCACCGGTCAGGGCCTCGAGGCCGGTGAGGTGTGGTCGCGGCCCATCGCGGGGAACGTCATCCCGCTCGCCGGCAGCCCACGCGAGGGCGGCTACACCTCCGAAGAGTGGAAGCTGGTCTATGAGGCTCGGCGGATCCTCCACGCCCCCGACCTCGAGGTCAGTCCGACCTGCGTCCGAGTCCCCGTGTACGTCGGGCACTCGGCCAGCGCGAACCTCCGGTTCGTCCGCGCCCTGCCCCGCGAAGAAGCCGCCGTCGTACTCGCCCGGGCCCCGGGCGTGACGCTCGTGGACAGCGGCGACGGCGCGCCGACGCCGCTCGAAGGGGCCGGGATCGACCCGGTGCTCGTCGGGCGCCTCCGCGAGGATCCGTTCGCGGAGCGCACCCTGAACCTCTGGGTCACGGGTGACAACCTCCGCAAGGGGGCGGCGCTGAACGCAGTCCAGCTCGCCGAGCTGCTGGTGGAGCTGCGCTCGCCACCCGATCGGCTGGCGTCGCGGTAGGCGCGAGCCCGGAGGTCTGGCGCGGGTGGTCGGGCTGCCGGGACTTGAACCCGGGACCTCTTCGTCCCGAACGAAGCGCGCTACCAAACTGCGCCACAGCCCGTGGCGGTGCGAGTGTAGCGGGCGGTCCCCGCGTCTCCTCTCGCGATCCTGCGGCGCGCCGTCGGCCTCAGACGCTGGCGCGCTCGGCGAGGATCCGCTTGACGGTGCGACGCAGCGTCCCCGCGTCGATGGGTTTGACGAGTTCGGCGTCGGCGGCGGCACGCCGGGCGAGAAACCGGTCGTGTTCGCGATCGAGCAGCAGCAGGATCGACACGTCGGGCAGGCGTCCCGCGGAGGCCTCGAGCCGTAAGTCCAGGGCCACAGCGACGCCGCCCATGTTGGCGATCTGCATGTCCAAGATGACCAGGTCAGGCTGACGCGCCGCCGCGACGTCACGAACCTCCTGGCCCCGGTCGACCTCGATGACGTCGAGACCAGGACCGACGAGCGCGGTGCGGACCTGGTCACGGAGCCAGACGGCGTCGGCAGCGACGAGGATGGTGGCCACGCCGAGACGTTACCCAGCCGGGCGGTGCTGGGCCGACGGGGGTGAGACGTCGGCGTGGTCGAACAGCTGGCTCGCGACGGCCGCGAGCGCGGCGAAGTCGACGACGTCGTGCGGCAGCGAGGGCACGTAGGCGACCGTGGCCGCGCCGATTCGGGTCGCGACGGCGCGCAGCGCACGGCGCTCGCGGTCTCCGAGCTCGGCGTAGTCGGCGAGGTTCTCGTAGCGCGCGCCGAGTCGGGCCGCGGCCGGATCTCCGTGTTCGCGCAGCTCGGCGGCGCGGCGGCGAAGCTGGTCGGGGGGGCCGCCCCCAAAGTCGGGGTGAACCCGGTTCACGATCAGCGCGCTGACCCCGAGCTGGGCTTCCCGGAGGCGAGCGGCGAAGAACTCCGCCTCGTCGACCGAATCGCGCCGCGGCGAGGTGATGAGCACGAATGCGGTGGACGGGTCGAGCAGGAGCTCACCGACCCGGACGGCGCGGTCGCGGAACCCCGCCTCCATGCCCTCGAAGGCGCGGAAGAAGGCGACGATGTCGTCGAGTACCTCGGCGCCGATCACCCGGCCGACGGTGCGGAGGAAACGCTGCACGGCACTGCTCGCGATCCGCAGGTAGGCGCGGGTCGGCATCATCAAGAACCGGAAGATCCGGTTGTCGAGCAGGCGGGTCAGACGTTGCGGCGCGTCCAGAAAGTCCAGGGCGTGGCGCGACGGCGGGGTGTCCACGACGATGAGGTCGTAGCCGCCTTCGTCGGAGAGCTCGTGGAGCTTCTCGGCGGCCATGTATTCCTGGGTGCCTGACAGCGCACCGGCGATGTTGCGGTAGAAGCGGTTGTCGAGAATCCGTTCGGCCTGCTCGCCGTCGGCGGAGTAGCGGCGCACGAGCCCGTCGAAGGTGGCGCGGGTGTCGAGCATGAGGGCGGAGAGCCGCCCCTGGGCGGGTGCCCGGGCGTCGAGGTCCCAGCGCTCCCGGGGGATCTCGCGTGGCGCGTCACCGAGCTCGACGAGGCCCAGCGTGTCGGCGAGCCGCTTGGCGGGGTCGATCGTCACCACCACCGCGTCGCGTCCGGACCGAGCGGCCGCCAGGGCGACGACCGCGGCGACGGTGGTCTTGCCGACCCCTCCGGTGCCGCAGCACACCACGACGCGGCGGTGCGCGACGAGGTCGGCGAGTGCGCTCACGTTGGACCGGGGAGCGCGTGGATCCCGGTGGTCAGCGCGTCGGCGAGCTCGCCGACCTGGCGGGGCCCGATCTCTCCGAACACGAAGGGCAGGCGAAGCTGGGGGAGGGGGAGGCGCTGGGCGAGCCGGTCGGCTTGGGCGAGGGCCAGCGTCCGGCGCTCGGAGCGGAACGCGGCCGCGGCGTCCAGCGCGGCCGCCACCGGGAGCGGGACGGCGAGGCCGGCGTCCGCCGCGTCGGCGAGGGCGGGACCGTCGACCCCGAGCGGGTCGGGCACCGCGTTGACGACCACCGGCCCGAGCTTGACCCCCACCCGGTCCTCGAGCGCGAAGGCGGTCTCGATCAGCTCGTTGACGGGTGTCTCCTCGGCGAGCGTGACCAGGACAACCCGGCAGCGTTCCGGATCCGTGAGCAGCGCGATGACGTCTTCAGCCTGGGTTCGCACCGGCCCGACCCGCACTGCGTCGAGGAGCCCGCGCGCCGACATCAAGAAGCTCACGGCATGGCCCGCCGCCGGCGCGTCGATCACGATGAGGTCGGCGGTCCCGCCGCGTTCGAGCTGTTTGACCTTGCCGAGCACGAGGATGTCCTGCATGCCCGGCACCGCGGTGGCGACGACGTCGAGGGCACCGGAGCGCACGAGGCGCCGCGAGATGCGGCGCAGGCCGCGCTCCTCGAGGTACTCGAGGAGCGCCTCGTCGGGGGTCAGCGTCCGCGCTCGCAGCCGGTCGGCGATCGGCCGCTCCTCGTAGGTGAGCGGAGGACAGCCCAGGGCGGTGCTGAGCCCCGATTTGCCTTCCACCTCGACGATCAGCACGCTGGCCCCGGCGCGGGCGGCAGCGGTCGCGAGCGCGGCCGTCACGGTCGTCTTGCCGACGCCCCCTTTGCCCGCCACGATCACGACGCGGGAGGCGGAGCAGAACTGCTCCACGTTCATGGTGGATTTCGCAGGACCAGCCTCCAGGCTCGACCGTCGGCATGCTACGAGAGCGCCGACGCCCTCCTCCTCTGGTCGGCGCGCCCGCCGCGCCGGTGTGCTGGGCGCACTGGCGCTTAGCGCCGTGGTCCTCACCGCGGGCGCCGCGGCGGCTCGTGGGACCGGCGCCACCGTGCAGCCGGGCGGCCGGCGTGGCATCACGGTCTTGCAGCTCCAGGGATACCTCGACCCGCCCGTGGCTGCCCTCGCCCTGCGCACCCTCACGCAGGCAAACCGGGCCCGCACCAGCCTCGTCCTCATCCAGCTCGACTCGAACGGGGTGGTCGCTACCGACGTCGCCCCCCTCGTGCAGGCCATCCAACGCTCCCGGGTCCCCGTCGTCGTGTGGGTCGGGCCGTCGGGCGCCCACGCCCAGGGCGGCGCGGCGCTCGTGGCCGAGGCCGCGCCGGTCCTCTTCGTGGCGCAGGGCTCCGACCTCGGCCCCGCGACGCCGACGCGTCTCGACCAGCCCGGTGCCACGTCGAACGTCGCGGTCCGCGCCGAGCTGGCTCGCCTCGCCCGCACGAACCGACGAGACCCGACGCGAGCCGAGGAGCTGACGACCACGTCGATCGGGGCGACCGTCGGCGCCGCCATCGGGGTGACGAACGGGGCCCGGCCGACCCTCGGCGAAGTCGTCGTGACGCTCGACGGCCAGCGGGTGCGAACCAGCGCCGGCGTGATCCGGCTCTCGACGGCGACGGTCACCGGCAAGGGAACCGGTCGGCGCCGCCAGCCCAACCAGGAGGTCGTCTTCGCCAGCCTCGGGCTCGGCGCGCGGGTCCAGCACGCCCTGATCAGCCCCCGCCTCGCGTACCTCCTCTTCGTCGTCGGGCTGGCGCTCATCGTCTTCGAGTTCTTCGCGGCCAGCGTCGGTCTCGGGTCCGCGATCGGAGCGGTCTGCCTCGTGAGCAGCTGTTACGGCTTCTCGCACTTGCCCCTCGCGGTGTGGGCAGCCGCCCTGGTCGGCCTCGCGATCGGCGCGTTCGGCATCGACGTCCAGGCCGGCCAACTCGGCCCGTGGACCGCGATCGCCACCGCCGCGCTCGTGGGAGGGTCGCTCACCCTGTACGGCGGGTCGAGCCGCCTCGACGTCCCCTGGTGGGAGCTGGCCCTGGTCGTCTTGTCCACCCTGGCGTTCTTCGTCGCCGCCGTGCCGGCCTTCGTCCGGGCTCGCTTCTCGACCCCGACGATCGGCCGGGAAGGGCTGATCGGCGAGCTCGGGCAGGCCGAGGTGGCCGTCGACCCCGACGGCGTCGTGGTCATCCGAGGCAGCCGCTGGCGGGCCCGAGCCAACCGGGCCACCCCAATCGGCGTGGGCGCCCCGGCCCGGGTCGTCGCGGTGGAGGGACTCGTGCTCGAGGTCGAACCCGAGGAGGGAGCAGCCCGGGACTACCGCGACCGGGCTCGTTCCCGCTCGAAGCGGCGAGGCGAGTCCGACCCGGGCTGAATCCCCCGGCGCCCGCCAGTCCTCTTTCCTCACGCAACGCGCGGGGGTATCGTCCGCGCGTTGGCCCCCGGCTCCGGGCCGACGAGAGGGGGAACCGTGGCGCGTCGCAGCGTCAACGAGGCGTGGCAACGCCAGGCGGCGTGCCGAGGCCCGCGATCCACGCTCTTCTACCCGCCGGTCGCGCCCGAGACGCGACCCGAGCGCGAGGGTCGGGAGCGCCAAGCCAAGGCGATCTGCGCCGGCTGTCCCGTTCGCGCACCGTGCCGGGACTTCGCGCTCGAGATCCGTGAGCAGCACGGCATCTGGGGCGGGCTCACCGAGAGCGAACGCCAGGCGCTCCTCGAGCGCCGAGCCGGCTGAGGCTCGTCCCCGAGGACGTCGCGCGACCCTCGGCGGGCCCGCCCGAGGGTCCCAGGGCTCGGAGTGGGGAACCGCCGCGCTCACGGTGCCACGCCGCTCGCCGGACCCGGGACCCGCTCGTCGCCGCGGCGGCGGGTGATGCCCTGACGGTCGAGCCACCCGCAAATCGGCAACACGTACTTGCGGGTCGAGCCGAGCACGTCTCGGACGTCCGACACGGTGAGGCGACCCCGGTCCCGCAGTGCCTCGATGACCGCGCCCCGGGCGGCGTCGAGGGCGCGGGCCGAGAAGACCACCCCGTCGAGGTCCACGAGCGCTCCCTCGCGGACGAGCGCCCGAACGAGATCCGACTCGGCGTGGAGCTCGGACGGGCTGGGCGGCGAGAACGGGGCGGCGTCGAGCGCGGCGAGGAGCGCCGCCGCCTCGGGTGCCGCGGAGGTCACCCCGGCGTGGGTCGGTGCTCGGACGGTGCCGTGCTCCACCACGAAGTCGGCGCTCCCCTCGAGCGCAGCCCGGAGCTGCGACGCGGGCAGGCGCAACGACTCGGCGAGGGCGGCGAGGTCGAGGCCAGGGTCGCGAGGATGCGCCGCGTGGTGCTCGCGGACGCGAGCGTGGGCGCTCTCCAGGAGCGTGGCGAGCGAGGACGTGTCGACGAGCCAAGGTCCGAGGCGCACCGCCGTGCCGTCCTGGACCAGATCGTCGCCGAGCGCCCGGGCGTCGCCGGGCGCCAGGCCGCCGGCCTGGGCCAGGTCCTCGGCGTCGAGCCAGGGTCGGGCGCCGAGCAGACGCCGGCCGAGCGGCTCGAGCAACCGGGCCGGCGCGTCCTTCGCCCGCGGCGCCGGCAGCACGTCGAGCACCTCGGCGCCCGCGACGGTGGCGCGCCGGCCGAGGTCGCGCAGCACGATCCGGTCGCCGGGGGCCAGGGGGAGTGGCGCGTCGAAGCGCAGACGTGCGTACCGCGCGTCGTCGTCGAGCGCGCGGTACGCGACTCGATGCTCTCCCGACCCGACCGCGGCGTGGAGTCGATGCCGGCCGGCGAACGGCTCGCCCGCCAAGGCGGTCACCGCGACATCCACGACGCTGGGGTTGGCCCACTGGCCGGGGCGCACGACGGCGTCGCCTCGGCGCAGCTGGCGGTACTCGACCCCGGCCAGGTTCAGGGCCACCCGAGCGCCGGGCTCGGCTGAACCGACGCGCCGGCCGCCGGTCTCGATGCCGCGAACTCTCACCTCGTGGCCACCGGCGCGCAGCACCTCGTCGATCCCGAGCGCGCCGCCGGTGAGTGTGCCCGTCACGACGGTCCCAGCGCCCTTGGCCGCGAAGACCCGATCGATCCACAGGCGAGGCCGCTGGCGGTCGCGGGGCGCGGGGGCGGCGCCCAGCACCGAGTCGAGGGTGGAGCGCACGTCGGCCACGCCCCGCCCCGAACGCGAGTCGCAGACCACGACCGGCGCGCCGGCGAGCGGTGACGCGGCGAGCCGCTCCTCGACCTCGAGCTGGGCGACGACGAGCGTCTCGGGGTCGACGAGGTCCGCTTTGGTGAGAGCGACCATGCCGTGGTGGATGCCGAGCAGCGCGAGGATCTGGAGGTGCTCCTCGCTTTGGGGCATCCAGCCCTCGCTGGCCGCGACGACGAAGAGGGCAACGTCCACTGCCCCCACCCCGGCCAGCATGTTCTTGATGAAGCGGACGTGACCGGGGACGTCGACGAACCCGACCTCGGTCCCCGACGCCAGCGTCGTGAACGCGAAACCCAGGTCGATGGTCAACCCCCGCGTCTTCTCCTCGGCCAGACGGTCCGGGTCGGTGCCGGTGAGGGCCAGCACCAGCGTCGACTTGCCGTGATCGACGTGGCCCGCGGTCGCGACCGTCCTCACCGCGACATGGTGGCGGCCGCGAGCGCGTCGCGTAACCGCTCGTCGTCGCGCGGATCGACCGTCCGCAGGTCGCAGAGCACCGCGTCGCTCTCCACGCGGGCCACGACGTCGCGGCGACGGAGCGCCGCGAGGAGCTCGTCGGGCGCCGGCGTGTCGAGCGCCACGCCGACGGAGGGGATGGTGAGTCCCGGCAGCGACCCGCCGCCGGCCACCGCCTGCGTATCGACGACCTTCGCGCCGTCGATGCCCGCGGCCGTCCGCTCGGCGCGAGCGGCCAGCTCGTCGAGCGACGCGGTCGCCATGCGCCATAGCGGAATCCGCGTCGCGTCGCCGTCGAGGTAGGCGAGCGCAACCGCCTGTAGCGCGGCGAGGGTGAGCTTGTCGGCCCGCACGGCGCGGGCCAGAGGGTGGCGCGCGACGGTCGCGACGAGGTCCGCTCGGCCCAGCACCACCCCGGCCTGCGGTCCGCCGAGCAGCTTGTCGCCCGAGAACGTGACGAGCGCGGCGCCGGCCTCGAGCGCCTGTCGCACGCCCGGTTCGTCGTGGAGCCACGACGGTCGCTGATCGAGCCACGGAGTGGTGTCGTCGAGGAGTCCCGAGCCGACGTCGACCATGACCGGCGGGCCGAGCCCGGCCAGCTCGCTGACCGGTGTCGACTCCGTGAAGCCGATCATCCGATAGTTGGAGGCGTGCACCTTCAGGATCAGCGCCGTCTCGGCGCGGCGCGCCCCGGTGTAGTCAGCGAGTCGGGTGCGGTTCGTGGTGCCGACCTCGACGAGGCGCGTGCCCGACTCGGCCATGATCTCGGGCACCCGGAATCCGCCGCCGATCTCGACCAGCTCGCCCCGGGAGACGATCACCTCGCGGTCCCGGGCGAGCGCGGCGAGGGCGAGCAGCACCGCGGCCGCGTTGTTGTTGACCGCGATCCCGGCCTCGGCACCGCAGGCTCGGGCCAGCAGCGCGCCCGCGTGCTCGTGGCGCGATCCTCGCTCGCCGGTCCCGACCCGGTACTCGAGGTTCGAGTACGCCCCACCCACGCGCGCCGCGGCGTCCAACGCGTCGTCCCCCAGGGGTGCCCGCCCGAGGTTCGTGTGCACCAGCACGCCCGTCGCGTTCAGGACCGGCCGCAGCAGCCCGGAACGGAGGCCTTCGACGCGCCGGCGGGCGTCGGCGACGACCTCGGCCGTCCCGACCGGGGCGGCCGGGTCCTCGGTCAGGCGCCGGCGTGCGTCCTCGAGGGCCTCGCGGGCGCACTGCACGAGCAGGCCGTGGGGCAGTCCCTGGAGGTCGGTGAGGACTCGCTCGACCGCGGGGAGCGCGCGCCGAGGGTCACCCACCGGGCCAGCGTACGACTGCAGTCTGGACCGGCGCGGCGCAACATCGCGCTCGGAAAATCGACACTCCCGTAGAATGTCCGGGTGGAGCCTCGCGATGCCGCCACGGTGCTGCTCTGTCGAGACGCGCCGCAGCTCGAAGTCTTCTTGCTGCAGCGCAATCTCGGCTCGGTCTTCGCGGCGGGAGCCCACGTGTTCCCTGGCGGGGCAGTCGACGACGAGGACGACCTTGCCGCACCGCGCGTGCGCGCGATGCCACCCGGGCCGGCCGAGGTCCCCGACCGGTTTCTCGTCGCGGCGATCCGAGAGGCGTTCGAGGAGGCCGGTGTGCTGTTGGCCCGCGACACCCGCACGGGGGCGCCCGTCGACACGGCGAGGCTCGCCGCGGCTCGTGACGCGCTCCGTCGGGGGCGTCGCACCTTCCCGGAGCTCGTCGACGAGCTCGGGGTCCGGCTCGACCTCGACGCGCTGACACCGATGGCCCGGTTCGTCACGCCGCCGGGCGCGCCGCGTCGCTACGACACGTGGTTCTTCGTTGCTGCCGCTCCCGCCGGACACCAGTACCGCCACGACGAGGACGAGACGGTCGCCTCGGTGTGGATGCGACCCGACGTCGCGCTGGGCGCCGATCGCCGAGGTGAGGTCTGGCTTGTCGAGCCGACCCGCTGGACGCTCGAGGCGATCGCCGCCTTCGCCCGATCCGACGACCTGCTCCGCGCCGCGCGGGTGGCCTGGGCCGCTCACCCGTCGCCGGTCACCGCCCACGACGCGCGACGGGGCTGGGTGCTGCCCCTCGCCCGAGCGAGCCGGGCTCCCGTCGCCGGGGTTGGCGCGGCTCGCCGGCGAAAGACGCCCGCCTGATGCCCGACCTGACCCCCGGCGTCCCGAGCGCTCTGTCCCCCCTCGTCCGGCGCGTCGTCGCGCCCAACCCGGGCCCGTTCACCGGCCCCGGCACGAACACGTACCTGGTGGGCATCGACGAGGTCGCGGTGATCGACCCGGGGCCCGACGTCAAGTCGCACATCGACGCCATCGTCGGCGCGTCGATGCGCGAGCGCGTGCGCTGGGTTGTGCTCACCCACACGCATCCCGACCACTGGCCCGGTACCGCTCGGCTGGTGAAGGCCACCGGCGCTGAGGTCCTGGCCTTCGGCAAGCATCGCGACAAGGACGCCGACGTGGTGCCCGACCGCGTCATCGGCGAGGGCGACACCATCGAGGGCAGCGAGTGGGGCCTCGATGTGCTGCACACGCCCGGCCACGCGCCGAACCATCTGTGCTTCCTCCTCGAGGAGGAACGGGTGCTCTTCACCGGCGACACGGTCCTCGACGGGATGTACTCGGTCGTGAACCCGGCGCGAGGTGGCGACATGGCGGTCTACGTGCAGACCCTCGAGCGCCTGCGCCGGCTGCGCCTGACCCGGATCTGTCCCGGTCACGGCGACGCGATCGAGGAGCCCCGAGCCCGCATCGAGGACTACCTCGCGCACCGCAAGCAGCGGGGGCAGCAGATCCTGCGCCTCGTCCGCAAACGTGACGGCGTCCGCATCGCCGAGATCGTGGACGCCCTCTACCGCGGTCAGGACCTTCCAGCGCCCCTCGTCGAGGCGGCCGGCTGGCAGGTCCACGCCCACCTGCTCGAGCTCAAGGCCCTCGGCAAGGTCACCGGCACGACCGCCAAGGGGGCGTGGAAGGCGGCCTGACCAGGCCGGTCAGGCGATGCGGCTAGCCAGGTCCAGGATCCGGGCCGTGCAGCCGCTCATCTCCACCGGGGGCAGCAGGTCCTCCACGACTCGCGCCGCGAGCGCATGGAACGCCATCGCCGCGGGATCGTCCGAGGCCCGCGCCGCGACCGGCTCGCCCACGTCGCCGCCGGCCGAGACCGCAGGCTCCAGCGGGATGGAGGCCACCAGCGGCGCTCCGACCGCGTCGGCGAGCGCCGCGCCGCCTCCCTCTCCGAAGAGCGCGTAGCGGGCGCCGTCGGGGGCGACGAAGGCGCTCATGTTCTCGATCACCCCCGCGACCTTCAAGAAGGAGCGGTGGGCCATGTCGGCCACGCGGGTCGCGACCGCCTGCGCGGCGCGGGCCGGCGTGGTGACGACCAGCATCTCGGCTTGGGGTAGCAGGCGGGCCAGGCCCATCTGGATGTCGCCAGTGCCGGGCGGCATGTCGATGAGCAGGTAGTCCATCGGACCCCACCGGACATCGTGGAGGAACTGTTCGACCGCCTTGGTGAGGATCAGTCCCCGCCACATGAGCGCGGTTTCTTCGTCCTCGACGAGGAGGCCCATCGAGACGACCTTGAGGATCCCGGGCGGATCCGCCGGGTCGAGCCGGTTCGGGATCTCCCGGGTGTTGGGGGTGATCTTGCCGTCGGTACCGCCGAGGCGGCCGTCGAGACCCAGCATCCGCGGCACGCTGAAGCCCCAGATGTCGGCGTCGAGCACGCCGACGGTCAGACCCCGGGCGGCCAGGGCGACGGCGAGGTTGACCGTGACCGAGGACTTGCCGACGCCGCCCTTGCCGCTGGCGACCGCCAACACCCGGGTTGAAGCCGGCACCTCGGTTGTGTCGGCGTTCTCACGCGCGTTCCAGCGGGCGCGCTGCATGGCCGCCGATTTCTGGGCCGCGGTCATCTCGCCGTACTCGACGGCGACGTCGGTGACGCCCGGCAGGCCCCGCACCTTCGACTCGACGTCGGCCTGGATCTGCGATCGGAGCGGGCAGCCCGCGGTGGTCAGCGCGACCCGCACCAGCACGGAGCCGTCATCGCTGACCCGGACCTCGTCGACCATGTCGAGCTCGACGATGCTGGCCCGCAGCTCGGGGTCCATGACGCCGGCCAGGATGCGCCGCACGTCATCCGGCGTCGGCGCCGAGGCGCGTGTGGGCGGGGGCTCAGAAGGGGTCATCAGTCAATAAAACCAGTCTCGCTTGAAAATATGCCCAGTCGAGGGTACGGTCAAGCCTGTGCTGGATCTCGGGGTCCTCAAGGCGCTCGCCGATGAGACCCGCTACGCCGTGTATCGGGAGTTGGCGTTGTCGCCGGCCCCGCTGGCGGCCCCCGAGCTCGCCGATCGCCTCGGCGTCCACGCCAACACCGTGCGACTGCACCTCGAGCGGCTCCGCGAGGCGGGCCTCGTCGACGCCGAGGCGGTGCATCGAGGAACCGTCGGGCGGCCCCAGCATCTGTATTTCCTCGCCCCCGGGGCGCCCAGCCTCGGCTTCGACCCACCCGCCCATGCCCTGCTCGCCGGGCTCCTCGCCGCCCTCGCGGAACGGGTGGGTGCCAACGTCGACGACGCGGCCGACACGGGACACGAATGGGGTGCCGAGGCGGCCCGCCGAACCCGGAGCCACTCGTGCGTTCGCGCCCTCGCCGGCGAGCTCGAACGGCTCGGCTTCGAGCCGGCGCTCGCACCCGGCGACGGGACCTCCGAGGGTGGGGTTCGGATCGACTTCTTGCACTGCCCATTCCGGGAGCTCGCCGAGGCCTACCCCGAGCTGGTCTGCAACCTTCACCGCGGCCTCTGCGAGGGAATCGTGGAACACACCGGGGGCGGAAGAGTCGAGGAGTTCGCGACGTTGTATGACCATGAGCCGTGCCACGTCACGGTGGCGGCAGGTGCCCATGACGACCGGTAGGCTTGAAACGGGAGGAATCCGATGAGCGTGTTCAGTGTCACCGACGCCACCCAGGTCTTCTCGCTGACCGATGCCGCGGCGGCGAAGGTCAAGGGTCTGCTGGAGGCGGAAGACGCCGCCGAGCCGCTGGCGCTGCGCGTGGCGGTCCGTCCGGGCGGGTGCTCGGGCTACAGCTACGAGATGTTCTTCGACGGCGACCTCGCCGACGACGACATTCGCAACGAGCACGACGGGGTGCAGGTCGTTATCGACCCGGCCAGCTTCGAGCTCCTGAAGGGCGCGACGCTCGACTACAAGGACGGGCTCAGCGGCGCCGGGTTCGCCGTCAACAACCCGAACGCCGAGCGCTCCTGCGGCTGCGGCCAGTCGTTCTCCTGACCGGCCCAGCTCGCCGCGGCGCCTGAACCCGCCGCCCCGACCGTCGAACGCTTCGCCAGATCCAGCCGACCGGGCGGGGCGCCGTCGTTGCGTCCCGGAATCCTGTTCAACACGGCTTGATCGGGTTACGCTACGCACCACTCGCGTCATTCGCGGATAAGCGCGCGACGCGCACGTTGGAAGGGAGCGACGCACATGTCATCGACCTGGCCGCCTAATCCGCCGATCGGCGGTGGGCCGTCGACACCGTCGAGTCCACCGCCACTACCCCGGCCGTGGGAGCCTCAAGCCCCCGCGACTCCGCCCACCCCGGCCTCCGCGCCGGCCAAGCCCGCCACGCGCAAGGCGACGAAGAAGAAGTCCGTCGCCAAGAAGCGCCCGGCCAAGAAGAAGAAGGCGGTCGCCAAGAAGCGCCCGGCTAAGAAGCGCCCCGCCAAGAAGAAGAAGGCGGTCGCCAAGAAGCGCCCGGTCCGCAAGACCGCCAAGCGGGCGACCAAGAAGCGGGCCGCGAGCAAGAAGCGCGCCGGCACGAAGAAGCGGGCCACGAAGAAGCGCCCGGCCAAGAAGAAGAAGGCGGTCGCCAAGAAGCGCCCGGCCAAGAAGCGTGCCGCCAAGAAGAAGAAGGCGGTCGCCAAGAAGCGCCCGGCCAAGCGCAAGGCGACCAAGCGCACAACCAAGCGCCGGTAGCAATCACCGTCCCGGTTCGGGCCCACCGGCAGCGCCGGTGGGCCCGTGCGCGCCTGGCCTAGATCAGGTGACCAGGTCCTGGAGCAGTGGCGTGATCTCGTCGCGTCCGAAGGCGCTGTCGAGGCGGCCCCGGATGATGCCCGACCCGTCAATGGTGAACAGGAACGGCTCGTAGGGCAGGTTCCACGCCATGACGGTGGGTGCTTCCTCGTTGCCGGTGAGCGACGCGTAGATCTCGACGTGGACGAACGAGATCTGGTTCTCGAAGGGCTGGCGCGCCACGAGCAGCTCGTCGAGGACCGGACCGCAGTACCGGGTCTGGCACAGCGCGGGGGTCGCGAACAGGACGGCGACCGGGCGGCCGGTGCCGATCACGGCCGCGAGTGACTCGGTGTGGAGCGGGCAGGGCGGCTGGCGGGTGCAGATCGGGTGCACCCCGAGCGGGTTCTGCGTCGTTGGGGAGGGCGCCCGGTTCGCCATCATCCCCGGCGTCGCGGCGGCGGCGGTCTGGCGCACCTGCAGGGCGAGGGGTACGCGCTTGCCGCGGGTGAGCACCCGACCCTCATAGACACCCGGCTGGTCCAGCACCGCTTCGATGACGTACACCCCGCGGCCTTTGGGGAGGCCGGCGCTCATCTGGTGGGCGTCGACGACCTCGCCTTGCTGCGCGCCCGGCGCGGCCAGGGCCAGCTGGGCCGGCGCCCCGGTCGCCGGCGTCGGGCCCCGGTAGATCACAAACGCGACCCGCTGTGGATCCGGCGACACGTACAAATCGTTCGAGACCAGCAGGGCGCTGAGCGCGGTCGAGGCCTCGGGGAGGGTCGCCCCCGCGACCGCGGCCTCGGGCCAGCCGAGCGCGCCCGCGAGCGCGAATCCGCCCGCGGCGGTCAGGAAGCCACGTCGGCTCGGGGTGGGGACGCCCATCCCTCCTATCCTGCCGTAACGCCATGGCCGACAGCGATCGCGTCGAGTTCACCTGCAACGGGGTAGCCGTCGCCGTAGATGCTGCACCCCAAGAATCGCTGCTCTCGGTGCTGCGGGAGCGGCTCTGGTTGCGCTCGGTGAAGGACGGCTGCGCACCCCAGGGACAGTGCGGCTGCTGCACGGTGCTCGTCGACGGTGACGCCCGGGTCGCCTGCGTCACCCCCGCGGTCCGGGTCGCGGGTCGTTCGGTCACCACGCTGGAGGGCCTCGACCCGACTCGCCGCGACGCGCTCGCGGCCACGTTCGTCGCCACGGGCGGCTCCCAGTGCGGGTTCTGCACCCCCGGGATCGTCGTGCGCGCCGCCGCGCTGCTCGACCGGGGGCGGAGTGGGACCGCCGACGTCGAACGAGCCCTCGGCGCGCATCTGTGCCGATGTACGGGCTGGCGCACCGTCGTGGAGGCCGTCACGGCCGCCGCGGCGGGAGGCACGGCCACCCGGCCGGACGGCCCCGCCGCGCAGCGGGCTGGCCTCGAGGGCGGGACCCGCCAGCGGGTCGGGCCCGACGTGCCCCTCGGCAGCGCCGGGTTCGCCGACGACACCGCGCCGCCCGATGCCGTCGTCGCCGTCCCCCTCCACCCCGCCTCGAACACCGAGGGGGTCGAGGCGGCCGGGCTGCGCTGGGTCGTCGCCGACAGCCTCCGGGAGGCCCGGTCCCGTGCTGGCGCGGTGCCCGGTCGCCGCACGACCCTCGACGAGGCGCCTCCCCTCCCGCTGCCGGCGTGCCCGCCGGGCGGGGTGCGGCTCGCCACGAGCTGGGTCGAGCCGGCGTATCTCGAGCCCGACGCCTCATGGTGCGAACCGGGTGGATCGCCGGCCTCACCGCTCGCCAACGGCGGTGCCTTCGGCGGCAAGCTCCACTCGGCGGCACCCGCGGCGGCGCGTGCATTGGCCGACCAGCTGGGTCGCACCGTCCGAGTCGTGTACTCCCGGGAGGACGTGGTGCGACTCGGACCCAAGCGCCCGCCCATCGCGGCCTCCGCGGTGGTCCGCGACGGCGCAGTGCTGATCGAGGGACGAGTCCTCGGGTCGACGACCGGCTGGGAGGCCTCCCCACCCGCCGTCACCCTGCCGGTGCACGAACGCTGGGACGAGGCGCCAGGGTTGGGTCCTCCCACCTCGAGCGCATTGCGGGCCTTCCCGCTCGCTGAGCGCACGGTGCTCCGGGAGGCGGCAATGACCGAGGCCGGCCTCGACCACAGCAGCTCCGCCGCCGGCGACCGCGTCGCGGGGGCACGGCTCGCCGCGGTGGCCGTCGCGCCGGGCGGCGCGGTGGCGGGCGCCCGGGTCGACCTCGACCCCGCGACGGGGACGCTGGCCGGCGTCGCGCTGCGCGTCGGAGCCGGCGACCCGCTCGACGGCGTGGTGCTGCGCTCCTACTGCATCGGTGCGGCCCACATGGCGCTGGGCTGGGTGCTCACCGAAGGCATCGCCGTCGATCCCGACACCGGCGCGGTGCTCGACCTCACCATCCGCTCGTTCGGGATTCTGCGCGCCCGGGCCACGCCGCCCATCCGCGTAGAGATCCTCGACGAGTCCGGGGCGCCCCGCCCGAGCGCCAGCGACGCGGTCTTCGCGGCGGTGGCCGCCGCGGCCTGGGCGGCGGTCACGGTCTTCGACGGAGCCCGGCCCGAGACCTTTCCGACCCGCGCCACCCGCTCATCCCGCGCGGCGCGCGCCTGAGCCGTCGGGCCCCGCCCGAGGGCTAGCGTCGCGGGGTGCCCGGCGCGGTGGTGTTCGTGGTCGCCATGGTCTTCGTCGTCCCCGTCGCGGTGATGCTCGGCGGCGCCATCTGGAGCGCCGCCTTCGGCTGGCTCGGGTCGGCTGACGCTGACGCGCATCCCGCCGAGCACGCGAGCTGACGACCAGCGGGCGGTCGTGCCGCCGCCCCGGAGGGGTGAGCGGCACCCGGTGCGCGGTTCAGCCGGTCGGGAGGCTATGGGGCTGGCCGAACCGGTAGCCGACGGAACGCACGGTCTGGATCCAACCCGCATGCTCCTCGCCGAGCTTGGCCCGGAGGCGGCGCACGTGCACGTCGACCGTGCGCGCCCCGCCGTAGTACTCGTAGCCCCAGACCCGGGACAGGAGCTGCTCACGGGTGAAGACCTTGCCCGCGTGCGTCGCGAAGAACTTCAACAGCTCGTACTCCATGTAGGTCAGGTCGAGTGGACGCTCGCCGAGCGCGGCTTGGTAGGTCTCGACGTTCAACGCCAGGTCGCCGTACTCGACCACCTCCGGGCGGGGTCCTCGGCCGCTGCGCCAGAAGAGGTGCCGTAAGCGGGCCTCGAGCTCCTTGGGGTGGAACGGCGAGAGGCAGAAATCGTCGAACAGGTCCTCGCGCAGCTCGAGCTCGCCGAGCTGGGCGCCCGAGACGAGTAGGAGTACCGGCGTGATCGTCGCGTCGCGCTTGCGGAGCGCACGACAGATCCCAAACGCGCCCTCGGGGTCCTCGTCGCACACCACGACCGCTCCCGCCCAGCCGTCGCGCGGCTCGTGCTGGGCCGCGGCGGACGCGTTGACCACCGCTTTCCAGCAATGGCCGGCGAGGTCCAGGGTCTGGGCCAGGAGGGGCGGCGGCGGGTCCGGGTAGACCAGCAGCGGCTCGACGACGTCCATCACAACGTGGGCAGGTACCGCTGAAGCTCGTAGGGGGTGACCTGGGAGCGGTAATCATCCCATTCGGCCCGCTTGTTGCGCACGAAGTGCTCGAAGATGTGCTCGCCCAACGCTTCGGCGACCAGCTCGGAATGCTCCATCACGTCGATGGCCTCGCCGAGCGACTCGGGCAGCGAGGCAATGCCCTCCGCGGCGCGCTCCTCGGGTGTCAGCTCGAAGATGTTGTTGGTCGCCTCCGGGGGGAGCTCGTAGCCCTCCTCGATCCCCCGGAGCCCGGCGGCCAGCATGACCGAGAAGGCGAGGTACGGGTTGCAGGCCGGGTCGGGTGAGCGGAACTCGATGCGGGTCGAGCTCTCCTTGTCCTTCTTCGTCACCGGCACCCGGACCAGCGCGGAACGGTTGTTGCGAGCCCAGCAGACATACACCGGTGCCTCGTAGCGCACGTTCAGCCGCTTGTACGAGTTCACCCACTGGTTCGTGACCGCGGTGATCTCGCGGGCGTGGTGGAGCAAGCCGGCGATGAAGCACTTGGCGATCTTGGAGAGCCCGTGGGGGTCGCCCGGGTCGTGGAAGGCGTTCACGTCGCCCTCGAACAGCGACAGATGGGTGTGCATCCCCGAGCCGAAGTCGCCGCTGATGGGCTTGGGCATGAACGTCGCGTAGACCCCATGGTCGGCGGCGACTTTCTTGACCACGTGCCGGAACGTGATCACGTTGTCGGCCATCGTGAGGGCGTCGGTGTATCGCAGGTCGATCTCGTGCTGGCTCGGTCCGAGCTCGTGGTGGCTGTACTCGACGGGGATCCCCATCGCCTCGAGGTTCACAATGGTCTGCTTGCGCAGCCCCGACACCCGGTCGAGCTGGGTGAGGTCGAAGAAGCCCGCGTGGTCGAGCGGCTCGGGGGCGAGTTCGGACTCGAAGTAGAAGAACTCCATCTCCGGACCGGTGTAGAAGGTGAAGCCTTTCTCGCGAGCCCGTTCCAGGTTCCGCTTCAAGACGAAGCGGGGATCGCCCTCGAAGGGCTCGTTCGAGATCCGGTGGACGTCGCAGAAGATCCGCGCCGTCGGTGCGTCGTCGCCGTGCCAGGCGACGATCTCGAAGGTGTTGGCGTCGGGGATCAGGAGCATGTCGGACTCCTGGACCCGGCTGTAGCCCTGGATGGCCGAGCCGTCGAAGGTCATGCCCTCGACGAGCGCACCCTCGAGCTCAGCGGGGGTGATCTCGAAGCTCTTCAAGAAGCCCAAGACATCGGTGAACCACAGGCGCACGAACCGGACCCCTCGTTCCTCCACCGTGCGCAGGACGTAGTCGACCTGATGCTGCATAGAACCAGTGTGGCAGGCGAGGAGGGCCAGGCCGACAGGCGAAGCGCCACCGCCGGTCCTGTTTACAGCGCATTCACAGTCCCGAGCGGGCAGCGAGGCGTGTGACGTGACAGCATCCCAACCGCACGCGCTCGGCGGGCCGCGGCCGACGAACGGCCGGGCAGGGTCGTCGACCGAACGGAGGAAGGCACATGGAAAGCCGTAGCCCCAAGGAGGTCCTGGACCTCGCCCGTAGTTCCGAAGCGCAGTTCGTGGACCTGCGTTTCTGTGACTTGCCCGGGATCATGCAGCACTTCTCGATGCCGATCCACCAGCTCACCGAAGACGGGTTCGAGGAGGGCTACGGATTCGATGGCTCGTCGATCCGCGGGTTCCAGGAAATCCAGGAGTCCGACATGCTCCTGATCCCGGATCCCGACACGGCGATCATCGACCCGTTCCGTGAGCACAACACGATCAACCTCAACTGCTTCGTGCGCGACCCGGTGACCGGCGAGTCGTACTCCCGCGACCCGCGCTACGTCGCGAAGAAGGCCGAGGACTACGTGCGAGGGACCGGCATCGCCGACACCGCGTTCTTCGGGCCCGAAGCCGAGTTCTACATCTTCGACCAGGTCCGCTTCGATCAGAACCAGCACTCCGGCTATTACTTCGTGGACTCGAGCGAGGGCGTGTGGGGCTCAGGACGCGAGTTCGAGCTCGACGGCTCCCCGAACCTCGGGTACAAGCCCCGCTACAAGGAGGGGTACTTCCCGGTTCCGCCGATGGACAGCTACCAGGACCTGCGCGCCGAGATGGTGTCGGTCATGGAGTCGGTCGGGATCGAGATCGAGGTGCAGCACCACGAGGTCGGCACGGCCGGCCAGGCCGAGATCGACATGCGGTTCGACACCATGTTGACCATGGCCGACAAGCTGATGCTCTACAAGTACGTGGTCAAGAACGTCGCCCACGCTCGTGGGAAGTCCGCGACGTTCATGCCCAAGCCGCTCTTCATGGACAACGGCTCCGGCATGCACGTCCATCAGTCGCTGTGGAAGGGCGGCTCGCCGCTGTTCTTCGACGAGAAGGGCTACGGCGGGATCTCCGACCTGGCCCGCTGGTACATCGGCGGACTGTTGAAGCATGCGTCGGCGATCATCGCCTTCTCGAACCCGACCACGAACTCCTTCAAGCGGCTCGTGCCGGGCTACGAGGCGCCGGTCAACCTTGTGTACTCGCAGCGGAACCGCTCGGCGGCGGTGCGCATCCCGCTCTACTCGCAGAGCCCGAAGGCCAAGCGGCTCGAGTTCCGCTGTCCGGACCCGTCGTGCAACCCGTACCTGGCGTTCGCGGCGATGCTGATGGCGGGTCTCGACGGCATCCAGAACAAGGTGGAGCCGCCGACGCCGGTCGACCGGGATCTCTACGACCTGCCGGCCGAAGACCTCGCCAAGGTCCCCCAGGTGCCGGGGTCCCTCGACGAGGCGTTGGCCGCGTTGGAGGCCGACCACGATTTCTTGCTCGCCGGGGGCGTCTTTACCCCCGACGTCATCGAGACGTGGATCGCCTACAAGCGGGACAGCGAGATCGACCCGATGCGGCTTCGCCCGCACCCCTACGAGTTCTACCTGTATTACGACATCTGATCGGCAGGGGCGGCCGGCGTGCCCGGCCGCCCAGCCCCGGCCGGTGTCCCCGAGGGGTTACGGGCAGTCGATGCCGAGGTCGGCGCGCACGGCGGGCGGGGGTGGCGCCACCGCCCCCCCCGGGCAGCCGACCTCCGCGCTGCCGAAGTCGGTGACCGCCCAGCTCGTGCCGTCGCAGTGGGCGAGGCCGAACCCGCCCTGGTAGCTGGCCTCCTGTCCCGCCGCAGGCAGCGTGTCGAAGCGCGCCCAGGTCGAGTCGGACCGGGACAGGCTGACGTTGGCGACCAGGTACTGGGCTGGGTTCACGTCGAGCCCCGCGACTGCGCTCACCCGCACCGCGGCAGGGATCGTCGCCGTGCCGCCGCAGGGAAGCAGGGACGGAGTCGTCGCCCGGGTCGTCGTCGGACGCGCGAGGTGCGGCGCCCGTTTCGTTGCCGGCGAGCCGCCCCCGCTGCACGCCGCACCGGCCAGGACCAGTGCCACCACGAGCACCAGGCCGGCTCGCTGCACGCGTCAACCCCTCGGTGGCGGGGCGGCCGAGGCGTCGGTCCGCCGTTGCGCGCGCGGCGCGACCTGGACCCCGGTCAGCGTTTCGGCGTCCGGGCGACGATGCTCTTGGCGAGGGCCAGCAGCTGCTTGCGGGCCGGGGCGGCGAGCGGCCCGCCGCTGCTCGGCTGGTTCGCCGGAACCCACTGCAGCGAGAAGGCGAACTGGGTGCTTTGGGCGACGTAGATGGTCGACAGGTTGTTGTCGATGTACGACGACTTGCCGACGTTGGCGTCGATCGTGTTGTACCCGTCCTCGTTGTCGATGGCTCGTTGCGCCTCGACCACGTCGACCCCGTTCTCGCCCGGAGGGACCAGGAACCCAGGGAACTGGTTCGTGGCCACGAGCACCGCGGTCGGCGCGAACGCGTCGGCGCCGACGACGAAGGCGCACGCGTTCGGCACCTTGTTCCCCCGGTCGGTCGGGTCGATGTTGACCGGGCCCCCGAACGCCTTTTGGACCTGCGCGACCGTGAGATAGCTGCAGGGTTGGACCCCGTTGACGGGCGGCGCGACCGGCTTTGGGGACGGCTTCTTTCCCGCGGGTACCCCCCCGGCGCCCAGGGCCGCGACGGCCAACACGAGCCCGAGGACGATGGCGCGACGAGGGGTGATCAGCACGGCCGCGGAGCCTATCGGCGCGTCTCGGGCTCGCGGCGTCGCCCTACCTGCGCTCGTAGAAGACGCGGTCGACGACCCGGCGGGCTCGGCGGGTGACCCGGCGGAAGTCGTCTCGCAGCGCGGCTTCGGGACGGTGCAGCTCGCCGAGGAGCCGGCCGACGTGCGCCGCGTCGTCACCCGTCGGGAGCGCGTCGCTTGGCCGTCCGGTCACGAGGTAACAGGCGTTGCGCGCCCGCTCACAGAACTCGTAGGCCGCGGCGAGCACTGCGACGTCTTCGCCGTCGAGCAGCCCGGCGTTGCCCAGGGCCTCCAGCGCGGGCACGGTGGCCGGGTTTCGAATCGACGGGTGCGCGGCGCCGTGCTCAAGCTGGAGCAGCTGGACCGTGAACTCGACGTCGGTCAGGCCGCCCTTGCCGAGCTTGAGGTGGAACTGGGGATCTTCGCCCGGTGGGATGCGCTCGCGCTCGACACGTGCCTTGTTGCGACGGACCTCGCGCGCCGCGTCGGATGGAAACGCGTCCCGGTAGACGAACGGCTCGACGAGCTGCACGAAGCGCCGGCCGAGCTCGAGGTCCCCGGCCACCGGTCGGGCACGGAGCAACGCCTGGACCTCCCAGACCTGAGCCCATCGCTCGTAATAAGCGCGGTACCCGTCGAGCGATCGGGCGAGGGGCCCGTTCTTGCCCTCGGGACGCAAGGTGGCGTCGACGCGAAACGTCTGACCCTCGGCGGTGGTGGCGCCGATCTCGCGGACGAGGCGCCGCGCGAGGTGGTCGGCGGCCTCGAAGTCGGCTGGTCGCTCGCCCTCGTAGACGAAGAGCACATCGATGTCCGACGCGTAGGACAGCTCGAGACCGCCCAGACGTCCCATGCCGATCACCGCGAAGGGCATGGACGGGTCCAGGGCTGACAGCGCAGCCTCGACGCAGGCGTCGGCGAGCGCGGCGAGCTCGCGTGAGGTGACGGCGAGCGGCGCGAACCCGAGCACGTCGCGGGCGCCGATCCGCAGGTGCTCGCGTCGCTTGAAGCGTCGCAGCCCGGCGCGGCGCGCCTCGGGGTCCTGGCGCCACCCCAGGGTGGCGAGCGCGGCTTCCCGGAGCTCACCGGGTCCGCGTTCCCGCACGAACCAGTCATCGTTGCCGAGCAGGTCGACCACGTCGGGCTGGCGGAGCAGCGAGTCGCCGATGAGGCGGCTGGATCCGAGCACGCGACAGACCCGCTCGGCGGCTCCCGGCTGGTCGCGGAACGTGGTCGCGAGCGCCGCGGCGCGGGGGGGCCCATCGGTCAGGCGGCGCAGCTGCAGCAGGCCGAGGTCGGGGTCGGGTGTCGATGACAGCCAGTCCAGGATCACGGGCAGGAGGGCCTGGAGGACCCGAGACGCCCGGGTCAGTCCCTGGGTCAGCGCGCGCAGCGCGGTCCGGGTGTGCTCGGCGTCGGCGAACCCGAAGGCGGCGAGTCGATCCTCGACCGCCTCGGGCGGCAGTGCACCCGCCCCGGCGAGGGTGTCGAGGATGGGCGCGAAGAACAGCCGCTCGTGCAGCGCGCGCACCGTCGCCTGGTGTGAGCGATGGTCGGCCTCGAACGCCTCGAGCGCGCTGACGTGGGGGTGGTCCCGGTATCCGAGGACGCGGGCGAGCAGCGTGCGGCGTGCCTCGTCGACCGGCAGGGTGTGGGTCTGTTGCTCGTCGCGTAGCTGCAAGCGGTGCTCCACCGTGCGGAGGAACGTGTACGCGTCGGCGAGCCGGTCGGCGTCGCGACGCTCGACGTATCCGCCCGCGGCGAGCTGCGCGAGCGCGTTGAGGGTGGTCGGGGAGCGGATCTCGGCGTCGTGGCGGCCGTGGACGAGTTGGAGGAGCTGCACCGCGAATTCGATGTCGCGGATCCCGCCCCGTCCCCGCTTGACCTCGCGCTCGGTGAGCCCCCGCCGCCGCAGGTCGGCCTCGCTGCGGGCCTTGAGGAGCCGCGCCTCGCGCACGGCGTCCGGGTCCAAGACCTCGGGCCACACGAACGGCCGGGTCAGCTCGATCAGGCGCGTCCCGAGCCCGGCGTCACCGGCGACCGGGCGGGCCTTGATGAGGGCCTGGAACTCCCACGGTCGAGCCCAGCGCTCGTACCAGGCCTGGTAGCTCTCGAGTGTCCGCGACAGCGCGCCGGCTCCGCCCTCGGGACGCAGGCCCGCGTCGGTGCGGAACACGACGCCGTCGGCGGCGGGCTCGCTCATGACGGTGAGCAGCTGGCGTGCCGCCCGGTCGGCGGCGGGGCCGTCGCCGGCATGCACGAACAGCACGTCGACGTCGCTGGCGTAGTTCAGCTCCTGCCCGCCGAGCTTGCCCATCCCGACGACGGCGACGGGCACCGTCGGTGCCACGACCTCGAGGGCGACGCCGAGGCAGGCGTCGGCCAGTGCGGCCAACCGACGACCGACGGTCGGGAGGTCGGCGAGCCCGAGCAGGTCGGCGGCCGCGATGCGCAGGAGCTCGCGGCGCTTCCAGCGCCGCAACGTCGCGGGGTCCGGCGGCGGCAGGTCGGGGAACGGAGCGTCCAGCTCACGCAGGGCCCCGACGAGCGACGGGTCGCTGACCAGCGCGTTCGAGAGCGAGCGTGACGCGCACGCGACGGCGATCAGCGCCTCGCGGACCGTGGGGTATTCGACGAGGTCGTCCGCCACGGTGGCGTCGGCCTCCAGGATCCGGTCGAGCACGGCGCGCGCCACGGTGGCGTCGGCGGCGCGTTCCAGCGCCGCCTCGACCTCGGGGTGACGCAGCGCGGCGACGGTGCTCACGCGACCAGTGTGTCGCGGCACGCCCCGGCCTCCCGCGGGCCGGGTGCGCCCTATCCTTGGCTGCGTGCCGCGTCTGCGCGTCGTCGCCGCCCAGCTCAACCTCGTGGTCGGTGACCTGGAGGGCAACGCGGCGCGCATCCTCGAGGCCTACGAGCGAGCCGATCAGACCGGTGCCGACCTGGTGGCGTTCCCAGAGCTCGCCATCACCGGCTACCCGCCCGAGGATCTGCTGCTGCGCCCCGCCTTCGTGGCTCAAGCCGGCGAATGGCTGGAGAAGGTCGCGGCCCGGACCGGGCGCGCGGCGGCGGTGATCGGCTTCCCGCAACCAGACCGGGATCTCTACAACGCCGCCGCGGTGTGCGCGCAGGGCCGAGTCCTCGGCGTCTACCGAAAGCATCTCCTGCCGAACTATGCGGTGTTCGACGAGCAGCGCTATTTCGAGCCGTGGCCGTCCGACGGGCCGGTGTTCGTCGTCGGGGGTGCCCGCGTCGCGGTGACGGTCTGCGAGGACGCGTGGAGCCCGACCGGACCGGTCCTGACCCAGGCTGCGGGGGGCGCCGAGCTCGTGGTCAATATCAACGCCTCGCCGTACTACGCGGGTCGGCTGCGCGAACGCGAGACGATGCTCTCGACGCGGGCCGCCGACGCGTCGGTTCCGATCCTGTACGTGAACCTCGTCGGTGGCCAGGATGAGCTGGTCTTCGACGGGGCGTCGCTGCTCGTCGACGGGGACGGCCAGGTGCTGGCCCGGGCTCGCCAGTTCGCCGAGGACTTCCTGGTCGTCGACGTGGACGTCCGCCCCGCCTTCCGTCGGCGCGCGCTCGACCCCCGGGGCCGAGGTCGTGCCGCGCCGCTGCCGGAGGTGGCGGTCAGCGACGTCCGCCTCGGCGAGCCGCCCGTCGCCCACCGCGTCGAGGAGCCGCTCGCCCCAGTGCGCGAGGTGTACGAGGCGCTGGTGCTCGCCACCCGCGACTACGTGCACAAGAACGGCTTCGCCGACGTGCTCATCGGGCTCTCCGGTGGGATCGACTCGTCGCTGGTGGCGGCGGTGGCCGCCGACGCGCTCGGCCCCGACCACGTGGTCGGCATCCTCATGCCGTCGCGCTTCTCGAGCCCGGGGAGCGTCTCCGACGCCGAGGCGTTGGCCCAGAACCTCGGCCTGCGCACCATGACGGTGCCGATCGAGGCGGCGCACGCCGCGTTCCTCTCGATGCTCGCCGAGCCGCTCGGCGGGGGCGGGTCGGGTCTCGCCGAGGAGAACCTCCAGGCCCGCGTCCGGGGCACCATCCTCATGACGATCTCGAACAAGTTCGATTGGCTCGTGCTCACGACCGGCAACAAGAGCGAGATGGCCACCGGCTACTCGACGCTCTACGGGGACATGGCCGGCGGCTTCGCGGTCATCAAGGACGTGCCCAAGACCCTCGTCTACGCGCTCGCCCGGGACCGCAACGAGCGCGCGCGACGGCCCCTGATCCCCGACTCGGTCTTGGAAAAGCCCCCCAGCGCGGAGCTGCGCCCCGACCAGCGGGACAGCGACTCGCTGCCCGACTACGCGGTGCTCGACCCGATCGTCGAGGGTTACGTCGAAGACGACCGCTCGGTCGGCGAGCTCGTCGAGGAGGGCCATGACCCCGAGGCCGTGCGTCGCGTCGCGTGGCTGGTCGATCGCAACGAATACAAGCGCCGCCAGGCACCGCCGGGGGTCCGCGTGTCACCGAAGGCGTTCGGCAAGGACCGCCGGCTCCCGATCACCAACCGCTGGCCCGGGTAGCGCCCCGGCCCGACCCGCGTGAGACGGTTCGCCGCCGAGGGGGCGCTCGTCTCGGCCGCCTGCTTGTTCGGTGTCACCTTCCCGCTCGTCCATGACGCGCTCGGTGACATCCAGCCGTTCGCGTACCTCCTGTTGCGCTTCACCATCGCGGTGGTGGTGCTCGGGCCCTTCGCCGTGCTGGTCGCGCGCCGCCGGGGGGAGGACCTGCGGCTGCTGGCCCGGGCCGGGCTGGTCGCCGGGTTGCTCCTCGCCGGCGGCTACGCCGCCCAGACGGTGGGCCTGACGCTGGTCTCGCCGTCGACGTCGGCGTTCATCACCGGCCTCTACGTCGCGTTCACCCCGCTGGTCGAGGGTGTGGTCCGTCGACGGCTGCCCGCCCGGCGGGTGTTGGCCGGCGTCGCGGTCGCCGCGGTCGGGCTCTACCTCTTGACCGGCGCCACCCTCGCCCTCGGTGCGGGCGAGCTGGTGACGCTGCTCTGCGCCGCCCTCTTCGCGGTGTGGATCGTCTACCAGGGCGAGTACGCGACGCGACTGCATCCCATCTCGTTCACGACCGTGCAGATGGCCGTGATCGTCGTGGTCTGCGTCCCGGCGACCGCCGCCCAGGGCGTCGGTCGGCTCACCGGACTGGCCGTCTTCGCCGCCGCGTTCACCGGAATCGCCTGCTCCGCAGTCGCCCTGTCCCTCCAGGTCTTCGGGCAGCGCCGATTGGCACCGAGCCGCGCTGCGCTCATCTTGTTGCTCGAGCCGGTCTTCGCCGCGATCGCCGGCTACGCCAGCGGTGAGCGGTTCAGCGCCCTGAAGCTGGTCGGGGCGGGCGTGATCCTCGCCGGGATCGCGCTCGCCGAGCTGACGGGACGGCGAGCGCCCCCGGCTCCTCATCCCGAGCTCGAACCCCGGCCCTTCTGAGCCGGCCGCCACCTACGATCCGACCAATGCTGAGCATCGACACCACCGCGGCGCTCGTCGGGCACGCCTGCTGGGTCGAGCGCCGCTGCTTCGAGACGCTGGGCGGCTGGGTCCCCACGGTCTCCGAGCCCGAGGCCAAGCTCGCCCTGGCCCGCCACAGCCGCCACCACGGCTGGCACGCCGAGCTGCTCGGCGAAGTGCTGCCCGCCACCCGGGCCCACGACCCCGCCCGGCTCGTCGCCCCGGCCGACCCCGGATGGAACGACGTCCTGGCGGTCGTGGCGGAGGCGACCACGACGCTGGACCGCCTCGTCGGCGTCTACCAGGCCCTCCTCCCGTCGCTGGTGAGCGCGTACGACGAGGCCTTCGAGCGCACCAGCGCGTGGAGCGACGGACCGGTGGCCCGCCGGGTGCGCCTGGTCGTCGACGACGAGCGATCCGACCTCGCCGAGGGCCTGGCCCTCCTCGAGCGCCGCTTGGAGGACGGCGCGGTCGACCGGGCCGCCGAGCGTCGAGCGGCCGTCGAGTCCGTCCTGGCAGGACGTTGAGACCCCCCGGTGACCCGGACGCGCCCCAGAGCCCGGTATCGTCGAGGCCCCCACCCGCCGGGTGTCGCGGCGTCGACACCCCGTCGGAGCCGCTTGACACGGTCCGTATGGTACGGAAGGAAACCCGCCCCCGACCTGCGGGAACACGCTTCCGGGCCTGGTCCTGCCGGGGCCCGAAACCCCTGAGCACCCACTCCGAAAGGCAGCAGTGGCCAAGGAGCGCGTCGAGCGCGACGAGGAAGATCTCGTCCGGCTCTACCTCACCGACATCGGCCAGTACCCGCTGCTGACCAAAGACGACGAGGTCCGCTTGGCCCAGGCGATCGAGGGCGGCAACGCCGCCCGCGAGGATCTCGAGCGCCTCCCGGCCAAGAAGCTCACGCCGGCCAAGAAGCGGGAGCTGCGCAAGACCTCCCGGGAGGGCGAGTACGCCCAGCGGACGTTCGTGCAGTCCAACCTGCGCCTCGTGGTCTCGATCGCCAAGAAGTACCAGGCCTCGGGCCTGCCGCTCCTCGACCTCATCCAGGAGGGGAACCTGGGCCTCATGCACGCGGTCGAGAAGTTCGACTGGCGCAAGGGCTTCAAGTTCTCCACCTACGCCACCTGGTGGATCCGCCAGGCCATCACCCGCGGCATCGCCAACACCGGGCGCACCATCCGCCTCCCCGTCCACGCTGGCGACACGCTCGCCCGGCTCCAGAAGGCCCGCTCGCGCCTGGAACTCAAGCTCGGCCGCCCCGCCACGCTCGCCGAGCTGGCCATCGAGGTCGAGATGCCCGAGGACAAGGTGACCGAGGCGCTGCGCTTCGCCGCCGAGCCGCTCTCCCTGTCCGAGCCGCTGCGCGAGGACGGCGACGCCGAGCTCGGCGACATCGTCGAGGACCGCTCAGCCGAGTCGCCCTTCGAAGTGGCCGCCACCGCGCTGCTCCCCGATGAGATCGAGAAGCTCCTCGGGCCCCTCGACGAACGCGAACGCCAGATCCTGGCCCTGCGCTTCGGTCTCGACCGCGGCGAGCCCCGCACCCTCGAGGAGGTCGGCGAATACTTCAACCTCACCCGGGAGCGGATCCGCCAGATCGAGGCCCGGGCGATGTCGAAGCTGCGGCACCCCTCCGCCGACACCGGCGCCCGGGACCTGCTCGCGGTCTGAGCCCTCGGCCGGTCCGCGCCGCGGCACCCGAGCGGATGCACTCGTCGGGAGACCCGAGCGAGATCGCGCTCACGTTGTCGAGTGGACCGGTGGGCTCCTCGTCGAGCCGCCGCCGAGGGCGCCGAGTTCTCGTCAAGCTGGGTTGGCGTGCGTGCCCCCCAGGATCGGCGCGGTGGCCCCGGTCGGGCCCTCGACGGCCGCCAGGGTGCGCGGCCCGGACGTTGCGGAGGTGGCAGGAATCGAACCCACCGGACGGGGATCACCCGTCCCACTCGTTTTGAAGACGAGGGAGGCCACCAGACCCCGTTCACCTCCACCGGCGTTGTATCAGGCGGGGACGGGCACCGGGAGCGCCCCCGCGGCTCGTCGCTCGCGGACGCGCCAGTAGAGGCCCACGAGCACACCGAACGTGAACCCGCCGACGTGGGCTGCCCACGCGATCCCCGCGTCCGACGCCACGTACTGGAACTGCAACAGGAACCAGATGACGAGCAGCCACGCCGCGGACACTTTTCGCAGCAGCATGGGGCCGAAGAAGATCATGGATTTTATTCGGGCCTTCGGGTAGCAGACGAGGTAGGCGCCCATCACGGCGGCGATCGCCCCCGACGCGCCGATGATCGGGACGGTCGAGCTCGGGTCGACGGCGACCTGCGACGCGGTCGCGATCGCGCCGCCGACCAGGTAGAGGAGCAAGAAGCGCCACCAGCCTTTGCGGTCCTCGATGTTGTTGCCGAACACCCAGAGGAAGAGCATGTTGCCGAACAGGTGCGGGATGCTCTCGTGGAGGAACATGGTGAGGACCGCCGCGAGGTACACGTTCTTGCCCGGATCGTGCGCCGGCCCGTTCGAGTGGGTGCACGCGTCGGCGTTGCCGTTCTGGAAGGTGTCCTGGTACTCGTGCTCGGTGAGGGGCCGTCCCCGCACCAGCTCGCACGGGATGCCGGCGTTGTCGACGACGAAGCGCAGGTCCGAGGTGGTGACTTTCTCGGCGATGCCGCTCCACGCGAACTTCACCGCGTGCCCGGGCTGCACGCCGAAGTAGACGAGCGTGCACGCGGCGATGAGCAGGACCGTGCACCAGGGGAACCGACGGAGCCGGTTCTCGTCGGCCATCGGGATCACGAGCCCGGCCCTCCGGTCGGCGCCGGCCACGTGTACCCGCTCCACTGGCGGCCGTCCCACCACCGCATCGACGCCAGCCCCCACGGATCGGGATGCCAACCGGGGGGTGGCAGCGGGCCGGGCGGCCCCGCCCCCGTCGCCCGGGCGCGGGCGGCAGGGACCGCCGCCTCGAGGACGCGCACCAGTTCGCCGCGGCGGTTCGTCCCGACCGAGAACCAGACCTTCTTGCCGCCGTCGACTCCCCGCACCCCGACCGAATCGTGGGTCCAGATCGGGTTCGCGCCCAGATATCGCGGGTTGAAGGACCGCCACGGCCACGTGTTGCTCGCCCGGCCCAGGGTCGCCAGGTCGAGCGCGGCCAGTCGCGCCCAGCGCCGGTTCACCCAGGCGTAGTCCTCATCGACGCGCACGACCGCCCCCCGGTACCGCAAGACGTTGATCACCCACGCCACGACGGCGATCGGGACCACGACCGGGGCGATGGCGAGGCCGGTGATCACGACGATCACCGGGAGCCACAGCCAGACGCGCGGCGCCGGCCCGACCCTCTCCTCGTAGAGGATTCGATGCTCCGCCGTCGTGGTGGTCACGAGCGGCGGAGCGTAGAGGGTGCTCGCCTCGCGGTGCCTCGATCCCGGGTACCCTCAGGGACCTGCTGACTCCGGGAGACGCCATGAAGAAACTGCTGGTGCTGATGATCCTGCTGGTGGTCGGCGTCGCGGTGGCCCGCAAGCTCCGCGAAGCCTGACCCAGTCGGTTCCGACGTCGGGCCCGCCGCGGCGGGCCCGACGCGCGTCTGGGGTCAGTCGGGTCCGCGGCCCTCGAAGCTGTGGGCGTAGCGGCCCGCGAACAGCGCGGGTGCGCCGCCGGTGTGCCAGAACACGACCGTGTCGTCGCGCCCGATCCGCCCCTCGCGCACGGCCGCCACCAGACCCGCCATGGCCTTGCCCGTGTACACCGGATCGAGCACCAGACCCTCGAGTCGCGCCGCGAGCTCGATGGCCTCGAGCGCGGCGTCGGTCAGGGCGCCGTAGCCGGCCCCGAAGCGGTCGTGATCGATCTCGACCCAGCTGGGGGGGGCCGGTCGCGCGGTGCGGGCCGCGGCCTGCGCCGCCAGTCGCGGGACCACCTCGTCGAGATCGGGGCGAGTCCCGACATCGACGCCGAGGATCCGGCTCCGTTCGCCCACCCCGGCGACCAGGCCGGCGTGCGTCCCGCCCGACCCGTCGGCCACCACGATCCAGTCGACGGCCGCGGCGGCGGCCTCGGCCTGCGCGAGGAGCTCATCGGCGGCGTCGGCGTAGGCGATCACGCCGGTGACGGAGGCCCCCCCGACCGGGATCGCGAACGGACGATGCCCGCGGCGGGCGAGGCCCGCCGCGACCTCCTCGATCGCGGCCTCCAGCTCGTAGTACTCGACCGGCCCGATGAAGTGCAGCGACGCGCCGAGCACCTGGTCGAGGAGCAGGTTGCCGGTCGGGACCTCCGGTGGCGTGCCCGCCAGCGCCACGTGGCACGCCAGGCCGAGCCGGTTCGCGGCCGCGCTCGTCATGCGGACGTGGTTGCTCTGGGGGCCGCCCCCCGTGACGAGTACGTCGGCGCCCGCGGCGAGCGCCTCGTCGCAGAGGTGCTCCAGCTTGCGGGCCTTGTTGCCGCCGAGGGCGAGGCCGGTGCAGTCGTCACGCTTGACGAGCAGGTGGGCTGCCCCCAGTTCGGCGCCGAGCCGATCCATCGGCTCGAGGGGCGTCGGGAGATGGGTCAGGCGCACACCGGCGGGCGGCGCCATCAGGCCGCGACGTGCTCGCGGTGCCGGATCCACCACCACACGGCCGCCCCCGCGCCGGCCGCGACGATCGCCCCGCTGGCCGCCCACGCCGAATCGCGCCCCGACATCCGGTCGCGTAGCCGGATCGGTTTGGCGAAGTGGCGCACCTCCCAGCCTTCGGTGCGAGCCAGGCGGGCCAGGTCTCGATCCGGGTTCACGGCCACCGGGTGGCCGACCGCCCGCAGCATCGGCTCATCGGTGATCGAGTCCGAGTAGGCGAACGAGGCGTCGAGGTCGATGCCCTTGACTGCCGCCATCGCCCGCAGCGCCTCGGCCTTGTAGGGCCCGTAGCCGTAGAAGGCGAGCTCGCCGGTGTAGTTCCCGGCCGCGTCGACCTCCGGGCGGGTGGCGATCACGTCGTCGACCCCGAGGTGCTCCCCGAGTGGCCAGACGACCTCCTCCGGCGCCGAGCTGATCAGCACGACCTCGCGTCCGGCGGCGTGGTGCTCGGCGATCAGGTCGAGCGCCTCCTTGAAGATGATCGGGATGACCACCTCGTTGAGGGTCTCCCGCACGATCTCGGCGACGTGACGTTGGTTCCAGCCGCGGATCATGGCCAGCATCGCGACCCGGACCTGCTCCATCTTCGCCTCGTCGGCGCCGACGAGCATGAAGATCACCTGCGCGTACGCGCTCTTGACGATCGCTCGCCGCGACAACAGCCCTTCTCGATAGAAGGGCCGGCCGAACGCCAAGACGCTGCTCTTGGCGATGACGGTCTTGTCGAGGTCGAAGAAGGCGGCCTCCACGGTTCCAGGCTAACGGCGGCCGACCCTCGATCGGGCGGACACCCCCCGCCGGTTGTGCCCGAATCCCCACGTTCTCCACTGCGCGTGGGCGGTGCGGCGCACCTGCCCGCCCGCGGACGCGGTGCCACTCGCCCCGTTGTCTCAGCGCTCCGGGCGCGCCAGGGCCCGGACCTCCGTGCGGGCTGCGCCGCGTCACCGCCCAAGTTCCACGCCATTCCCGGCCACCGGCTACCGTTCACCCGCCTCGCAGCCGGCCGGGCGCTCGTCCTCGGCGTCGCGGGACGGGGAGTTTGCCGGGGGAGTTCAGGGAAGGAGCGTCCACCGCATGAGCTTCAGCGTCCTCGCGGCCGAGGGCGGGTACCAGCGGTTCAACCTGGGCGGCGGTGAGTGGGGCTGGCTGATCTTCTCGGCCGCCGTCGCCGTGCTCGCCATCCTGGTCGGCATGGTGCTCGTGCGCGGCGTCCTGGCCGCCGACCAGGGCACCCCGAAGATGATCGCCATCGCGAAGCAGATCCAAGACGGCGCGATGACGTACCTGCGTCGCCAGTTCCGCACCGTCGCGATCATCCTGGTCCCCGTGGCGATCCTCGTCTTCTTGACCTCGACGTCGATCGCCAAGCCCGGGGGCGCGATCGCGCTCTCCTTCGCCGCCTCCGGCGCGGCCCGGACCGTCGCGTTCATCGCCGGGGCCGTGCTGTCGGGCCTGACCGGCTTCGTCGGGATGAGCCTCGCCGTGCGCGGCAACGTCCGGACCGCGGCGGCGGCCCGGGAGGGGTCGCTGAAGGAGGCGCTGCGCGTCGCGTTCCGCACCGGCGGCGTGGCCGGCATGTACACGGTCGGGTTGGGCCTGCTCGGCGCGACCGCCATCATCATGATCTTCCAGAACACCGCCACCGCGATCCTCATCGGGTTCGGGTTCGGCGGCTCGCTCCTCGCCCTCTTCATGCGAGTCGGTGGCGGCATCTTCACGAAGGCAGCCGACGTCGGCGCCGACCTGGTCGGCAAGGTCGAGCAGGGGATCCCCGAAGACGACCCCCGCAACCCGGCCACGATCGCCGACAACGTGGGCGACAACGTCGGGGACTGCGCCGGCATGGCCGCCGACCTCTTCGAGTCCTACGAGGTCACCCTGGTCGCGGCGATCATCCTCGGCGTCCCCGCGTTCGCCTCGATCGGCGCCAACCCGGCCCTGGGCCTCATCTTTCCCCTCATCGCCCGGGCGGTCGGCGTCTTGGCGTCGATGGTCGGCGTGTTCTCGGTGAAGGCCACCGACAAGGACCGCAGCGCGATGGCGCCAATCAACCGGGGCTTCCTCATCGCCGGGATCCTCACGGTCCTCGGCGTCGGCGCCGTCGCCCTCTTCTACGTGGGCAACCACCACGGAAACGAGGGATGGCGGGTCTTTGGCGCCGTGGTCATCGGCCTGATCCTGGCCCAGGTCGTCAGCCGGCTGACCGAGTACTTCACGTCCACCGAGACCCAGCCGGTCCAGGAGATCGCCGAGGCGACCCGCACCGGGCCCGCCACGACCATCCTGTCGGGGGTCAGCAGCGGACTCGAGTCGACGGTGTGGTCGATCATCGCCATCGCGGCGGCGCTGGGCGTCGGCATTGCGCTCGGCAACGGGAACCTGCAGTTCTCGCTCTACCTGGTGGCGCTGACCGGCATGGGCATGCTCGCGACGACCGGCGTCGTGGTCTCCGAGGACACCTTCGGTCCAGTGTCGGACAACGCGGCGGGCATCGCCGAGATGTCCGGGGAGTTCGAGGGCGAGCCCCAGCGCATCATGGTGAGCCTCGACGCGGTGGGGAACACCACCAAAGCGGTGACGAAGGGCTTCGCGATCGGGTCGGCAGTCATCGCCGCGGTCGCGCTCTTCGCCTCCTACATCGAGACGATCGGGACCGAGCTCGGCATCAAGAAGGTCGGCACGGCGCTGTTCCGCGACCCGAGAGCCGCGATCAACGTCGCGGACCCGAAGACCTTCATCGGCCTGCTCATCGGCGGTTCGATCGCCTTCCTCTTCGCGTCGCTGGCGATCCGGGCCGTGGGCCGCTCCGCCGGCGCGGTGGTCGAAGAGGTTCGCAAGCAGTTCCGCGAGCGCCGGATCATGGAGGGCATCGACGAGCCCGACACCGGCCGGGTCATCGACATCTGCACGAGCGCGGCGCTGCGCGAGCTGGCCACACCGGCGCTGCTCGCCGTGCTGAGCCCGGTCATCATCGGCTTCGGAATCAGCTATCTCGCGCTCGGTGCGTTCTTGGCCGCGGTGATCCTCACCGGCCAGCTGATGGCCGTCTTCTTGTCGAACTCCGGCGGGGCCTGGGACAACGCCAAGAAGTACATCGAGGACGGGCATCTCGGCGGCAAGGGATCGGAATCGCACAAGGCGGCCGTGATCGGCGACACCGTCGGGGATCCCTTCAAGGACACCGCGGGACCAGCGTTGAATCCGCTCATCAAGGTCATGAACCTCGTGTCGCTGTTGATCTTGCCCGCCATCATCAGCCTGCGAAACGACGACGTGGCCCGATTCGCGATCGCGGGCGGGGCGCTGGTCGTGCTGATGCTGGCCATCGCGTTCTCGAAGCGCAAGGGCGGGGCGTTCGCCGCGGAGTCCGACGAGGTCGCGGGTGCCCTGGTCGGCGACGGTCAACCCGACGGGGCGTCGACCGGCGAGTAGCCCGGATCGGGAGCTGACCGGCCCTCAGGCCGGGTCGTCGCCGCCCGCCCCGGGGGCTGGGGCCTCGGTGTCGGCGGCGGGGGTCGCGGGAGTCGCGGCGCGGCGGGCCCGGCGCCACTCGAAGAAGGCGGGGAGCAGCGAGATCCCGATGATCACCGCGATGAGTGGCAGCAGGTAGTTGTCGATGCTGCCGCCGATCGCGTTCCCGAGGATGTAGCCGAGCACTGTCACCCCAACTGCCCACAGCAGCGCGCCGATCGCGTTGTAGACGGAGTAGAGGCGGCGGTTCATCTTGCCGACGCCGGCCATCACCGGCGTGAACGTGCGCACGACCGGCACGAATCGTGCGAGCACGACGGCCTTCGGCCCGTGCCGGTCGAAGAACTCGTGGGTTCGCTCCACGTACTCGCGCTTGAAGAGGCGGGAGTCGGGTCGGCGAAACAGCGGGGGGCCGACCCGCTGTCCGATGAGATACCCGAGCTCGGAGCCGAGGAAGGCGGCGACGAACGCGCCCGGCAACAGCAGCCAGAGCTCGAGCTTGCCCTGGCCGGCGAGCACGCCGGCGGTGAACAACAGCGAGTCGCCGGGGAGAAAGAAGCCGACCAGCAGGCCCGTCTCGGCGAAGACGAACAGCCACGTGGCGACCTCGCCATAGGGGCTAATCGAGTCGAAGATCTTCTTCGGGTCGAGGCCAAATACGCCGATGACTGCCTTCAGCACGGGCCGTCACCTTAGACTTCCGCCCCGCCTGGGCCGGATGCGCCGAACCGGCCACCTGCCCGGCCAGACTGGCTCCCAGCCGCGGACCAGGTGAAAGCGCTGTGAGGACACGAACGTGGCGAAGACGCTCGTAATCGTCGAGTCGCCGGCGAAGGCCAAGACCATCGAAGGCTTCCTCGGACGCGCCCAGTTCCGGGTCCTGGCCAGCCGGGGGCACATCCGGGACTTGCCGAGCAGCGCCAAGCAGGTGCCCAAGAGCGTCACCAACCCCGAGATTCGCCGCCTGGGGATCGACGTCAACAACCATTTCGAGCCGGTCTACGTCGTCGTGGACAAAAAACGCGACGTCGTCAAGGAGCTCAAAGATGCGCTCCGCGACGCCGACGAGGTGCTCCTCGCCACCGACGAGGACCGCGAGGGGGAGGCCATCTCCTGGCACGTCCTCGAGGTCCTCAAGCCCGTGGTGCCGGTCAAACGCCTCGTGTTCCACGAGATCACCGCCCAGGCCATCGAAGCCGCGCTGGCCAGCCCCCGCGACCTCGACATGCGCCTCGTCGAAGCCCAAGAGGGCCGCCGCAAGCTCGACCGGCTCTTCGGCTACGAGATGTCGGTCGTCACCCGCCGCCGGGCGGGGGGCGCCACCTCCGCCGGGCGGGTGCAGAGCGTCGCCGGGCGCCTCGTCGTGGAGCGGGAGCGGGCCCGGATGGCGTTTCGAGCCGCGTCCTACTGGGACCTCGAGGGCACCTTCTCCGCCCGGGACTCCGAGTTCCCCGCCGGTCTCGTCGCCCTGGCCGGCCGACGCCTCGCCACCGGACGGGACTTCGACCAGAACACCGGACACCTCGCGGCGGGCGCCGACGTGGCGCTCCTCGACGAGGCCGCCGCGGCGGAGCTCGCCGAGGGCCTCCGGGACGCCAGCTTCCGGATCGGCTCGGTCGAGTCGAAGGCCCTCGCCGAACGGCCCAAGCCGCCGTTCACCACCTCGACGCTCCAGCAGGAAGCGGGGCGAAAGCTCGGGTTCACCGCCGCCCGCGCGATGGCGGTCGCCCAGGGTCTCTACGAGCACGGCTACATCACCTACATGCGCACCGACGCGACGTTCCTGTCCGACCAGGCGATCACCGCCGCCCGATCCCAGATCCAGGCCCGCTACGGGGACGAGTATCTGCCCGGCGAGGCCCGCCAGTATCGGGGCAAGGTCAAGAACGCCCAGGAGGCCCACGAGGCGATCCGACCCGCCGGGGACACGATGCGGGTGCTCGACGACGTCGCCGGCGAGCTCAACGCCGACGAGCGGCGCGTCTATGACCTGATCTGGAAGCGCACGGTCGCCTGCCAGATGGCCGACGCGCGGATCCGACGGGTCAGCGCCCGTCTCCGCGCGACCCTCCCGAACGGTGAGGACGCCACCTTCCAAGCCACGGGGCGCACGATCGAGTTCCCCGGCTATCTGCGCGCCTACGTCGAGGGTGCCGACGACCCCGAAGCCGAGCTCGAGGACCGCGAGGTGATCCTCCCCGCGCTCGAGGAGGGCGACGTCGCGCAGTGCCGAAGCCTGGAGCCGTCGAGCCACACCACCCAGCCGCCGGCCCGCTACACCGAGGCGAGCCTCGTCAAAGAGCTCGAGGAGCGCGGCATCGGGCGTCCGTCGACCTACGCGGTGGTCATCGACACGCTGCTGCGGCGGGACTACGTCTGGAAGAAAGGCACCGCGCTCGTCCCGACCTGGACCGCGTTCGCCAAGCAGCAGCTGCTCGAGCGGTACTTCGCGCATCTCATCGACTACGAGTTCACGGCGACGATGGAGGAGGCGCTCGACGCGATCGCCCGGGGTGAAGGCGAGGCCGAGAAATGGCTCCACGCGTTCTGGTTCGGCAACGGCCAGATCGGACTCAAGGATCTCGTCAACGAGGAGCACCTCGCCACGATCGACCCGGCCGAGGTCAACGCGGTGCCGATCGGTCAGGACGCCCAGGGTCGCGACATCATCGTGCGGGTCTGGAACAACGGGGCGAGCGTCGTGCGAGGCGAGGAGCGCGCTCCGGTACCCGTCGACCTGGCGCCCGACGAGCTCAGCGTCGAGAAAGCCAACGAGCTACTCGAGAAGGGCGCCGCGGGTCCCCGCGTCCTCGGGGTCGACCCGCAGCACCAGCTCCCCGTCCTCGCCCTGACCGGCCGCTACGGACCGTTCGTGCAGCTCGGTGAGATGGAGGACGGCTCCAAAGAGAAGCCGAAGCGCGCGTCGCTGTTCTCGGACATGGAAGTCGACACCGTCACCCTCGACGACGCGCTGGCGCTGCTGTCGCTGCCCCGCACGGTTGGCGTCACGCCCGAGGGAGTGGAGGTGACGGCCCAGAACGGACGCTACGGCCCGTACCTCAAGAAGGGAACGGACAGTCGCAGCCTCGAGACGGAGGCCGAGCTGTTCACCATCACCTTGGACGGCGCCGAGGTGCTGTTCGCACAGCCCAAGCGACGGGGCCGGCGTACCAAGCCGCCCATCGCCGAGCTCGGCCCGCATCCCGAGAGCGGCGCCCTCGTCCGCGTCCTCGACGGCCGGTACGGGCCCTACGTCACCGACGGCGAACTCAACGCCACCGTGCCCCGCGGCGTCGACCCCGCCTCGGTCGACCTCGAACAGGCGGTCGAGCTCCTGCGCGAACGCGCCGCCCGGGGGCCGGTGGAGAAGAAGAAGAAGCCCGCCAAGCGGACCGCCCGGCCCAAGAAGCCGGCCTCGACCACCCGCCGGACCGTCAAGAAGGGCGCGACCCGGCCCTGAGCGGCGCCGCACGACCCGGGCGTCCGGGCCTGGGCCGCGGCGGCCCGCACCCGCGACGCCGGCTGGTGGTCGCGGCGCTCCATCGGGCACGCTCGCGCCATGCAGCGAGCCAACCCGCAGCGTGTCCCGGCCGGCGGCCGGGCCACGTGAGCCTGCCCGGCCGGTTCATCGCCGTCGAAGGCGGCGACGCCACCGGCAAGACGACCCAGGTGGCGCGACTCGCCGAGCACCTCCGCGACGCCGGCCGCGACGTCGTCCAGACCTTCGAGCCGGGCGGGACGGCGCTGGGCACCTCCCTGCGGCGCCTGCTGCTCGACGGCGAGGGCACCGTCGAACCCGAAGCCGAGGCGCTGCTGATGGCCGCCGACCGCGCGCAGCACGTCATGGAGGTCGTGCGCCCCGCCCTCGCGGCCGGCTCGTGGGTGGTGACCGACCGCTTCATGCCGTCGTCGCTCGCCTACCAGGGCGTCGGTCGCGGGCTGGGGGTTCCCGCCATCGAACTCGTCAACGGGATCGCCACCGGAGGCCTCGAGCCCGATCTGGTCCTCGTCCTCGACCTTCCGCCCGAGATCGCCACCGAGCGCTTCGGCGCGGCACGCGACCGCCTCGAGGAGGAGGACGACGCGTTCCGGCTGGCCGTGCACGAGGCGTACCGAGACCTCGCCGGGACCCGCGGCTGGGTGCTCCTCGACGCCGCCGGATCCGTCGAAGACGTGGAAGCCAGGATCTGGTCGGCGGTGAGCGAGCACTTGGCGTGACCGGCCCCTGGGACGCCATCGTGGGCCAGGACCGGGCGGTGAAGCAGCTGCAACGGGCCGCAGCCCGGCCCGGCCACGCCTACCTCGTCGCCGGTCCTCGGGGCGCGGGCGTGGTGGACGCGGCCCGAGCCTTCGCCGCCGCGCTCATCGCACCGGACGGCGACGACCGCACGACCGACCTCGTCCGACGACGCCTGCACCCCGACGTCGCCGAGTTCGAGCCGGAACGGACCGTGATCACCGTCGACCAGGCGCGAGACGAGATCATCCCCGAGGTGTGGAGCGCACCCATCGAATCGGGACGCAAGGTGGTCCTGTTGTTGGAAGCCGAGCGTCTCCAGCCCGAGGCGGCGAACGCGTTGCTCAAGACCTTCGAGGAGCCGCCCGAACGGACGGTGATCGTGCTCGTCAGCGAAGCGCCCGACGAGCTCCTCGCCACGGTTCGGTCGCGGCTCCAGCGCATCGACCTCGGATCCCTCGACGAACCGACCATCGAGCAGGCGCTCCTCGCCGGAGGCGTCGACCAGGAGACGGCGCAGCTCGCGGCCCGGCTCTCCGGCGGCCAGCTTGGCCGAGCCCGGGAGCTCGCCGGCGAGAACCGATCGCTGCGCGACGCATTCGTCCGCGCCGGCCGCGACCTCGACGGGACCGGGGCGGCCGCGGCGCGGGCCGCCGCCGAGATGCTCGACGCGGTGCACGCCGCCGTCGCGACGCTCAAAGACCAGTACGCGGAGGGGCTGGCCCGATTCGACGAGGAAACCGCGGCGGCGGGCTACCAGCCTCGCGACGTGCGTCGCATCCGGCGTCGCCTCGAGGAGCGCCAACCCGGTCGCGAACGCCTGGCGCGACGCAAAGCCATGACCGAAGGCCTCGCCGCGCTGGAATCCCTCTATCGTGACTCGCTCGCCGGCCCCGATGCTCCCCGACGCAACCTGGATCTCGAGCCGCTCACCGCCGACGCGCGAGCCTGCGTCCGCGCGCTCGAGGCCTGCCGGGAAGCGCGCGACGCGCTCGAGTTCAATCCCAACGAATCGCTCCTGCTCGAGCGTCTCGCGTTGCATCTCCCCGGATCCACTCGGAGTCGTGCTCGGTAGACTCCCCCCTTTCCCCGCCGGGATAGCTCAGACGGCAGAGCAGCTCACTCGTAATGAGCAGGTCCGGGGTTCGAGTCCCCGTCCCGGCTCCAGGTCGCTGACCAGCGACTTCGCGCAGCGCATCGATCCGATTCGTCAGCCGCGGAGTAGCACAGCGCTCGTTGAGCAGATCACTCGGTCAGTTCGATGCGCTGCCGTGGCTTCAGCGACGATTGGACGTCGGTGCGGTCTCGACCTTGTGGCTTTGTTCCGGTCGCGGGGGCTCTGGCGACGTGGAGCGCAGCGCAGCGCGCCGGACTGATCTGGGGTTGACACTCAGACACTCAGGGGAGTGCTCGGGGTTAGTGTTCCGCCGTGGCTCGGAGGGGGGTTTGGGGGCGCAGGGTCTTCGTTGGTGTCGCCCTCAGCGCCGGGTTGGTGTCGGTGATCGCGTTGCCGCTTGCCGCGGACCCCGTCGGCCAGTTCACCGAGTTCACGGTCCCCACCGCTGGTAGCGAGCCGGCCTCGATTGCGGCGGGACCTGACGGCAACCTGTGGTTCACCGAGTCCGCCAGCGTCGCGAACAACATCGGCCGGATCACCCCCGACGGAACGTTCACCGAGTTCCTGATCCCCACCCCCAACAGCAAGCCGGCCCGGATCGCGGCTGGACCCGACGGCAACGTGTGGTTCACCGAGAACCAGGGGAACAAGATCGGCCGGATCACCCCGAGTGGCACGATCACCGAGTTCACGATCCCGACCGCCCACAGTCTCCCGGCCGGGATCGTGGCGGGACCTGACGGCAACCTGTGGTTCACCGAGTCCGCCGGCTCGGCGAACAAGATCGGCCGGATCACCCCGAGCGGAACGTTCACCGAGTTCACGATCCCCACCCCCGACAGCGACCCGGCCGGGATCGCGGCGGGACCTGACGGCAACCTCTGGTTCGTCGAGCACATCGGGAACAACATCGGCCGGATCACCCCGAGCGGAACGTTCACCGAGTTCACGATCCCCACCGCGCTCAGCGACCCGACCGGGATCGCGAAGGGATCTGACGGCAACCTGTGGTTCACCGAGTCCGCCAACGCGGGGAACAACATCGGCCGGATCACCCCGAGCGGCACGTTCACCGAGTTCCCGATCCCCACCTCCGATAGCACGCCGGCCCAGATCGCGGCCGGGTGCGACGGCAACCTCTGGTTCGCCGAGGAGTCCACCTCGGCGAACAACATGGGCCGGATCACTACCGCAGGCACGATCACCGAGTTCCCGATCCCCACCGCGAGCAGCGAGCCGACTGGGGTCGCGGCCGGACCGGACAACAACATGTGGTTCACAGAGCTCAACGCGAACAACGTCGCCAAGATCGGCGCGGGTTGTGTCACGCCTGTCTTTACCGGGCCTGCGCCTGCGCCTGCGGCGGTGGTAGTGACCCCGACGTTTACTGGATGACGCGCAACGGTCGGTCCAGAACCGTCAGGTGCCCGTGTCCGTGACGACCTCAGGTATAAGCACCGACTGTTGGTGAGGACCGAGAGATGCCTCGTTGCCGGTCCGACGCCGACCACGACGATCGCCGGGTCCAGCACGCCAACAGGGGCGACATTGTCAGTCTTCGAGCCAGAACGTCGCGGCGTAGAGCGGGCGCGGGTCGTCGTCACCTCTGTACCCACGGAATGCAGACATTGGTGACGTTGAACCACCAGGGAAATAGCACGTCCGCTTGGTCGATCGGGGAGTGGTCGCCGACGCCGTGAGCTGGTACGCCATGAAGCTCAGCGGCGCGCAGCCCGGTCCCCATGTTGAGGGCCTCCCCACTTACCAATGTGTCGACAGGGCCACGAGAACCGTTGTGGAGCCGATGGCTGCATTCGACTCTTCTCGAGCACGCTGGGGGGTGACGAAGTTCCACGGAGCCACCATCAACCCATTGCGCCCAAGTGCCGGTGGCGTCACCAGAAACCCCGGTTCCTAGTGGGAGCCGGTGCGGGGCCGCTGGTGAGGTCGGCACTTGTCGGGCGTCATGGGCTGTGGAGAACCTCGGTACCGCGTGCGCTTTCGTTCAGCTGATAACTCGGCGCCGCCCGCTCGCGCGCCTTCGGTGTATCACGAGCGACACGGCCGGTGAGCACAGCGCTGGGGCTGGGATTGCTCGTAATGAGCAGGTCAGGAGTTCGAATCTCCTTCCCGGCTCCCACGCCGCTGACCAGCGACGTCGCGCGACTTGATCATTCCGATGCGCCGGCGACGGGTAGCACAGCGCTCGCAGAGCAGATCATTGGCTCATCTCGATCGTCAGCATGCGGGACGTGGGCTGGCGCTCCAGGCACGGATCGACGTCGAGGCGATCGAGGTGAGCCGCGCCGAGCTTTGTGAGCGCACGCCGGCGCGGCGGTGGGGTGTCGAGCGGCGTGTTGGTGTCGAGCGGCTAGGTCCGGGTAGAGGAGATCACTCAGTTGCGCGCGCCCATTGGGGCGTTGGAGGAGTCTGAGGTCGACCGGTCATGGCTCGGATGGGGCACGCGTCGGCGCGGGCGGCGTTGATCTACCAGCACGCGACCATGGCGCGCGACGAGGCAATCGCGGCGGCGCTGAGTGATCAGATCGAGGTGAGGATGGCTCCCACCGACAACGTGTGCGCGCTACCAGGTAGCGCGGCTCACGCCCGGTAGGGCATGAGCTGCAAAGGGGTATCGATCCTTGTAGTCGGGTTGGCGAGGCTGGGAACGGTCTCTAGCATTGAGTTGCTCGCTCTCGATGTGCATTGGGCGATGTGGGAGTCGCGCGGTGTCGGTGTCTCTCGATACTGCGGTTTGGGCGCGGGTGCTGTGCGGGTGGCGGCCCTGGGGTCGAGGTGGCTGAGCTGCCGAGGACGCTGACGTTCTTGTTCACCGATGTTGAGAGTTCGACGCGTCTGTGAGAGGAGCATCCGGAGGCGATGCAGTAGTGTCCGACTGGCGCCGCGGTGTGGGGCCGTCGGGCCAGCTCCGAAGGGGAAGTCATGGCGCGGTTCTGGCTCGCGGTGGCAGTAGCCGTTCTTGGACTGTTCATGTTTGTCGCAGGCATTGGGCCGCTGCCCCTGCCTGTCGTGGTGTTTTTGGTCGGTGTTATCGCCGCGGTCGTGATTAGGCGCCGAGCTCGTCAAGCCGCGGGTTCGTAGTTCGCGAGATCGAGGGACGTTGACTTCGCCGCGCCCGGTGATGCGAGGGGACCCCGATGGGTGATCGCCACCTCAAGAACAACTTCGGGCTGGATTCGTTCCACTTGCACAGGGTTGGTCTGTAGGCACGGCCCAACGATCGGGAAGTCCTGCGAACGACTTGCCAGCCGCGTGCCAAAGCGCGCTGGAACGAACGCCAACCAACGAGCATCATCGGCAAACGGCGAGCGATGTCAGCGTTGAGGAGCCGACGTGATGCAGATGGTTGGACTGTGCAACCCCTTGGTTCCCAAGCTGAGAACGCGGGTTCGATTCCCGTCACCCGCTCTGTTCCATAAGCGCTGGCCGGAGGCGAATCAGCGATCGGACGAGGCGGGGAGGATGGCCTTGTACTCGACGTCGGTCACGGCTCGCCCGCGTCGCACCAGGCGGGCGCTGCACTCGCTCCACGGCCAACGCGTCACGGCGCCGAGGCTCGGGGTCACGTAGTAGAGCCCATGGGTGGTCGCGAGGAAGATGGTGTCGCCAGGCTTCCTAGTCGAACGGGAGTCGTGGCCCTGTTGGTCTGCGACACGTTCGAGTTCCTTGTCGACCTCTCGAATCTGGCCCGGAGTGGCATCAATGAGCACTTCCGCGTCGTCGAATGGCTGTATCCCCTGGAGGAGCTGACGACTGGTCGCTACGTCCATCGTCGTGCCGCGGTTCATGGACGCGACGGTTGGATGCTGTCCCATCGCTTCCTCCCAATGAGGTGAGAGGCGCGACCCGAAAACGGGACCCAATTCGACCGTTATGCGCTCAGCTTCGATCGGTGGCGGGTACCCGCGGAGCCGACTCTTGCTCTTGAGGTCTCGTGCCATGTGGCGATCATCTGGCGAGAGACCGGCTCGGAATGCCACGTATCTCGTCCAACCCGGGCTGCTGTCCCAGCATCGGTAGCGCGCACGTGGCCCGAGTTCGAGCCCTCGCGCCCCAACAAATTCGGAGCTGCTACTGGCAGGATCTGGATACCAGCCCGGATCCCCGAGACGCCGGTGCCCGTGCTCAGCGAGCCGCAGCTGAAGCGTCTCCTCGACACGTGCGCAGGCAAAGGGTTCGACGAGCGCCGTGACGCCGCGATGATCCGCCTTTTCATCGACACCGGCATGCGTCGGGCGGAACTTGCTGGCCTCCGGGTCGCCGACATGGACTTCGACCACGTACGAATGCGTCGCCACGGTCCACCAGAGCCCCCGTGTGGCCCGTTACGGCGATCAACTTGCTTCCAGCACTCTCGGGGGCGGCATTTCACAATTGACACCGTCACGCCCTTGCGCCCCAACGCCTTCGGACACCACGCGGAGCGGCACCTCTCTATAGGGCGGCTCCAGGGCCTGCTGATGAGATCGGCGGCTGGTGAGCGGACGGCTGTGGACAACTTCGACGCGCGCGGCGCTCGAACTCAGCTGATAACTCGGCGACTTCCGCTCCGCGCGCCTCGGTGCCGCGCAAGCGACAGCGCGGACGAGCACACCGCTGACCCCAA
>Ga0182024_10002075_pt1 | contig 50328 bp, 46 predicted proteins | sample P32metaG_FD_120480 | JGI IMG/M metagenome (GOLD analysis project Ga0182024, IMG submission 120480) | Permafrost microbial communities from Stordalen Mire, Sweden - P3-2 metaG (Illumina Assembly) | ecosystem: Environmental > Terrestrial > Soil > Wetlands > Permafrost | place: Sweden: Stordalen...
ACTCCTCGATGGTAATGGTGCGGCCGGCGCGAATGTCTTCGAGGCCTTCTTCGATGGCGGCTTCGGTTTCCGCGCTGATATCGTCCGTGTCGTTGAGATCCGCCAGGTAGTCGAGCACGTCCGCCAAGCGGTCCTCTGGGAGCGTATCGACGAGTTGATGAACATTTTCGCGGACGGTCATGCCAGCCTCTTCTTCGATCATACGTCCTTGACCGGGAAAATGCCTCTGTCCGGCGGTGAGATTGCGGAGGGATGAGGGCGCTTCCCGCGGGGTCGGGATATCCATTTCTGTGACGCTGTCAGGCGCGGCGGCATGCGCGGCGGAAACACGCGGGCTGTCCCCGGTTTTCCGGTTTTCCGTCAGCTTTGGAAACTAGGGGAAACTAGGGGAAACTAGGGGACAGCCCGCGTGTTTCCGTCTACACCAGCTCGATGCGCAGATCACGGCCGATAGCGTGTGCCGCGCGCGTTAGGGTTTGCAGCGTCACCGAGGCATTGCCAGGATCGAGAAGACGATCAAGCGCCGCGCGGCTTGTGTTCATGCGCCGCGCCATCTCTACCTTGCTGATTTTCTCCTTCTCCATCGCTTGCTGAACTTGCCAGGCCAGCGTCTCCTTCAGTGCGACCGCGCGGGTCTCTTCGAGGACGCCTTCCTCTTTCAAGAAGTCCTCCAGTGACGAGCCGATATGCTTGTTGCGCTTTTTCATTTCGTAACCTCCCTCATTCTCCGTTTGGCCAGAGCCAGGTCATTCGCAGGTGTTTTCTGTGTTTTCTTGATGAACCCGTGCAGTACGACGAGCATTTGGTCGTGAAAGCACAAGATGAGCCGGGCTATCCGCTGGCTCGGAAGCGACGAGCGCACTTCCCCAAAGGCCATCTTTGAGGCTTCCCACCAGTGGCCTCCCAATCGGCCAGCCGAACTGCACCCGCATGAGGTCGAGCCCGATAGAGCGCCGGTCGTCCTTGTCGAGGCCGCGCAGCCAATCGAGCACCGGTGCCCCGCCCGCTTCGGTGCGGTAAAACCGGACCGGCACCTCCGAGTTTTGTTCATCACTTCCCACAAATTGCAGTATGTACCAAAAGTGATACAAAGTCCAGTAGTGGTGTTTCGGCCACGGAGACCGGGCCGCCGACGAGACCCGCCCCAAGAGCTCGATCAATGCCAAGCTTGGAGCATTCCGCCGCCGTGGGCACGATAGCAGGAATAATCCGTGGTTTTTTCGCGCCGATCCGGTTCATGAAATGCACTATTCGGGCGATAGATGGCCGCTGCTCCCAAAACCTCTCCCGTTTCGGCACTCAAGCCCGCGCGCGGCGCTGCACCTAAATCGCAAGCTGTTGCATTGAAACCGAGGGCCGGCGCGAAGAAGGAATTCCGATTCGGGAACCTAAGTGAGATCGGCGCTCCTTTGGCGGTGCTCGGCATTGTAATGGCGATGATCATGCCGATGCCGGCGTTCATGCTGGACATCCTGATTAGTACCAACATCACGCTCGCCGTGATCGTGCTGCTGGTCTCGATGTATATCACCAAGCCAGTGGAGTTCAGCGTATTCCCAACAACTCTGCTGCTGCTGACGCTGTTCCGGCTCGCACTCAATATTTCATCGACTCGTTTGATCCTGATGTATGGAAACGGCGGCACGGGCGCCGCGGGCCAGGTGATTGAGGCGTTTGGCAATTTCGTGGTCGGCGGCAATTACATTATCGGCATCGTGATCTTCCTTGTCATGATCGCGATTCAGTACGTGGTCATCAATCATGGCGCGGTTCGTATTTCCGAGGTTACGGCGCGGTTCACGCTGGACGCCATGCCTGGCAAGCAGATGTCGATCGATTCCGATCTCAACGCCGGCCTGATTGACGAGCATGAGGCTCGGACAAGGCGCAAGAATCTGGCGGCCGAGGCGGAGTTTTTTGGCGCCATGGACGGCGCGACCCGGTTCACCCAGCGCGATGCCGTCGCCAGCATCATGATCACAACGATCAATATTGTCGCGGGATTTCTGATTGGTGTGTTTCAGCATGGAATGGATCTGAAGCGCGCGCTGGCGACCTACACCATCCTGACCATCGGCGATGGACTAGTCACCGTAATCCCGGCGCTCATGATTTCCGTTTCAGGCGGACTGATTGTCACCCGTGCCAGTTCGGAAAACAAGCTCGGCGGCGACATGAAAAAGCAAATATTCAGCAATCCGCAGCCTTTGATGCTGGCGGGCGGTGTGCTGGTCGCCATGGCGGCATTTCCCGGATTGCCGACGATTCCATTTCTGATTCTCGGTTCCGGAGTAGGATTTTTCGGCTGGAAGATGCACCAGAAAGCATTGCTCGAAGAGGCCACGGTTCCCGCTGCCGGGGCGAATGCGACTGCCGCGGGTAAGGACAATCTGGAAACGCTGCTCAAAGTGGAACCACTCGCGATCGAGGTAGGACTCGGCTTGGTGAAACTCGTTGAAGGCGCGCAAAATTCGCCGCTACTGCGCCGCATCTCCGGGATTCGCCGCCAGATGGCAACCGACCTCGGCTATATGGTGCCGCCGATCCGCGTCACTGACAATTTGCAACTTAAGTCTGGCGAATATGTAGTGCTGTTGAAGGGATCGGAGATCGCGCGTTTCGAAATGATGCAGAACTGCGATCTCGCCATTCATCCTGGCGGCACGCCACCTCATCTTGATGGAATTGCCGCTAAGGAACCGGCGTTTGGGATTCAAGCGCTGTGGATTCCATCGGACAAAGCCGACCATGCTCGTTCGCTGGGATACACCGTGGTAGACGCCGTGAGCGTACTCGGTACTCATTTAGCGGAGTTGATCAAGCGGCACGCCTACGAGTTGCTCTCGCGTCAGGACACTAAGAATATTCTGGACCGCGTTACGGAAGAGAATCCTCGAGTTGTCGAAGATCTGGTGCCTAAACTGCTCCCTCTCGCGACTGTGCAAAAGGTATTGCAGAATCTGTTGCGGGAGCGTGTTTCGATTCGGGACGCAGTCACCATTCTCGAATCGCTCAGCGAGGCCGCGGCGATGACGAAGAATCCGATTCTTCTGACCGAGTATGCCCGGCAAGCGATCCGGCGTACGCTGGTCAAACCTTATTTGAACCCCGCCGGCGAGTTACCCGCCTTCTTTGTCGATGCGCAGATCGAGCAGGCGATTGAGCGCTCCATCGAGTACAACGAGCAATCGAGCCACATCAATCTGCCTCCGCCGAAGATCCGGGAGATTCTCGACAAGATGACCAAGGCGGTGGGCACCGGGGATTCTCCGATAGCAGTGGTCACCAGCTCTTCGGCGCGCTTTTATATGCGCCAGATGATCGAGGGGCAAATTCCGAATCTCTCGATTCTCTCGCATAACGAGATTCCGCCGGGCGTACGTGTCGTATCGATGGGTCTAATTCAATGAGACTAAAAAGCTATTTTTCGGGAACGGTAGAGGCGGCCATGGAATTGGCTCACAAGGAGCTGGGCGAGGAGGCGCTGCTGATCAATGCCCGGCCTTCGACGCTTGAGACGCGAAATCTCGGCGCCTATGAAGTGGTGTTCGGCGTACCTCCGAAAACGGAGGTTGCCAAGACGCCCGCGGAAAGCAAGCCTGGGCCCTCTCGCGCCCTTGCGACCGAGAGCCTGGCGCAGGATGTGGCCGATCTCAAGCGCCAGATTGAGCGCATGGCGCAGACGCTCCGTGGCGGAATACCGGCTCCGCAATCGCTCATGCAAGCCCGCTCGGGAAACCCGGCGCTATACAACCTGCTGATCGAGAATGAACTCGACCCCGCGCTGGCCGCACAGGTCGCCGCGGGAACGCCTCTTGAAGACCTTTTCGAAGCCGATTCGACGCTGGGAAAACGCGGCGCCACGCGCGGAGTCGTGGCGCTGGTCGGGCCTCCAGGCGTCGGAAAAACGACTACCCTGGCGAAGCTTGCCGCGCGGTTCGGGCTCACCTCGCGCAAGCCGGCCTTCATTCTTTCGGCCGACGTTTACCGCATCGCGGCGGCGGAGCAGATGCGCTCGCTCGCGGCGATTCTCGGAATCGGCTTCGATATTGTCGAGACTCCCGTGGCGCTGGCGCAAGCGCTCGAAGAGCATCGCCAAAAGGACTGGGTGTTTATCGATACGCCGGGTCTGGCCGCCGGGGAAATGGAAGACGGCGCGGAACTCGCGCAGCTGATCGCTTCCCATCCTGAGATCGACACGCACCTGGTTCTCTCGGCATCGATGAAACCGGCCGATCTTTCGCGGGTCGTCGATCGCTACGAGATCTTCCAGCCCAAGAAACTTCTGTTTACCCGTCTGGACGAGACGGATCGCTACGGAGCGCTGGTCAGCGAAGCGGCGCGCCGGTCGCTTCCCATCTCGTTCCTCGCCACCGGCCAGCAGATCCCGGACGATCTCGAGCCCGCCTCGAAGGAATTCATCGCCGACAGAGTGCGCGGAGCGGTGCGGTCGCATGAGAAAGAGCTCGTTCGCACCATCGGAGCATCCGCATGAAGCAAGGCACGAAGGAACAAACGACGAGTGAACAAAAGACTCGGATGACGTCCAATCCTTATCAAGCCCAAGCCTATGGGTTGGGCATGCATTCCGCCGAGGAGCGGGAGACGCTGATCCTGGAACATCTGCCGCAGGTGCGGCTGATCGCCCGCCGCATCCATGACCGTCTGCCCGAAAGCGTGAGCCTCGACGATTTGATATCGACGGGAATTGTCGGGCTTATCTCGGCGATCGATCGCTTCGATTCTTCGCACAACGTCAAGCTGAAAACGTACGCTGAGTATAAGATTCGCGGCGCGATTCTGGACAGTTTACGCGGCCTGGATTGGGCTCCGCGCCAGCAGCGCAAGCGATCCAAGCAGATTGAGGCGGCGATTTGCCGCGCCGAACAACTGCTGCACCGCACGCCGACCGAAGACGAGATCGCCGCGCAGCTCGGCATCACCATCGAGGAGTATCACGAGTGGCTGATCGACGTGCGCGGCCTCAACCTGGGAAGTCTCGAAAGCGCCGCGCCTGAAGACGACAACAACAGCAGTCGGGACCTGTTGAAATACATCTCCGGCGACGAGGAAAATTCACCCGCGCGCCTCCTCGAACGCAGCGAGCTACAACGATTGCTCGCCGAAGCAATTTCGAAAATGCCCGATGTCGAAAAGACTGTGCTCAGCCTGTACTATCACCAGGAGCTTACGCTGCGTGAGATCTCGAAGATCGTCCATCTCCATGAATCGCGCATCTCGCAACTGAAGTCCCAGGGCATCCTGCGTCTCCGTTCTTATATGGAAAAGCGCTGGCCCACCGGGCATGGGATTTAGGCCGTGAGTAATAACTCCGACATCCGGCAGTGGTTGTTCGAGGAGTTTTCCTCGCGCCTCGCCACTGTTTTTGAAACGATGGCGGGAGAGCGCCCGCGGATCGAAGTCGAGCAGACTCCAGAAATTCCTCCGTCCGATGGGACCCTTCGCTGGCGTCAGCCCTTCTCGGGAGTTGCGGGCGCAGCCTGGATTACCGCTTCGGAAGCCGCATGGAGTGCCGCCGGAGGTCACGTGCTCCGCGCCGCCGGCATCGAGGAGAACGATTCCGCCAGTCTGAAATCCACCTATCTTGAAACGATCAGCCAGGCCCTCTCCGGTGTTGCGACCGCGATCGGGGGACGCCTCGGCCGCGAGGTGAACTGCGCCGGAGGCGAGGAGTCGCCACCCACTGCCCCGGTAACCGGCGCCGGGTGGGCCGTACTTCGAATCCAGTTCGGCGCCGCCGCCGCAAACATCGCGATTGGCCTCGATTCAGTGCTTGTCGCGACGATGGCCGCCTCGTCGCAGGCGGACCCCGGCCCCGCAAAGATCGCGGAAGCAGCCGTAGCGGCCACGCCGGTCGCAGCAGGGGGATTCACTGGACCCGCCAACTCGAAAACGTTCGAGCTGCTTCTCGATGTCGAACTGCCGGTCAGTGTTTCGTTCGGCCGCGCCCAGGTTCCCCTCAAGGATGTCCTCAAATTGACCACCGGCTCCATCATCGAGTTGAATCGGTCGATTCACGAACCGGTGGAAATAATCGTCAACAACTGCGTCATCGCGCGCGGCGAGGTAGTGGTCGTGGAAGGAAATTTTGGCGTGCGGATCCACCAGGTGATCAGCCGCCTCGAAAGACTACGGACGCTCAATTAAATGAAACTGCTTTCGCTGCTCCCTTATCTATTAATCGTAGCGGGATTGTTTTCCACGCTCGCTTTGTTCCTGACCCTCAAACATGAGATTCGCCGCCATACGCGAGGCTATCGGGTGCGGATCGAGCAAATGCTGGTCCGGCTGAATGAAGCGGAAACCGCTCCGCGGCTTCTTGCCGAAGTATTTGTGCCGGCCTCAGCGCCGCAGCCCGCCGTGATGTACGTTCCCGCGCCTTTACGCGCCGGGTTGAATCTCAACAACCGGGTCCACGCCCTGCGCATGCTGCGGCGTGGCGAGGATGTCAGTCACATCGCCGCCGCGCTGGGAGTGCCTCGCAGGGAAGTGGAGCTGATGATCCGCGTATCTTCGCTCGGCAAAACGCGCGCGGCGGGCGCCGGTCAAAGTTGATTCGGTTTGGGCTGCACCTGAAACGGAGTGATCTGAAGCCTGCCCCCCGGGTCGTCGTCGCCGATGCTCGCCGTGACCGTCACTTCCTTGTGATCGCGCATCAGTAAAACCACTGCGGACTTGCCATGCAAGGAGCGTAACTGGCCCGATATATCGGCCGGAGTCGCGACGTGCGCATCGTCGATCTTCATAATCACATCGCCCGCCTTGATACCGGCTTTCTCCGCCGCGGAGCCCTTCAACACGGAGCGCACCAGCACTCCTTCCTTCACACCGAAGTACTGCGCCAACTGCCCGTCGATCGATTCCGCCTCCACGCCCAGCGCCGAGCTGCGCAACGTCATGAAGGTGCGCGGCAAATCCGGAAGGTGAATATCGAACGGCCACGATCCCGCCAGGGGAGCGCTATCGCTCCATTCCAGCTTCTGCACTTTCCGCTGCGCGACCCGCACCGCGACAGTTTGCGTCGCACCGCCGCGGCTGATGTCGATCTTTACCTCGTGGCCGGCGGGCGTTTCGCGCACCATGCGGGCGAAGTGCTCCATGCCCTCCACACGCTGGCCATTGTAGCGAAGCAGCACGTCGCCGGTTTTCAATCCCGCCTTCTCGGCCGGACTATCCTGCTCCACTACCGTAATCTCGACTCCGCCCTCTTCGTGTAGCTTCAGCGCCTTCGCGCGTTCCCCGTCAATCTCCTGCATCCCCACGCCGATGTAAGTCCCGCCCATCACAACCGCACGCTGCGTTTGCGCGACACTCAACACGGCACATAAACCAATCAAAATCCCGGTCCGCATTCTGACTTCCGACTCCTGACTCCTGTTTTTACTGCTTCAGCTTCTTCAAATAAATGATCCCAGCCGCGACATTGACCCGCAATATCGGACCTCCGCCGTTGATCTGTCCCTGCGCCACAGTGGGGGGATGGCTGAACCCGAACGATTTCGCCCGCACTTCCGGGAAATCGGAATCGATTCTTGGATTGGCTCCCGAATCGTTTCTTGCCATCACCGACAACGACAATTTTGACGGAATCAGAACCGTAATGTCGCCTGAGCTCGCGCTCAGCAACGAATCTTCGAGGCGCGCCCCGGCGATCAACTCCGCCAGAATACTACCCATCACCGTCTGGACATTCAACGGGCCCGATGCGTTCTTCACCCGGATCGCACCCGCCGCCGATTCGCATCGCGCGCCGCGCGCCGAGCCGATCTGGATCGAGCCGCCGCGCGTGTCGGCAATCACCTCGCCGCCCGCCTGGTTCACCTCGATCACTCCCTCGCCCGTATGCGCTTCCACCGTCGATGCCGCGCGGTCCACTTCAATATTTCCGCTCACATTCGATAGCAACAACGGCCCGCCCGCTTCCTTCACCACGATCTCTCCTCCGGCCGTCTCACACCTGGCCCCTCCGCCCACGCTCTCGATGAAGATCGAGCCGCCCCCCGACAAGCATACGGCCGAGCCGCCGATTTTCCCCAGCCGGATCTCCCCGCCGGCGGTTCGCCCGTTGACGTTTCCCCGAATCCGATCGCAATGAATTCCCATCGATGCGTTCATTTGCACGCCGCCGTCCAGGTCGTACGCCTCAACGCTGCCGCCCTGAGTCATGACGATGGACATCGACACCTGCCGCGGAACGCTCACTTCCAGATCGTTCGAAACCTGCTCGCCCGCGGTGGTAGTGACCGTGAAGGTCGTCATATTGATCGCGGGCGGGGTCGTCGCTATCGTACTCACCGAACCCAGCAGACGTTTTCCCTCCGCATCGGAGCGAGTCTTCACGCGCTGCACCAATCTGAAGACCAGCTGTTCGTCCTTCGACCCATGCAGCACTACATTGCCGCGCGTGATGATGTGAAGTTGCGCCGGCACCCGGCCGGGAACGGGTCCATTAATCCTCCGCACATAGTACGGACCCTCGCGCGTAACCGAATCGTCGGCGCGAAGCAGAGCCGCTATCAAAGATATGAATAAAGCAAATCGCATTTTAATCTAATAAGTCTCTATCGACGCCTTCACCGATTCCAGCGCCGTCTTGCAACGCTGCCGCACGTAGGAATTATGCTCTCTCCGCATCAGCTCCTGCATCGCGCCAATCACCTGCCGGTCGTAACTCTGAGCCGGATTGTCCTGGTTCAATCCCTTCGTCAGCAGATCGATCGCCTGCGTGCGCAATCCTGGATTGGCGTCGCTCAGCAGCACCTGCGTGAACGCGGAGCGCACATCCGACTCCTGCGCAAACGGCTTCAATCCCTCCATCGCCTTGAACCGCACGCCCGCATTCTGATCGTGCAATAGCGCGAATACCAGAGCGCTCTTCACCTCAGAGGATTTCGCGCTGGAATTGAGCGTCTCCACCGCTTCGGCGCGCAGCCCCGGGTCTAACGGATCCTTCATCGCGGAGATCAGCAATACCTGGATCTTCTGTTCGCCCAGATTGCCCGAAACAATGCGCTGCCTCGTCTCATCGAGAACGATGTGCACCTTTCCGTCAGACGCCGGCTCCACGTACCGGACCCGCGATGCCGACGGCTCCATCACGCCCATCTGCAAAGCCCCGCCATTTCCGAACGCGCCCGGGGGGATCATTCGCGCCGCGCCGAATCCCAGCGCCAGCAGCGTCAACGCGCCCGCCGGCTTCAGCCATCCGGAACGTCCTGAACGCCCGGTCAGCAAGTCGGCGAACTGATCCCACCATCCATACTTCGTCAAGGACTGCGACTCTTCCGCCATCCGCATGTGCAGCTCTTCGCGGCAGGAACGCAACAACGACGGCGCCGGCTCAATCCCGAGGTTGTCCAGAGCCACTTGCACTTCCCTTTGACGCCCCAAAGCTTTGGTACAACCTGCACACCCATCCAGGTGCGATTCGACGCGCTCCTCCTCGTCGAAGGAAAGCTCGCCGTAAAGATACAGCGCGAAGAGATCCTTCGCCGCCGCGCAATTCATGTCGCCTTGATGCAAACCACTCATACAAAATCTCCCAAAGCAGCCCTCATTTTCTGCGTTGCCCGGAACAGGCAGTTTTTCGCCGCTTCTTCCGTCGTCCCCAAAATCTCGCCGATACGCCGCAACCGCAATCCCTGATAATGCCTCAGCTCGAACACCATTCTTTCGCGCGGAGTCAGTTCCGCCAGCACTTCCTTCACCCGTTTCCGCAATTCGGCGCTGAACAGGAACCGCTGCGGATCGCCGTCCACGCGCTCTTCCGGCACCGCGTCCATCCGGTCCAGCGGACCCTCCGCCGTCGCCACGATCGTCGGCTCCTCTTTCCGGACCTTGCGCTTGCGCATGTGGTCCAGGCAGAGGTTCGTCACGATCCGGTACAGCCAGGTGTGAAAACTGCAATCGAACCGGAACTTGTCCAGGTTTTTGTAAACCCGCAGGAACGCTTCCTGATAGACATCCTGCGCATCCTCGGGCGACCGGAGCAGGTTCATCGCGAGGCGAAGCACACTTTGGTCGTAGGCGCGGACCAGATGCTCAAACGCGGCGCGATCGCCTCCCTGAGCAGCCCGGATCAGCGCCGTCTCTTCCAATTGCCCACCCGTCTTTTGGGCCAATAGCGCGGCTCCACTCTTCCGGTTCAACTTATTGATGTAGACGCGGATGAACGGGAAATGTACCGTCCGTACGAATGCTTGACGCCCGGCGCTTCACGCCTGTTTTATTGTAGTTCCAGCTCAATACGCTTTGCCGCCGGATCGATGTTCGCGATTTTGAAACTGCGAACCTGCCCGGCGCGCGGAGTTTCCGCCACCGTCGCGTCCCCGCCGCCCGATTTCCAGCGCTGCGAAAGCATCGCCGTCAAAGACCCCAGATCGGCCTTTCCTGCACTTCCAGCGAGATTCGCTTTCTGTTCGCTAGGCAGCTTCGTCCACCCGAACACTCCCTCGCCCAGTTCGACCTTCGCCTTCTGCCCCGAAACGTCGACCAGCCGGCCGGATACCGCGTCGCCGGCTTTATGCTCGGCGATATACTCGTCGATACTGGTCGGCTCCAGTTGCTTGATTCCCAGCCGAATCCGCCGCCGCTCTTTATCCGCTTCGAGCACCTGCGCCTTCACCGTCTGCCCGACCTTCAGCACCTCGTTCGGATGATTCAGGCGCTTCTCACGGCTGATGTCGCCAATGTGGACCATCCCCTCGATGTTGTCGCCCAAATCGATGAACGCTCCGAACTTCGTCAGGCTCGTCACTTTGCCCTCAGCCACCGAGTTCACGGTATATTTCTTCACCGCTTCTTCCCACGGATCGCCCAGCGCCTGCTTCAGCCCCAGCGCAATCCTTTTATCCGCTGGATTCACGCCCAAAATCACGACCTCGACATGGTCGCCTTCTTTCACCACATCCTGCGCGCGAACATTCTTCTTGGTCCACGACATTTCGGACACGTGAATCAGTCCCTCAATGCCCGGCTCCAGTTCCACGAACGCGCCAAAATCCGCCACCCGCGCGACCTTGCCCTTCACCCGCGATCCCACCGGATATTTTTCCGCCGCCACCGACCATGGATCGGGCAGCAACTGCTTCAGTCCAAGTGAAATTTTCTTCGAGTCCTTGCCGATCTTCAGAATCTTGACGTCGATCGTATCGCCCACCGCGACCACTTCGGACGGCTTAACGTTCCGCGTATACGCCATGTCCGAAACATGCAGCAACCCGTCGATCCCGCCCAGATCGACGAACGCGCCAAACTCCATCAGCGTCCGCACCGTGCCCCGCACAATCGATCCTTCGTGCAGCGTCCCGAAAACCTCTTCCTTCGCCGCGCGCTCCCGCTCCTCGAGTACCGACCGCCGGTCCACCACCACATCCTCGCTCGCCGTATCGAGTTTCGTGATCCGGCACTCAATTTGCTGCCCGATCAGTTTCTCCATCTCGGCCTGCTCGCGCACTCCGCTCCGCGAAGCCGGCATAAACGCCCGCACTCCAACGTCGACGCGCACCCCGCCCTTCACCACTTCAAGCACGGTCCCGCCGATGATCTTCTTCTCGTTAAACGCCGCCTCCAGCCCGCTCCAATCGCGAGGCGTATCCACTTTGATGGTCGAGAGTTGATACGTCCCATCCTCGTCGCGCCCGCGAATAGAAACCCGCAGTTTCGTCCCCGGCTTCAGATCCACCGCCGGATCGCGCGGCATCGCGCCATCCATCTTGCGCCCGATATCGACAAACACCGTGTCGGCCGTAACGGTCATCACGGTCCCGTCGACCGTCTCGCCCCGCGAGCGATGGGTTTGCTCGAACTGCGAAAGGATGTCGCCGAAAGAGCTGTCGTTCGCGGACATCTCGGGCGTATCGGAAATTTTAGATGAGGGCATGCGGAAAACCGGAATGAATTTATTGTGTCACAAAAATCCGCCACACTCCGTAAGCCGCAAACCCAACCAAGCCCGTCTTCCAGATCCGCCCCGTGATCTTTCCGTTCCAGAACAATGCGAACACCATCGCAAATCCCAGCGGAGCCAGCGCATTGAATCGCACCGCCTCCCCGATGTGCCCCTTCGCCAGCGCGAACATCGCCCGCGTCATCCCGCATAGCGCGCAAGGATACCCTGTCAGCCAGTAAAATCCACAGACCTTGAAATGAGGCTCGGCCGCCGGCGTGAAACTCCACAACACTGCAAAAAGACCCACCGCCGCCAATGCTCTACCGAGCCGCGACCACCGGAAGCTGTTTCTTTCCATCGCGGTCATTACAACGCGTCCACCGTCCGTTGCTCGAATCCTACACATTCCTGATAAGCGATCGTAATCGCCGCGATGCTCAACGGGATCGTCACCAGCAGCCCGACAATGCAGCACAGGAACCCAAGGATGTTGATCCCTGCCATCGCGAGCAGAAAAATAGTGAAGCCGAAGTAGTCGTTCTTAGTCACCTCATGACTGGCTTGCATCGCCGGCCAGAAGTCCATCCGCTTATCCATGATGAACAGATAAGTGAATTTGAAGATCGCGGCCACCACCAGCCCCGGGATGATGCAGACCAGGAACCCCACAAACGTGAACACCCCGATAATCAATGCCGCCACAAATGCCGGCAGGAAGAAATCGAACCCTTTAAACAGGTTCCCGATATCGGTCGGCTTCTGGAACAATTTCTTCATGCAGAAAATATGCATGCCCACCTGCAACGGACCCTGCGTCACAATCGACGCTACCGAATTCACCAGCACGAACACCAGCGAGATCAACGCGAAGTTCCCCAGGTCCGCCGTCACCATCGCCCATCCCGCGGAAATCCAGCGTCCCGTCTGCGCCTTCACTCCCACTGGAGCCGTCCATGCAACCGCGGCCGGAGGAATCGGCGCGCTCCCCACCAAATTCCCGCACTGCGGACAAGCCCGAGCATCCGGTCCAATCGACGCCCCACATTTGCTACAGAACATGAATCGCTCCTTCTTTCAGTCAAGTATACGCGCCAGCCATCAGCGATTGTTCCACATTTTGTCTTATTCTGACTACTGTTGACGCTCCGCCGCTATCTCCGCCCCCAAGACGTAGTCTGGCTGGTAGCCTTCGCCGCCATTGCCATTTTCAGCCCCTATCGCGATCCCCGCGTTCTGTGGTCGCTCGCCGCCTTGGCCCTCCTCCAGATCTTCGACGCCCGCATGGCCTCCGCCACCTCAATCCTCGCCAAACTCGCGCTCATCTGGGTCATGATCTACTACAGCACCGGCATTGAAAGCGGCCTGTGGGTCATCCTGGTGCTCCCGGTCATCTCCGCCGCCACCAGATTCGGCCTTCTCGGCACGGCGACCTTCGCGGTGCTAGCCTGCCTCGATAACGCGTCCTTCATCCTGCTCATCGAGAAGGATAAGTCCATGCCTTGGGAGCCGCAGGGCCGCGAATTTTCGCTGCGCCTGATCATTCTCATCGTCGTTGGATTCCTGGTGAACCAGTTAGCCGAAGCCAGCCGCCGCGAAACCCGCCGTTTTCAGGAGACCGCCGCCAAACTCGAAACCGCCGAAGCCCAGGTTCGCCGCTCGGAGCGTTTAGCCGCCTTGGGACAACTCACCGCCGGCCTGGCGCATGAACTCCGCAACCCTCTGGGTACAATGAAAACCTCCGCCGAGCTGTTGTCCCGCAACGTCACAATGGAGAACCCAATCGCCCAGGAAATGGCCGGCTACATTTCGACCGAAGTCGACCGCACCAATTCCCTGATCACCCGCTTCTTAGACTTCGCCCGCCCCCAGCACCTGCGATTAGAACCCGCCGACATCACGACAATCCTTGACCGCGCCATCGCAAGCCTCCCCGGCATCGCGATCTATAAAAACTACTCCCCCGGAATCCCGCCCGTCCGGGTAGACGCTGAACTCCTGGAGCGCGTCTTCTCAAATCTAATCCTGAACGCAGCACAAGCCAGTCCCGAAGGCGGCGTAGTAACCGTCAAGACTCAACTCTTAGACAACAAAAAAGTAGAAGTCTGTGTAATCGACCGCGGGTCCGGCATAGAAGCCAAAAATCTGGAGAGCATCTTCAATCCTTTTTTCACGACAAAGCCCGAAGGCGTCGGCCTGGGCCTGGCCATCTGCTCAAAAATAGTAGACGAACACGGCGGCCATATAACAGTAGAAAGCACAGCGGGCGAAGGCAGCGTCTTCCACGTAATCCTGCCGCTTTAGCCCCACTCGTGTTTTGGATGTGCCTAGTTTGGCTTACGTGGTGGCGCGAGCTTCAGCTTGCACGACGGCTTCAGCCGGCGCTACGAGCCGCGACCGTTTAGGAAGCGGACAGACGGGATGGGACTGTGCGTAGGGTGGGGCAGGGCCGTGCCCCACCCTACGAAGGAGCATCAGTCCTTGAGCATTGCTTCAAAGCGTGCGTCCATTTCCTCTTCTTCAATAAACTCCCCGCGCTCAGCCTCCGCGAGACCTTTTTTAACGGCGGCAAGAAAGCGTGCTTCCTCGTCAAGAAAACGGGCGACCACGTTCGCCACGAGTTGCTTGATATCGGTACCCCACTTGACTGCAATCTTCGCCAACTGCGCTTCTTGCTCGAGAGTGAAATGTACTTCCATGTCCTTAAAGATACGGGAAGATCTACTTCGAGGCAACGCCGGAGATCATTCGCGCAGCCAAATCACGCCGCCAGCGATCTTCTCCGAGGTGATATAGTGAAATCACTATAACAACTCGCTAATGAGATATGAGCCGTATCTTAAACCGGTGATCTGGCTCGGGTCGAGTCGCGAAGACTTGCGCGAGTTCCCCGAACCGGTCCAGGATTACATAGGTTATGCTCTTTACGTCGCGCAGCAAGACGGCAAGCACCGGCATGCGAAGGTGCTGGCTGGTTTCGGAGGGGCCGGAGTAGTAGAAGTCATCAAAGACTATCGCGGCGATACCTTCCGTGCGGTCTACACCTTGCGATACTTCGGCGCAGTCTATGTGCTTCACGCCTTCCAGAAAAAATCGAAGAGTGGGCGCGCAACCCCGCGCCGCGACATGGAGTTAATAAAGCAACGGCTGCGCGAAGCCGAACAGATCGCAAAGGAGCGAAAACCATGAGCCTGAATGTGTTCAAAGACCTTGGCGTACGAGATCCAGAGGAGCATCTCGTCAAGGCGCAGCTAGTATTCAAGGTCGACACAATCATGAAAAAACGACGCCTGAAACAGGTGGAAGCCGCCCGCCTGTTCGGCGTCCGCCAACCCGACGTCTCCAAAATGCTTCGCGGTGAATTCCGCCAGTTCTCAGTCGAGCGCCTCTTGCGCTTTCTAGTCGCACTCGATCAGGACGTCGAGATCATTATCAAGCCCCATCGCGACACCACCAAGGCCCCAGCGTTGCACGTCTCCTAATTCGTGTTAATCCGGGCCCATCGGCGGCCAAACCTCCTTTTCAGTGCACAATAGAAAAGATGCCGCGCCCCCCCATCCTCGTCATTGAGGACGAAGAAAAATACCGCCGAGTCATCGGCCTTCATCTCTCCTCCGCCGGCTTCGACGTCAAAGCCGCCGCCACCGCCGAGGACGGCCTGAAACTCGCCGCCGACGTCGACCTCATCCTCACGGACCTCAAACTTCCCGGCATGGACGGCCTCGCCTTCATTGAAAAGCTCCGCGCCCAGAACACGCATACGCCGGTGATCGTCATGTCCGCCTTCGGCACCATCGAAAACGCAGTCGAGGCCATGAAGAAGGGCGCAGTCGATTTCATCCCCAAGCCTTTCTCTCTCGACCACCTCACCGTAGTCGTCGAAAAAGCCCTCGAAGTGCGCAAACTGCGCGACGAAAATCGCGAGTTGCGCGAAGCCCTCGGCCACCGCTATCAGTTTGAAAACATCGTCGGAAATTCCCGCCCCATGCAGGAAATTTTCGCGACTGTGATGCGCGTCGCGCCCACCCGGGCCACCGTCCTCCTCGCCGGCGAAAGCGGCGTCGGCAAGGACATGATCGCGCGTGCTATCCATCATCACTCCCCCCGCCGCGATAAACCGTTCATCAAAATCAATTGCACCGCTCTTCCCGAAAACCTGATGGAGAGCGAGCTGTTCGGCTATGAAAAGGGCGCGTTCACCGGCGCCAACGTCTCGAAGCCGGGCAAGTTCGAAGCAGCCGACACGGGCACGGTTTTCTTAGACGAAATCGGCGACGTGCCTCCGTCGATCCAGGTAAAACTCCTCAATGTCTTGCAGGAGCGCCAGATTGAACGCCTCGGCAGCAACAAAGTCCTGAACGTCGACGTCCGCGTCATCGCCGCCACCAATGTCGATCTCCGCGCCGCCTTGGAACAAGGCACTTTCCGCGAAGATCTCTACTACCGCCTCAACGTGGTCCCTTTGAACATCCCTTCTCTGCGCGAGCGCAAAGAGGACATCCCCTATTTAGTCGACCACTTCGCCAAGAAATTCAACGGAGAAATCAGCGCAGGCGCCCTCGAACGCTTTATGAGTTACCACTGGCCCGGCAACGTCCGCGAACTGGAAAACGTGGTCGAGCGCAGCATCCTCCTGGCCCAAGGCCCGCGCGTCGAAGCGAGTGATGTCCGCATCGATACCGCCCAACGCTCCCGCACCGCCAACTCCACCGATCAATTCCTACCCGAAGGCATGACCCTGGACGATTACGAGCAATCCCTCATCCGCGAAGCCCTCAAGCGAGCCGACGGCAACAAAAGCCACGCCGCCAGATTACTAGGCCTCACCCGCAACGCCCTCCGCTACCGCCTGACCCAAATGGGCATCGAATAAGCGTGGTGGCGTGGGCTTCAGCCCACAGCGGCGGCTTCAGCCCGTCTGTTGTCTTGCGCGCCCGCACTTCTCAGGGTGCTACGATCCTAGATAACCTTGCCCGTCGATAAACTCCTGGGAGGCATCTCCCGTTTCCAAAAACACGTTTATCCCAAACATCAGGATCTCTTCGAAGAACTGGCCCTCGGCCAGCGCCCCGATACGCTCTTCATTACCTGCGCCGATTCCCGGATCGACCCCTGCCTCCTCACGCAAACCAAACCCGGCGAACTCTTCATCTGCCGCGTCATCGGCAATATCGTCCCGCCGTATCCCGATGCCATCGGCGGCGTCTCAGCCACAATCGAATATGCCGTCGGGGTTCTTGAAGTATCCACGATCGTGATCTGCGGCCACACCGATTGCGGCGTCATGAAGGGCGCTCTCAACCCCGATGCGTTAGAAGCCTTTCCCAACGTGAAGGCGTGGCTGCGCTACGCCGAAGTCGAACACCGCGACCTTCTCGCCCTCACCGAACACAATGTGGTCGCCCAATTAAAAAACCTGCGCACGCATCCCTCCGTGGCCGCTCGGTTGGAACAAGGCGATCTCGCGCTCCACGGCTGGGTCTATCACATCGGCGACGGCACGGTAACCGATTATGACCAGGAAACCGGTAGATTTATGGTCGTTTAAGGCTCCATGCAGCGACACTTATGGTCATTTAAGGCGTTTTTTCCGCAGCAAAACGATTACGACGCAGAGAAATATCAGCAGCCCGGCGACGATTTCAGCTGCCACCTATGCGCCCATTTTGGTTTTGATCACGTCGACCAGTTCCTGCACCGCGCCCGCGCTCTTTTGGAGCGCCGCTTTCTCTTCGCCGGTCAATTTGATCTCGTAAATCTTTTCGATTCCTTTAGATCCCAGTTTCACCGGCACGCCGACAAACAGCCCGTTGATCCCGTACTCGCCCTCCAGCAGCGCGGCGCACGGGAGAACCTTCTTCTTATCTTTAAGAATCGACTCAACCATCTCGACCGCCGCGGCCGACGGAGCGTAATAAGCGCTTCCTGTTTTCAAATACTTCACGATTTCAGCCCCACCCGTGCGGGTGCGATCGACAAGTTTTTCGAGCGTGGCCTGATCCATCAATTCCGTCAACGGGATACCGGATACACTCGACAACCGGACGATCGGCACCATCGTGTCACCGTGTCCGCCGAGCACTACTGCCGTAACGTTCTCGACTGAAACATGCAACTCCGCGGCAATAAAAGTTCTAAAGCGCGCGGTGTCCAGAACTCCCGCCATTCCGATGACGCGATGTTTGGGAAATTTAGACGTCTTGTAGGCAGTCCAACACATTGCATCGAGGGGATTTGTAACCAGCACCAGAATCGCGTTGGGAGAATGCTCGGCCACCTTTTCAGTGACGCTTTTCACCACGTCGTAATTCGCGAACAAAAGATCGTCGCGGCTCATGCCTGGCTTGCGGGCCAAACCTGCTGTGATGACAACAACATCGGAGTTCGCCGTGGCCTCATAATCGTTGGCTCCGGTGATGTGGACGTCGTAGCCTTCAATCGGCCCCGATTGCAGCATGTCGAGGCCTTTGCCCTGCGGAACGCCTTCCATCACGTCGACCAGAACAACGTCGGCTAACTCTTTAGATGCGAGGTTCATGGCGCAGCTTGCGCCCACGTTGCCTCCGCCTACTACGGTTACTTTATTGCGCATAGAAGTGCGATTATAACGTACTGCGTATGTACTTCGAGGATTACGTAATCGACCAGATCCGCACTTCACGCGGACGCACCATCACGGAAGCCGATATTGTCAATTTTGCTGGTATTTCAGGCGATTTTGTCGAGCTGCATGTGAATGAGGAATATGCCAAAGCCGGACCCTATGGACGGCGCATCGCGCATGGGGCGCTGATCTTTTCGATCTCTACAGGGCTGATGGTGCAGATGACTTCGGACCACGAAGCGATCGTCGCGTTTCGCGGCGTCGACCAGTTGCGATTTCTCGCGCCGGTGTTCATTGGCGATACGATTCACGTCACTAAGAAAACAATCGAAAAGAATACCAAAGACGGCGTGCGGGGACTGGTGATGTTTGAAACTACGGTGCTGAATCAGGATGGCAAAGCGGTCCTTACTTATATAGACCGGCTGATGGTCAAATGCCGGGCGCATTAGAAGGCATCCGTATTCTCGACCTGACGCGCCTGCTGCCGGGCGCGGTCGCGTCGCAGTGGCTGGCTGAGTTTGGCGCGGAAGTTATCAAAGTGGAGCAGCCTTCGATTGGCGATTACGCTCGCGAAAGCTACCTGGCGCTGTTCGAACAAACCAATCGCGGAAAGAAGAGCGTCGAGATCGATTTGAAGAAGGATCGCGAAGCGTTTTTGAGACTGGCGGAGACGGCGGACGTTGTGATGGAGGGGTTCCGGCCGGGTGTGATGGATCGGCTCGGACTTGGTTATGACGTGCTGAAGGAAGCGAATCCCCGCTTGATTTACGTGGCGCTGACCGGCTATGGAAGCGACGGTCCGCACGCCCTGCTGGCAGGGCACGATGTAAATTATCTCGCGATGTCTGGAGTTTTGGATGCGATCGGGCCGGCGGTTGTTCCCCATGTCACCATCGCCGACATTGCGGGAGGATCGATGCAGGCGATGATCGGGATTTTGCTGGCGATCGAGGCCCGGCATAAAACAGGGCGAGGGCAGCGCGTGGATGTATCGATGACGGATGGATCGACAGTTTTGCTGCCGATTGTTCGTGCGGGCGGGTCAGATTTGCTGAGCGGGAAATATGCCTGCTATCACGTCTATGCGGCTGCCGACACGTCATTCGTCGCGGTCGGGGCGCTGGAATCGAAATTCTGGGGAAATCTTTGTCGCGAGATCGGATGTGAGGAATTGATCGAGCAGCAGTTCGCCGCGGATCAGTTGCCGGTGATTTTGACGGTTGCGGAAATATTTATTATGGCTACGGCGGAGGAGTGGTTCGAGCGGATTGGGGACAAAGACTGCTGTGTGACCCCTGTTCGGAACGTAGCGCATGGCGCTGCTCCACATCCGACGTTGAGCGAAACTCCTGGTTGCGCGCTTGCTCCCGCGCCGCGGCTTGGGGAACACAATGAGGAACTGTTATGAATGTCCTGTTCGGGTTGCGCCGGGCGAAGCAGCTTTATGGCTCGAATCACGCGAGCGGCGGATTTACCTGGAGCGAGTTTTACGATCGCGTGCATCGCAAGGCGGCGTTTCTGCGTGAAAGCGGCATCGACAAAGGCGACCGGGTCGCGGCATGGATGCTCAACTCGCATGAATACATGGAGCTCTATTTCGCGACCGCGATTGCCGGCATCGTAATCGTGCCGATCAATACACGGTGGAGCGCGGGCGATGTCGATTTCACACTGACCGATTCGGAAGCGAAGACGATGGTGGTGGACGATCATTTTGCTTCGAAGGTTGGGGAGCTGCGGCAAGCACCGCGCATCCTTCTCTCTTGTGATTCGAGCGACGCGGACATCGTTTTCGATGAACCGGACGAGAACGATTTGGTCGGCTTGTTCTATACGAGTGGGACGACGGGCGGACCGAAGGGCGTGATGCTGACGCATCGCAATTTGTGGTCGAATGCGCTGCACACCATGCTGGCAACGGGAATCACGCAAGGCGTCTGGCTGCACGCGGCGCCGATGTTCCATCTGGCCGACCAATGGTCCATCTACATGAACGCGGCATTGGGCAGCACGAACTTCTATCTGCCGGCGTTCGATCCGGAAGGATTTCTGCGGTGCGTAGAAACGAATCGCGTGACCGATACGATTATCGTGCCGACGATGATCAACTTGATGCTGCATCATCCGTCGTTTGAAAACTACGACCTATCGAGATTGCGCCGTATTTTGTATGGCGCGTCGCCCATGCCGGGGCCGCTGATCGAACTCGCGATGCGCAAACTTCCGAATGTCGAGTTCATTCAGGCCTACGGCATGACGGAGACGAGCCCTGTGCTCACCGTGCTCAGTCACAAAGATCACTGTGGCGCGCCGCTCGCGGCTGCGGGCAGGCCTGTGCCGGGCGTCGAAGTACGCGTGGTCGATTTTAACGACTGCGATGTTCCCGTAGGCGAGTGCGGCGAAGTGATCGCGCGCGGAGCCAACATCATGAAGGGATATTGGCGGCGGCCGGAGATCAGCGAAGAGGCTCTGCGCGGGGGCTGGATGCATACGGGCGATCTGGGGCGGTTCGATGAGGATGGATTTTTGTACGTCATGGACCGAAAAAAGGACATGATCAAGCCGGGGTCTGAGAACGTCTACTCGCCGGAAGTGGAGTCGATGATTCTGGCGCATCCGGCGGTGCTGGAAGCGGCGGTGATCGGCGTGCCCGATCCGAAATGGGGCGAGGCAATTCGCGCGGTGGTGGTTTGCAGGCCGGATCATGCGATTGAAGAGATAGAGTTAATCGCGTGGTGCCGGGAGCGGATGACTCATTTCAAGTGCCCGACTTCGGTGGTGGTGGCGGATGTTTTGCCCAAGGGAGGGACGGGGAAGATTCAGAAGAACGTCTTGCGGGAGAGGTATGGGAGAAGCAGCCAGTAGCCAGTGTGGAAGCTTGGGACAGACGGCTCTGTCCACGCGGCGTGGGATGTGCGGAGCTTCGCCTTGTGAATTGTCGCGCCTTGGGACAGAGACGTCAGTCCCGGCGCTGGGAGGTCGGGCGGCCTGTGGGGGAAATTGGGGTGGGGCTTGCGGGGCGGTTTGCCAGGATGGCGCTCGATTGCGTTGGGCGCGAGTATCCGAATAAGATTGCGCATAGTTTGCTGTCGGATTCCGATGTCGCGGCGCCGAGGGTGCTGACGCCGGCGTTTTATGGGTGTTATGACTGGCACTCCGCGGTGCATGGGCATTGGCTGCTGGCTCGGTTGTCGCGATTGTTTCCGGAGGCGGAGTTTGCGGCGGAAGCGCGGGCGGCTCTTGCGCGAAATATTACGGAAGAGAATATCGCGGCTGAGGTGCGGTATTTGACGGATGCGGGTCGGGCGGCGTTTGAGCGTCCTTATGGACTGGCTTGGTTGTTGACGCTGGCGGCGGAGTTGCGGTCTGAGGTATTGCGGCCTTTGGAGTTGGCGGTGCTGGAACGGTTCTCGACTTGGATCGAGAAGTTGACCTATCCAGTGCGGTCGGGAGAACACAGTAATACGGCGTTTGCACTGGGGTTGGCGCTGGATTCGCATCGTCGGGAGTTGTTCGAGCAGAGAGCGCTCGATTTTTACTTCAACGACCGGAATGGGCCGATTGCTTATGAGCCTTCGGGGGAGGATTTTCTTTCTCCCTGTTTAGCGGAGGCGGATGTGATGCGGCGGGTGCTTCCGGCGGACGACTTCAAGGAATGGTTTGCGCGGTTTCTGCCGGATTTGTCGAGCTTAAAACCGGTGGTGTCGCCGGATCGGAGTGACCCGAAATTCTCGCATCTGGATGGGTTGAATTTGAGCCGGGCGTGGATGTTGCGGGGGATTGGCGGACATTCAGAGCTTGCGGAGATGCATGCGGGGGCGGGATTGGCTGCGGTTACTGGGGAGCATTATGAAGGGGCTCACTGGCTGGCTACGTTTGCGGTTTATTTGATGACACAAGCCGCCTGAGAGGCGGCTGCAGCCAAAACCTGGCCGCCCTACAAGAAGCGCCGAGCTGCAATCGGCGCGCAGGATGGCATCCTGCCCCACAAAACAGGCACCCATGACACAACCACTGGGGCCGCCGGCAGCCGTTTAAGATCCAACGATGGTTCAATCCATTATCCCCGGCTTGGCGTTTTGTGCCTCTCGCTCAATCAGGCGCAACTCCTCTACAATCTGCTCTAGCTCTTTTATTGCGGCTGCTTCTCGCTGCGCCTGTTGCTGGCGGCCATCGAGCGAGAGTAGGACCAATGGGCCTCTCCGAGGCCACCTCGCATCGCTCTCTGTAGGCATCCAACTTGGGGTCCGAAAGTGAGCATTCAAAGAAGTCGTTAAACTCTTGAGGGTATAGTCCCGAACCTGAAAGGAAGCGGTCGATAATATCTGCGGTCTGCTTGGGTGTCTTTGTCTTCCCGGCCATCGCCAACGACCTCTCTGTGTCCATGATAGATTCGCACAGCACTCTTTCGAAGAGGGCGATTGTGTCAAGGATATTGGTACCCCAAATAGCAGCGTTACTCAGGGCTGCTGGATGGCTCCGGTTTCGCGGCTTCTTTGCGTGAGTGCTCGAACAGGAAGCTGAGGGTTTTTTCGGTGCGGATATGGCCGGCGATTCTGGCTATGGCGCCGTCTTTTTGGAGTTTCGCGCGGACTGCTGCTACGGCTTCGCGCTGCTGCCTGGCGATTTTTTGAACTTCGCGGTCGATCTCTTCCTGGGTGGCTCCGATGGCTTCGCGGTCGGCGACTTTGTCGAGGAGCAGTGACGCCTTGACGTCGCGGGCGGCTTTATCTTTTTGAGTTTCGCGGACCTTCGGCCAGTCAAGCTTGATGCCGCGCGGATCGACTCCTTGGGCGGCCAGAGAACGCAATTGATTTTCGACGTTGATTTCCACCTGGCGGTCGATGTAGGTTTCGGGCACTGCGAAATCGTGGGCGTCGACCAACTTGTCGAGCAACTGGTGTTTGGCGTCGTCCTGAGCTTTGTGTTCGCGGTCGTGCTTCAGGGATTTGCGGACGGCTTCCTTGAGCTCGAAGACGGTTTGATAGTCGCCGAGGTCCTTGGCGAACTCGTCGTTGACTTCGGGGAGTTCCTTGCGGCGGACGGCTTTGAGGGTCGCCTTGAAACGAACGGTACGCCCGGCCAGCGGCTTGCGATCGTAATCCTCGGGATACGTGACTTCGAATTCGCGGGACTCATCTGGAGACGCGCCTCGGAGGTTTTCGCTGAATTCCTTCATGGTCGCTTCGTCGCCGATTTTTAGCATCAGCTCGTCCTGCGAGACCTTTTCAGCTACGCCTGACAGGCTTTCTAAAGACACGACGGCGTAGTCGCCATCGACTAACGGGCGCGGATCCTCGTTGACGTACTCGGCTTTTTGCTCGCGAATTTCCTCGATGCGGGCGTCGACCTCGGCGTCGGAAACTTCGGGCTCGTTATAGGTGATGGTGATGCCGCGATAGTCGCCCAACTCGAATGTGGGGGCGACTTCGAACTCGGCTTTAAAGGTGATCGGCTCGCCCGCGTGGAAATGCACGTCCGAAACGTTGGGCTGGCCGACGACCTGCAAGTGGTCCTTATCCGCGGCGGCGCGAAAGAAACGAGGGACCAGTTTTTCGAGCACGTCCTGCCGGATATCGCCGGCGAAACGCTGCTTCACTAATCCGACGGGAGCCTTGCCGGGGCGGAAGCCGGGGAGCTTCACCTTGCGCTGAATTTCGGCGACGGCGCGCTCGGTCTCCTTTTCGACTTCGACCACAGGAACGGTGATTTCGAGTGAATGCTTGCAACCTTCAACTAGTGCCATGATGTTCTACGCTCCACAGCGAACCGCGAAAAATGGGGACAGACCGCTCTGTCCACGCGGGCGATGTGCGGATGAGTGTTTTCGCGGGAGATGGCGCCCGCCTTGGGATAGAGTGGTCTGTCCCCATTTTTCGCGGATCTTCAGAATTCCGACTCCTCGTCTATGTTCCTTCGGACCAGCCGGCGAGGTATTCTTCCTGCTCCGGCGACAACTTGTCGATCGAGAAACCCATGGATTCGAGCTTCATCTTCGCGACCTGTTTATCGAGATCCTCGGGCACGGAGTAAACCTTGTTCTCCATGGTCGCGTGATTCTTAGCCATGTACTCGGCCGAGAGCGCCTGGTTGGCGAAGCTCATATCCATGACCGATGCGGGGTGGCCTTCGGCGGCGGCGAGGTTGATGAGGCGGCCTTCACCGAGCACGTAGAGCTTGCGGCCGTCCTTCATGGAGAACTCTTCCACAAAAGGACGGGCTTCCTTGCGGCTGGAGGCGACCGCGGCTAAGGTATCGAGATCGATCTCCACATTGAAGTGGCCGGAGTTGGCGAGGATCGCGCCGCCCTTGAGTTTGTCAAAATGATCGCGGCCGATGACGTTCTTATTCCCGGTGACTGTGACGAAGACGTCGCCGATGGGGCAGGCTTCGGACATCGTCATGACGCGGAATCCGTCCATGACGGCTTCGATGGCTTTGGTGGGATCGATCTCGGTGACGATGACGTTCGCGCCCATGCCCTTGGCGCGCATGGCGACGCCGCGACCACACCAGCCGTAACCGGCGACGACGATGTTGAGACCGGCGAGCAGGACGTTCGTGGCGCGGATAATTCCGTCTAGAGTGCTCTGGCCGGTGCCGTAGCGGTTATCGAACAGATGCTTGGTGAGCGCGTCGTTGACGGCGATGATCGGGTAGGCGAGGACTTTGTCTTTCGCCATGGCGCGCAGGCGGATAACGCCGGTGGTGGTTTCCTCGGTGCCGCCGATCACGTTTTTCAGCAGCTCCTTGCGCTTGGTGTGCAGCAGGCCGACGACGTCCGCGCCGTCGTCCATGGTGAACTGCGGAGCGGAATCGAGAGCGGCGTTCAGGTGCGAGTAATAGGAATCGTTGGATTCGCCTTTGATGGCAAAGGTGGGGATGTTGTAGTCGCGGACGAGGGAGGCCGCGACTTCATCCTGCGTCGAGAGAGGATTCGAGGCGCACAGGGTGATGTTGGCGCCGCCGTCGCGCAGGGCGATCATCAGGTTGGCGGTTTCGGTGGTCACGTGCAGGCACGCGGCGACGCGAATGCCCGCGAGGGGCTGGGTTTTGATGAACTGTTTGCGAATCGTTGCCAGAACCGGCATCGATTGGGCCGCCCACTCGATGCGGCGCTTGCCGGCATCCGCGAGCGAAAGATCTTTTACGTCACAGGGGACGGTGGTTGTTGCAGTGGTCATAGTTGTTTCTCCGATTATTTAGTGGCTACCGCGGCGGTCATGCCGGCTTCTTTCAGCGCGGCGGCCTTATCCGTCGCTTCCCATGTAAAGGTGTCTTCGGTGCGGCCGAAATGTCCGAAGGCTGCGGTGATGCGATAGATGGGCCGGCGGAGCTTGAGTGAATCGATCATGCCCTTGGGGGTCAGCGAGAAGTTCGCGCGGACGAGTTCAACCAGGCGTTCCTCTTCAATTTTGCCGGTGCCGAACGTATCGACCATGACCGAGACGGGCTCGGCGACGCCGATCGCGTAGGCGAGCTGCACTTCGCAGCGGTCGGCCAGACCGGACGCGACGATGTTTTTGGCCACATAACGGGCCATATAGCACGCAGAGCGGTCGACCTTGGTCGGGTCCTTACCGGAGAAAGCGCCGCCGCCGTGACGGCCCATGCCGCCGTAGGTATCGACGATGATCTTGCGGCCGGTGAGGCCGGTATCGCCATGGGGTCCGCCGATGACGAAGCGTCCAGTTGGATTGATGTGGAACTTGGTGTTGGCATCGATCATGTGCTTGGGCAGAATGGGATCGATGATGTGTTTTTTCACTTCGGCGCGAAGAGTTTCGGTGGTCACGTCGTCGTCGTGCTGCGTCGAGACGACCACGGCGTCGATGCGGGCGGGCTTGCCGTCGATATACTCGACGCTGACCTGGCTCTTGCCGTCGGGACGGAGGAATTTCAGAGTGCCGGCGCGGCGCACTTCGCTCAACTTGCGGACAAGTTTGTGTGCCAGCATCACGGGAAGCGGCATCAGCTCCGGTGTTTCATTGCAGGCGAAGCCGAACATCAGGCCCTGATCGCCCGCGCCGCCGGTATCGACTCCCATCGCGATGTCGGGCGACTGGCTCTGGATGGTGTTCAACACCCCGCAGGTCTTCGAATCGAAACCCATATCGGCATCGGTGTAGCCGATGTCCTGAATCACTTGGCGGGCCAGCTTCGGCACGTCCACGTACGTTTTGGTGGTGATTTCTCCTGAGACCACGCAGATTCCTGTTGTGACCAGAACTTCGCAGGCCACGCGGCCCATGGGGTCCTCGGTGAGCACCGCGTCCAGCACGGCGTCCGAGATCTGATCGGCCATCTTGTCCGGATGACCCTCGGTCACCGATTCGGACGTAAAAATATGACGCATCTTTTCTGCCACTCTTTAAAACTCCTCCACTTTAAAAACTTCAGGGATTATGATTCGGTTTGCCGGGGGAAACCAAAAACTCAAGTGTAACACGGCGTATACTTGATTTATGGAGTACGTCGAACAGCGCAACGGCGGGTATTATGTGGCGGGGACGCGGGTGTCGCTGGACTCCGTGGTGTACGCGTTTCTACGAGGCGAAACGCCGGAGGAAATCGCCGATTCATTCCAAGCGCTAACAGTGGAGCAGATCAACGGAGCTATCGCGTTCTACCTTGCGAGTCGGGAAACGGTGGACGCCTATCTCGTCAGGCAAAGACAGGAATTTGAGCGCATGCGCCAGGAAGCTCGCGAGAAAGATCCAGCTTTCTACGCCAAGATGGACGCGGCCCGGCGGGCGCGGCATACTGTTCGCTCTTAACGTCCCACCGGTACCCAGCGCACCCGGTCGCGCAGATCCTCATCCGATGCAGCCCAGATCAGGAGAAGGTCCTCGATGGCACGCCCGGTGTTCAGATCCTGCCGGACGATTACCAGCCCCGGGCTCGAATGGCCCTCCTGCAGGAGGCGGTAGAATTCTCCGGTCATCGTGTTGCAATCATGGGACATGAGGGCTCGACCCGCTGCGGCTGCGAGTTCGAGCACCTGGCGGTCTGGTAGGCCGCGAGTTCCGCCGTCCGACGCACTCAGAAAATCAAGTGTTGGCTCGCGCAGACGAACACCATCGCTGATTTTCTTGTTGAAATCCGCGTCGGCGATGAATTTTGGCCTTGTCATGGTTTTTAACGACTCAGGTCCTTATGAATGTTCTCCCGAGGAAGTGACGCTTCGAAGACATTCTCTTTCTCGTTCCACGTAATCGGGACGGTGGCAGATTTTGATAGATCCCATCCGATATAGCGGAGAAATGTGCGTGCGGAGAAGTGCCTCCCTCTCTTGCTGCCCTTGATGTAGAGCTTATAGGAGCTTTCGCCGGGCTTGATGAGAGGGCGGAGTGCAATCCTATAGGCCCCGGCGTCCCAAAGGATCTGGACGAACTTAGCTCCAGGCTTTAGTAGGTCACCAGCGTCGGCGTTCAACGCGACTCTCCCGTCTGGGGATATGGTCAATGACGGAGAACCCAGCCGGATTGCCTTTGTAGTGAATAGTTGGTAGGCCACGCTATGTTCTCAGGATATACTAGAGACACTTTATAGGTCAAGTGCAGGGGTCATTCTTGAGGTCAGTCTCTGGATTAGTGGGATGCGATAGCCCCCTCGCACCCGCAACCAAAACAAACGCGGAACGGTATCCTTAATCCTTCGTCTTAACTCTTAACCGAGGTGTTCGACATGCACGACCTGCGTTACGCCTTCCGCCTGATCCGCCAGAACTGGGGCTTTTCTATCACCGTCATCGCGATCCTGGCCCTTTGTATCGGCGCCAATACCGCCGTTCTCGCCGTCGTTAATGGAGCCATGCTCCGGCCGCTTCCTTATCCTCAGCCGGACCGCCTGACGCAGGTGGTCCGCGTTTTTGAGCATGAGGGAGCGTCCCGGGCCTACAATTCCCACGATGGTCTGGATTGGGAGGCCATTCGCGCCGGCGTCTCTTCCCTCTACGCCGCGGTTTATTCCGACTGGGTCACGGGCGTCAATCTGGGCGTGGATGGCAACGGCGTTTATGTGCAGCAGCAGCGCGTTTCGAGCGGATTCTTCCGAATCCTCGGTGTCCGTCCCGCGATCGGCCGCGAGTTTACTCCCGATGAGGATCGCGCCGGCGGCGCCAAGGCCGTTATTCTGAGTCACGCCTTATGGCGCAAGTATTTACACGCTGACGCGAGCGTCATTGGGCGCGGCGTCATCTTGCGGGGCGAGCCTTACACCGTCGTCGGCGTCATGCCCGCTGGATTCCGCTCCGACACTAAGGCCGATCTCTGGACTCCCATTCGTCCGTCCACGACGGGCGAGGGAGGCGGAAGCAATTACAACATTATTGCCCGTTTAAAAGACGGCGCGACCCGGCAACAGGCTTCGGCGCAGCTCGCCTCCCTGATGCCGGATTTGAGGAAAGGACATTCTTACGCGAAGGATACAAACGTGCGTCTCGACGTGATCCCGATGCAGGAAGGCATGACCAGCGATTTGCATCGGCCCCTGATGCTGTTGTGGGCAGCGGTGGGAATCGTGTTCATCCTCGGCTGCGTGAATATTGGAGGAATGCTTCTGGCGAGGGCGTCGGGACGGGTCGGTGAAATTGCCACCCGGCTCGCTCTCGGGGCGCCTTTCTCGCGAATCGTTTCTCAGTTGCTCATTGAAAGCACCGTGCTGGGATTGCTCGGCGGGATTGTCGGAGCGGTCGTAGGATGGGCGGCGCTCGCCGGGCTACGCGACTTCGGGGCTCTGACATTTCCATTCCTCGAAACCGTCGAGCTCGATTGGCGTGTGCTGGCCGGGACGCTCGTCTTGACATTGCTCGCGGGCATCGCGTTCGGACTCGCTCCGGCGTGGCAGGCTACTCGCGTCGACTTGCGCTCGGCCCAATCGGGCAGCCGCGGCGTCGCGGGCCGCAAGCGATTCCTATCACTGGGCGCGTTAGTCGGAGGCCAGGTCGCGCTGACCGTGCCGCTGCTATTCGGCGCCGGATTGTTCCTCCACACGTTCCTGTACCTATGGAATCTGAACCCCGGCTTCGATCCGAACCACGTCATGATCGCGAAATTCTCGCTGGCGGACGCGCGGTACAAAACGTCCGCGCAGATGAATCAGCTTTACAACAAAGCCATCGTGCGATTGCATGACACTCCGGGTATCGATTCGGCGGCGGTCGGCCTGACGCTTCCCTATGAGCGAGCCCTTAACACCGGATTCCAGGTTCCCGGCACCGATCGCTTCGACAATACCAACCTCACCTATGTCACGCCCGAATTCTTCACCGCCCTGCGCATTCCCTTATTACAGGGCCGTGTTTTTACAGAGGCTGACGGTTCCGCTTCGGCTCCGGTTGCGGTTGTCAATCAGGCTTTCGTGAGGCGGTATATCAAATCCGGCGAGCCGTTAGGGACGCAGCTCAAGCTAGGCGGAAGCCCTCTGGCGATTTCGGGCATCGTCGGCGACGTGCAGGATAAACAGGCCGGGTGGGGCGATTACGGTCCCATTGCTCAGATCCCGATGGTTTATGTGCCCGCGACGCAGTTCGGGGGATTGGAAGTCGTCCATACCTGGTTCTCTCCCAAGTGGGTGGTACGCAGTTCACTTGACGGCGCGCAGGTGACCAAGGCAATAGAAGACGCAACGCGCTCCGCGGACCCTCTGCTTCCTATGGCGGCATTCCAATCCGTACGCGACTTGAAAACGGACGCGCTCTCTCTCCAGCGGCTTCTGGCCGCACTTGCCGGGACGATTGCCGCGCTCGCCATGGTGCTGTCCGCCATGGGAATTTATGGACTCATCTCGAACCTGGTCACGGAGCGAACCAAGGAGCTCGGGATACGGATGGCGCTGGGGTCGGGGGTCGGCAGAGCAATCGAGGTCGCGTTGCGCCCGGGCCTGATTTGGGTGCTGGGCGGAGTTGCCGTGGGTACCGCGGCGGCTTTCGGATTTGAACGATTCCTGAAAAGCTACCTCTATGGAGTGCAGCCAGGAGATCCGATTACGCTGGCTGCCGTCGGTTTAGGACTGCTACTGGCGACCGCGCTCGCGAGCCTGATTCCGGCGTCGCGGATCGCACGCTTGAATCCGGCGGATACGCTGCGGAGCGAGTAGACTGGACAAATGGTGTGGCAGGAATATCTTTCTACGGATCCAAAGATTTGCGGAGGGCAGGTCTGCGCCACGGGTACGCGTATCCCCGTGACCGTGATCCTCGACAATCTCGCCGAAGGTACGACGCATGCTGAGATGCTCCACAGCTATCCGACGCTTCGTCCTGAGCACATCGGTGCAGCGCTGGCATATGCCGCCGAACTCGCGCGACGAGTCTCCGCTTCACCGACAGTGAGCTTCAAGATTGACGAGAACCTGCCCACCGAGGTTGGGGAGGAGTTGCGCTCGCTCGGCTACCGTGCGGATTCGGTAGCGGAAGAAGGCTTAGCTGGAGCCACCGATTCCGCCGTTGTCGCAGCCGCTCATGCGGCAGACCGAATCGTTCTCACTCTCGATAAAGGAACCGCCGATGTCCTCCGCTTCCCAAACGGAGCTCATCCGGGGATCGTGCTCTTTCGACCGGGATCACTTGGCCTAAAAGCCGTTCTAAGCTACATCCGGAAACGACTTGGAACCCTTCTTCGACTGGAGTGAGGGACGAGAGAATCCGAATGCGATAGGAACTGGATGCGTTCCGGATCGAATGGATTACTTCGTCTTCCGCGCCTTTTTCTTCCCTGCCACTTTCTTCTTGACGGCCGCGACAGGCTTCTTGACCGCCGCCTTCTTCTGCGCGGGTTTGGCGACCACGGGTGCCGATACGACGCCGGCCTTCTTCGCAAGTTGGCCCAATGTGGAGCCGATCGTCTGCGCCGCCGTCGTCAGAAATCCTTCGTCAGCCGGTTTCTTTTTGGTTGCCATCGCTTAATACTAAAGCCGTTTAACGGGAACGTCCAGCTATTTCTTGTATCGTTCGCGCAGGATCGTTAGGTGGTGCGCCAGGTGTCCCGCGATGATGAAGGCCATAGCGCGCACGGTGAAGGAATTGTCGCTGGGGATACCGGTTCTCGCCCATGCTTCCGGAGGCAAATTGCGGAACAAGGAAATCGTGGAAAGGCGTACCTGCCGGAACTCCCCGACGTGGGCGCCCATGACACTTTGTCGGCGCAGGCCCCGGATGCCGCGATGTTCTGGTCGTAGCTGGGCAGGGGATCGACGAAGCCGCGAGCGAACCAGAGGGCTCGAAAAGCAAAGGCCCGCTCCGTATCGATGACGTGGTTCAGCACCTGCCGGATGCTCCACTTGTCGGGTGAGTAACGGCACTCGGATGCGTGCTCGGAAATTCCCGCGAATAGGGCGGCTGATTCGTCCAGTTGGCGTTCGATGATCGCGACCGCGTCGCCGCCCGAGACCTGGTTGATATAAGTGAATTAATACGGCGCGGCCTCCGTGGCTTCAGGACGCCCGGTCATAAGCTAGCTTGATTGAGCGACTCTATCGCCGCCCGATCTAACTTGAGATTCGTTGCGTCCACCAGATCGCGGAGTTGTTCGAGCGAGGTGGCGCTGGCGATAGGCGCGGTGATGCTCGGTCTCGCGATCAGCCAGGCCAGCGCTACTTTTCCGGGCGTCGAGTGGTGCGCCTTCGCCGCTTCATCGAGCGCGGCTAAGATACGAAATCCTCGATCGTTCAGATATTTTTTCACGCCGGCGCCGCGCGCGCTCTTGCCCAGATCGCTCTCCGAACGGTATTTGCCGGTCAGGAATCCGCTGGCCAGCGCATAGTAGGGGATCACGCCAAGTCCTTCCTTCAACACCAGCGGTTCCAGTTGCGATTCATAGTCGGCGCGTTCACAGAGGTTGTATTTTGGTTGCAAGCTTTGATACGACGGAAACCCGTGCTGTCGGCTGACCTTCAATGCTTCCGACAGGCGGTCCGCAGTGTAATTCGAGGCGCCGATGGCCCGGACCTTTCCCTCTTTAACGAGCTGCGAGTAGGCGCCCAGCGTTTCTTCGAGCGGAGTCGCCGGATCGTCCTCGTGGGATTGATAAAGGTCGATGTGATCGGTCTGGAGGCGGCGCAGGGAATCTTCGACAGCCTTGAGGATGTAATCTTTCTTCAGCCCCTTGCCCGCAGGCATCTGCATACCGACCTTGGTCGCCAGAACAATCTTGGATCGCTTGCCGGATTGCTTCAGCCAATTCCCAATGATCGTTTCCGATTCGCCTCCGATGTGGCCTGGTACCCAGGTGGAATAGATATCCGCGGTGTCGATAAAATTCAGCCCGGCGTCGACGAACGCGTCCAGGATCCTCCATGACGAGGGTTGATCGATGGTCCATCCAAAGACGTTGCCTCCCAACATGAGAGGAGAGACCTCAAGTCCGGAATTTCCGAGCTTACGAGTTTTTGCCACGATTTAATATTGGCACTATTTCTTGTGAGTGGATGTTCCTCTGGCGGCGACCCACGTGCCTTTGCCCACGTCGCCGAATGTCACCGTTCCCTTGATGCCGTCGTCGGCGGCCGTGCCGGTGTAATGGACGGTAATGATGTGGTCATTCTCGATGACGCGCATCTCGAAGTCGACTAGGGAATCCTTCACGGTGCCGCTGACCTTCGATTCGCCGAACTTGCCCTCATAGACACCCGAAAGATCCTCACCTTGCTGTTTCAACTCGAATTTCTGCGTTCGCGGCGCGCCGTAACCTTCGACTTGAATCTCCCATTTCCCGGACAGGTTCGGGCTGCCTCCAGCGACCAGCAGGCTGGTCAGGATGAAACCGATCCCCAATTTTGTCATAACAACCACGATACCTGAATAGTCGATTCCCAGCACCAGTTCAATCCCGCCGTGGCAGTAGGAGGGCAAGAGTCATAATGGTTGGCGAGGGGCCATGTCGATTACTCGATTCCTACCAACAGCCTGTATTGCGGCTGGGCTGATCTCCGTTTGGTTTTTCCATCCATTAGGGATGGCGCAGCACCTACCCCCTGCCGGAGAAAGCTATGCCTGGAACCCCGTCCGCATTGTCGCCGGAGGGTACGTCCCTTCGATCGTGGCGCATCCAACCCAGCCCGGCCTGATGTATCTGCGCACCGACATCGGCGGGGTATATCGCTGGAATCGCTCCACCAACGCCTGGATTCCGCTCCTCGACGCCCAGCCTCCCGCCGGCTACAATCTGACCGGTCCGGAGAGCATCGCGCTCGACCCCACCGATCCTAATCGCCTCTACATAGCCGCCGGCATGTACACCTGCGGTGGTTGTCCTTTCGCGTTCCTTGTTTCGACCGACCAAGGAGTCACCTTCAGCAGCTATCCCGCTCCGTTTCCGATGGGCGCCAATAACGACGGTCGTGCGGCCGGTGAGCGACTCGCGGTGAACCCGTTCCGTCCCAACGAACTGTTCATGGGGACGCGTACGAGAGGGCTATGGAAAAGCGAGGATAATGCTCAAGACTGGACGCAAGTGACCAGTTTCCCCATTCAGTCTTCGAGCGACGGCTTCGGCGTGCAGTGGGTCGTGTTCGACCCGCAAAACTCGGGAACCGTCTACGCCGGCTCCTTCACCAAGGCCTCGGTTTATCGCAGTACCGACGACGGCGTGACCTGGGCGGCTCTACCAGGTCAGCCGGCAAGGTGGCCTTTCGCCGTATCCAACGGAACCAACCCGCTGCCGGAGCCGAATCGTGCTGTCCTCAATCCGGACGGGAACCTTTATATCGCTTACGGCGACCTGCCCGGTCCTAACAACATGAACGCCGGGCTTATTGAGAAGTTCAATCCCTCGACGGGACAATGGACCAACATCACGCCGCCCTACGACAATGCCGGAGGACAGACAGGAGCGCGCGGCGGCTTCAGCGGAATCACTCAGGACCCGACCCGTCCGGGCACGGTGGCCGTCAGCACCTATGACCGCTGGTATCCGGTCGACACAGTCTATATCACGCATGACGGGGGCAGCACCTGGATCGATTTGGGGCGCACCACGTCCGCCGCTGGATTCGTCGGGCTGAACGCGGGCAACTACTACTTCAATCCCTCCGTATTCACGCCGCTATCTCCGTGGCTCACGTTCGGCAACACCTCGTTTCCCCAGGGCAGCGCCAAATTCGGATGGTGGATCTCCGCTTTGCTGATCGATCCCACCAATCCCGAGCATCTGATGTTCGGCACAGGCGCCACCGTCTACGCGACCAACAACGTCTCGGCCGCCGACAGTGGCCAGTCTCCTTCGTGGTTTGTCCAGGGGTTGGGGGTGGAGGAGACGGCCGTGACCGCGATGATCAGTCCCGTTCAGGGCGCTCACCTGCTGAGCGGCGTCGGCGATATTGGAGGCTTCCGCCACGACGACTTCACCGTCTCGCCCGCGGGCGGCATGTACACCAACCCGGTAGCGACCACAGTCGGGAGTCTCGACTGGGCGGGGCAGAGCCCTTTGGTCGTGTCCCGTACGCAATCACCGGGCACGGCTTCGACCAGTCCATGCAGCTACGGCGCCTACTCATCCGACGGCGGCACCACTTGGACGCCATTTCCAAAGTGCGCTACCGGAGCCAACAGCGGCAACGGCGGGACCATGACTGTCGATGCGAGTGGAACGATGTTCGCCTGGACTCCCGCCGGTAATCCGTCGCAATACTCCACGGATAACGGCCAAACTTGGACTGCTACGACGGGCCTGCCCGGTTATTTCACGGCGGTCGCGGACAAGGTCGCGCCGAAAATGTTCTACGCCTTCGGCGGTGGCAGCTTCTACAGCACCGCGACCAGCAGCGGGACCGCGTTTACCAAAGTGAATTCGTCGCCGCTCCCCGCGTCCGGCAATTGCAACGGGTCCGGCTGCGGAGGAATCGTCGTGAATTTTGCCAAGGCCGGAGACGTCTGGCTGCCGCTTGGCAGCAACGGACTCTACCATTCTACGGACGCGGGCGTCACGTGGTCGAAAATTGCGAATGTTTCGTGGGCGAATTCCGTGGCCGTTGGAGCCGCCTCGCCAGGACGCGAAGCTACGCAGCCGGTCTTTCTCTACGGTAGTCCCGCGGCTCCGGCCGCGATGGGCATCTACAGATCCGAGGGTTCCGGCGCGAACTGGGTTCGCATAAACGACGATTTGCATCAGTACGGAGGGCCCACAGTGATCGCCGCCGACTCCCGTGTGTTTGGCAGGGTCTTTCTGGGAATGAATGGCCGAGGGATTGTTTACGGGGATATCGTGCGGCGCCCCCATGCTCGTTAAAGGATGCGCGTTAAGGAAGGTGATACTCGACTTTCACCGAGAAGGCGCTTTTCGCCGCTTGTTCCTGAAATGGACTCTTGATAGCTGCGCACAGGCCGTAAAACTTAATGGCATCGATTGCATTCTGCATCTGATAGTTGGCCCAGCCGAGGTCGTTCAGCACCGCGGCGCGGAACTGATCGTCGCCAATCAGCGGCAGGGTCGCACGCAGAGCGCGATCCGCTGACGGCCATTGTCCGGAATCGAAGTAAACGCGTCCGACGATATAATGCGCGCGCACTAGATTTTGATTTGTTGCAACGGCCCACTCGCGATCTCCCACGCCCTCCGGCTTTTCAGCGACGGTCATGCGCTCGATGAATTTCGCCGCCAGCGCGAGCGTCCGCTTGGTGTCTTTCTTGCGGCGATAATTGATTTCGAGAACGAACAGAAGCGCGTCCTCGCGATTCTCGTTGTGGCTCAGGATCTTCTCGGCTGCCGCAAGGGTCTTCTCCACGTCGCCGATCTCCTTATAGGCCAGAAATTCCGCCGCTTCTATCTGGTCGCTATATGGATTTTGCGGGACGCTCTTGCGATACTCCTCAAGCGCGCCGATTCGTTCGGCCGGTCCCTTGATCCGGATCGCCTTCGTGAACTCGTCGTAATCGCTTTTCATGACGACTTGCTGGGCGTATTCCATACGCTCCTGAGCGACTTTAATTTCCTCTGGATCCAAAGGCAACTGCAAAGGCGACTTCACCAGGCGTTCCGCGATTTTTGCGGTTTCATCGGACCACTTTTTTGCCAGATCCGCGTCGCCCTTCTTTTCGGCGATGCGTCGATTGGCTTCGGCGGTCTCAATATAGTCCGGCTCCAGCGCCAGGATCTTTTCTCCCGCCGCCAACGCCTTGTCCAGTTCGCCCGCCCTGCCGTAACGATCCTGCAACTCGCCGTACACCCACGCCGTGACGGTAGGATCGCAGGCGGGAAATATAGTAACAAAGTGTTCCAGCAACGCAACCTTCTTTGCGGAACTGGCCTCCAGGGAGACGAGCTCGAGGAATGTACCTTCAGGGGTATCCTTGCCGATGCGCGGCTTCTTGACCTCTCCGGCAGCATAAGGCGTCAGAATGAGCGCAAGAGCCAACACAAACCCCTGACACTGATAGAAGTGGACTGCCGGCGAGCGTCGATTTGGATCAACCAAAAGCCCCTTCCTCCTTATGGTGAGCACTTCCGTGAAAATCGGCTGAGCCTCGTCATAAGATTACTGGATATCCGCTGATTGATGAAATAAATTACGACCCTAGTGCTTTTTACAAGTAGAAATATACCGCAATTGAAATAGTCATAGGTATACATTTGTTATCTTAAAACCTTACCTTTCCGAGTACTACTTAGTCCAGTTAAGTCTTGCGTTACAATAGCATAGAGAAATTGCGATCATTTGATAAATATTTTCTTCATACAGCGATTGAGATAAAGGTTATACAACAAAACGTCGATATCCAAGCCTGCATGAGGAAAATAACGATGAAATACGTAGCACACTTAGTGGTATTACTAGTGGTAAGTACCGGCTTGACGCTCGCTCAATCGGATACTGGAGTGATGTTCGGCGTCGTCAAAGACCCCTCGGGATCCGCCGTCGCCGGGGCCAAGGTGCAGCTTCGGAACGAGGCGACGGGAGTCGCGCGCCAGTTGGACTCCAATGACAACGGCCTTTTCTACTTTACTCTGCTGTCGTCGGGTAGCTACGAGTTCACCGTGGAGGCCAAGGGGTTCAAACAGTATCGCGACAGCCATGTTCGCATTCAGGTCGCCCAGGTTGGCCGGATCGACGTGCCGATGGAGCTTGGAAGCACGTCGGAGATCATGGAGGTCGAAAGCAGTATATCCATAATCAATTCGGGCAATGCCGCGGAAGGCACGATCGTAACCAGCGAAAAGCTGCCGACCCTGCCGCTGAACGGCCGCCAGTTCCTGCAACTCGCATTACTGGTCCCCGGCGTCAATCCAGGTGGCCGCGCCGTGCAGCAGGACGTGCTTCGACAGGGCCAGAACAACATCGGAGGCCTCAGCATTGCCGGCAACCGGACGAATAATACCAATTTCCTGCTGGACGGAGCGGTGAACGTCGACCCGGATTACAGCTCTCTAAATTATTCCCCTTCCATCGATTCCATCGCCGAATTCCAGGTCCAGACCGCCATGGTGCCGGCTGAGTATTCACGCGCCTCCGTGAACGTAGTCTCGAAGTCGGGAACCAACGAAATCCATGGCGCTTTGTGGGAGTTCCTGCGCAATAAAGATTTGGACGCGAGACCTTACAACGTCCCCAGCTTGTATCAATTCGAACGGAATCAATTCGGCGCCAACGCCGGCGGCGCCATCCTTAAGAACCGGCTCTTCGGATTCCTGGCATATGAAGGGCTGCGAGTTACTCAGGCGGGAGCGAATCAATCGGGTTCGACGCCGATTACCGTGACGTTGCCGACGGCCGCGGAAAGGATTGGGAATTTCAGCGCGGACAAGACGATCAAGGACCCCAGCACCGGGCTCCCCTTCGCGAACAATCGGATTCCGCTGGCGCAAATCAATCCCGTCTCGCTCGCCGCGATCGGCGTCCTGCCATCTCCCGTGACCGGATCTTCCTATGTGAACGCCGCCGAAACCTTGCAACAGAACAACGGCAACTATTCCGGACGCTTCGATTTCACGGCCACCCAGCGATGGAATCTGTTCGCGCGCTATTCGCGATCGAATGAAAATGCCGATGTGCCCTTCACCATCCCCAATCGTGATTCCTTGAACGACGCGCGATCGCAGAATGCCGTGCTCGGCTCCACCTACACCATCACGCCCAACCTGGTGAATGAAACCCACCTGGGATTCAGCCGCCTCCGCCTCACGCTGGGAATGCAGGATCCGTTGTTCAACGTGAACGGCGTCGAGGAGAATATCCCGCAGATGAATCTGGGCGGCAGCTATCCGTTGTTCGGCGGAGCGGGCGGCTTCAATACCACGAACGTAGGCGGCGGTACCGCGCTCAGCCGGGACACTACTTATCAGGCATACGACAACCTCGCCTGGAATCATGGACGGCAGGCTATTAAGGTCGGCGCGGAAGTCGAACAGGTGAACTACGATCGATTTGAAACGCCAGCCGTTCTCGGAGCGTTCCAGTTCACCGGGAAGTTCAGCGGGAACACCGTGGCGGATTATCTGCTCGCGGATTCGGCAACCGCCAGCCGTTCGATCGGCCCCGATACCATCGATGCGCGCCAGTACGTGTACGGCGTATACGCCCAGGATGACATTCGCGTTCTTCCCAACCTGACCGTCAATCTGGGATTGCGTTATGAGCTCGCCCCCCCCTTCTACGATCTGCATCATGAGATGGGCTCGATCGACTATAGCCAGGTGCCGTCCCCGCAACAGATTTTCGCCAACGGGCCCCTGGCCACTTACAAGCCGACCTTCTTCGTATGCGGCGAAAGCGGTTATCCCAAAGGTTGCGCCTATACCGATAAGAACAACTTCGCGCCCCGACTGGGAGTCGCGTGGTCCGTCAACCCGAAGACGGTGGTTCGCGCCGGCGGCGGCTTTTTCTATGTGAATTCGGATGCCAATCCGCTGTTCCGTCTGGCCGCCGGACTGCCGAACAACCTTGCCCAGTCGCTGAGCATCGGCAGCTATAACCCCGCTACGCAAGGATTCAACGTCTTTGGTCCAGGCGTCCTGGGCCCGGCTCAAATCCAGGCGGCTGGAATTGATTTGCATCAGCGCACCAGCTACTCGATGCAGTGGAATTTCTCCATCCAGAGGGAACTGGCCAAGAACGTGGTGCTGGAAGTCGGCTATATGGCCACTCTTGGCCTGAAGCTGGAGCAGAATGTACAACCCAATAATTCGCAGCCGTCGACGAATACCGCCGTCGATCCGCGACGCCCTTACGCGGGATTGATTTATGCCCCCGGCACTCAGTTCCCCAGCTATTTGCAGGTCCAGGGCAACTCCGTTCCGGTGGGATTCATTAACTACCTTCCGCACTCGGCGCAATCGAATTATGAAGCCGCGTTCCTCCGCCTCGAGAAGCGGTTCTCCCATGGCGTTTCGATGCTGAACTCCTACACCTACTCGAAGGCCATCACGAATGCGCCGCAATTCCGCAACGCCGGTGGTGTCGCGGGCGCGGAAAACTCGCCGCCGCAGAATTCCTACGATCTGTCCGCGGAACGGGGCCTCGCCTCCTTCGACGTACGAAGCCGTTGGACCAGCACGGCGGTATATGATTTGCCCTTCGGTAGAAACGGACTCTGGCTCAAAGACGGCTGGGCCGCCAGGATCGCCGGCGGCTTCGAGCTATCGGGCATCCTCACAATGCAGTCTGGATTTCCGTTCACCATCAATCTCAAGGGCGATACGGCGAACGTCGGCGCCGGAACCGGCGGCATCTACGTGCGGCCCAACGTAGTCGGCACGTCGCAGTATCTGCCGGCTTCCCAACAATCCACCGCCGAATGGTTCAATACCGCGGACTTTGCCAATCCAGGCGCGGGTAACTTCGGCGATCTGGGACGCAACACCATCATCGGACCCAGCATGTTCGATCTGGACCTGGTTCTGCAAAAGAACATCACGATTATGGAGCGTGTAAAGCTTCAAATCCGCGCCGAGTTCTTCAACTCGTTGAACCATTCCAACTACAGCGTCATCGATCGCATTTTCAACGATCCGGCGTTCGGCGCCGTGCAGAGTCAGCTTGATCCGCGCCAATTGCAATTTGGATTAAAGCTGATCTTTTGAGGGACCGGAATTCGACCGCTTAGCAGTTAAAAACTACAAGGAAGGAAATATGAAAAACACACTAGCTGTTTCTATCCTGGCGTGTTTGACTGGAGCGTTTGCATCCGGTCAATTCAAGAATCAGGCACGCCACATATTGTTGATCAGTATAGACGGGATGACGGAGCTCGACTATCAACTTTGGGTGAAGAATAACCCCGCGTCCGCGATTGCACAACTCGCTGCGCAGGGTCTTCATTATTCCAGCGCCTACATCACCAAGCCGGGGGACTCCATTCCGGCGACGGTCGGAATTTTCACCGGCGCGACACCGGCGGTCGCCGGGATGTACTACGATGACGCCTACAATCGCGCGTGGTTCGCTCCCAGCGATCTCACCTGCGCGACGCCCGCAGGCACGGTTACTTCCCTCAAGCAGGACATCGACTTCGATCCGAGCGCAGTCGACGGCGGAGCTTCCAAGACCGGAGGCGCCCAGATCAATCCGGCGCTCCTTCCGTGGCAGCTTGTTAATGGGAATTGCGTTCCGGTGTATCCGCACAACCAGATGCGCGTCAACACCGTTTTCGAGGTAGTGACAGCCTTCAAGGGCGTCACGGCGTTCTCGGAAAAGCGCCCGTCCTATGAGTTCCTTCAGGGTCCCTCCGGTCAGGGCGTAACCGACCTGTTCCTGCTCGAAATCAATGCCAACGCGGCTCTCAATACCCTGGCAACTTGCGAGGCGTTCGATTCTTTGCGGACGGTAGCGGTGCTGAACTGGATCAAGGGAAAAGACCACACCGGCACCACCACCATCGGCGTGCCGCAGATTTTCGGAATGAATTTTCAGTCGGTGAACGCAGCCAAGAAGGATGGGACGGACGCCGGTTACAGTGACAGCATCGGGACGCCGGACGCCAATCTTGAGGCGGCTCTGACCTACGTCGACCAGAATATCGGAAGCTTTGTTTCCGCGCTCGCGGACGCGGGACTGACCGAATCGACCGCCGTCATCGTGATGGCGAAGCACGGCGAATCGCCCCAGGATCCGGCTCACCGCAATATCCAGAGCATTGCGGCCAGCGGTGGGATTCCGACGTTACTCGCCGCCCAGAACCTCTTGCCGATCACCACCGGCTCGCTGAAGGCGAACAATTACAAAATCACCAACAAGACCGCCGCTTTGATCTGGCTCGGCAATCAGGCTTTAACACCGAAAATTGCCGCGGCGCTGATCGCTTCCTCCAATTTGCCGGGGAATCCGCTCAACATCGCACAAGTTCTGTGGGGCTCCTCCCTTCAGCAACTGTTCCCGGATCCGACCATCGATGCGGCTCCCCCGGATATCGTCGTCATCCCGAACCTCGGCACCAACTACGAGTCGCCGACGGCCACCCCGCCGGTCGCTGCCGAGCACGGTGGGTTTAATGAAAACGAACTCCATGTTCCCATCACCATCGTCCACAACACCGTCCCCCACGGGACCGTCCAGTCTTCAGTAACAACCATGCAACTCGCGCCCACGATGCTCACTTTGCTGAACATCGATCCCGCTAATCTGACGGGGGTTCAGCTCGAAGGCACCTCCGTTCTGCCTCAAATTCCGGGTTTGGGGAACCAGCCCTTCCCCTGGTTTCATGTGAAATAGCCCCACTCCCAGCGGGCGTTCCCGAAAAGGACGCCCGCATTTACTCGATCGTCAACAGGCGCGCCCACGCCTCGGCAAGCGATTTTTGCTCGGTGCTTCCTGAAGCGAGATAAGCCTCGACCTCTTTACGCGCCGCGGCGAGCGAGCCCTGATGGACCAGCACATCGGCGGCCGCCAGGTGCGCCTCTGGATATTCGCGCGCTGCCGATCGGAGACTCGAAAGAGCCTCATCCGAATACTGGAATCGCGTCCTCAAACTCCATCCCAGCAGAAGATTCGACCGGGGATCGTCCGGCGCGATCTCGAGCGCTTTCCGCGCGGAGGATTCAGCGTCGCCCGGACGGCCCAGCGCCAATAGCGCAAAGCTCTCATTCACGTGGGCCATCGCCATCCGCGGTTGAAGCGTGGCTGCCTGGTGAAATTCCGCGCGAGCGTTCTCCGTCTGGCCGTCGTTTAAGTAAAGGACCCCAAGGTCGTTGTGTGCCGAAGCGTTATCCGGATCGGTTTCAAGCGCCTTCCGGCAATGTGCGATTGCCTCCTCGAATTTCCCGTTCTGAAGCGCTTTCGTCGAAGCGCGATATTCCCGCGCGGCACTCGCAGGAACCCGATGTGCAAGCTGCTCGATCGAAATGGTCTGCCCCCTCGACCACGAGGCAAAAATCACGACGTTTGCCAGGACCGCCCGCACGAATCAGTTCTGACAGGAAAATCTGCTTAAATCAATCCACTTTTCAAGCGATTGGTACCAGGAGGTACTAGGTGGCGCACGCACTCGTGCGTGCCGCGTCGATACTCATGTCGACGCCCGTCGTCGGTAATAACTAATCGGCGATTCCCGCATCTGGCGGATCGATGCCGAGCGCAGTCGCCAGCGCGATCAAGTGATCCTGTTCCTGCACCAGGATGCCGCGCAGGCTTTCGGCAATCGCAATTTCGTTTAATTCTTCGGCCTGCCTGACGCGGCGCCGGTAATTCGCGATCGTAACCCGCTCGTTCTCCAGATCGAATTTGAGCATGTCCTCCGCCTTTTCCGACGTCTTGACAGGCTTCGGCGTCACCGACGGCATTCCGCCCAGATAATCCACGTGATTCGCAATCTTCAACGCATGGTCGAGCTCTTCGGTCGCATGGATCGCCAGCTCGTCGGCAATCTTCATATAGGCGGCGCCTTTGAGCACCTGGGAATAGTTCACATATGAAATGATCGCTTGATATTCACGCGACAGATCTTCATTTAGTGCGTCAATAAGCCCCTTGCGCGTGATCTTGGTGTCTGTCTTCGACATGGGTCCTCCGGCCGCTACGCTCGGTTTCTGCGTCGTTGGCGGCAGTGACTTCAATTTTAATCCAAATTGCCTTAGCTGTTTATAGCGGGGACGACGGGGCTCGAACCTGGATGGCGCACCCGTCCTGATCGCCCGGGGACCACATCGATCTGTAGCGTCGGATCGGCTGCGGGCACATACGTCACAGGCAGTCCAAGCTCCCGCCGCACGATATTCGCTCCCTGAGCGATCGCGCTCGCTTTGTAAAACGCAATCTCCCGATTGCAGCCTTGACGTCCGAAACCGCAGTCGCTCGATACGATCAAGCGCTCAGGCGGGATGTATTTCAACGCGTTGCGAATCTCGCTAGCGACTTCCTCCGGCCGATCCGCCTGCAATGCGCGATGGCTGACCGCACCGATGCAGATCTTCTTTTTCAGGTCGTTCTTGAAGGGCTCGAACAATTCCAGATCCCTTTGGCCGCGATCCTTCATCTCGAGCGTCCATACGTCGCCGCGGCATCGCTCCAGATAGATTTCGATCGAGTTGGCGTAACTGGTGTCCTCCATCACCCGCTGCATATTCGGATTACCCCAACACGTGTGGATCCACAGTTCCACATCCTCGAGCCCCTGAACTTCGCGGTTGAACGCATCCACCATGAACTTCACCTCGTCATGATCCTTGCCGTAGGTGTTGGCCATGAAGTGGAACGTGGGCTCCTCAACCTGGATGCAACGGCAGCCGGCGTCGCGCAACGCCAGCAGTTCCTTGTTCATCGCCTCCGCCATGTCCCAGATCACCTGCCGTTTGTCTTTGTACTTTGGCGTATGAATATCCAGGAACAGCGCCATCACCTGCGAGCAGCAGGTTCCGAACCGAACCGGCTTGCGCGTTTTCGCCTGCGCGAGCCGCCACAGTTTCGGATAATCGAGCGGCCGGTGCTCAATCTTGTCGACCACGCGCGGCCAGCGCCAGCCGCTGTAGATCTCGTTCAGCAGTGTGCCTGGCGGATAGTGGAGCCACGGCGCAGTGGTCTCTTCGGGCTGCAGATGGTCGCCCTCGAACCCAGCCCAACGCTGGAGCGGATAATGATGCCACGCCCGGCCTGCCAGATCTTCGTCGACGTGAAGATCGCCATGCGTCAGAATATCGAGCCCGGCGCGCTCCTGGTCGCTGATCAGCACCGCCATTGCATCCTGAAATTTCTCCCGGAAACGAACGTCGAGCATGCAGGTGTCCAGGGGACGCCCCCACAAACTCACGTCGAACCAGCGCGGGCGCGGAAACGATCCGGTGGTTGTGCTGGGGAGAATCAGGTCGGCGGTAGCGGTGAACATGGCTGCTCCACATTGTACTTCCGAGTCAGGGCTTTCAGGTATCGATAGTAAAACTCGACGCCATCGTCTGAGGCCACGAGCCCGGCGGACCAGAGATTGAAGGAGATGATTGCGTCGTAGCAGATCTCGGTCGGAATGATCGAGGGTGATCAGGGACGTTGTCCACTCTGGAACACAAGGTAATAAGGATAATCCTTACTTGCGTATATTCTATTATTCGCATATAATCGTAACGTGTCTGACTCTCTGCGCCGCTTCAAAGCGGAAGTTTTTCAAGCTTTGGCCCATCCTACTCGCATTGCCATTGTGGAATTACTCCGCGACGGGCCGCTCCCCGCCGGGAAGCTGATTGAGCAGTTGGGGATTGAGCAGGCGAACGCCTCGCAACATCTGGCGGTGCTTCGCTCCAAGCAAATCGTTCTGAACCGGAAAGAGGGCAATCAGGTGTTCTACAGTTTGCGCGATCCGATCTTGAGCGAGGTGCTCGACCTGATGCGACGTTATTTTCAAGCCCACATTAGCGCGACGCTAGCGGAGCTGGGAGAGATTGAAAAAGCGGGAGTAGGCCGTCAATGATCGCCGTGCCGCAAACGCCGCTGGATCGGTGGCTGCCGAAGCTGGTGCTCTGTTTGCGGCAATACAACCTGCGATTTTTCATGGCCGACGTCATCGCCGGGTTGACGGTGGGATTGGTGGCGTTGCCACTGGCGATGGCCTTTGGTATCGCGTCTGGTGTAACCCCACAGGCCGGTATTTACACGGCGGTGATCGCCGGTTTCCTGATTTCGGCGCTCGGCGGTTCCCGCACCCAGATCGGCGGACCAACGGGCGCTTTCGTGGTGATCGTCGCCGGTATCGTGGCCAAGTTTGGATTGTCGGGCTTGTTCGTCGTCACGATGATGGCGGGGGTAATGTTGGTGGTGATGGGTGCGACGGGATTGGGAACGGCCGTCAAGTTTATCCCCCGGCCGGTGACCATCGGATTTACCAACGGTATCGCCGTCTTGATCGCTTCGACGCAGATTCGCGACTTCCTGGGTTTACAGACGGGAGCGATTCCCAGCGAGTTCCTCGCTCGAATGCACGTTCTCTTTTTTCATTTGGATAGCATCGACCCGCGAACGCTGTTCGTGGCCGGTTGTTCTCTGGCGATCATCGTGCTGTGGCGGTTGATCACGAAACGCGTTCCGGGCTCAATCATCGCGCTGCTGGTGGGGACTGTGGTCGTCGTCGCATTTCATCTGCCGGTCGATACGATTGGCTCGAAGTTCGGCGGAATTCCGACCGGACTTCCTTCTTTCCAATTGCCCCCTTTTCGGACTGACCTGATTCTCCCTCTCTTACCTTCGGCCCTGACGGTCGCCATGCTGGCGGCCGTTGAAAGCCTGCTTTCGGCGGTGGTGGCGGACGGGATGAGTGGCGACAAGCATAATTCCAACGTCGAATTGATCGCGCAAGGGTTGGCGAACCTGGCTACTCCGCTGTTTGGCGGGCTACCGGCAACGGGAGCCATTGCCCGCACCGCGACCAACATTCGGTCGGGAGGCAAGACGCCGGTGGCCGGGATCGTTCACGCGCTCACCTTGGTTGTCATTCTTCTAGTAGCGGCCCCGCTGGCGAAATTCATTCCGCTGGCCACCTTGGCGGCGGTGCTGTTCGTCGTCGCTTACAACATGGGCGAGTGGCGGGAAATTGGGTCGATTCTGAAATTGAGCCGCGCTGACATCGCGGTTTGGGCGGCTACCTTTGGGCTGACGGTTTTTGCGGATTTGACGGTGGCGGTTGAAGTGGGCATGTCTCTCGCCGCGCTGCTCTACATCTACCGGGTTTCCCAAACGACAACCGTGGCGATGGTGACGCCGGAGTATATTGAAAGCGGCCGCGCCCACATCCTGCAAGACAAAGACGTTCCTGTTTACGTGTCAATCCTGCGGATTCACGGGCCCTTTTTATTTGGAACGACGGACAAGCTGGCTGAGGAAACGGAAGACCTTAAAAAGTTCGCCGCCGTTGTCGTACTGCGGGTACGCAACATGACGGCGATTGACGCAACGGGTCTTCATGCACTGGAGGTTTTTTCCGACCGGCTCCGGAAAACGGGGCGAACCCTTCTCCTCTGCGGGGCGCGTGAGCAACCGGCCCGAATGCTGGACCAGGCCGAGTTCGTCCGCCACCTTGGGAGAGAAAATATTCTGCCGCATGTGGAAGCGGCGTTAAACAGGGCGCGGGAAGTGAACACCACCTTTGAAGGCCTCGGCAAAGAGATCGCGGCCGATTTGCAGCGGGCGGCATTGTAGGTACGGCCGCGGACGCCCGGAGCGCGTCAAGGGCGCGCGGTTTTTGCGCGCTTAGACGAAAGCCTTGCGTAGCCGTCCATCCCTAAGTGCCTCGGCAAAATCCGTTATTATCCACTTGACACAGTGCGAGGCCGGATTCGACACGCCGCTGCTTTTGCCCTAAAATCGCGAAATGCGAGAGGGTATGTGATCAGTTGCCATGGGTGTGAAGCTAACGCACGGGGACTCTGCGGGTGCCGGAGTTTCACGCCGTAGCTCCTACGGGCGGTCCCGGCGGCGAGCGAATGGCCGTCCGTCGCTTGCGCTACCGCATATAAATGTGCGTTGGGCCCTCGATCTTCAGGCCGCGCAACTCGCTCCGCAGCTTCACGGGTTGGACGCCTTTATCATTCAACGCTTCGATAGTCACCCGGTACTGATTATCGAGGCGATCTTGAAAATCCTTCAAGAAAGGCGAAATCGTCACCGGATCAGTGAAACCCAGGGAGTAGGCATGGCCGCCGGTTTCCTCGCTGACCTCAATAAGACGGGACTGCGCGAAGTTGGTAACCCAGTCGCTCCGGCCATAAAGGCCTGCTCCGCGAAGGTAAATGGAATAGACCATCACGCCTTCCTTAAGAGCGTCGTGGATCGCCGCGTTGACGTACGGGTCGTCCATATCCGCCGCACCGTAGTAAGGATCTACTCCGTCCGTCAGCATCAGCACTGCGCGCCGGTTCGTTGATTGTTTCGACGGCCAATGCTTCGCGAGATCCGAAAGAACAAAGTAAGGGCTGCCATTTTCGCCCGGAATGGACGCCGGCAGGCGCAAGGAACTCGCCACTTTATTGTGATCCGCAGTGAATGCCTGAACCAGACCGAAGGTCCCGTTCCGCATGTAACCTAGCGCTACCTGAGTCGTGGCGGGTAAAGATTCGAGGAACGTCTTCAACTCAGGCAATTGAATGGCGAGGCTGGATGAGCGCGTGGAATCGTCGAGGAGGACGAAGAGTTGCATGTCGGCCAAGTCGCCCGACAAGCGCTCGAAACGAACAATCGGCGCGGTGCTGTTACCTCGCAAAACGGTCAGGTCGCCAGCTTCCAGACCGTCAGCTCGATTGTCGCCTGGAGCCGGAGGCACTGTGATCACCATCTGTGTAGGAGCGCCCGTCGCGTTCGTTTTGGGAGCCGACATCGCGGGACTCCCTGCAACAAGGATTGCCGCAACTATTTCGGTCATCACACGCTTGATTCTCATCTTCGCGACCTCGTTCGCTGCTTCTAATACTTGGATGCGGGCGAAGTGGTTTCGGTTCCCGTCCCTTAAGCCCATGCGTATGAAAGCGTTTAGATGGAGCGCCCCGTGATGCTAATGTGGGCAAAGAACGGGAACAGAACAGCGCAGAAACGGAGACGGTCCCTAATGCCTTCAATGGAACCCATCGGGTACGTGAGAAGCCCTTATAAGGATACGCAGCAGATTCCGAAAGGATTAGGCGCGAAGCACGGCGCGGAAGGGTTTCTCGAAATACGAGAAGAATTCGAGCCTGGTCTTACGGATATCGAAGGCTTTTCTCATCTGGTCGTGATCTGGGAGTTCGACCGCTCCGAAGGATTCGAGCTATTGGGGAAGCCGCCAACCGACGATCGGCCACATGGCGTGTTCGCAACCCGCTCGCCGCGCCGTCCTAATCCGATCGGGCTGACAGTGGTCGAGCTGCTCTCCCGGGACGGCGCAATTCTCCGCGTCCGCGGTATCGATATGCTTGACGGGACCCCGATTCTCGACATCAAGCCCTATCTCTCCAACGTACCGCCGGAAAGACTACTGCGCGGCTGGCTCGCGGAGGCCGAAGCGCGTGCCGGAGCGAAACCGTAGTGTGATCCCGCGCTCGGAATGAGCGGCGGCGGGTCCCAAAACAATTGAATAGACTTACAGATGGTTGGACGACGCGATACCGAGTTGGAGCATCCCATCAACGCATCCGCAGTCGAAAAGTGTCGGCATCGAGCGCGATCACGATGGCTGCGCGAATGGCCGCCACTCCAGATAGACTTTCAAAATTCAATGCTTTAGAAATGCTCGCGTGCGATCCGCCTCCGCCGCCAGTTCGCGCTTACTCGGTGCCGAGCACTTGGAGATGATCGAGCGCGTTGATGAAACGTTAGGTGCACCAACCTCTTCTCCTGGACTGGGGCTATCTGTGTCATCTCGTAATATTACTGCTTTCGCGATTGTGCTCGTGATCGTTTTCGCGATGTATTTCGCGTGGCGTTTCCGCCGCCGGTGTCCGTACCGCAATCCGCTCTGTCGTCCTGGCAAACCATGCCTCCTGTGTTATCGGGATTTATATAAGACCATCGTCGCCGAGCGCCGAACCGGCTGACGAAAGCGGCAACACCGGCCCCTGAGCGAATCGGGCGACTACCCACTAGCTTCATGTCGTAGGATCGGAAGCTGTTATCCTTAAGCGTCGCCGTCAATAAGAAAACGAGGTGCTCTGTTGGCTGAAGTACAGATTAATACCGGGGAAAGCCTCGAAAGCGCGCTCAAACGCTTTAAGCGAAAGGTCCTTAATGAAGACATAATCAAGGACATCAAGCGCCATGCATTCTACCTGAAGCCGGGCCAGAAGATGCGCGTCAAGGCTGCGCTGGCTAGAAAGCGCAGTCGCAAGAATCGCGCGCGAGATTCTGAATCGGACCACAACAGGAAATGACCGTTCGATTGACCGGACCTACACTGCGATGTCCGGCCGTTCGCCTCCATGGGCTACGATCTGATCGAAGCCACCGTTCTCGCCAACGAATGTTAGCGTGGGCACCCCGCCGGAAACGTTAAGTATAGAAAACAAAAGGAGGATTATGGCGGGGACGACGGGGCTCGAACCCGATAAAGAGACTGGCACAGGGTAGCAGCCTGTGCTAACTAGATGATTCTACATGCATCGTATTTTCGATCTGGCATCTAGAAGCATCGTATTCTTCCGGCATCCTTGCACGACACTTGCACGGAAATCATTCTCCAGCCAGGTCCCTCCAGCCAGGTCCCTCAAGAGTCGGCGGGAGGAAACATGTGGACATTTGCATGGTCTGCGAGCAGTTGTGCCAATCGCTCTGCCTCACGCTTTTCGAGTTCGCCGAGCGTTAGATCTGGAATACCGGCAATCAAGGCATGCCTGGGGTCGGTTTCATCGGGATCGGCGATGACGTTCAGGCCAATTTTCCATACTTCCTTGACGACGATGCTCGCCGTAGCTTTGCCGGGTTGATCGTACTTGGCACGATGCCG